>Ga0136615_10000935_pt1 | contig 13724 bp, 12 predicted proteins | sample AntDrymUQ2882206_2_FD_106647 | JGI IMG/M metagenome (GOLD analysis project Ga0136615, IMG submission 106647) | Polar desert sand microbial communities from Dry Valleys, Antarctica - metaG UQ288 (22.06) | ecosystem: Environmental > Terrestrial > Soil > Desert | place: Antarctica: Dry Valley...
CGGGATCCCTGTCGGGGAGTGACTCGGGATGGCGGTCGGCGCGACCGTTCCTGAGCAACCGGCACCCAGCAGGCTTACCAGCGATAGGAGCGGGATGATGCGCATCAGTGTCTCCTGGCGGTGGGTCGAAGGGGTGCGCCTTCGGCACAGCCGCTATCACAAGGCGCGACCTTCACGGTCACCACGTCGGAGACGTCGCCGGTGAGGCCCTCCGTCGACGGCTGGTCGAAGATCGCTCGGTACTCATAGGTGGTCCAGGGCTGGAACGTCACCTCGTACGAGCCTGCCGAGGATCCCGGGTCCGCCTCGTATGAGCTCCAACTCCCGCCGGGTACGCGACGCTGGATGCGGACCTCACGTCCGCTGACGAAGTTGCCGCCCGTCTCGCCATAGCCGTCACGATCCCGGACCCGCAGCGTCGCCGTGATCGTGACGCGCTCGCGGTAGGCCACCGAGTAGTCACTGGCAGCCACGCTCAGCCGCGACCCCAGCCGGTCACAAAGTGCGTACCGAGCGCTGGACGTGGTCGTGTCATACCGCCTCTGGAGTCGAGCCACATCGCAGCGACCGAAGTCGTGCATCTGCCAGCCGGTCTGGCCCTTGCCGGGCGAGAAAGGGTGCATGACGGTCTCCAGGGCCGGCAGGCGGAAGCCGTGGTCGTCAGGATGCGCCAATCCCTCGACGTGGCCGAACTCGTGGAGCATCGTGCGCCGCAGGTCGAAACAGCCATCGGGCGGCGACTCGTACGCCTGGCACCAGCGCGTCGTGACCGAGCCCGCCCGAACACCCTGTGGCCTCAATGAGATACGCCAGTAGCGCGGTATGTCGCGACTCGCGCAAGCGATGGCGCGCTCACAGTTGCCGCTCATGGAGTCCGCCAACTGGACGACCCCGGCGGCGTCGGCGTCGTAGTCGAAGCGAGCCGCCCTCGACCCGCGTGAGGAGCTCACATCCGCCGCCGCGTCGTGGATGGCCGGTCGCATCCAGCCCTGCGGCGCGTCCGATCCCCAGCGAAAGCCCAGGACCGTGTCCTGTCGCCAGGTGTCGGACTCGGACTCCGGAACAGGCCGCGGGTCCACCAGCGGTGCGTCGGATACAGGCGGCTCCTCGGGGTCCGGTGGCACGACTACGGTGGGGCACTCCACGGCGTGGCAGGAGCCTTCCTCCACGACGAGACCGCCGCTGGTCAGGGCTCTCAGCACACCCTGCCCAGGCGAGCGCTGTGACGTGATGCCACCGCCCGCCCCCGACACGTGGGTCACACACTGGCTGGCACCGCACGACTGGGCCGCGAGGCTGCCGTCCGGACCCCAGGCGAAGGTGTTGACCCACACCGGCGCGAGCGGATCCTCCGACGAGATACCGGGCAGGATCCTGGTGGCGCGTGCCAGATCGGCCATCGTCCTGCGCCAGGTGCCGAGCTGCGCGCCACCTTTCTGTTCCACCAGATCATGGACCAGGGAGCGGCCGGCAGGATCGATCGAGGCACTGAAGATCAGCCCCGCCTGGCTGAACGAGCCCGTGACGCAGCCGCGGCTGGCGTCCAGCAGGCGCACGGTGGAAGTGCCGCGTCGAGCATCACCCACCAGCCACGACCCCGCGAACGGACCATCGAGGAACGCGACGCGACCGAGCCTGAAGGTGACGCCGCCGGGCAGCGTCAGGTCGTGCCCGACGAGCCAGCCGCGCCCATCCAGCACCATCGTCAGCGTTGGTGCTTGGAGTTTCGCGACCGGCGCAGCGAGCGGCGGATCGCCGGCACAGGCCGGCACCTCAGCGGCAGGACTGGGCGTTGTGGCCGCAGCCGGGGCCGAGGGGAGGGCTATCGACGTGATCATCGCGGCCGCCATGAAGGCCCACCGCCAGCCATGCACACCTCTGGACACGATCCGAATCCTTCTCCGGCGGTTCATCCAGGCGGAGGGGGGCGGATGCGGGGCAGGATGTCATGCGTCCCTCTACTGGGGCTTATCTGGGCGTGTACACTCGCCGCCAACAGAAGACAGGATCGTGGGATCCGCGAAGCCGGTGAGAATCCGGCACAGTCCCGCTACGGTGACCAGCGAGAGCGCTGGAAGTCCGGTCGCCGGGCCCACGGTCGTGCACGTACCTTCGTGAGAGAGGGAACGCACCCATGGACGACCGCCTCCGCCGACACCCCTCCGCCAGATCGCGGTCGGGTGTCTTTCGTTTTCCAGCGCTTTTGAGCGCAGTGCTGATCCTGGGGGCCTGCGCTGCGGCTGCGCCGGCCACGTCGGAACCGCAGCTTTCGCCACCCGCTGCGCGGTCCTCGACCGCCGTCGCCATGTCGCCGTCGCCGTCGGTTTCGCGGGTCGCGGCGGCCTTTCCCGTCACGCTGACCGACGATGAGGGCACCGACGTCACCCTCGGGGCCCAGCCTGAGCGCATCATCAGCCTATCCCCGGCCAACACGGAGATCGTCTTCGCACTGGGCTCCGGTGATTCCCTGGTGGGCGGCACGGACTTCGACGACTTCCCGGCGGAAGCGGTCGACCTGCCCGACGTGGCCACCTTCACTGGTGTGCTCATGGAACAGGTCGTGGACCTGGAGCCGGACCTCGTGCTGGCCGCCGGCAACGCTTTCACGCCCACCGCGGACATCGAGCGGATGCGCGAGCTGGGCTTCCCGGTGCTGGTGGTCTACGCGGAGACGGTCGACGAGGTGCTCACCGACATCGAGCTCATCGGCCAGGCCATTGGCCGGGAGACGGAGGCCACCGACCTCACGGCGGACATGCGCGAGCGCATCGAGCAGGTGACGACGGCGACTCGTGCCCCGGACGACGCGCCGCGGGTCTTCTACCAGATCGGTTCCGAACCGGAGATCTACGGACCCGCGCCCGGCTCCTTCATCGCCGACATGGTGGGGCTGGCCGGCGGCGATCCCGTCACCACGTCCGATCCGGCCGTCTTCTCCATCCCGGTCGAGCAGCTCGTGGCGGCCGATCCGGAGATCATCGTGGTGGGCGACGCGGCCTACGGGGTCTGCCCGGAAGCGGTCGCCGCACGTCCCGGCTGGCGGCAGATGACGGCCGTTCGAGAAGGCGCCGTCAGGCCCATCGACGACACCATCGTGACGCGTCCCGGTCCGCGCCTGGCCGAGGGGCTCGCTTCGCTGGCACTGGCCATCGACCCCGAGCTGGAGCTGCCCTCGCCCCCGCCAGCGGTGACGTTCTGCCAGCCGTGAGCGGGGCTCGATGAGCACGCGCCGCCCATGAGCACAGGGCTGGCCCCGGAGGTCGGATCGGAACTGGTCACGGCGCGCCTTCGGCTCGGTCGCTGGGAGATGCTCCGCCGCCGCCCGCTGTGGCTGCTCACGGGGGGCCTGGTCCTGCTGCTCTGCTCGCTCGTGGCGGGCATCGTGCTGGGCAACGTGCCCGTGGCACCGGACCAGACGCTGGCCATCCTCGCGCACCGGCTCCTGGGCTGGAGCGGCCCGGTGACCTGGACGCCGGCCGCCGAGACCATCGTCATGGAGCTGCGCCTGCCGCGCGTCCTGACCGCCATGGCGGTGGGCACGGGGCTGGCCCTGGCGGGCGCCGTGCTTCAGGGTCTCTTGCGCAACCCGCTGGCCGATCCGTACGTGCTGGGCACCGCCAGTGGCGCGGCGCTGGGCGCGGCCATCGCGCTGCTGGTGCCGATCCAGGTGGCCGTGCTCGGTCTGGGGCTGCTGCACATCCTCGCCTTCACCGGGGCGCTGCTTGCCGTCTGGCTCGTCTACCGCCTCTCCGGCGGAGCGTCGGCCGGTTCGCTCACCTCCGTGCTGCTGACGGGATACGCCGTTGGCTCCCTGCTGGCCGCGGGCATTGCACTGGCGATGTACCTCTCGGGCGCGAACCTGCGCCAGATCTTCTTCTACCTGCTGGGCAGCTTCGCGACGGCCTCGTGGCAGCAGCTGCTCGTCGGACTGCCCCTGGTGGCGGCCGGTTCGGTCTTGATACTCACGCGGGCGCGCTCGCTGAATGCGCTGCTGCTCGGCGAGGAGACGGCACTGCATCTGGGCCTGGACGTGCGCCGTGAGCGGGGCATCCTGCTCACGCTGGCCTCGCTGGTGACCGCCGCGTCGGTCGCACTGGCCGGACTGATCGGCTTCGTCGGACTGGTCGTGCCACACGTGGTGCGCATCGCGGTGGGTCCCAACGCCCGGGCCGTGCTGCCGCTGGCTGCCGTGTTCGGGGCCAGCTTCCTCGTCCTGGCCGACCTCGTGGCGCGCATCCCCGGCGAGGTCCCCGTGGGCATCATCACGGCCGTCGTCGGCGCACCATTCTTCCTGTCGCTCCTGCGCCGCTTCCGCAGCGGGTACGAACTGTGAGCCCGGGCCTGGGCGTGGAGTTCCGTGGCGTCGGCCTGGCCTATGGCGACCGCCGGGTCTTGCACGATATCGACCTGACCGTCGCGCCCGGTGAGCGGGTGTGCCTCATCGGACCCAACGGCGCGGGCAAGTCGAGCCTGCTGCGCTGTCTGGTGGGTACCGCCGATGGCCGGCAGGGCGCCGTGCTCCTGGACGGCGTGCCGCTCGAGGAGTCCTCGCGCGAGTCGCTGGCCCGTCGCATGGCCGTCGTGCCAGGACAGGTGCAGCTGCCCTTCGCGACCCGCGTCGAGGAGGTCGTCGGGCTGGGTCGACTGCCACACGAGCATCCCCTGCTGGGCCCGCGCCCGGTCGACCGCATCGCCGTGCTGCGGGCCATGGAGCGCGTGGGCGTGGCACACCTCGCGGGACGTGATGCACGCGAGCTCTCCCTTGGTGAGCGTCAGTTGGTGGTGCTGGCCATGGCCGTGGCGCAGGGCGGTGGGCTGCTGATCCTGGATGAGCCGACCGTCCACCTGGACCTGCGGCACCAGGTGGAGGTGATGTCCCTGCTGGCCGACCTGAACGCGCGCGATGGCACGACCGTGCTGGCGGTGCTCCACGATCTGCCGCTGGCGATGCAGTCGTTCCCGCGTCTGGTGTTGCTCGACCACGGCCGGATCGTGGCCGACGGTCCGCCCCGAGATGTGATCACGCCGGAGCGTGTGCGCGATGTCTACGGAGTGGATGCGAGGTTCGTGCCCGGCATCGGCTGAGATGGAGTCGAGCTCATCCGGCCGGCCGGTCGCCCAGCCGGTCGAGCCAGGCGCGCAGCCCGCTGATCGCCTCGCTGCCCTTGGTCAGCACGTCCAGCACGTGGTCGTTGAGGCGCTCCTTGTCCTGCGCGGTGAGTTCGTGCCCGGTGACCACCAGGATGGGGATGCCGGCGCTGGCGGGATCCGATTTCAAGCGTGCGGCGACCTCGAAGCCGTCGAGATCGGGCAGCAGCATGTCGAGCACGATGAGGTCGACCGGCTGGGACACTGCCCGCTGCAGGCCTTCCTCGCCGTTGGCAGCCTCGATCATGCGGAAGCCTTCGGGCACGAGCGCGGATCGGTAGAGGGCGAGAGCAGCGGGATCGTCGTCGATGGCCAGTATGGTGACCGTGCGCTGGTGCACCTTCGTGGTGAACGTCAGCCGGCCGATGGCGGCGAGCAGCGTCTCGCGCGCCACGGGCTTCACGAAGTAGTCCACCGCCCCGAGCGCCAGGCCGAGGGCTGCGTTGTCGACGATGGTTATGACCATGACCGGGATGGCGCCGGTGACCGGGTCCGACCGCAGCCGCTTGAGCACCTCCCAGCCGTCGAGCCCTGGTAGCAGGACGTCGAGCAGGATGGCGGCCGGCATCAGCCGGCGAGCCGCTTTGAGGCCGCTTTCGCCATCGGCCGCCACGGCGGCGCGGTAACCCGCTTGGCGCAACTGGACGCGCAACAGCTCGGCGGCATCGGCGTCGTCCTCGACGATGAGGACCAGTGGTCCGCTGCCGGCGTCAGGTTCGACCGCGGAGGCCTCGTTGGCCGCCACCCGACGCAGCGGCAGGACGACCGTGAACCGGCTCCCGGTCCCTGGCGTCGATGAGAGCTCGATCCGCCCACCATGGGCCTCCACCAGACGCCGAGTCAGGGCCAATCCCAGCCCGGTGCCCTCGCCCGCCCCGGGGTTCAGCTGCTCGAAGGCCGCGAAGACGCGCTCTTGGTCGGCGGGCGCGATGCCCGGACCGGTATCGCTCACCGTCAGCTGCAGATGACCACCATCACGGGTGAGCGCGACCATCACCCTCCCCCCGGATGGAGTGAACTTGATGGCGTTGGAAAGCAGGTTGTACACGATCTGGCGCATGCGAGCGGCATCGACCTCAGCCACCAGCGGCGACCGATCGGCCACCTCGATGCTCAGGCTCTTGGCTTCGGCCAGAGGCCGAACGGTAGCCAGCGTCGCGGAGAGGAGCTTGGCCACGTCGATCGACTCGTGGCGCAGATCGAGGCGCCCGGCTTCCACCCGCGACAGGTCCAGGATGTCGTTGATCAGGTCCAGCAGGTGCAATCCCGCGCCGTGGATATGGCCGGCGTACTCGCGCACGACCGTCCCTGCCGGTGGTTCGTCGGCCACCGGCGCGAGCAGCAGCTCACTGAAGCCGATGATGGCGTTGAGCGGTGTGCGCAGCTCGTGGCTCATGGCCGCCAGGAAGTCGCTCTTGGCGGCGCTGGCCCGCATCAGCTCCACGTTGGTAGCGGCCAGCCGCTGAGCCATCGCGCTTCGTTCGGCGAGCACCGTCTCGCGCTCGGCCGCAGCGAGGGTCTGTGTACCGAGCAGCTCCAGCAGCTCGAGGTCGTCCTCGGCGAAGAGGGCCGCGCCACGGCTGAACAGGTGGATCGCGCCCCGCTGTGAGCGGCCGCCGAAGCGGATCACCGTAGCGGCTGTCGTCCTCGCGCCGACTGCTCCGACGGTGACGACCGAGGCCTCGCCCGCGTCGTCGCTCAGCCGCACCTCGCAGCCGAGGGCTCCGGTCAGCCCGCGCGCGGACTCGGCCAGCTGCTGCCACAGATGCTCGGTGCCCGTACCGGGGCCACTGGCCACGAGCTCGGCCAGAAAGCGGTAGGCGATCGCTTGCTGGCCCACTAGGCGCAACCAGCGCGGCGGCACGAAGGCCAGCAGTAAGGCCAGCCCGACCACGAGGACCAGGCCGCGGGCGGCTCCCGAAGCGACCGGTCCGCCCGCGGCGGCGAGGAGTATCGCGGCAGCCATCAGGGCCATGGCGGTGGCCGCAGCCAGCAGGCGCCAGCGGGCGAACCCGGCACGGCGCATCGCCTCGAGCGCCAGGATCAGCGCCGCGGCCCCGTCGCCGGCCAGGAAGTAGCCCACCGCCACGAGCACGGTGAGTGGATGGCTGGTGCCGAGCCCGAGGAGCAATCCCAAGGAAAGCAGATAGCCGGCGACCGTAAGCGGCGCAGCCCACCGGGGCAGCGGTCCGAGGTGGCGGCTCAGGCGTACGGCCAGCGCCGGCTGCGCCAGCAGCAGGACGATACCCAGCTGGCTCAGCGCCTCGGGCGACTGCGGCCACAGCGCGCGCAACGACTGCACGGCGAACAGGCCGGCCAGCGCGCCGAACAGGAGGGCGACATCGAGCGTCAGAGGACCCGGCTGCCGCCGGTATGAGATCAGCGCTGAGCCGAACAAGCCGAAGAACAGGACCTCGTACAGACGGCTCAGCGGATCCATAGTGGCAGTGGTCGCTGCGCTGGAGGACCGCGGCCGCGCTAGCTAGCCGCCACAGGTACGGGGAACGGCGCGCTCTTCTCGGCTGCCTGGTCCAGCCCGCCTCCCTCGATGGCTTGGACGAAGAAGCTCGCGAGCTCAGGGTCGAACTGAGTGCCCGCCCCAGCGTCGATCTCCTCCAAGGCCTCGGCTACGCTGCGGGCAGCGCGATAGTGGCGGTCGTGGGTCATGGCATCGAAGGCGTCGGCCACGGCGACGATGCGGGCTCCGAGAGGGATCGCCTCGCCGGCCAGACGATCGGGATAGCCGCGACCGTCCCAGCGCTCGTGGTGGTGGCGGATGATGGGCAGGCAGCCGACACCATCCCCGAGAGGGCCGCAGATCCGCTCGCCGATCTCGGGGTGCCGGCGCATGAGCTCCCATTCGTCCTGGTCCAGCGGCCCGGGCTTGGCCAGGATGGCCTCGGGAATCCCGATCTTGCCGACGTCGTGCAACAGAGCGCCGTAGACGATCGTTTCCGCTGCGCGATGATCGAGCCCGATCCGGTCGGTGAGCCGGGCCGAGAGGAAGGCCAGTCGCTGGCAGTGGTGCTCGGTGCTCGGGTCCTTGGCCTCGACGGCGTTGGCCAGAGTGGCCACCACGGCGTGGGCGGTCTCCATCCTCAGGAGCGCCGCCCGTAGGCGCAAGGCGCTGCGGATGCGGGCCAGGAGCTCCGGCTGGCGAAAGGGCTTGGCCAGGTAGTCGTCGGCCCCCGCGCCGAGGCCGGTGACCAGGTCGTCGAGCTGGGCGCGGGCGGTGAGCATCAGGATCGGGAGGGTGGCGTGGCGTGGCTCGGTGCGCAGACGGGCGCAGACCTCAAGGCCGTTGATGCCCGGCAGGCCGATGTCGAGTACGACCATGTCCGGCCCCTGGGCGGCGACCGCCGCCAGCCCGGCCTCGCCGTCGGCGGCGACCAGCACCCGGTAACCGGCGCCCTCCAGCACACGGCTCATCAGCAGCCGGCTGGCGCTGTCGTCCTCGACCACAAGGATGGCCGCACGAGCCGGTCTCGTGCGTGTCTGGCTCCCGGGACGGCGGCTGCAGTGGTCGAGAGTCGCACTGGTCCGCTGGCCTCGCCCAGATGCGGGCAGGGCTACTGATCTTCTCCCATGCCCCGTGTATAGCACGGTTCGGTATCCCGAGTCTAGTCTCTGTTGACCAGGCAATCGGGCCGGTTGACCATGCCTAGCCGCTGAGGGGCTCATCGGTCGAGCGGGGAGTGGCTCCGGCGGTAGGATTCGAACCTACGACATGGCGGTTAACAGCCGCCCGCTCTACCGCTGAGCTACGCCGGACCGAGAGGCACCTGCGGGGTGCCGTCACAGAGGATAGCATCGGGCCGGCGCCCGCTTCCTGGGCGGTCAGCTCTTTCGGCGTCCGCCCTTGGCGACGTTGTCCGCTGGGTCGATCTCGATGTCGTGCTTCTTGGCCGCAGCGACGATCTTCTTGCGCGCCTTCTCCTTCTCCCCGGCGGACTCGAAGTCGGTCTGATTCCAGCGCCCGATGGCGTTGCGGACATGGGACTCGTCGTGGATGGGCAGGTGGCCCTCACCGTCCGGATCCACGTATGCGAAGTCAGCCTTGCGGATCTTCCGGCGATCCTTCGTTTCGAGTTCGGCCATCTCATCTCCCTGCCGAGAATCGGCGGAGCGAGCCGGCCCTGGAGGGCACGACTCGCTCCGCAGTGTTGTAGCTATCCGGCCGCCGATCGGCGGATAGGGTCAGTCGCGACGCTCTGTGCCGCTCGTGACGGGGTCGTCGATGTCGACCTGCTCCTTGCGGACAGTGTCGGAAATGACCTGGGTGTCCTGCGTCTGGACCTTGGAGATCTCGATCTCCTCGACCGCGTGCGGGACCTTGCGGACCTCGACCTGCTCCTCCATGACCGGTACCCGGATGGTCTCGTCGGAGAAGGCGTCGGGATGGTCACCGGTGGACGTCGAATCCGTCGCGGCGTGCCGCTCGACGCGGACCTCCTCGCGCATCACCGGGACCTCGAGGGTCTTGGTCTCTTCGACCACGTTCTTGGTGACCGACACCTCGCCCGCCTCACGGGCCGTCTTCTGGGCCTGAAGCTCTTCCTCGTGGACCTGGATGGTCTGCGAGTCGCCATCCAGATCCCGCCCGGTCGACTGCTCGGTGGCCGAGCCGTACTGGCCGGTGTAGTCGGCGGGGCGCTCGTCCCAACCGATGGTGTCGATCTGGTCCTTGGCTACCGTGAGATACCAACGGTCGCCATCCTCGGAGGCGACCTGATCGCGCGGGATGAAGAACGGCTCGGGGCTGGACAGAAAGCCGCCACCGCGCTCGACGACGATGAACTGCGGGTTCACTTCCAGGATGCGACCGATCTTCTCGTCGTCGCTGGAGTACAGATCGACCTCGCCAAGCTCGCCGACGATCTCGCGGCCGCTGTAGGGACTTCGCTCATCCATCGTGGATCCCCCTTCATGCGTGTTGGTGGTTGGCTTGTGCGCGGCGCTGGGGACCCCGGACCGACCGAGGATGCGCCCCACGTGTTAACGCGTCTCACGGTGACTCGTGCCACCCCACACGGGCACCGATTGGCTGGTCGGGTATCTATCGCGCTGCTTGCAGGTTGGACAAAGCCGCTGGGATGCGGGTACGCGTTCGGCAAGGCACCCGGCGCGCTGCTCATCAGGTCGGGCCGGGAGGGAGCAGGAACGAGAGCAGCAACGGGTTCACGATGTTCGGCGAGCGGATGTCCGGCCGATGCCCGGCATCGGCGATCAGCTCCAACCTGGCCCGCGGCATCGCGCCCGCGATCCTGCGCACGAGCGTAAGCGGAGTGGTCGCGTCGGCATCGCCGTGGATCAGCAGTGTCGGGCAACTGACGCTGGGAAGCAGCTTCGCTGCGACGCTCCAGTCCAGCTCCGCCTCCTGCGTGATCATGATCTCGGGTGATGCCTGCATGGCGATACCGATCACCTCGTCCATGAGCTGCTCCGACTCGGGTTCGGTGAAGACCGCGCGCATGAACCGGACGACGAAACCGGCCCAGTCGGTGCTCCACGGATGATCCCTCCCCGCCAGCGCATGCGGAACGGTATCGAGCTCCATATACGGGGCCACGGCGGCGATCCGCGCCACACGCTGGGGATCCTGGGTCGCCACGATCACCGCCGCGTTGATGCCCCGCGAGGCCGTGACCAGGGCGGCGTCCTCGACGCCGGCGGCATCCAGCACGGCGAGCGCGTCCGCAGCGTGGAGCGTGAAGCCGTAGCCGTGATGCGGTCGATCGCTGGCACCCGCGCCCCGTGGGTCGTAGGTGATAACTGTCGCGTGTGGCTCGAGCGCGGCGACCTGGTGCCCCACGACGCGCGCGTCGACGATGTTCCAGGTGGGGATGAAGAGGATGACCCTCGCGCCGCCGCCGTATCGATACCACGCGATCCGCGAGCCGTCGGCGCTCCGCGCAACGCCACGGTCCCGGGGCACGGGAGCCGGGATCATGCGGCGATGTTATCGCGGCTCGCGGCTCGCGGTTCGACGTGTCCGCGCCGAGCAGTGGGCGCTCGGCACGCCGCACCCCGCCGGGATAAGGGTGGCCGCCCGCACGGCCGATGCAAGCGTGGCCGACGTCGTCCGCGCCATCGCCCAGAACGGTGGCAAGCTTCCGGCCGAGGACGCGGAGGCGCGCTCGGCCTAGCCGGAGGCTGGTGCGCCCGTGGCGCGCACACCGAGCCCGACCGGGCAGGCGACGCCGGTGCCTTGGTCTGGGCAGTAGCCATTCGGGTTACCGAACGGTGAATGTCGCGCTATGATCGTCTCCTGAACCGGGAGCCCGCCTAGAGGCCCCGGAGGAGGAGGGTACATGGACACGAGGACACCAGCTGCCTACGTCAGGCGGTCCAGCGCGACGGTGGAGAGCCCGGGCGACGCGTCGCGCGAGGCACAGCTCGCGGCCATCCACAGCCTCTGTGGCGAGTCCGCGGTCGTCTACACGGACTGGGGGATCTCCGGCCTCAAGGCCAACCGCCCCGACTACCTGCGGCTGAAGGCCGACATCGCGGCGGGCGGGATCTCGTCCGTCTGCTCCTACAGCCTCAGCCGGCTCGGGCGCAGCGTGCGGGAACTGCTCGACTTCGTGGACCTCTGTCGGAGACACGACGTCGTGATCCGCACCAAGGTCGAGAGCATCGACACCTCGACCGCGATGGGCAACTTCACGTTCACGCTGTTCGCCGCGATCGGCCAGCTGGAGGCGGAGCTCGCAAGGGAACGTCAGGGTGCGGCTCGAGCGGCGCGCGTCGCACGTGGCGACGACATGAGCGCGCCGTACGGCTGGAAGCTCGAGCGGCAGCCGGACGGACGGCTCTCCCGAGCGCGCGACGAGTCGCAGGACCTCACAGCGGTACTCGATGCCATCCGCGAGACGAGCGGGAACATCCTCGCCGCGTGTCGGCTCCTTGAGGAGCGGGGCATCCCGGCGCCGAAGGGTGGCAAGCGGTGGGCGACGTCTGCGCTGACACGGGTCGTGGAGCGCGAGGCGCCTGAGTTGAGGCCGCAGCGGACCGCCAGGACCGGACAGCGACGTCCGGCGTCATCCCCGCTCGCCCACCTGGTGACGTGCCCGCATTGCGGCGTGACGCTCACGCCGGCGGCGACTCGCAATGGGCTCTACTGCCGCAACGGGGCGAGGATGCGCGCGACGCACCCGAAGTACTTCATCAAGGAAGGGCCGGTGCTCGACCTGCTGCGCGAGGAGGCGAGATGGTTCCGGGCGCCCGTCTCCGAGGTCGCGATGGCGGAGACGGCGGCGAGGCGCGACGCGATCGAGCAGCGGCTCACCCGTGCCGGCGACCTGTTCATCGAGGGCGCGATCGACAAGGCCCGCCTCGATGCCGAGAAGGCACGCGCGAAGCGCGACCTCGACCGGCTCGATGAGGACGCGTCGGTCGTGACGGTCCCACCCGAGATCGACTGGGATTGGCCGGCGCCTCAGCTCAACGCCGTGCTGCGCATCCTCTGGCGCGAGGTGCGCCTGGACGATCGCTTCATGCCGGTCGAAGCGGTCTGGTCGAGGCCTGAATGGCGGGCGTGAGACGTTGGATCTTACCCAAGACCCCACATTGACACAAACGACCGACCACACGCCAGAATAAACGAGTTGCCGGTAGACGGCATCTTCAGTTGGGTTGGCACCACACGATCCATAAGCGAAAGGATCGAGGTGTCATGTCATACCCGAACTGGTCACCTAACCCTGGACGTCGACTTGCTGGATTACCAGCTTGGGCGCGTGAGCTGGTTCTCCGTCGGAAAGCGGCTGACCTGACCCGACAGGCGCTCGCCGACCGCCTCGGCGTGCATGTCTCACACATCGCCCGGTACGAGTCTGGCAGGGTTCGTCCCCGTCCCGACCGCTTCGCAAGGATCATCGCGATCTTGGAAGAAGCTGCGCAGTGAACGCGCGCAAGCCCGTACCCATCTCCGACTTGCGGCCCGATGACCGGGCACTCGTCGTCGCGCTTGTCGAAGCCAAGAAGGCCAAGGACCGACGCGACCGGAAGGCGGCCGGGAAGTGACCGACCACAAGAACTTCGAGAGTGTTCGACAAGCGCTCAAGTCGCTCGGTCCGATCTCTGTGGCCGGGCTTGCCGAAGCGATAGGCCTCACGCCTGAGTCGGTTCGTGTGCACCACCTTTATCCCTTACGCGATGCCGGTGAGGCCATATCCGAGCAATCAGGACCCAAGGATCCGGCCTTGTGGCGTCTCACTCCGGCGATCGTTACTGAGCACGACCACGAAGACTTCGAGGGCATGCAGCGGGTCGCCGAGTCCGAGGCGTCGATCCTCTACGAGTGCCAGGACGACCCATCGCATGCGGCTGTCGCGAACCGGTGTCAGGCGCAAACGAAGGCCGGTGCGCAGTGCCGCTCGTGGGTGTCGCGCGACAACACCTCCTACTGCCGGCTCCACTTCGGTGACCTGCCGTGAGCAAGATCGACCACGCGACGATCGGCACAGACACGAGCGAGGACCTCGCGATGCTGGAGCTCCCACGTAACGTCCGGCTGCTCTACGTCGAGATGCTCATCTGGTCCTGCGCGCACAGCACCGACGGCCTCGTGCCGA
>Ga0136615_10000936_pt1 | contig 13723 bp, 11 predicted proteins | sample AntDrymUQ2882206_2_FD_106647 | JGI IMG/M metagenome (GOLD analysis project Ga0136615, IMG submission 106647) | Polar desert sand microbial communities from Dry Valleys, Antarctica - metaG UQ288 (22.06) | ecosystem: Environmental > Terrestrial > Soil > Desert | place: Antarctica: Dry Valley...
CCGGTCCGGATCTTCTGGGCGGTTACCACCGGCCTGCTCACCCTCGCGATGCTCATCGTCGGCGGGATAACGGCGCTTCAGAACGCCACCATCATCTTCGGCTTGCCGTTCGCGTTCGTGATGATTCTGCTGATGTTCGGCCTGTACAAGGCCCTACGCGTTGAAGCGATCCGCGAGGACAGCCAGCGTCACAGCCTTCCCGCCCAGTTGTCCGGACGCAGCACTACCCCCGAAGGCGACCGGGCCGCTGCGCTGACCTGGCAGCAGCGGCTGAGGCGCAGCATGAGCTACCCGGATTCTGAGGCAGCCCGTGAGTTCCTCTCGGAGGTTGCGCTTCCGGCCCTGACCGAAGTGGGGGTGGAGCTGGGCGAGCACGGCGTCGAGGCCGAGGTCCGAGAGGGCAGTGGAGACTCCGGGCTTCCCTACGTCGAGCTCCTAGCGGATCTGGGTGAGGAGACGCCATTCCGGTACCGAATCTCGCCGCGAGAGACGCGGCTTCCGGTGTACGGGGACCTGTCCATGCGCAGCGGCGACGTCTACTACCGGCTCGACGTGCACCTGCGCGAGGGAGGCCAGGGCTACGACGTGATGGGATACACCCACAGCCAGTTGATCGACGACGTCCTCGACCAGTACGAGCAACACGTGGAGTTCATGCGGCTCAACGCGGAAGTCACGCGGTGAGTGAGGTCGGGGTCTGTCCTCGACGTGAATTAGTAGCGGGGAAGTCTCACTGGGCTCTAGTCGTAGCGCCCCACTCGCTGATGTACTGGGGCCACGACCCTCTCAAGTAGTAGGCTGCGGCTCCAGTCTGAAGGCGGTGCTTCCGCTGCATCGGGAGGTGCTTACGACGCTCGTGCTGGCGCGGCTGAAGGCTTCTGGGGCGCCGGCGCTCGAGCACCACTGTGGAGCAGTCGGTGGCGGGTGGAGGTCGGCTCGTGTAGGGTTGCGGGCGCAGATGGGACCCTTGCGAAAGTCGATCTCGGTGCGCCTCGAAGAAGGGGTCCACGCGCGCCTCCGCCGCCAAAGCCTCCGAAGCGGTGTCCCTACCAGCGCCCTGGTCCGGGCCCTCGTCCACCGCTGGCTCGACGAGCAGGACGAGGCGGGGGAAACGGCTAACGGGCCGCCGGGCACAGAACGGGAGCGGCAGCCGGGGCTCTTCGGCGAGGAAGGAGGGCTTTGAGGCCCCAGGGGCACGTTGCTCGTCCTTAGATTTCCCTCTTGTCTCATTATTTGTCCTTCTTGAAAGTGTCGATGAAAATGCAGTGCGCAGTAGACGCTCTAACTCACAATGCCAACGCTGATGGCCAGACTGATTGACACCACTGCTGACACCACCCAGGGCGCAACACGCAGAAACAGCAGGCAACCACCAGCAATGAAATCGGCTTATATACGGCGATTTTGCAACTTCCGGCAACACCTGGAAACAGGTGTCTGCGGATTGTGGCTCCGATTGCGTCTTGTCGGGCGCAGCTGGCAGAGCGGGGTCCGTCGGGAGTGGGGGGATGCGCCGGAGTTCCCGGATCGGGTCATCCCACACGCGCTGCCCGTCGTGTCGGTCGGGTTGTATCGCGGTGTTTGTACCCTTTGTGACGCCTCAACGATCCACCGCCTCGAGCATGCCCGCCCGAAGGCACTGCTTCGGAAGGTTGACCGTCAGTTGATCGCCAAGATAACGCCCGCCACGGCAGCGATGGCTCCCAGCGCGAGCGCACCCCCCGCCGCCACCGCCATCCAGAACACGGTCCTGGCGAGGTCTTGCCCCAGCGCTTCCTCCGATCGGTGGCTGATGACGAACCGGCGCTCCTTATCCCGGGACGACGGCAGGGTAGAGGCCAACTCGCCGCCCTTCATCAAGGGCAGCTCCTCGACTGGCGCGTTCACCGGCCCAGGGCCTGCGCCGATGCCGCCTTCCTCGCGCACCACGCCCAAGACATAGACCGGCGCGTCGATTGGCAGGACGCTCTCCGTGTAGCGGTACCCGAGCGTGTTGGCCTCCTCGTCGAAGGGCACCGGGGCGCCGCCGAGCGTGAACCCCGGGCTGGCGGAGGGCTCGAAGCGGTCCACCACTTCTTGGGCGTCGACCTCCGACCCTTGGGGATGGACCTCGACCCTGCCGGTGCTGTCTTCCACGAAGAACGGCACGGCCCGCACGCTCTCGGACAGGGTCTCCGAAGCGGTCTGCCTGGAGTGATGAGAGCCTGGGGAGTCGTCGGAGGAGTGGCCGGATGAGCGCACGTATTCGCGCGTGACGCGGGAGAAGTAGCAGGCGCAGGTTTCTTCGGCCATCTCGCTCTGGAGCGGGCTCTCGCAACGCAGCGTTCCCTTCACCTCGACGGGCGTGCCGGGGGAAAACGCAGACATCTCCGAGGCGCTGGTGGTTTGGGTTTGCCTCATCAGGTCCACCTTGCGACGCGTCCGGTGCCTTACGTAGAGCAGCAAGCCACCGGCCGCCCAGAAGCCGAGCGCCACCACGAGCAATACGATCAGCCACAACATGCCTTGTCCTACCCCCGTCCTCTCGTCTTCCGACCGGATCGTCGCTTTCAGCGTGTATCATACTGGTCGACCAGTATCGCGGTAACCGGCGTGCTCGAAGTGGTCGGGCGCCTCAGCAGTCTCCGCCATCCCGAAGTCGGTCAGCAGCAGCGTTCGCTGTGGCGATGGTAGCCGGTCTAACCGCCTAGTAACGGTATCACGGGTTGGTGTAGTCCTGCGAACGGCGGCCCCGCTTCGGACTGCTCCCGTGACGCGTGAAGAGCTTGCAACCCCGGCTCCTCCTCTCGTCGGCAGGCCGCCGCCATAAGCAGGGTTGACTTGCCGATGCCTGCTTCGCCTCGCGCGAGCAGCGCAGTGCTCTCAAACGCCATCGACCGGTTCATCGAGCTGACCCAGCCCGCGTCCGCGGCCGAGGATCTGAAAAGTACGGTGCTACGGTGCGTGTTCGAGCCTTCTTGGCTGACTCTTGAGCCCCCGATGCGGAGCTTGCGCCGAGTCTGAGTACCATCCATACTTGCGGGTGTAAGGGGGCTAGAGAAGGGGTGTCTGGTATGGTGCGCGGTAGGCGGGTTGCGGCGGTGTTGTCTCTGGCGCTGGTAGCTGTCTTGGCATCGTCCGGGGCCGGTGGGGCTCAAGAGGTCGAACCAACGGACGGGCGGGCGGGCGAAGAACGTCATCATCTTCGTAGGGGACGGGATGGGCACCTCCCACCGCGACCTCATCCGCTACGCGACAGTAGGGGCGGAGCGTCAACTCGCCATGGACTCCATGCCTTACGCCGGAAGGTCCGAGACGAGCCCCCTTGACCCCGAGGCCTTCGTCACCGACTCGGCCGCCGGAGGAACGGCCATAGCCACCGGCGTAAAGACCTTCAACGGCGCCGTCGGCATCGACTCGGACGAAAACCCGGTTCCGACCGTGTTGGAGCGGGCCAGGCAGGCCGGGAAGGCGACGGGGCTCGTTACAGACAGCCAGGTGACCGACGCCACCCCTGCCTCCTTCGGCGCCCACATCGCAGACAGGGACAAGCAGAGCAAGATCGCCCGCCAGTACATAGAGGAGAGCAAGCCAGACGTGATCCTTGGCGGGGGAGAAGACTACTGGTACCCGGAAGGAGAGCCCGGTGCGTACCCCGACGAGCCGAAGGTAGACCCCGAGGAGAAAAGTATCGGCACGGAGGGCGACCTGACCCGAAAAGCCCAGGAGGCGGGTTACGAGTACGTGAAAGATGCCTCGGAACTTGGGGCGGCGAGCGGGCCGCGGCTCCTCGGGCTCTTCGCCAACGAGGAGATGTTCCAGCAAGCACCCGAGGGCGAGGGCGCCGTCTACGATCCTCCCGTCTCGCTCCCCGTGATGACGCAGAAGGCCCTCGACGTTCTCTCACAGGACCCCGACGGGTTCTTCCTCATGGTAGAGGAGGAGGGCATAGACGAGATGGCCCACCAGAGCAACGCGGGTCTCGTAATCAAGGCCGGGCAGCAGCTCGACAAGGCCGTCAAGGTTGGCCAGTCCTACGCAGAGAGCGACCCCGAAACGCTCGTGATCGTGGCCGCCGATCACGAGACCGGTAGCCTCGCGATTGAGGACACCAACGAGATACAGAGCGACCCTGCATACCCGAACGAGTCGGGCGCGGGACGAACCGCGGAGGACGGGCCGTTCCGGGTGGCGGGCTCCGACAAGAGGTTCCTGGTTGACTGGACCACGACCAACCACACGGCCGAAGACGTGCCGGTCACGGCGATGGGTCCTGGAGGCGAGAACCTGGTCGGCGTCTACGAGAACACCCACATACACGACGCGATGGTGACCGCGCTCTTCGGCACTGCTTCCGCGTCCGCCTCGTCCACTGCTTCAGCATCCGCGTCCACTTCAGCATCCGCTTCTGCATCTGGTTCTGCGGGGGTGCACCAGATGCCCGATACGGGCGGATTGACGTTGGGGGCTCCGCTACTCGCGCTGGCCACGCTGCTTGTTGGTGTGGCAGGAATCGCCTACGTGCGCAGGGTAGTGCGCGGTCCGTAGGATGGTTCAAACGGGCGCGAAGACAGGCAGCGGTGGCTTCGCACGAGGAGGAGGAGATGCGAACCGTGCCGCTGCGGTAAAGGAAAGATCGACGGGAGGTAAAGTAAGTGATCCGAGCTAAATTAACGATCGTTCTGACGTTCGCCCTATTGACTCTGGTCGCTCTGGTCGGGGTGCCTACGGCCGGCGCCGCCCCCGACAAGGGCGCCACGACCGACTCTACTGTTCTCAACATCGGGCATCGTGGTGCGTCGGGGTACGCCCCCGAACACACCATCACCGCCTACGACCTGGCCCTGGAGCAGGGCGCCGACTACATCGAGATAGACCTGCAGATGACCGCCGACGGCGTGCTCGTCGCCATGCACGACGATACCCTCGACCGCACTGCCACGGCGCCGGAGGGGGTGCCCGAAGAGTACTGCACCGGCCCCGTCATCGAGAAGACCCTCGAGCAGATAAAGCAGTGCGACGTCGGCAGTTGGTTCGGCCCCGAGTACGCGGGCGAGCAGATCCCCACCCTGGAAGAGATCTTCCAGCGCTACGGCACGAGCGTCAACTACTACATCGAAACCAAGAACCCCGATCCGGCGCTCGACATGGAGGAGGAGCTGCTCAGGCTGATGGATGAGTACGGCCTGATCAAGCCGGCCGAAAAGCACTGGCAGGTCCTGATCCAGTCCTTCAGCGCGGAAAGCCTCATGACGATCCACGAAATGAACTCGAAGCTGCCCCTGATCCAGCTCTACTCTGATCAGGAGACGAGCGAGTCGATCCAGGCGAGCCTGGCCGACGTAAGCGGGTACGCCGTCGGCATAGGTCCCTCCCAGAGTGACGTGGACGCCGCGCTGGTGGAGGCGGCCCACGCCCTCTGCCTGGACGTCCACCCTTACACGGTCAACACCGTGAAGGAGATGGAGGCTTTGATCACCTTGGGTGTTGACGGGATGTTCACGAACTACCCCGACCGGCTCGAAGGGCTGCTCGGCAAGAGTGCGGCGCACGGCAAGAGGGGCGCGAAGCTAGCGGCCGAAGACTACGCGACCTGCCAGGCAGCGTCTTAGCCAGAGAAGCCATCCCCTCAAAGCCGGGCTAACGGAGGGAGGGCGACGAGGGCACCTTGCGTGTCCTTCGTCGTCCTTCCTGGTTCCTCTCTCGCGAGCGCCCGACCGATCTCTGGCGCCAGCGCAACCTCGGTCCGGAGCCGAGCCCTCGCGCCGGGCCTGCTGGCCGATGTCCCAGCGCCCCACAAACAGAGGAGGAGGGCCATTGCGCCCCGAGGAGATCACTACCCGTTCCGATGAGAAGTCCGCGCCCGCCTCTTCGGTCGCGGGCTCGATGCCCGTCTCGCGCATACGTGAGGTCATGGAGCTCGCCTGGAAGGACCCCGAAGCCATCCACCTCGAAGTGGGGGAGCCGAACTTCCCTACCCCCGAACACGTCGTCGAGGCTGCCCACCGGGCCGCGCGGATGGGCCTTACCCGCTACGCCCCCAACGCCGGAATTTCCGAGCTACGCGAGGCCCTGGCGGAGAAGGTCGCCCGGCGCAACGGCTACGGCGCAAGCCCGGAGCAGGTGGTGGTCACGCAGGGAGGTATCCAGGCGCTCTACCTGACGCTCCGCGCCCTGCTCGAACCGGGCGATGAGGTGCTGTTGCCCGACCCCGCCTGGCCGAACTACCGCATGATCGCCCACCTGCTCGGTGCCCGCGTGCTCTCCTATCCACTGGTCGCCGGGGGAGAGTTTCTACCCCGCTTGGAGGACCTCGAGCGCCTGGTGACCCCGCGCACCAGGGCGATCCTCGTCAACAGCCCGTCGAACCCGCTCGGGACGGTCGTGCCCCGCGACCTGATGGAAGGACTGCTGGCCTTCGCCCATGGGCGGGGCCTGTGGTTCATCTCCGACGAGGTCTACGACGAGGTGGTCTTCGACGACGCCTTCGTCAGCGCCGGGTCGGTGGCCGAACAGGGCTACCGGTTGGTGTCGATCTACTCCTTCTCCAAGGTCTACGCGATGACGGGGTGGCGCGTGGGCTACCTGGTTGCGCCCCCCGACCTGGCCAGGATCCTCACGGGGATGCAGGAGCCGATCATCTCGTGCGTCAACACCCCGGCCCAGATGGCGGCGCTTGCCGCCGTAACCGGCCCGCAGGATGTCGTGCGAGCGATGAGCGACTCCTACCGGGCGCGGCGGGATGAGCTACTTGAGGTTCTCCATCGCGGCGGTCTCCCTTCCAGCCGGCCCTCGGGAGCCTTCTACGTGTGGACCGACGTCTCGGAGGCCGGCGTGCCCTCGATGGATTTTGCCAGGTCCCTCATCGAGCGCGAGCACGTGGCCGTAGCACCCGGGAGCGCGTTCGGCGAGCTCGGCGAGGGTTACGTGCGCGTGTCCCTCGCCTCCTCGAGGGAGGACCTGCTAGAGGGTACCTCGCGCCTGGTCCAACACGTTCGCCGCCTAGGAAAGGTGCGGGTCCAACACTGAGGCACACCGCCGCGCCCGGCGAGGTACTGAAGGCGATATGGCGGATCGGGACACGAGGACCGGCTGATGCCAATTGACACCACTGCTGACACCACTCAGGGCGCAATACGCAGAAACAGCGGGTAACCGTCAGCAAGAGAATCGGCTTATCTAAGCCGGTTTTGCAACCTACAGCAACACCAGGCAACCGATGTCGTCGGATTGTGGCTCCGAAGGTGGCGGGTTCGAGCCCGTCGGTCACCCTCTCATTTGCAGGAGAGAACGCCTGGGGCGGTTCGCCCCTACATAAGGTCGATCGGATGATTTCTGAGGGGAAGGGGATCGACCCAGAGGCTAACGAGAACCACCTCCTGAGTTTGCCATGTCCTTGCTCTACCCCAGGCCCGCTTCCCTAGCGCGGATGACGGCCTGGGCCCGGTCTGCCACTTGCAGTTTGGTGAAGATGTTGGAGACGTAGTTGCCTACGGTCTTGGTGCTCAGCGACAGTTGCCTGGCGATTGAAGGGTTGGGGTGTCCTTGTGCGATGAGGTGCAGGATCTCACGCTCGCGGTCGGTGAGCGTCGGGAAGGCTTGGGGTGGGGCCCCTCCTGGAAGAGAGGCCGCGAAGAAGGCTAGCACACGGGTTGCGATGGCTGGGCTGAAGATAGCCTCGCCTCGGCCTACCGCCCGGATCGAGGCCAGCATTTCCTCCTCGTCCGAGTCCTTGAGGACGTAGCCTCGCGCCCCGGCCCTCAAGGCCATGAACACCGAGTCATCATCCTCAAAGAGCGTTACTACCAGAACGCGGACGCTCGGGCTCTCCTGAAGGATCCTTCGTGTGGCCTCTATGCCATTTACCTCAGGCATCTGCAGGTCCATCAAGACTACGTCGGGCTGCAGATCGCCGGCACGCAGCACGGCCTCCTCGCCCGTTTTAGCCTCGCCGATCACTTCGAATTCGGGTACCGATGAGAGCAGGGCGATTACACCCTTGCGAAAGAGGGGATGGTCTTCGGCGATGAGGATACGTAGAGTCTCCAACCTTCTCACTCCTTGGGCAGCGGTAGACGGACGAGCACCTGGGTACCGCCCTTTGGGACAGACTGGACGACGCAGCTCCCACCGAGCTCAGATGCCCGTTCGTGCATCGAAGAGAGACCAACGCCCGCGCTACGCTGGGCGGGAATACCAATGCCGTCATCAACGATCTCAAGCGCCACATCTTCATCCATAGCGAGTCGCACGACGCATGTCCTTGCCCTGGCATGACGCGCGACGTTGGTTAGCGCTTCCTGCGTGATGCGGTATATGGCCACCTCGACTGCTGCTGGGAGGTCCGGAAGGTCCTCGGGCACCTCCACCAACACGCTTAGTTGCTCATCTTCGGAGCCGTAGCGTTCGGCGAGGCGGCGCAGGGCCTCAACGAGCCCCAGATCGTCCAGTGCCGGGGGTCTGAGGTCGTAAGCGAGGCGCCTTATGTCGGAGATGGCATAGCGGAGCTCGTCGCGCAGCTCCACCACGAGCTCGTCGGCGGCGTCAGGGTCACGCGGGATGAGGCGCCTGAGGGCGCCAGCCTGGACGTTAAGACCCGCAAGTTGTGCGCCCAGACTGTCGTGCAAGTCACGCCTGAGGCGCCGCCTCTCCTCCTCCCGGGTTGCGACCAGCCGCTCGCGCGAGTGCTGCAGGTCGGAGGTGAGCCTCACGGCGTGCACGGCTACCTCCGCTTGTCGGGCAAGATCTTCAAGCAGGCGCCTGTCGGCAACTGAGAACCCTTCTCCTGGTGCTCGGGGAGCTATCACCAGACGCCCGATCTCCTCCCTCTGGTACACTAGCGGAAGCGTCTCCGGCTCTCCCAGAGGAGAGCCGGAGGTTGCAGCAGTCCTGAATTCCTCGCCATCCTTCAGCAGTATGGCTGCGTAGGGTAGCTTCAGAGCCTGGGCTATAGTCTCGACGAGTGTTGGCAGCACCCTATCGGGAGCGAGGGTTGCTTCGAGACGCCTCCCCAGACGTGAGACCACCGCGTAAGGATCGTCTCGCTCGCCGTACATCAAGCGGTTCACGCCGCGCTGAAGCCTGCTCCTTAGCGGCTGGAAGAGGACGGCCACGAGTCCCGTGGCCAAGAGCGAGACGGCAATGTTGCCCTGGGTCTGGAAGAGGGCTCCAAGGGCTACCACCGCGAGCACATAGATCCCCACGACACAAGAGGTGAGAGCTCCGTAGACGAGGGTACGGTTTATGACCACGTCTATGTCGTAGAGGTGGTGCCTGACGATGGAGATGTAAGTGAAGATCGGGACGACGAGCAGAGCGAACACCGCTACATAAAGAATGTTGTCATAATAATTCTCCCAAAACGGTATGAGTGGTGTGCCGAACACGAGCTCCGTGAAGTCAGCGACTATAAATGTAAGCAAGACAAAGCTGAAACATAAACTTGCTGGCACAGCGGCGTACAAGAACCATTTAAGTTGCTGGCGCTCATCTCCCCATGCTCGGTGCAGCCGAAGGGCAACCGAGCAGATCGCAGCGAGGCTGCTCGTCAATAATAGCGTTTCGCCAATGAGGGCTGAGGCTATCAAGAAATCGTAGGTTGTGAGTCCGCCGCCTATGACCCCTACCCATCCGAACGGGTTCGGAACGTAGGCAGGGGTAGACAGATCGTGCGGATAGAAGGCAGCGTAGAGTGCTGTCAACACCGCTCCGCAGACTGCCTTCCACGCGACGATTCGCCACCGACGAGATGGTAGACTGCCGTCGGGGAACAGCAACATCACGAAGACTCCAGCTAAGACTAGACCCGTGATATCTACCAACCTTGAGAACCAGGCCATGTACTCCCCACCGGGAAATGCGAAATTCACGAGCAGCGCGTAGTCGGCGTACGCCTGGGTGAAGCGCTGCGTTGTGTAAAGTAGACCGACGCCACAGAAGATCCAGCCGATAGGGTTCGTGGGGAGCCGCGAGGCAATGATCGCTCCGACCGCAGGGTACACCAGCGAGAGCATACCCGTCAGTACAACAAAGGCAGGACCAGGTCTTTGTGAGAGTATGAAACCACTGCTGGTGAAACGGTCGTCTGTAAAGAAGTCGAGCGAGAAAGTGAGCACGATGAGTGCTACGCACACCGCGCACACCGACCACGCCAACCAGGCTGCAGTGCGACGGCTCATCCTACCGACCTCTCGACTCTGCTTCTTTGTCCCTTTCGTCACAACCATCACTCTACAGGATTACCTTCTCCCAAGCATTTCGACTGAGGAAGGGCCTGGCTCCGAGGAACCAGTCCCTTCCTCTGCCTCCTTCGCGTCGTGCTCCTTTCTTGGAGCGGCGCTCCTCTACCATTCGCCGTACTCCGCAAGGAGGGCCACCACGCAGAGTTCACTTGTTGGCAATGTCCCAGCCGTAGTTTTCGCCTCCGGCGTCCATATTCGCGGGGGCAGCACCCGCGCCGGGATTGCCGCTACCGACGCTCGGGGGGCTTGCCGCTGGTGCCGACGTAATGAGCAACGTGGACAGCGTTATCACCACCACGACCAACACGGTCGTGGATAGTGCCAACAGCGCCGTAAGCATCGGTCGGTGGTCGAATCTTGCAATCATTGCCTTCTCCTATCTCTGTTCTTTCGCTTTCCCATACCTAACTGCTAGTTCTCTACTGACTCCGCTCCGATGACACCTCCTTCCCACCTCTCGTCCATATGAGCGTCCTCTGTGAACCTTTCGCTCGTACTGCAATCGATGGATCTCCTTTGTGAGGTTCTCGAACCTGACATGGTCACTCTAGCGGCGCCAATATCCCGGGAGGTAGGGGATGGTTTCCTGAATTGTTTGGGCAATATTTCCTAGGAAGTCATACCGAGCTTGAGATTCAGAGGAAGTACGTTCTATGACGTTGGGTGAATAAGAGCATGAGGAAGGGCCGGGCTACTCGGAGCCCGGCCCTTCCTCTGTCTCCTTCGCGTGAAGTCCACGCAGTTCGTGAATAAGGACAAGAAGAAAGGGGCGGAGCCACTAAGACCCCGCCCCTTCCAACCCTCAACTCCTTACGCGTCTAAGGGCTAGAGGCTATCCGTTGGGGAAAGGCGCCAGTTGTTCATCGAAGAAGGTGTCGAAGAACTCTCTCTGTGCCTGAGGAAGCGACGCACGGAATCTATCTGCTTGTCGAAAATTATCCTCTACAGAACCGTGGACGACTACCACCTTCTCGCAGTCGGGAGCGACCAGATCGGCCCTGTCGGAGATCACTCGGTCGAAGCCGGAGCCGCATGTAACTACATCCTGCGCCGCAGCAGGGTTGTGCCAGGCGTCTATCACGTCGTTGCCGGAACCGCCAGAGAACACGTCCTTGGAGAATTCGCGAAAGCCGTCGTCGCTGAGCCAATCGCCCCCTGCTCCGCCTACCATCCGGTCGGAGCCAGTCCAACCGTCGATGAGGTCCCTGCCTTCCCCGCCCACCACTGCGCGGTCTGAGCCCTTATCACCAAATACGAAGTCGTTGCCCGAACCGCCTAGAAGGGTGTCCGAGCCTAGGCCGCCCGAAACCCCGTCGTTGCCAGGACCTCCCGCCGAAACCTTGTTGCCTCCTAAAGCGCGGCGTTCGCCGGTAAGGAGCCAGTCCTTACCCTCCCCACCCAGCAGATTGTCCTTGCCAGCTAGAGCGTAGAGTACGTCATTGCCACCCTTGCCGAGGAGGTTGTCTGCTCCGTTGGTTCCCCTCAAAGTGTCGGGGCCATTAGTACCGATCTTGGTTACAGCCAGGGCTACCCCGCTTGCCACCAAGACGGTCAGGGCCATGGTGGCCAGCAAGATTATGGTGCGTCTCATAAAGAGTCTCCTTTCTCTCTTCTGTCTCTCTCCGTACCTAACTGCTAGTTCTCGACTGGCTCCGGTCCGATGACACCTCCTTCCCTTCTCTCGTCCACATGAGCGTCCTCTGCGAACCTTTCGCTCGTTCCTATATTCGATGGATCTCCTTTGTGTGAGTTCTTCAACCTGGTACGGTCACTCTAGCGGCGCCAATATCCCGGGAGGTAGGGGAGAGATTCCTCACTTGCTCGGGCAATATTTCCTAGGACATCTCCCCGAGTGTGAGCAATCGAGCAGAGAGATCGAGACGTCACCTGCGTCTAGCGAGCGACAGTGAGCATCCACGATGTAGCCAGACTGCGTCACTACGATAGGGGAGGAACCTAGCGGGCTGCAGCGTGGCCGCGGCGAGGTCATGAGTGCGCTAAGTTTCATCGGGACACGGGGAGGCTGATCTCAATTGACACCACTTTTGACACCACTCAGAGCGCTACACCCAGAAACAGCAGGCAACCGCCAGCAATGAAATCTGCTTAGGTAAGCCTATTCTGCAACATACAGCAACACCCTGAAACAGGGGTCGGCGGATTGTGGCTCCGAAGGTCGCGGGTTCGAGTCCCGTCGGTCACCCCTGTATTTGCAGGTAAAACGTGAGGTGCGGCGGAGCAGTCGAGCCTCACTTACCGCAATCGTACTGCAACCCGACACTCTAAGGCGTCGTCGAGCCCGCCCACCGCGTCCCCTTCGATGCCGTCGAGGAGGTGAGAATAGGTGTCCTTGGTCTTGACGATGGACGAATGTCCCAACAGGCTCTGGACAACCTTGTAGTACTTACCTCTCGTGAGGAGAGCCGTGGCCGCACTCTAGCCTACATATACATCGATACGAACGGCGGCTCCCTTGAGCGCCTGGTCAACGAGGACCTCATAAAACTGGGGCTTGTGCGCACCACGAGCTTAGCCCACACTTACCGCCGCGAGTTCGAGCCTGCCAGGGGAGACCGAAGGGAGGCGCGCAGGGCTGTGGGGCTCCTGCCCCAACGTCGCCCAGTGGCTAGGCCACCCCTCGCAAGCTGCCGTCCTGCGGCTTGAGGCCGTCCCTGCGAATCCAGTGATTAGCCAAACTCCTTATCACGCGGCTCCTCCCGCTGCTTGCGCCACCCGTATCGGGTCATGCCCCGCGGCTTGTACACATTCAGCGCCAGGATCGCGAGCAACACTACGGTGCCGCCAACGGAGTGGAGCAGTGTGCTCCCCAGCGCGCGGAGATCGTCACCGGACGTTCTCGGATCTGCTGCTCTGTCTGCGAAGTAGCTGATTGTCTGCGTTTCCATCAGCAAAACGACAGTGGCAATTGTGGCCGAGAGGAGTGAGATCAGGACCCAATAGTGCCGGAACAAGCCCCACTTGGTCCCCAGTGACATGACAAGCCCGGTTAGTAGAGAGGCGAGGGCTAACGGGACGATGACATACCAGGCGATCAACCCCATCGCGAGATAGGCAGCACGCAACGTCTGAGCATCCTGGCTAGTCGCAGCGGCAACGTCGAGAGCTATGTAGCCAGCGACCGCGCCGATCCAGCCGACCGAGAGAGCGATATGCGCGGCGAGCGCGAACTTGCGCAGGCGGGGTCTCATGATCATCCGAAGCCACCCTCTGGCCATGCGTAGTCTCCCATGACGCTAGTGGGCGCTACTTGGCCACCAGCCTCACCGGACGGCGTGTGGCGACCAGGACCGTGGCCGGTTAGGAGCATGATGACTATCAGCAGGACCACGACGATGACGATGATCCCGAACACTTTCACCCAGCGTGGTGTGCCTGGATAGTGAGGCCGGTTGGCCATGTGCGTCTCCTCCGCTCGCGCGTTGGTCGTCTAGGCTTTCGTTAAGGACAGCAGTTTATCGAGACAGTATGTCGCTGTCAAATCA
>Ga0136615_10000938_pt1 | contig 13713 bp, 12 predicted proteins | sample AntDrymUQ2882206_2_FD_106647 | JGI IMG/M metagenome (GOLD analysis project Ga0136615, IMG submission 106647) | Polar desert sand microbial communities from Dry Valleys, Antarctica - metaG UQ288 (22.06) | ecosystem: Environmental > Terrestrial > Soil > Desert | place: Antarctica: Dry Valley...
CTAGTCCATGTTCACCGCCACGTACTTCGTCTCGAGGTATTCCTCGATGCCCTCCGGGCCACCCTCGCGACCGAAGCCCGAGTGCTTGACCCCGCCGAAGGGGGCGGCGGGGTTGGAGACCATGCCCTGGTTGAGACCGACCATTCCAGTCTCCAGCCGCTCGCAGACGCGCAGTCCTCGCTTGAGGTCGTTCGTGTAGACGTAGGCGACGAGGCCGAACTCCGTGTCGTTGGCGGCGGCGATCGCGTCGTCCTCGCCGTCGAAGGCGATCACGGGCGCGACCGGCCCGAAGATCTCCTCCTTGAGCAGGCGGGCGTCCGGCGTCACGTCAGCCAGGACCGTCGGCTCGTAGAAGTAGCCGGGCCCGTCGGGCGCGCCGCCGCCGACGATCGCCCTCGCCCCCTTGCCGACGGCGTCGTCGACCAGCGCGGAGACCTTGTCGCGCGTGGCGCCGTCGACGAGCGGACCGACGTCGACCCCCTCCTCGGTCCCGCGGCCAAGCTTCATCTCGCTCATCCGCCGGGCGAGCTTGTCCGCGAACTCGGCGGCGACGGGACCGGCGACGTGGAAGCGATTGGCGGCCGTGCAAGCCTCGCCGACGTTGCGCATCTTCGCGATCAGAGCCCCCTCGACCGCGTCATCGACGTCAGCGTCCTCGAAGACGAGGAAGGGCGCGTTGCCGCCGAGCTCCATCGAGACACGCAAGAGCTGCTCGCCCGACTGCTCGATCAGCTTGCGCCCGACCTCCGTCGAGCCCGTGAAGGTGAGCTTGCGCAGGCGCGGGTCTGAGATCAGCGGCCCGGTCGTCTCGCTCGCCGAGCTCGCGTTGAAGACGTTCAGCACGCCGGCGGGCAGGCCGGCCTCGGCGAGGATGTCCGCGAGCGCGAACATCGACAGTGGCGTCAGCTTCGCGGGCTTGACCACCATCGTGCAGCCGGCGGCAACGGCCGGGCCGATCTTGCGGGTGCCCATCGCCATCGGGAAGTTCCAGGGCGTGATCATCAGGCAAGGGCCCACAGGCTGCTTCATCGTGAGCAGCCGACCGGCGCCGTTGGGCGCGGTCGCGTAACGGCCCTCGATGCGGACGGCCTCCTCGGCGAACCAGCGGAAGAACTCCGAGGCGTAGGCGATCTCGGCCTTCGACTCGGCGATCGTCTTGCCCATCTCGAGCGTCATCAACAGCGCCAGCTCGTCGGTGCGGTCGGCCATCAGGCCGTAGGCGCGGCGCAGGATCTCGCCGCGCTCGCGCGGCGCGGTCGCGGCCCAGTCGGCCTGTGCCACGCAGGCCGCGTCGAGCGCGGCACGGGCGTCGGCCTCGCTCGCGTCGGCGACCTCGCACAGCGGCTCGCCGGTCGAGGGGTCCTCCACGGCCAGCGTCGCGCCACCGGAGGCCTCGCGCCATTCGCCGCCGATGAACAGGCGCTTGTCGACGCCGTCGAGAACCCGCTGCTCCTTGGTGACCGTCGCCATCTGCGCCGCCTCTTTCTCGCCGATTGACCTGCGCTGTCAACCTACCCCGGCGTCGGGGGGCCAATCCGGGGTGAGTCCACTCAGCGGCGCCCGCGCGCCAGTCGAACGCGACCGCGGCGCCCGCTCGAGCTCGGTCCGCGACCACCGTCACCGTTTGAGAGACCGCTACTTCGGGCGTTCTGCCTGTTTGCTACCAAGGGGGCCACGCGCCCGCCGCGCCACCCATGCGCCGCCTGCTGCTGCTCACATCCGCACTCTTCCTGCTCGCCGGCGTTTCGGCGACCGCCGCGACGGTGAACGTCGTCCGTGGTGCCGGCTTCGGGCACGGCATCGGCATGAGCCAGTACGGCGCGTACGGCTTCGCACTGAAGGGCTTTGGCCACGAGCGAATCCTCGCTCACTACTACCGTGGCACGACGCTCGCCCGGATCCGAGCCGGCCAGCAGGTACGCGTGCTGCTCCAGGACAGCGACCCCTACGTGCGCGTCAAGGGCATCACGCGGGGCCCGGGCAACAGGAAGCTCAAACCCGGCGTGACCTACACCGCACGCCCCGGCTCGGCGGGGCGGTTGAGCCTGTCAGGAGGCGGGCGGCGGGTGGGCAGCTTTCGGTCGCCCCTGCGGGTGGCCGGTGGCAAGCGGGGAGTCCGCCTGCTCGGCCGCGCCCAGAACGGGCTCTCGTCGACCCGCTACCGAGGCGCGATGGAGCTGCGCCGGGGCTCCGCCGGTGGCGTCACGGCGATCAACGTCGTACCCGTCGACCCATATGTGCGGGGCGTGGTCGCCGCTGAGATGCCCTCGAGCTGGCATCCCGAGGCGCTGAAGGCGCAGGCCGTCGCGGCGCGTACCTACGCGCTGGCGACCGACAAGCCCGGCGTCTTCGACCAGTACGCGGACACGCGTTCGCAGGTCTACGGCGGTATCGCCGCCGAGACCGCGAACACCGACCGCGCCGTCCGCGCGACGGCGGGCCGGGTCGTCACCTACGACGGCGACCTCGCGACGACCTTCTTCTTCTCGACATCCGGCGGCCGCACCGAGAACGTCGAGAACTCGTTCGTCGGCTCGGAGCCCCAGCCATGGCTCAAGAGCGTCGAGGACCCCTACGATCGGATCTCGCCCAAGCACCGCTGGCGGTTTCGGTTCACCGACGCCCAGCTCGACGCGCGCCTCGGCGCACCCGGCCGCTTCAAGCGGGTGAAGGTGCTCGAACGTGGTCGCTCTCCGCGGATCGTCCGTGCCCGCATCTACGGCACGCGCGGCACGCGTGTCCTGTCCGGTCCGTCGGTCCGCGCGCAGCTCGGCCTCTACGACACGTGGGCATACTTCAGCACGGTCTCGACCGCTCAGGTCCGCTCGCGCCGCGCGCGCAGCTCGGCCAACCACTCCCCCGTGCACGAGATCGCCGGCAGCTTCACCCCGGCGCCGCGCTCGGGGGGCCTGCTCGTCGAGCAACGCAACGGCCACCGATGGGTCCGGGTGAGCCGGATCGCGACGACGCGCAAGGGCCGCTACCGCACCACGCTCGGCGTCTCGGGCACCTACCGCGTGCGCGCAGGGGGCGTCGCGGGGCCGGCCGTGCGCGTCAGCTGAGACCGCCGCCGCTCCTCCTCGCGAAGACCGTGGCGCATTTGACCCGGATAGCGACTCAAAGGCGCCACGATTGCGCTGCCGGCGTCCTACCGTCGAAGATCGAGCCGAGCCCCTACCATCGTTCGGCCGGCCATGACCTCCCGCCGCCAAGACCTACGCAACCTCGCCATCGTCGCCCACGTCGACCACGGCAAGACGACCCTCGTCGACGCAATGCTGTGGCAGTCGGGCGCCTTCCGTGAGAACGAGGACGTCAACGATCGCGTCATGGACTCGATGGACCTCGAGCGCGAGAAGGGCATCACGATCCTCGCGAAGAACACCGCGGTCAACTACCGCGACGTCAAGCTCAACATCATCGACACTCCCGGCCACGCCGACTTCGGTGGCGAGGTCGAGCGCGGACTGACGATGGTCGAGGGCGTCGTCCTGCTCGTCGATGCCTCAGAGGGCCCCCTTCCGCAGACGCGCTTCGTGCTGCGCAAGGCGCTCGCCTCGAAGCTGCCCGTGATCCTCGTGATCAACAAGGACGATCGTCCGGACGCCCGCATCTCCGACGTCCTCGATGAGGTCTACGAGCTGTTCCTCGACATCGACGCCGACGAGTCGCAGATCGAGTTCCCGATCGTCTACACCAACGCCAGGGACGGCTGGGCGTCGCTGGAGCAGGGTGCGGAGGGCACCGACCTGAAGCCGCTGATGGACGTGATCCTCGAGACGATCCCGGCACCCGAGCACGACCCCGACCACCCGCTGCAGGCCCACGTGACCAACCTCGACGCCTCCCCCTATCTCGGGCGGCTCGCGCTCTGCCGCGTGCGCAATGGCAACATCCGCCAGGGCGAACGCGTCGCCTGGTGCCGCGCGAACGGCACCACGGAGAACGTCACGATCACCAACCTCTACATCACCGAGGCGCTCGACCGGGTCGAGGCCAAGCAGGCCGGCCCGGGCGAGATCATCGCCGTCGCCGGGATTCCGGAGATCACGATCGGCGAGACGCTCGCGGCGGCCGAGGATCCACGCCCGCTGCCCGTGATCACGATCGACGAGCCGTCGCTGTCGGTGATCGTTGGCATCAACACCTCGCCGCTCGCCGGTCAGGCCGGCAGCAAGCTGACCGCCCGTCAGATCCGCAACCGGCTCGACCAGGAGCTTGTCGGCAACGTATCGATCCGCGTCAACGACACGGAGCGGCCCGACGCCTGGGAGGTCCAGGGCCGCGGCGAGCTCCAGCTCGCGGTGCTCGTCGAGATGATGCGCCGCGAAGGCTTCGAGCTGACCGTCGGGCAGCCCCAGGTCGTCACGCGCGAGGGCGACGGCGGCACCGAGGAACCGGTCGAGCGGATGTCGATCGATACGCCCGACGAATACGTCGGCGTGATCACGCAGATGCTCGCCTTGCGCAAGGGCCGCCTCGAGCAGATGGTCAATCACGGCACCGGCTGGGTGCGGATGGAGTACCTCGTGCCGGCCCGCGGACTGATCGGCTTCCGCACCGAGTTCCTCACCGAGACGCGCGGTACCGGGATCATGCACCACGTCTTCGACCGTTGGGAGAGATGGGCCGGTGAGATGCGCACGCGCCAGACCGGCTCGCTTGTCGCCGACCGCCGCGGCAGCACCGCGAGCTTCGCGCTGTTCGGCCTGCAGGAACGGGGCAACCTGTTCGTGGCTCCTGGCGAGGAGGTGTACGAGGGGATGATCGTGGGTGAGAACTCGCGCGCCGACGACCTCGACGTCAACGCCGTGAAGGAGAAGCACCTGACCAACATCCGCTCCTCGACCTCCGACCTGCTCGTCCGGCTCGCTCCCGCGCACAAGCCTTCGCTCGATCAGGCGCTCGAGTTCCTGCGCACCGACGAGTGCGTTGAGGTCACGCCAGCGACGGTGCGCCTGCGCAAGGTCGAGCTGGATGCGACGTCGCGGATGAAGACCGCGCGGCGGGCAAGAGCGGCCGTCAACAGCTGAGCGGGGGCCTGATCGCGCCGCTCGCGGCGGCCCCTATCAATCGTGCCCACCCAGTGCCACACTCTGAACAAGGCTTCTGCGGTCGGTGCGCCGCCCGCAGAGCGCAACTGCCGGAGAGGCCGTGACGGTTCGATGATGAGTTTCAGCTTCGAAGACATCCGGAAGGTCGACGGCGACCTCGCCGGCGTACTGGATCAGATGGACCCGCGCGAGGTCTCCCACCTACGCGGCGTCACCGCCGCCGAGGGCGAGTGGATACCTCCGGCCGACGGTCCGGGCATGGGCCACATGGTCATCGCGGGCTTCCTCGCTCGGCACGTCGAGCTAGCGGGTGGCAGCTGCATCGAGCTGTTCGGTCCCGGGGAGCTGTTGATGGCCGCCGACAACGATGCCGGCGACCCGTTCGACATGGTGCCCGCCGACGTGCGCTGGACCGCCCTTGCACCGGTCGTGCTCGCCGAGCTCGGCGGCGACTTCGCCCGCAGCGCCGCCGCGCATCCCGCCCTCCAGGCGGCGCTACTCGCGCGTGAAACGCGCCGCTCGGATGCGCTTGCCCTGCGGATGGCCGTGATCCAGCTGCCACGCGTCTCCTCGCGACTGAACTTCCTGCTCTGGCACCTGGCCGAGAGGTTCGGCAGCCCCGGCCAATCGGGCGTGCTCATACCGATCCATCTCTCGCACGGACTACTGGCGGAGATGGTCGGGGCCGAGCCGGCTGAGGTGCGCACGGCGCTGCGCGAGCTCGCCGAGCAGGGCGTCATCTCGCAGGCGCCGCGCGGACTGTGGCTCAACGGCGGGCCCCCCAGCCTCGGGCCGCAACAGACCGCGTCCGCGCTGTCGCGCGCCTGAGAACGCGGGACAAAGCAGCCGCTTAGGGCGAGAAGCGGACGGTCATCACGTCGCCGTCGCGCAGCTCGTAGTCGCGGCCCTCGATGCGGAGCTTCGCGGCCTCACGCGCGGCTGCGTAGCCGCCCGTCTCGACCAGGTCCGACCAAGAGACGACCTCCGCCGCGACGAAGCCCTTCTCGATGTCGGTATGGATGCTGCCGGCGGCCCGACGCGCCGCCGTGCCGCGGCGCACCGCCCAGGCACGCGCCTCCTTCGCCTCTCCCGCGGTGAAGAACGAGATCAGCCCCAACAGTGCCCATGCCTCGCGGATCACGGTCGCCAGACCGGACACCGTGACGCCGAGCTCCTTGCGCATCGCCGCCGCCTCCTCGTCATCGAGCTCCGCGAGCTCGGCCTCGAGCCGCGCCGAGACCGCCGCAGCGCGCGCACCGGCGGCCGTTGCGTGGTCGAGGAGCGCGGGCGCGGGCTCGAGTGGCTCGCTCTCGCCGACGTTGGCCAGGTAGAGCACCGGCTTGGCGGTCAGCGGCGAGAGGTTGCGCAGCGAGTCGGGCGCCGCCTCGGGAACGGGAACCGAGCTCGCCGGCTGGCCCTCTCCGAGCGCCGCGACGAGCTCGCGCAGCCACGCCTCCTCGGCGACCTTCGTCTTGTCGAGCGACTTAGCCTCGCGACGGACCTTCTCAAGCCGGCGCTCGGCCTGCTCGAGGTCGGCATACAGCAGCTCCGTCTCGACCGTCTCGATGTCGCCGAGCGGGTCGACCCTGCCCTCGGGGTGGATGACCTGCTCGTCCGCATGAGCACGTACGACGTGGACCAGGGCGTCGGTCTCGCGGATGTTGGCGAGGAACTTGTTGCCCAACCCCTCGCCGCGGCTCGCGCCGCGCACGAGCCCCGCAATGTCGTGGAACTCCATCGTCTCGTAGGTGGTCGGCGTCGCCTTGACGGTCGCGGCGACCTGGTCGAGTCGCTCGTCGGGCACCGCCACGATCGCCACGTTGGGCTCGACCGTGGTGAACGGATAGTTGGCCGCCTGCGCACCGGCCTTGGTCAGCGCATTGAACAGCGAGGACTTGCCGGCGTTGGGCATGCCGAGGATCCCAACCTTCATGTGGGCGTCTGCGGCCAGGACAGCCAACGCGTGAGGCCGTCGTGGAGGAGGTCGGCGATGGCCGTGCCGAACAGGGCTCCGGCCGCGACATCGCTGGGGTAGTGGACGCCGACGTAGGTGCGCGACAAGGCCATCGCCGCCGCCGCCGCGTAGAGCGGCGCGGCCGGCAGCTCACGAGCGAGCACCCTCGCGGCCGCGAACGACGTCGTGGAATGGGCGGACGGATAGGACAAGCCGGTCACGGTGGAGGACAGCGGAGGCAGCCCCTCGAGCATCGGGCGGCGGCGGCGCACCACGTACTTCAGCGCGATGTTCGCCAGGTAGGCGAGCGCGACCACGCGCGCGACCACCGAGTAGAGCCCGCGCCGGCCGGGATCGACCGCAGCGCCGACGACACAGAGCCCCAACCACAGCGCCCCGTGCTCACCGGTGCGCGTATAGGCCAATAGCCCACGCTCGACGGTCGGACCATGCCCGCGCGTGCGCAGCAGCCGCAGCAGGCCGAGGTCCACCGCTCTCAGCATCGAGAATCGCGCGGCTAGCCGACGGACTAGAAGCCGACCTTTGGCTCGCTGCTCTCACGGCTCACGTAGACGACCTGCGAGAGGTCGATGCGGTGCTCGGAGTCATCGCTTTCGAAGCTGTGCCAGCGGTCGCCGCTGCTATCGGCCAGGGCCGCCACCAGCGCCTCGTAAACGCCCACGTCGGCGCGGACGGCGAGCGTCTGCCCCCCCTGGAATCCGACATCGGTACGTCTCAGGTCCGCCATCTCAATGCTCCTTCGCAGGCTCGACGATCTCGGTCAGGACCCCGCCCGTCGACTTTGGGTGCACGAACGCGACGCGGCTGTTGCGGATGCCCTGGCGTGGCGCCTCGTCGATGAGGCGGATGGCGCCCTGGCGCAGGCGCTCGAGCGCCGCGTCGATGTCGTGCGTCCGATAGGCGACGTGATGCATGCCCGGTCCGCTGCGCTCCAGGAACCTGGCGACGCCGCTGTCGGATCGCGTCGGAGTCAACAACTCCACGTGCCCGGCACCCGCCTCCATCAGCGCCGCCTCGACGCCGAACTCCTCGACGCTCTCGCGATGCTGCTCGGGCATCCCGAGGCGGTCGCGGTAGAGGGCGATCGACTGGTCGAGGTCTTCGACGGCGATGCCGATGTGGTCGATCTCGCCGAGCACGGCGGCGGAGTGTAGTGGCCCCCCGGGGCGGGGACCCGCCGCCCGGCTTGCGCGAGGGCGACGCCGGCTCAGGCGCCGTCGGGCGGCAGGGGCTTGGTTGCCGCGATGCGCGGCTCGCTGCCGCCGCGGAGAGGCTGCAGGCGCGGGATGTCGACGGGCCGCTCGCCCTCGTGGGCGGCGACCAGGTGGTCGATGTCACGCCGCTCGAGGACTTCGTTGTCGAGCAGACCGCGGGCGAGGCCCTCGAGCAGGTCGCGGTGCTTCGCGACCAGCCCCACCGCGCGGCGATGTGCCTCGTCGGCGATGAACGACTGCTCCTCGTCGACGCGGCGCCGGGTCGCATCCGACAGCGAGTAGTCCTCGACCGGGGACTGCTTGGACTGCAGATCGGTGCCCATGCCGTAGTCGGTGATCATTGAGCGGCTGATCTCGTGGACCTTGCGCAGATCGTCGGAGGCGCCGGTGGTGATCTGACCGAACACGAGCTGCTCGGTGACCCGCCCCCCGAGCAGGACCACGAGGTAGTCCATCAGCTCTTCCTTAGTCTTCAGGTAGCGGTCCTCCGCGGGCAGGTTGAGCGTGTAGCCGAGCGCCTGACCGCGGGGGACGATCGAGATCCGATGGACCCTTTCGACGCTGGGCAGAAGCTCCGAGCAGAGGGCGTGGCCGGCCTCGTGGTAGGCGACGACCCGCTTCTCGTGGTCGGTGATCACCCGCCGGGACTGCATGCCGGCGACGACCCGCTCGAGCGCCGCTTGGAAATCGGCGGTGACGATGGTCTGGCGGTGCTCGCGGCCGGCGAAGATCGCCGCCTCGTTGCAGATGTTCGCGAGATCGGCACCCGTCAACCCGCTGGTCTGGCGCGCGACGAGCTCGAGGTCGATATCGGCCGCTAGCGGCTTGCTCACCGTGTGAACAGCAAGGATCTCCTGGCGACCCTTGAGGTCGGGCGGACTGACGAAGATCTGGCGGTCGAAGCGACCGGGGCGCAGCAGCGCCGGGTCAAGCCTGTCGAGCAGGTTGGACGCGGCGATCACGATCACCTGGTCGCCGCCGACGAAGCCGTCGAGCTCGACGAGCAGCTGGTTGAGCGTCTGGTCCTTCTCGCCCGAGGCGTCGGAGGTGCCGCGCTTGGTCCCGACGGCGTCGAGCTCGTCGATGAACACGATCGCCGGCGAGGCCTTGCGGGCCGCACGGAACAGACGCCTGATCCGCGCGGCGCCGAGACCGACGAACATCTCGACGAACGACGCAGCGGACTGCGCGAAGAAGTTGGCGTTGGACTCATGCGCAACGGCCTTCGCCAGCAACGTCTTGCCGGTGCCAGGCGGACCGTGCAGCAAGATGCCCTTCGGGACCTTCGCGCCGAGCGCCCGAAAGCGCTCGGGCTCGCGCAGGAACTCGACCACCTCGCGCAGCTCGTGCTTGGCCTCCTCGGCGCCGGCGACGTCCCCCCAAGAGATCGAGTCAGTCGACTGCGGCCTGATCTCTTGCGGCTTGGTCTTCGGCATCAGCTTCAGAAGCCACAGGACCGCGAAGGCGATCAGGCCCATGAAGATGATCGGCAGCCAGAGGAGAATCCAGTCCTGGACTCCTTGCAGCGAAAAGGCGACGGCGACATCCATGGCAAACCAAGGCTACGGGGTCCGTCCAGCCCAGCGGGCAGCGGCCGCTTGCTCAGTCCACCGCGGCCAGTCGCGAGCTTGGCCGGTAGCCGCGTCCCGCCTTGGCGCAGTCGCGGCCGTCGATTCGCACGACGTCGGCCGTGAAGTCGTTCTGGCCCTGAAGCAGCGACGAGCCGACGCCGTAGGAGTCGACCGGCGCGCCGGACGACTCGAACTCGCGGATCTTCGCGGCGTCGAATCCGCCCGAGCAGACGATCTTCAAATGCTCGTGGCCGGCCTCGTCGAGCGCTTCACGCACGCGCCGGACCAGCATGTGGTTGACGCCCGTCGGCTCAAAGTCACCGAGCTCGTGCCACAGCGAGCGGTCCACGAGCTTCTCCGAGGTGTCGAGCCGCACCCCCCACAGCTTCGGGCCCAGCGCTGCCGCGACCTCGAGCGCGGTTCGCGGCGAGTCGTTCTCGAAGTCGACGAGCACGGTCACGTTCATCCGGTCGGCGTAGCGGTCGGCGAAGGCGCGCGCCGCGGCCACGGTGTCGCCACCGTAGGCCGCGATCAGGGCGTGCGGCACGGTACCGACCCCAACCCCGCCCCACCAGGAGGCCTGGGCGTCGGTCGAGACACCGATCGCACCGGCTACATGCGCAGCCCAGCCGTCACCCGTCTGTACCAGCCAATGGTCGTGGCGCGCGGGGAAGAACAGGATCGGCTTGCCGCGCGCGGCCTCCACCACCTGACGCACGTTGCGCATGACCAGCGTGCGTCGTGCGAGGCAACCGAGGTAGACGGTCTCGAGGTGGGCGAAGAGCGAGTAATCGCCCTCGATCGTCATCACGGTCTCCTGGGGCTTGACGGCGTCGCCCTCGTATAGAGCCCGCACCTCGAGCCGCTCCCAGGCGGGCTCCCAAACGCCGTCCAGCGCCCGCCGCCCCGCGCACTGCTTGAGCACGGCGATCGCCTCGTCGATCCCGCCGACCACCGACTGTCGCTTCTGGAAGACCTGCATGGTCACGCGGGGGTGGCGGCCTTCAGCCTCAAGCAGCTCCTTCGAGAGATTGAAGTACGCGTCGGTGTAGTAGCCGTCGCGGATCTTCTCGACCGGGAGCCGGAAGACCTCCGGGCCGAGGCGGGATCGCGCGTCGATCGCCACCCCTAATCCGCCTCTTGCGAGGAGCGCAGCCCGGGGGCTGCCTCCCCGCCCTCCTCCACCCTCAGGATCTCGCCGAGCGCGGCGCGGCCGACCTCGAGCTGCTCCTCGGTTGGCTCGCGCGTTCCGACGAGACGTTGGATCTCGAACCCCGGCCGACGCAGCGTTCGTGACAGACGCGTGCCGTCATTACGCTCGGACCAGGCGAAGACCTCGACCGCCACGGCCGCGCTACCGAGGGCGACCACCGCGTCCGCCGCCGGCCCTCGCAGTCCCGCCCGGCGCACGGCGACGGTGCCGACGGCAGCGGCCCCGAGCATCGGGGCGACCAGGTTAGAGCCGCAACGGTCATGCTCCTTGTCGGCCTCCCCGGCGTCGCCGTCCTGCTCGTAGGCCGCGATCGACTTGTGCTCGACACCGTGGTAGGAGGCGAGGTCGCCCCTGCTCAGCGCGAACAGCGCCGGCACGCAGCTGACCATGCCGACGGCGCTCTCGCGTACGACCGTGCGCGCGCCGGCGGCGCGGATCGCCTGCCCGCAGAGCGCCGCCGCCGCCATCACGCCAAGCGTGCGGAGGTCCTGCATCGGCAGCTTCGCCGCCGGCAGGGCGCGCTTGACGAGCGGGATCACGGTCATCGCCTCGGCGAGCTTGGTCACCCCGCGTAGCCCCGGCACCCGCTCGGTCGCACCCCCGCCCAGCGACGGCTTCCCTCCGCTCGCGACCAGGATCTCGCCGTCCTTGTCGCGGACCGCGGCGGCCCAGTGCGTCGGTCCGTGAACGAGCAGGCCGTTGCGCAGCGCCATGCCGCCGAGTCGCAGCTTGGCGGGATCCTCGGCGTCGGCGCCGCCGACGATTGGGGGCACACGGGATCTGCTCATCTCAGGGTCTCCTCGCATAGGTCGGCATAGAAGCGCGCGGCGAAGCCGAGGTCGGCGATCGGAATCCGCTCGTCGGCGCCGTGGATCAGTGGGTAGGCCTCGTACAGGTCCATCGCCCGCTGGGGGAAGAAGCCGTACGCGACGCAGTCCGGGAACGCCGCCCTGAACCAGCGCGAGTCGCTGAAGCCCGGCAGCACGAATGGCGCGACGACCGCGTCGGGATCCGAGCGATCGACGAAGCGGCGGATGGTGTCCATCAAAGGCGTGTCGAGCGGCGATCGGTTGCCGGTCACGGTCGCGTGGAACTCGAGCTCGAAGTCGCCCTCGCCGTCGAGCGGCAGCCCGGTCGCGGTGCGGATGCGCTCGAGCGCGTGATCGGCGCCGAGGCCGGGCGGCACGCGACAGTCGACCTTCAGCCGCGCACTCGAGGGGATCACGTTGATCTTCTCCGAGGCCGAGATCATCGTCGGCGTCAGGGTCACGCCGAGCATCGGCTCGAGCAGGGTAGCGATCCGCGGCTCGTTCGCCTCGATCTGCGCGAGCGCCGACTCGAGGTCGCCCGGGTCTAGGCCGAGCGTCTCGATCAGGCAGTCGGGCTCGGGCGAGTGCTCGGGCACTACCCGCCCGGGGGCGAGCGCCTCGAGGACGGCTCCGAGCTTTACAAGCGCGTTGTCGCCGATGCGCGGCACCGACGCGTGGCCGGGACGTCCGCGCGCGGTCAGGTCGAAGCGAAACACGCCCTTCTCTGCGGCGCAGACGCCGTAGATCCGCCGGTCCTGGTACTCGAACAGCTCGCCTGCGCCCTCGTTGACGACGACGTCGGCACGGACCTTCTCCGGATGCTCGGAGCACAGCCACTGAGCGCCGTGCTCGGCGCCGGTCTCCTCGTCCGCGGTCAGCACGACCTTAAGCTCGCCGGCGGCCGGGCGCCAGCCCTCCTGTGCGAGCGCGAGAACCGCCGCGACCTCCGCCGCTACCTGACTCTTCATGTCGAGGGCGCCCCGGCCCCAGATGCAGCCGTCGCGAATCTCCGCCGACCACGGATCGAGCGTCCACTCGGCCGGGTCGGCGAGCACGGTGTCGACATGGCCCAGAAGGCACAGGATTGGACCGTCCGAGTCGCACGGCAGGCGGGCGATGAGATTAGGCCGCCCCTGGACCGCGGCGAGCAGCTCGACCTCGAACCCCGCGTCCTCGAGCAGACCGGCCAGGAAGCGCTGGCAGGGTTCCTCGTTGCCCGGCGGATTGACCGTGTCGAAGCGGATAAGGCGCTGGAGCAGCTCGGCGGTGCGCCGCTCTAGGTCGGCGGTCTCGGGCACGGAAACGAGTATAGGAACGAGCCGCGGGCTCCCGCGCCAAGCGCTGCGAGAATGGACGTGGTGGACCAGCTCTTCCCCGAGCAGCAGCAGCCCCCGCGCACCCGGACCGACGTCCCGGCGCGGGAACAGCCGCTCGCCGCGCGCATGCGTCCGGGCGCCCTGAAAGAGTTCGTGGGCCAGGAGCACCTGCTCGAAGCGGGATCAGCGCTGCGCGGCGCACTCGAGGAAGGGCGGCCGCACTCGATGATCCTCTACGGGCCGCCGGGCACGGGCAAGACGACGATCGCCCGGCTGGTGGCGGTCAACGCGAGCGCGGCGTTCGAGGAGCTGTCCGCGGTCTCGGCCGGGCGCCAGGAGGTTCGCGACGTGCTCGAGCGCGCCCGAAACCGACGCACGACATCCGACAGGGCGACGGTCCTCTTCCTCGACGAGATCCACCGCTTCAACAAGGCCCAGCAGGACACGCTGCTCCCCGCGGTGGAAGAGGGCCTGCTGACGCTCGTCGGGGCGACGACCGAGAACCCGTACTTCGAGGTCAACGACGCGCTGCTCTCGCGCTGCCGCGTCTACGAGCTGCGC
>Ga0136615_10000941_pt1 | contig 13694 bp, 16 predicted proteins | sample AntDrymUQ2882206_2_FD_106647 | JGI IMG/M metagenome (GOLD analysis project Ga0136615, IMG submission 106647) | Polar desert sand microbial communities from Dry Valleys, Antarctica - metaG UQ288 (22.06) | ecosystem: Environmental > Terrestrial > Soil > Desert | place: Antarctica: Dry Valley...
CATCCGATCCGCCATCTCCACCGCGACGCTCCTTCCTCTTGACTCGATACGCCGCGTCCCATTACATCACACGCCTCGGCGCCGATGTGGGCCTCTGCTCAGAATCTTCTCCGGCGTCTCACATGAGACCAGCACGATGGTGCGCGGGCCTTCCGGCGGCAGGTCTTCGGCCCCTTCCTGCAGGGACAGCCCGATCGGGGTCCATCCCTTCGCGTCGTAGCCGTCTATGGCCGACCTCATTTGCGCCTCATCGAGCGGACCCACGGGGACGATCAACTCTGTGTCCCGGCAACCTTCTGCCCTGTTGGAGTTGGGCACCCTGTGACCGTAGACGCGCAACCCGACCGGCGTGCCTTCTGGCAGAGATGAGACTACCTCGTTCAAAGCCTGCTTGGCGCTCTGGATGAGGGGCGTCCCGGCGTCGTCGGTCTCGTTCATCGAGCCGGAGGAGTCCATGATCAGGAGCAAAGCGCCCTCGACTTCTTCCTCCTGTGCCGAAGCCCCCGAAACCATCAGCAGCACCGAAGCAGCCACGAATGCCGCTACCAGCCTCGCGCGGATCATATCCGAGCCCCCTCACTCCTCTTTACGCGCCGCGAGCCAATATCTCACGGATGACAAAGAGGCGCAACTCCGGTACTCGGGCAACCTCTGCGCGGACCAACCGCGCTCTAACGCGCTTTGTGGACAACCAGGGTGGCTACATACTCCGCGGCTTTATCCTTTTCAGCCACCGTTGGGTATGGCTCGAGGTCCACCAACTCGACCGTATAGCCGTGATACTCGACCTTCGATGGGTACTCTTCTCCGAGCGTGTCGGGCGTGTTGAGCCTCACGCTGGCGATATCTTCGCCTTCTTTGCCGAGCCGGACCAAGATCCTCGCACATCCCTCCCAGACGCACTGCGCTCCCTCGGGACAGCGCGATTCCGAAGTGACGGAGACGAATCGAACGGTTAGCCTTTCACCGGAGATCCCGACCTCCCGCCCGCGCTCGACGGCGAACTCCCGTCCCAACTCAGATCCTCCGCCTGAAGGATCTTCCCCGCCGCCGGACTGACGGGCGCAACCGGAGAGTGACGCGAGCAGGAACAAAAAGATCACGACTTTCGCGCCCTTTCCCATGTAACCTCCCATGCATCGGGAAGCATACCAGGAATGGAAGTAGCGCCGACCGTGGTCCGGACTGGCTAACCTTTATCCGGGTTGCGTAGCGCGGAGAGGAACAGCAACGCGACGCCCGTGGTTATGGCGATGTCGGCGGCGTTGAAGATGGGCCACGCCCGGAGCGGCCAGAACTGGAGGTCGAGGTAGTCCGTCACCTCCCCGGTGGTGAGACGGTCGAGCAAATTCCCCGCCGCGCCGCCGAGGATGAGACCGCACGCGGCGCTCGTCAGCCTCGATGGTTCCCCGGAGAAGAGCATCCACAACACTACCCCGACCGCGATGGCGCTCCCGGCAAGTAGCACGAACTGGCTGCCGCCGAGGACGCCGAACGCCCCGCCGTCGTTCTCGATGTAAGTGAAGCTCAGGACGCCGGGGATGGCGGGCAGGCTCTCTCCGAGGCGCATGGAGCCTTCGACGAGACGCTTTATGCCCTGGTCCACGATGAAGGCCGAAAGCGAGATCGCCAGGGCCGCCACGACACCCGTCCGGCGGCTCATGAGGGGTTCGGAGCCCGGTCGAACACTTCGCGTCTCATCCCGTGCGGGAGTGGGGAGTCAGGAGGCGCTTCGCTTCGGGAGTCGGGATTTCTTCTTTCGACTTCTTCGATCCCCCATTCCCGAACCATCAACGCGGCTTGCCCTTTGCCTGGATTACGTATGATCTACTCGTGTCCGCCATGGTGCGGGCCGTCCGTGGCGGGAGGCTCCGCGCCCCGCTCCCGGAGCATGTCTTCCATGACCTGTATCTCGGCCTTCTGGGAGGTTGCGATGGTCCGGGCGAGGTTCTCTACCTCGGGGCTGCCGGACTGTTCGAGGGCTGCCTCGGCCATCGGCACGGCGGCTCTATGGTGTGGGATCATGAGCCGCAGGAAGAGCCTGTCGGCTTCTTCGGGAGACGCTTCGCGGAGGCGGTTTATCTCTTCTGGCGTCGCCATGCCCGGCATGCGGCCCTCGGTCGGGTGGCCCATCCACGACATCGCGGGCTCGGTCCCCGTGGACGAAAGACCCCACACGTCGAGCCAGCCCCGCATCTGCCCGATCTGGGCCTGTTGGGTCAGGGTGATGTCCGTGGCGAGGGTGCGTATCCTCTCGTCCCCGGTCTTGTCGCGTGCGATCCCGGCCATCTCCACGGCCTGGGCGTGGTGGGTGGACATGTCCCTGGCGAACCCGGCATCCACCGAACTGTCGCCCGGCGGACGCATGGACAGGTAGACCGCGAACATCGCCGCCACCGCAACCGCGGCAAGAAGAGCCAGCGCCAGGAGCATCGGGTCGCGCCGGGGCGGGTACGTGCCGCGTTTCGAGATGGCGCCGGGGATTACGGATTTCAAGGTTACGAGGGGGCTCCGACGCCGCCGGTGCAGGTGGCCCCGGGCTCGGGGGTCTGCGGTCCCTGGCGGAAGGCCCGGATGAAGCGTTCCAGTTCGGGGCTGTCGGCGTTATCCAGGTTCAGTTGCTTGCCCCACGCGGAGGCCACCACGGGAGAGGACAGGTCCGGGAAGGGGCTGGCGAGCATGCAGGTCTGTCCCTCGGTCAGCTCGCGGATGCGGTCTTTTTGCGCTTGAGGGAGGTCGGGTTGGAAGGTGATCCAAACCGCCCCGTGCTCCAGGGTATGGACGGCGGTCTCGTCGCGGACAGGCTCGGTATAGAAGCCCTGGTTCTGCCAGACGGGGTTGTGCTCCCCGCCCGCCGGGGGGCTCTGCTCGTAGTCCACGTTGGCTTCCGTGTGCCGGCCTCCCGGTCCTACGTCGAAGGAGGCGACCTCGCCGGGAGGCGCGCTCCCCGACCTCTGGCGGCTGTCGAAGAACACCAGCGCGCCGAAGCCCACCAGGAATACGGCCGCTATCGCCCCGATGATTATTCCGGTCCTCCTTGAGCCTCCGCCCTCGGAGACCCGCCGTTCCTGCGTCCCGCGCTTCCTGCCCAAACCTTTGCCTTTTCCTAGCTTGCTACGGACATGTTGGATCGTAGCACACGTATTCTGGAGTTCCTTGAGAAATGCCTCACGAGCGGAAGGCCGCTATCCCCACCACTGCGTCACCAGAAAGATGGCGAGGACGGCGAGGACCACCCACGCGGCGACCACGAAGACCGCCGCCTTCCGGTTCACGAGCCTGCCTTCGGCGGAACGGGCCTTCTCCCGGCAATCTTCGAGCACTTCGGCCGGGATCATGCGTATGGCAAGCGCGACGCCGAGCGGGATCAGGATGAGGTCGTCCAGATACCCGAGGACGGGGATGGGGTCGGGGATCAAATCTATCGGGCTGAAAGCGTAGCCGACGACACACGCCGCGAAGACCCTGGCGTACCAAGGAACGCGCGGATCCCGGTACGCCAGATACAGCGCATACACCTCGACCTTGAGCCTCCCGGCCCACCGCTTCCATTGTTCAAAAATCTTTCATCACCTGCTACCGGTGGTCCCACGGTGAGATCACCTGTGTGATCATCTTCGATCACTCCCCGATCATTTTCTCCACACGGTCTGTCTCCAGCTATCGAGACCGCTCGTCCAGCGTTGCGTCGAGGGTCTGTTCTTCCCCATCTCTCACGACGGTTAGCTCCACGGTGTCGCCGGGCCGGTAGTCGCGTAGCGCGCCGAACAGGTCCCCGGAACTCCGTATCTCCGTGCCGTCCAGGGCCACGATGATGTCCTCGGTGCTGATGCCAGCTTCGTCGGCGGCGCTGCCGGGCACGACCGTGGCGACTATGGCGCCGGAGTCCACCGGGAGGCCGAATCGTTCGGCGTCTTGCGGGCTGAGGTCCGCCGTCTCGACGCCGAGGTAGGGGCTTGAGACTTCTCCGGTCTCGATGAGTTGGTCGGCCACGGAGACGGCGGTGTCCGACGGGATGGCGAAGCCGATGTTCACGGCCCCGGTCTCTGCTGGCAGGTAGGCGACGTTGATGCCGATGATCTCACCGTCCCGGTTCACCAGCGCGCCGCCCGAGGAGCCGGGGGAGATGGCCGCGTCGGTCTGCACGAGGTCCACTAGCGATGGGTCCAGGGTGCCGATCAACTCCGGCGGGAACTCGCGGGCGACGCCGCTGACGATACCCGACGTCACCGTGGATTCGAAGCCACTGGGGCTGCCGATGGCGACGGTGAGCTGGCCCACCAGGAGGTCTTCCTTCCCGACGAAGCTGGCTGCGGGCAGGTCGTTCCGGTCAACCCGGATCACGGCGAGGTCCGTGAGCCGGTCGCGGCCCACGATCTCCCCTCGCTCCGTGGAGCCGTCGGCGAAGGCGACGTTGACCTCGCTGGCGCCCCGGATCACATGGTTGTTGGTGACGATGTAGCCGTCCTCGCGGTAGATGACGCCACTCCCGAGTCCCAGTGCCTCCTGGGAGCCGAACGGCGTCTCCTGCACCGCCTCGACGTTGACCTGCACCACGCTCTGCTCCACCTGCGCCGCGACCCGCGCCACCGGCTCGTCCGCCGGTATTTCTGAAGGAGCCTCTGGCGGCGCCTGAGCCGCGTTCTCCTGACTCGCGCTCGCATCGGACCCCAAAGAACATCCCGTCGCCAACATCACCGCCAGCAGCATGACCGGCAGTAGAATCGTCCTCGATCTCAACCTCAATTTCTCACAAACCTCCTGTACGCGCATCTGCACGCGCATATTGCGTTCGTGTAACCAGAAGATTATACGAAGGGCCTGCTCCAGAGTTTCGGTCGAGATCCTCGCTTGCCGCGGACGGCCTCGTTTGAGAAAATTCTTTATGAGCCAAAGTTCACGGAGATAAAAGCAAGGGATACGAAGGGAGCGCCGATGCCCGGGATGGACGAGAGGATCAGCCGCGGGAGTTTCTTGAGGATGGGTGTCGCGGGCATCTCCAGCGCCGCGCTGCTCTTCCTGGCGGGCTGCGCGGGAGAGGATGACGACGATGAAGAAGAGGGTGACGACTAGGTTAAGCGCCGTCAGGAGGCGAGCGACCGGAGCCGCTCCTTGACTTTCTCCTCCTCGTCTCTGAGGTAGAGGAAGACGTCCTGGGCGAAGCGGACGGCGTGTTCCTCGGGCAGGTTGACCCTACGGTTGTTGATGACCGACTCCAACTCCTTGACGGCCGCGTCGGCCATCCCGACCATCGTCTCCGCCTCCCGCAGCACCTCCTCGCGCTCATCAAAAGTGAGGCTCGTGCCCCGTTCCATCTTCTCCCTGTGCTCTTCCAGGTGCCGGATGAAGTCCCTGATGCCCACGCGGCGGATTATATAGAGCGACGCCCCGAACGTTTCGGTGCCCGAACCCGTGCGTGACGGAATCCTTCTTTCGGATTTCGTGGCGGCATTCATCCATTAACGAAAACAGAAACCTGATACCTGTAGCCTGAAACCTGAAAATCAGGAGCGGGCCGATTCGAGGATCTCGCGCGTGATCTCCCCCGAACCGACCGTCCTGGCGCGCTCCTCGGCCAGCCGCCGGGTCCTGCCCCGCAGGAAGGCCGGTATCTCGTCCAGGTCATCGAGCGCCTCATCGGTCCACGGAAGTTCGGCCGGTGGTGGCTCCTCTTTCTCCGGTTGCTCCCGCTTCGGGCGGCGGAGGGCGTCTTCCAGCGCGTCGGCCAGGAGGCTGGATCCCTGGTAGCCCATGAGCGGCCGCTGCACGAAGGGATGCCGCAGGACGGGTGCGCAGAAGGGGAGGAACGGTATCCCCATGGAGTCAGCGACTTCCTCCTCGAAGTGTGTCCCGATCAGGAGGTCCGGCTCCGAACTTTTTATGCGGTCGGCGGCTCTCTCCGGGTCGTCGGAGACGAACGCTTCATCGGTGAATGTGCTCGCGTGGAAGAGAAAGTCCCGCTCCAGGTGCGTGAGGTACGTTCCGCATGCTCTTACCTCCAGGCCGACCTCCCTGGCGAGCGCGTACCCCAGGCCCAGCGTGTAGGTGAAGTCCCCGAAGATGGAGGCCCGGCGCCCCCTGAAAGCTTCAGGCGGCTGGAGCCTAGCGTACCAGGGTAGCTTCGCCGTCGTCGCGAGCTCGGCCCACACCACCCGCCGCGCCTTCCGCTGGTCCAGGCCGCACAGCTCCCCGATGCTTCGCAGGACCGCGCCGGTGGAGGCGGCCCCGATCATGGGTGTCGTCACCCTGGGCGTGCCGAACTCGTCCTGGAGGTACAGCGTCGCAGCGTCGCCCGTCTCCCGGTAGAGGAGGACGTTCGCCCACGCCCGAGGTAGACGGCGCAGGTCCGCCACCGTCGCCCCGAGCGGTACCCTGGCGTTCACCTTGATCCCAAGCAGCGAGAGCAGGCGGCAGATCTCATCGTACTCGGCTTCCGCGCTCGGCCCGAATACAGGCGGCCCGAACACGTTGACCGTGGGGGTGGTGCTCTTCTCGGCCGGCCTGGCGTGGGCGCGGACGATGTCCGCCAGCGCGAGGTCCGAAGCCTGCGCCTCGCCCATGCCGACCCTCTCCCACTCGCACGTCACCAGATTGGGGGACCGACCCGTCTCGTTCTCGGGGAGCGTCATGACGGGGGTTGGCTCTCCGGCGAGCAGCGCGGCTTCCGAGCGGGCCAGGACGACGGCCTCCGTGCCAGGGTGACTCCGGACCACGGCGGCCAGATCCCGGCCGGTATCTCCCGGTTCACTGGACCCGGCGGGCTTCTCCCACACGGGGCTCACGGAGATCGGCGCAGGCTCCCCCGAGCGCGTCAACGCGCCATGGAGGGTAGGGAAGTATCCTTCGCTGGGGAGCGCGCGCAGCATGGCGCGCACGTCGTGCATGCTCGTGGCGACCCGCAGGATACCGTGGCTCCCCGGTCCCTCGTAGATGCCGCGCATGAGCCTCACAGGTCCAGGGCGTCCAGGGCTTCAGCCCGCTCGAAGGTCCGTATTAGGAGTTCGAGTACGCGGCGGGCGCCCTCATATCCGTGGAGGCCGGCCTTCCGCAGGTCGAGCGAGGCGCGGCACAGATGGCCCCTGGCGACCAGCGGGACGTAGAGGCCCTGGCTGCATATCACCACGTCGGGACGGACGGCGTCTATGCGCCCGATTTGCCCCCACCCGTCCGGCGACTCGACCACGTCCACGCCTGCGCCTAAAGAGTGCAACTCGGACGACATCGCCCGGCGATCCAGGCGCGGCGCCCCGACCTCCAGGACCACCGCTCCGGCGTCGGCGAGGAAACGCGCGAGCGGCAACTCGAACCCCGTGTCCCCGGCCAGGAAGACCCTCTTCCCCCGGATGCGGTTCCTCAGGGGATCCAGACTCTCCCACACCTCGCGGGCGCGCCCCATCTCACTTACCGAAACCCCGACCGCGGCCGATACGTCCTGGATGAAACGCGCCGTGCCGTCCACGCCGATGGGCGAGAGCGTCTTGACCACCTTCGCCCCGCGTCCCTCCGCCGTCCGGCAGGCCGCCGCAAGGTGCGGATCGAGCGGCGCGACCACGGTTCCTTCCCCGATGGGCGGCAGGTCTCCGGTGATAGACTCGGAAGAGGACCCGATAGCGGGCACGCTGCCCGAGACTTCCACGCCGACGCGCCTCAGCTCCGCCGAGAGGTCCTCCGCGGCTCCTCGCGAGGTTCCGAGCAGCACCACCGGACTCCGCCGGACCCCCCGATTCGCGCCCCGATCCCGGCCCAGGAAGCCACCGAGGAATCCACCACGCTTCGGCGCCGGGGCGGAGGCCGGGATCCTATCCGAGGTGGACTCGCGGCAGACCTCCACCAGCGCGGCCAGCGCGCGGTCTTCCAGGCCGGTCGAGAGACAGGTGTGAGAGCGGGGATCAGGGTCGGGATCTAGTACCCTGACCGGCAACTCCAGCCGCCGGGCGGCGACCCGCGCCTCGAACCCCACGTCCACGCCCATCATCTCCGCCGAACGGCCCGCGACCAAGAACACCATCCGTGTCTTCGAAACACCGGCGCAGGTTTCGATCACACGCGTCGCTATCCGCCCTTGCTCCGGAGGTTTATCAGCATCCAGTATCATGTAATGGAGCGGATCCCGCGCCGCCACCTCATCCTGAGAGAGCGCCGCCGGCAGCGTCTGCGCCAGATATGCCTCCGTCCGGGTGCCGACGAGTATCACCAGGGCTCCCGGCAGCCGCGCCGATAGGCTTCTCGCGGCATGCAGCGGCGAGAGAACGTCCGGTACACCCGACTCGTTGAGGATCGTCATCAGCCCTCCCGAGACTCCAACTCGAAGCGCGTCCCCCGCGTGTCTTTCTTTCGGGAGCTTACTAGTTTAAGGCGTCGAGGGTGTCGAGCGCCAGCGTCACCATGCCGTCCACGGCTTTGCGCAGTTCGTCATCCCCGATGCGCATGACCTCCTGGCCGATTGTGTCCGAGACGGTCAGCAGGCATCCCGCCCGGACGCCCTCCATCGCCGCTATGGTGAAGATGGCCGACGCCTCCATCTCGACCGCGAGTACCCCGAGGGCGTTCCACAAAGCCGCCGGGTCCTCCTCCGGGTCGTAGAAGAGGTCCGAGCTGACGATGGGCCCCATGAACGTCCGCCGCCCCGCGTTTTCGGCGGTGTGATGGGCGGCGTGTACCAGGTCGAAGTGGGCCGCCGGGGCATAGGGGACGCCCTGGGTGATCGAGGAGACCGTCCCGTCCTGCGGGACCGCTGCGGTGGCAACCACCAGGTCCCCGAGTTGCATGTCCCGATGGTAGCCGCCACACGTGCCGACCCGAAGGAGGTTCTTCGCCCCGAGCTGTATAAGCTCGTTGGTCACGATAGCCGCGCTGGGGCATCCCATCCCGGTAGTCTGCACCGAGACGGGCTTTCCCCTGTACGTGCCGGTGAAGCCGAGCATCCCGCGCTCCTCGGTCACCAGCCGCGCATCCTCGAAGAAGTTCTCCGCTATGTACCGGGCCCGGCGGGGGTCACCCGGCAACAGCACGCTCTCGGCGAAATCCCCCGGCTCCGCCCGCACATGGACTGGGCTCAAATGTGCCTCCCTTTAGTCGGCGCCGTCAGCCATCAGCGGTCAGCTTTCAGCTTTTAGCTTGTTCTTGCTGACCGCTGATGGCTGACAAGCTGATAGCTCAATTCACAGGCTGTCAAGGATAGCAGGGGGAGGCTCGACCGGCTCGCCGGAGAGTTCGAATGCGTCCATCACCAACTTCGCGGCGCGCTCCGCGTTGCGTTCGCCGTGGAGCCGGGCGATGGTCTCGCCCTCTTCTACCCGGTCGCCGGTCTTCGCCAGTATCTCCACTCCGGCGCCGGGGTCTATCCGGTCTCCCTTCTTCTCCCTCCCGGCGCCCAGCGCGAGGGCGGCGCGTCCGACGCCGAGCGCCCGGACGACGGCGACGTAGCCGCCGCGGGGAGCCGGGATCTCCCGCACCGAGTTCGACACCGGCAGGTTTTCGAGTGCGTCCGCGTCGCCGCCCTGGGCCCGGACAAAATCTCTGAGCTTCTCGAAGGCGGCGCCGGAGGAGATCGCACGCTCCACCGCCGCTCCCGGGCCTTCCACGCCGGCTAGTTCGAGGAGCCGAACCGCGACGCGGCGAACCGTTTCGGCGAGGTCGGCTGGCACTTCCTCGCCCTTCAGCAGCCTCACGCTCTCACGGATTTCCAGGGCGTTGCCGATGGCGCTCCCGAGTGGGTTGTCCATGTCCGAGATCAGGGCGGAGGACCGGATGCCGAGGTCCTCGCTGAGGCGGACGAGCAGCTCCGCCAGTTCACGGGCGTCCTCCGCCGTCTTCATGAATGCCCCGGAGCCGCACTTCACGTCGTATAGCAGGTATCCCGCGCCGGTCGCGGCCTTCTTGGAGACGATGGATGAGCCGATGAGCGGCAGGGAGTCCACCGTGCCCGTGGTGTCGCGGAGGGCGTAGATGGCCTTGTCGGCCGGCGCGAGGTCCCCGGCTTCGACGATGGCGAGCCCGACCTCCTTCACTTGCCGCTCGAAACGCTCCCTCGATAGCGTGGCCGAGAAACCGGGGATCGCCTCCAGCTTGTCTATCGTGCCGCCGGTCGTGCCGAGCCCGCGCCCCGAGAGTTTGGCGACCGGCGCTCCGCAGGCGGCGGCTATGGGCAGGGCCGTCAGGCTCACCTTGTCCCCGACCCCGCCGGTCGAATGCTTGTCCACGCAACCTGGGAACGAGTAGCGTCCGCCCGACTCGGCCATCGCCCGCGTCAGCGCGAGCGTCTCCCCGTAGTCCATGCCCCTGACGAAGATCGCCATCAAGAGCGCGGACATCTGGTAATCTGGCACCGAGCCAGCCGTGTAGCCCTCGACGACCTCCCGGATGACTTCCTCACATAGTGCTCCGCCGTACTTCTTGGTTTCTATCGCATCGAGGATAATGCTCATCTTAGGAAATCCTCTCCCGGAAGCCCGCCAATCTCGACGCCGAGCCAGGCCGCGACCGCAGCGCCCACGTCCGAGAAACCGTCCCGCACGCCGAGATCCCGAGCCTCGCCATCGCCTATCACCAGCAGCGGCACGCGCTCGCGGGTGTGGTCGGTGCCCCTGAAGGTGGGGTCGTTGCCGTGATCGGCTGTGATGATGAGGAGGTCGCTTTCCGTGAGGGCTTCGAGCAGTTCGGGGAGGCGGGCGTCGAAGCAGGCGATGTTCCCGGCCATGCCTTCGGGGTCGCGGCGGTGTCCGTATCTGGCGTCGAAGTCAACGAGGTTGGCGAAGACGAGGCCACTCTCCATTATTCCGAGGGATTCCAGGATGGCATCCACTTTCGCGGCGTCGTCAGGCGGGGCTGGGAGGTGCCGCGTTATCCCCTTGCCGTCGAAGATGTCCCTGATTTTGCCGACCGCCACGACTTCGTGGCCGGCGTTTTTTACGTGGTCCATGTACGTCTCTCCGAACGGCTCTATGCCGTAGTCGTGGCGGTTCTCGTTCTCGCGGACGTATGAGCCAGCTTCACCGTGGAAGGGCCGGGCGATGACGCGCTCGACCATGATGCGCCCGTCTCCGATAAGCATGGCATGGGCTTTTTCGCAGGCATCGTAGAGCTCTTCGAGCGGTACGATGCCGGTATGGGCGGCGAGTTGGAAGACGGAGTCGGCGGAGGTGTAGAGGATCCAGGCTCCAGTGCGCTCGTGCTCCGGCCCAAGCTCCTCGATGACCTGCGTCCCGGAGGCTGGCTTGTTGCCGATCACCGCTCTTCCGGTCTCCTGCTCGAAGCGCGAGATGATGCCGCCTGGGAAGCCATCCGGGTAGGTGGGGAGTGGGTCTTTCAGGATCAGACCCATCATCTCCCAGTGACCGGCGAGCGTGGCCTTGGCCGCCGAACGCTCGGCCATGAGCCCGTGTGAAGCGCGGGGCGACCCCGTGGGCGGCACGCCCTCGATCTCCACGACGTTGCCGAGCCCTAGAGCCGCCAGGTTGGGAGCGCGGAGGCCGCCGGTGGCGCGGGCGGTGTTGCCCAGGGTGTTCGCGCCTTCGTCCCCGAATGCGCGGGCGTCCGGCGCTCCTCCGGCGCCGACGCCGTCCAGCACTATGACGACTGCTCTGCGTGTCACGGGTCCCTCCCGAAGATTTTGCATCCGGGACCATCTTAGCGTCGGCATCCGTTCGGCGCTTTCGACCGTAGGGTAAACAGTACCGCAGGCGAGATAGGGGGAGCATGACCTCCGAGCATAGGGTACGGGAGGCAACCGTTGGCGACGCGGAGGGCGTTCACGCGCTTGCCCGCGAGCTGGCTGACGCCGTGGAAGACCGGCAGCCGGAGCCCGGCGCTGTTAGAGGCCGTCTGGCCGAGTTGCTCGAGGAGCCGCGTGCCGGGGTGCTCGTGGTTGAGGATGGGGAAGGCGGGATCGTTGGCGCGGTGAGCTACTGGATCAAACCGGATCTCGCGCATGGCGACACCGTGGCCGAGGTTCCAATGCTCGTCGTGGGGGAGAAGGCCCGCCGCAACGGCATCGGGAGGATGTTGATGGATGAGGTCAGGGAGCGCGCCTCGAGGGCCGGCGCGACCATCGTCGAGCTGGTCGCAACCCGCGAGAACGAGACCGCCCGCGAGTTCTATAGCTCTTTGGGTTTCGTGGAGGCGGACCTGATCTCACTCGAGTTCGTGGGCGACCTACACGACCCGCCAGAGGATGAAGGCCAATAGACCCGTCACGATGACCGGTCCCACCGCGGCCCGCAACAGGCCGACCTCCCGCACCGTCTTCAATCCGATGGGGAGAAGGACCAGCCCCGCGTAGGCGACCGCCACCCACCGCAGCCCCGGCACGTCCGCGAGTGGAAGGAAGAACCCCAGCGGGTAGGCGACGGTTCTCCAGGTGACACGGTATCCGTATCGCCCGCCGGCGGTCGTTGCATGACACAGACCGGCTACCACGAACGAGAGCGGCAGCGGGAGCAAGAGAGCAACGAGGGCCGGAATGATCCCTTCGAAGGCCAACCAGAAGGGGGCGGAGACGAGACCGGAGAAGGCGAGGAACAGGCCCGGCGCGCGGAGGTCCGGCACCTTCGGAAGGAGTTCGAAGAAGCGGATCGGGTGTACCAATAGCTGCGCCAGCAGCCGGAGGTAGCTGGAGAATGGCCGGGAGACGTCCCAGTCGCTCGCGCCGCCGCGGATGGTGTCCCGGTTGTAGCCGCGCTTCGCCACGGCAGGAGTATAGCGGGGCGGACGCCAGGGCGACCGGCGCGAAGTAGTATCCTCCCCCGCTATGAGGCAGGAACAGACGCCGGGCGCGGAGAATGCGCATCTTCCGCATTCTTCAAAATTAGCTGCGTGGGCAGCCGGAGCGGGAGTCGCCCTCTTCTCGTTCGTTCTCTACTTGCGTACCCTCGCGCCTTCCGTGCTGTACTACGACCGCCCCATCGCGTTCGACTCCGCGATGCTGCAAGCCGAGGCGGCGGTGCTTGGGATCGGACACCCCACCGGCTACCCCACGTACATGATGCTGACGCACCTCTTCACCCGCCTGCCGGGCGTGGAGCCGGCATACGGAGCCAACCTGGCCTCCGCCGTCTACGCGGCCCTGGCCGTCGCCGTGCTCTTCGCCGTCGCGTTGCGGTTGAGCGGGCGGGTCGTGGCAGCGGCGGCGGGCTCCCTGGCGTTCGCGGTCTCGGGGACGCTCTGGAGCCAGGCCGTGATCCCCGAGGTCTACGCCCTGAACGTCCTCTTCGTGGCGCTCACCGTCTTCGCTTTGCTCATCTGGAGGGACACCAGAAGGGACCGCTACCTCCTCCTCGCCGCGTTCCTGGCCGGGCTCTCCCTCACGCACCACCTGACGAGCGGACTGCTCATCCCCGCCGGCCTCTTCTTCGTTCTCGCCACCGAACGCCGGAGGCTACTGGATATGCGGCTATTGTTGCAGGGGATCGGACTTTTCTTGCTGGGCCTTCTTCCCCTCCTCTACCTTCCAGTCCGGGCCTCGATGGGCGCGCCGCTGGACGAGACGCATCCCACCACGCTCGGGCGGTTCCTGCTGCTCGTCACGGGCTGGAGCTACGCGATAGCAACCCCCGAGGAGAAGGCGCGTTGCGCCGTGTCCCCGCTCGTCTCCGAGGGCTTCGGAGATCGGATGCAACTCTTCGCCGGACATCTTTTCGGAGAATTCTCTGTGATCTTGATGCTGGTGGGGGCGTTTGGAATGTTGTGCCTGATCC
>Ga0136615_10000943_pt1 | contig 13686 bp, 17 predicted proteins | sample AntDrymUQ2882206_2_FD_106647 | JGI IMG/M metagenome (GOLD analysis project Ga0136615, IMG submission 106647) | Polar desert sand microbial communities from Dry Valleys, Antarctica - metaG UQ288 (22.06) | ecosystem: Environmental > Terrestrial > Soil > Desert | place: Antarctica: Dry Valley...
GGCACCGGGCTCAACGCGCCGGCGGGCATGACCGAGGCGGTGCTGGATGAGCTGCGCCGCCGCACCGGACACGACGCCCTGCGCGAGGCCAGCAACCACTTCGAGGCGCAGGCCGCGCGTGACGGGTTGGTCGAGCTGTCGGGCGCGTGCAAGGTGATCGCGGTGTCGCTGACCAAGATCGCCAACGACCTGCGCTGGATGGGCTCGGGCCCAATGACCGGCCTGGGCGAGCTACGCCTGCCCGAGCTGCAGCCCGGCAGCTCGATCATGCCGGCCAAGGTCAACCCGGTGATCCCGGAGTCGGTGACGCAGGTGGCCGCTCAGGTGATCGGCAACGACGCGGCGATCACCGTTGGCGGCCTGTCGGGCGCGTTCGAGCTGAACGTGTACATCCCGATGATGGCCCGCAACGTGCTGGAGTCGGTGCGGCTGCTGGCCACCTCCTGCGAAAACTTCGCCAGCCAGTGCATCGACGGCCTGCAAGCCAACGTCGAGCGCTGCACCGAGCTGTCGGAGCGCAACCTGTCCATCGTCACCGCCCTGGTGCCGGCGATCGGCTACGACCGTTCCGCCGACTTGGCCAAGCAGGCGCTGCGTGAAGGCCGGGCCCTGCGCGAGGTCGTGAAGGAATCCGGGGTCCTGCCCGACGACGAGGTCGACCGCATCCTGGACACCAAGCGCATGACCCAAGGCGGCGTGCTCTAGCCCTAACTAATCTGTAGCGTGAAGGCCCCCCTTGGGTAGGAGTGTCAGCCGGTAACAGGCTTGGGTGCCCGCCTGGCACGAGCCGCAGGTATGGTTGCGCCCCGCTTCATTGTTGCACCATCATGAACGAAGGTCGGGACTTGCCGCCAACCGCGCCTCGATCAACTACCGGTCGCATGACCGCTGTGCCGCTCATCCTCGGGCAACGAGAGACACTAGACTCCGAGCCGGACGCTGATATGATTTGGAGTCTTCTCCTTTCTTTCGCTAACGTGCGCGAGCGAGGACGAAAGCTCTTCACGGGGGGCCTGGCCTGGCGCAACCGGCTACTTGATGAATTTAGCAACTACATACGTCAGGCACATGCATACTTCGCGGCGGCCGTTCCGGTTCAAGACTCGTCGGCGGCACTGCTCTACTACTACGCTTCCCTTAACCTTGGCAAGGCGGAACTACTTACTACGAACCCGCACGCGATCTACCAGTGTACGGTTCATCATGGCTTGTCGTACTCTCCGGGTAGTTCCGCCCTGCCAATGACAGCCCGGCTGAAAGTAAAACCCGGAGTGTTTCGGCTCCTCCTAGACAAACGGGTTGGCACCCAAACGCCAGCTAACCAGTCCCTAGCTGTAGGACGGCTAATGCCTCGGGCGACAGAGAACTATACGCGCTTGGAGGATGAGTCGTGGTCTGAATCGCGACTCGCGCGGGTGCATCACTCTGTCGGCTGGGATGCCACACATATATGGTCTTCAGTTGCTACGCCGTCGGCGGAAGTCTTCCTCGACCACCCTTCGAACAGCACAACGGTGGAACGCCGCGCTGACAGAGACCTTTTCCCCCGATTTGGGAGATCTGGCATTTCAGATATAGCATCCATACTTGCGGTGGCGCTTCTTCCAGTCGCGGGAGCCTTCGCCGCTGCAGACTCCCGCACACGTAAGCGCGACTGATGTGACGACCCTAATCACGCGAACGGCCAGTGACCTTTTGGGCGTTGTCGAAGCTCCCTACGATCTTGGCGCAGAAGGCACTGCCTATGCATCGCTACTCAAGACACGCCAGCTTGCTATACCTCCATCGCTGTGCAATTATGCTCTGATGTTTTATTGCTCTTCGCTGGCGCGGTATGAGCCGTCAAAGCTAGACCAGCGCATATATGGTCTTCAGGCTTGGGGCTTGCACTACTTCGTCCAAAATACAGCGATTCGTTTGCTGTCCGATGCTTACTACGGTATTACAGGCACCAGGCTCTTGTTCACTGGCTATCGAGGTCGCAGGGTATGACGCGCGTCCAGATAGCCTAGCCTAATTCGGCGCAGATTCTGCAGTGCCGCAGCGCGTTGCCGCCATCGGCCAGCATCACCACCAGGTCGCGCACAAACTGGCCCCGATCGTGTTCGGCCCACGAGCGGCAATTGACTACCGCCGCAGACAGCCCGCCCCGCAAGCGCCGAACCGGGTCAGTCGGCCGGGATCCGCAGGACGTAGTCGTCGGCGGCGTCATCCCACTGCATGTCGATCAGCCCGCGGGTGCGGGCGGCCTTGCAGAACTGCAGGAAGCCGCCGAAGCCGAACGCCTTCTCGCTGAAGTCGGGACGCCGCTTGCGCAGCTGGTCTTTCAGGCCTGACAGCGGCGGCGGGCCGCTGGTGCGCTCGAGGTCGCCGACGACGTCGCGCAGCAGCGCGAAGGCGCTGTCCTCGTCGCTGGAGTCCTCAGGGAAGCCGATCTCGGGGTCGCCCTTGGCCGACCCGATCGACAGCTCGATGATCTTGCGATCCTCGAGATGGCGTAGGAGTTCGCCGAACGCACGGAAGCCGTAGTCGGCCTCAGAAAAGGTCGGGTCCTTACGCAGCAGCGCGCGCTTGAGCGTCGACGCCAGCACCGCGCCACCGGAGCTGCGCTGCAGGCCCGACAGGGTCTGGGTGACCAGCCGCGCGAGATCGGTGGGCTCGGTCTGCGGTGCCACCTCCTCGGCCACCTCGTCGATGGGGGGCTGGGGCGGCGGGGGCTGCACCGCCGGCACGGTCGCGGGCGGTCGCCCGGAGCTGCGGGCGCCGCGCCGCCCCCCGCTGTCGCGCTTGGGGCGGTTGGCCGGGACGTTGACGCCCTCAAGGCGCTCGTAGAACAGGAACTCGTCACAAGCCGGCGGCAGCATCCGCGACGTCGACGCCTCCAGCCCCACGCCGATAACCCGCCGGTTGAGCTCGCGCAGCTTGCCGACCAGCGGCGTGAAGTCGCTGTCACCGGTGCCGATCACGAAGGTGGTGATGTAGTCGCGCTCGAAGCACAGCTCGATCGCGTCCACCGCCATCTTGATGTCGGCGGCGTTCTTGCGGACGGCGCCGAGTCGCTGGGGGATCTCGATCAACTCGACGTGCTGCATCGTCAGCATCCGGCGGTCCTCGTCGAAGTATGACCAGTCGGCGTAGGCCCGCCGCACGACGACGCGCCCGCGCTCAGCGAGGGCGTCGGCCAGCGGCTTCAGGTCGAAGCTCATCCCCCCGAGGTCGTCGCGAGCCCCGATCGCCAGGTTCTCGTAGTCCAGGAACAGCGCGATGCGTTCTTCGTCGGTCGTCATAGGTGGGATGCTAGTCCAGCCGCGTCAATCGACCGCGAGGGCGGCACGCGAGGCCGCTCGGCCGGGACGGCGCACGGTGGCCACGACCACGCCGGCGAGGATGACGGCGCAGCCGACGAGTTGCACCAACGACGGCGACTCCGCCAGCAGGACGGCACCCAGAAACAGCGCGCCGATGGGCTGCAGGAGCAGCAGCATCGAGGTCACCGCCGCCGGCAGGCGCGGTAACGACGACGAGATGAGCATCCAGCCCATCACCTGGGACGACAGCGCCAAGGTGAGCAGCCACCCATGGGCCGGCCAGCTGGGGGTCAGGACGAGGTCGCCGAGCAGCAGGCCGGCGACCACGCAAACGACGGCAGCGACCGCTGTCGCATCCAACAGCGGCCCCGCCGGCCGGCGGACGTCGGTCGATCCCTGCCGAAGAACCAGGATGAACGCGGCGTAGCACAACGAAGTGGCGACGCCGAAGACGACCCCGAGCACGGGGTCGGCCCCGTACGCGCCGCCGCCGGCCACTCCCGAGATCAGCACCACCCCGGCGAGCACCACGGGCACCGCCACGAACAGGCTGCGCGAGGGTCGCTCGCCGAGCACCGCCCACGCGACCAAGCCGACGACGACGACCTGCAAGTTGCCCAGCACCGTGGCCAACCCGCCGCCCACAGCATTGATGGTGTGGTGCCACAGGATCAGATCGCCCGCGAAGCACACCCCTGCGATGCAGGCGAGCTTGCGCCCGGGCGCCGGCCGCGGGCCGAAGCGCCGGCGCTCCGCCGCCGCCAGCAGCGCCAGGGCGGGCAGGGCGTAGATGCAGCGGAATACCGCCGCGGTCGTTGGCGACACGTCGGCGAAGCGGACCAACGTGCCGGAGAAGGCGATGAACACCGTGCCCGCGATCGCGGTGGCGACGGGACGCTCGGCCATGCGTTCCCAGCGCGAGCCGCGCGCCGGCGCCCGCTGGTCGGGCCCCGCAACCGGCTCTGGGTCGAGGGCGCTAGCGCCCGCGGCTACCTGAGCGCGGGTCCGCGGCGTGGTCGCCATGCCATCTCCCGTCCGTGCGGCGACACACCGCGGTCATGACCGTCTACAGTTACGGTACTGACAGTATGCGCTGACGGAAACGGCAGTCAACTTGGCTCTGAGTCATGACACCACCTGCGCGCTACGGACCGCGGTCGCCCTGGTCAACTCCTCGGACAGCACCTCGGACAGCACCGCCGGCGAGGATCGGCTGGACGACCCGCCGGCCTTGCGCCGCTTCCTGGAGCAGCACGACTTCTCCGCCATCGGACGGCTAGCGGCCGCGGATGTGACAGCGGTGCAGGCGCTGCGTCACCGCGTGCGCAGCGTGTTCTCCACGCGCGACGTCCGCGAGGCCGTGAAGTTGGTGAATGCCCTGGTCGCCAAAGCCTCGGCGTTGCCGCAGCTGGTCGACCACGACGGCGAGCCGTGGCACCTGCACTACACGCCGCCTGGCGCCGCCCTGGTCGACCGCCTGGCGGCCGAGTCGGGGATGGCGCTGGCGATCGTGATCCGCGACGAGGGGCTGGAACGGTTGCGCATCTGCGAGGCGCCCGGCTGCGCCAACGCCTTGGTCGACCTGTCGCGCAACCGCTCCCGGCGCTACTGCGACACGCAGGGCTGTGGCAACCGCGTCCACGTCGCCGCCTACCGCGCCCGCCGGCGCGCCGGCCAGTCCCCCAACCGGCCGGCGCGCGAGGAGGTGCGACCATGACGGGCTGGTTCTTCGATCGCCCAGCGCGCGAAGCGGTACGACCATGACGGGCTGGTTCATCGATCGCCCCGCGCGCGAAGCGGTACGACCGTGACGGGTTGCGACCGTCATCTTCCGGCGCGTGGCGCCTGACCACCACTCCGCGGCCACCGCGCGGACCGTCGCCATGGCCGCTGCGGTGGTGCTGGCGATCACCGCCGCCCTGCTCGGCGCCTGGCTGCGCACCGACCCGTGGGGCCAGGGTGATCCGACGCGGGGACTGCAGCAGCTGGACCTGCTCTACCTCGACGAACCGGCTCCCCGCTACGACGAGTTGGATGTTGCCTCGGGCCGTCCGGCCCTGCTGTTGGTTTGCCAGGCTTGCCCGCAGCCGGCGGTCGACGCGCAGGTCGTGCGTAGCCGCGACCCGGCAGTCGCCCGGGCCTACGGCTTGCTGACGGCTGACGGACGGATCGGTCCGGGCTATGCGCTGATCGACCGGCGGGGGCGGGTGCGCTACCGCACCTTCGACGCCGAGCCCGCCGCCCACGCCGCCGAGATCGAAGTGCTGCTGGAGGCGATGGTGCCACGGTGAGGCGCCTGCTCATCACCGCCGCGGTGGCGCTGGCCGGCGAGGTCTACTTCGCGCTGCGCTACGCCGAGTTCGGCGCGCTGTTCCACTACTGGCTGCACGGCCTGTGGGGCATGGCCGCCGGGCTGGCCGTGGCGGTGCTGTGGCGGGCGGCGCGCTCGCCGCGAACCGGACCGGGTGCGCAGCTCGTCGCGGCAGCGGCGGCCGGGCGGCTGCTGTTCGCGGTGCCGGACGTGCTGTTCCTCGCACTGGACACGCCGCATGCCGGCTGGATGGACGTCTTCGGCGCCCACATCAGCCTGCACTTCGTACCGGCACCGGTCGCGTGGGCGTACGCGGCGTTCGCAATCGCCGTGGTCGCCGCGTCGCTTGGGGCGTTGGGGCGCCGACTGCCCGCGGCAGGACTGGCGGTTGGCGTGGCGATCGCGCTGGCCGCCGGCCTGGTCGTGCGCCAGCCGCTGCCGCGCACACTGGACGAGGTACGCAGTGACCCACAGATCGCCTGGTCGTGCACGCTGCCTGGCTGAGGCATGACCCCCGCCGCAGAGGGGCACCACCTGCGGTATGGACCTTGAACCGCTGTGGCGCGTACTCGTCGCCGCAGCCCTCAGCATCCCGGTAGGGCTCGACCGGGAGCTGCGGGGAAAGTCCGCCGGGCTGCGGACGCACGTGGTCGTGGCCGTGGCCTCGGCGGCGCTGGGCTACCTGTCGGTCCTTACCGCGACCAGTCAGGGCGAGGACGCCACCCGCATCGCTTCGCAAGTCGTCACCGGCATTGGGTTCATGGGCGCTGGCGTCATCTTCGCCGCACAGGGCCGGGTGCACGGCCTGACGACGGCTGCCGCGCTGTGGAGCGCCATGGCCACCGGCCTGTGTGTGGGGATGGGCGCGACTGGGTTGGCGCTGGCGCTGGTGGCCGTCACCATGCTCTTCCTCGGTCCGGCCAACTGGGTGGCTGACATCATGGTCTCGCGCTGGGGTATGCGTGAGCGCCAGCTATTGATCGTGGCTGACAACCTCGCCACGATCGAGACGGCGCGTGAGCTGGTGGTGCGTGCTGGTGGGAGCCTGCGTAGCTTTAGCATCGAACAACTGGGGTCCGGCGTCGCCGCCCAGCTGCTGGTGCGCTGCCGCGACGCGGCGGCCACCCGGATCGACTCCCAGATACAGGCGTTGCCGGGCATCCGTCTCACCTCCACCGGGCAGGTGGAAGACAACAACGACTGAGGCTGGACTGGCCGAGAGAGACGGGCAGATGGAACGACTGACGCCGAGGCTGTTCAACTGGGCCTCGATCCTGGAGAGCAAGACCCGCGAGCAGGCGGAGCAGACGGCGCGGCTGCCGTTCATCTTCCCGCACGTTGCGCTGATGCCGGACGCGCACCTCGGCATGGGTGCGACGGTGGGATCGGTGATCCCCACCCTCGGCGCGATCATCCCAGCGGCTGTGGGCGTCGACATCGGCTGCGGCATGATCGCGGTGAGGACGCAGTTCACCGCCGAGGACGCCGCCGGCCGCGCCCTGTCCCGCCTGCGCGAGGCGATCGAGAAGGTTGTCCCGGTGTCGGCGGGCAAGTACAACAGCCGCCTCTTCGGCTCCCGCACCCAGGCGCGCATCGACGCCCTGAGCGCCCGCGGCGGCGCGGAGACCGCCAGCCAACTGTCGCCGAACTGGGAGCTCCAGCTGGGGACCCTCGGCTCGGGCAACCACTTCATCGAGGTCTCCCTCGACACGACCGACCGCATCTGGTTGTTCCTGCACTCCGGCTCGCGCGGCGTCGGCAACAAGATCGCGAGCAAGCACATCAAGACCGCGCGGGAGCTGATGCGCAGGTGGTGGATCGAGCTGCCGGACAAGGATCTGGCGTACCTGGTCGAAGGCACGGATGAGTTCTGGGCCTACATCCGCGACCTGCGCTGGGCGCAGACCTTCGCGCTGCTCAACCGTGAGGAGATGATGGACCGTGTGACCCAGCGCGTGTCCGAGTGGATGGGATGCGACGTCGCGCCCGACGAGACGATCAACTGCCATCACAACTACACGACACGGGAGAAGCACTTCGGCAAAGAGGTCTGGGTCTCCCGTAAGGGAGCCATCGAGGCAAGAGCCGGCCAGCTCGGCCTGGTCCCCGGCTCGATGGGCACCCGCTCCTACGTCGTGGAGGGACTCGGCAACCGCATGTCGTTGAACTCCTCGCCGCACGGCGCCGGCCGCGAATACTCCCGCACGGCGGCGCGCAAAGCGTTCTCGGTGGAGGATCTGCGCGCGGCCATGGCTGGGATCGAGTACCGCGACACCGACGCGTTCGTTGACGAGATCCCGCAGGCCTACAAGTCGATCGACGTCGTCATGAATGACGCGAGGGACCTGGTGACGGTCCGCCACGAGTTGCGCCAGATCCTGAACGTCAAGGGCGACTAACGCCCGCGCCTGCGCGAGATCTACATCAACCAGATCGTCGAGCCGGTGGCGCTTGCCAACCGGGCTGCGTGGAATCCTACAGACATCTCGTCTGCGCTATGGACAGGGCAATAGCGCAGACGCTATGCTAGCTTCGTGGCGCCGAAGTGGGAAATCGAGACCGAGGCTGAGGTCGAGACCTGGATAGACAGCCTCGTCGACAGGGACTTCCACCGCGTGCGTTATCTGCTGGACCTCCTCGCCGAGCGCGGCGACGCAATGAGGATGCCGCTGAGCCGCAACCTCAAGCGCGGACTCCGCGAGTTGCGGTTCGACCTTGAAAACAAGGCGCGCCGCATCACGTACTGGATCACCTCGGAACGGCGGATCGTCCTGCTGACGACGTTCCACAAGCAACGCGACAACGAACGGGCCGAGATCGACCGGGCCCGCGCGGCAATGGAAAGGTGCCGCGCAGAGCAACACACGGCCGACGAATAGGCCGGGACCGCGATGGTCTCGGACGAGTCGTGGCGCGACGCCACGCACGCGGCGCGATGCCGCTTGGAAAGGACAGAGCATGACCAGAAACACCACATGGGAGGAACTGCGCGCGCAGCGATCCGCCGACGATCCCGAAGCCCACGAGGCCTACGAACAGGCTCGGATCGACTTCGAGCTTGCTCAGCTCGCCTACGACCTGCGCAAGCGGGCAGGTCTAACCCAGAAGGAACTGGCGGCGCGCATGGGCACGACGCAGTCGGCCATCGCACGTCTCGAAGGCGGGGGAACCACCCCCACCATCGAGCTCCTGAAGCGTCTTGGTGAAGCGACCGGCACCAAGTTGGTGCTCGCCGTCGGCGAAGACGTCGGAACCGACGCGATGCAGGTCCGCTTCGCCAGCTGAATAGTGCCCGGAGTGGGATTCGAACCCACACGCCCCGAGGGGCAGGGGCTTTTAAGGCCCCCGTGTCTGACCTGTTCCACCATCCGGGCCGGTCGGATCAGCGTAGTCGCCGGGGCGCGCGTCAGGTGGGGGCGGTGGCGCGACCACGCGTAGCAGCGGCGGGCCGGTGTCGAGCCGGGCGAGGTACAGGTCGCCGACGAACGGAGCCAGGCCGAGGTGCAGGACGCCTGGTCGCACAGCGCCAAGGGCGACGGTGACGTCGGCGGTGAACGTCTCGCCGACCAGGCCGGCCACAGGGTCCAGGCCGCTGGGCAAGTCGATGCTGACCACAGGCTCGTCCTGGCCGCGCAACGCATGCAGCAGCGCTAGCGGGTGACCCGTCAGGGGACCTCGAAGCCCACCGCCAACCAGGGCGTCGATGATGACAGCGGCGAGGGGCAGCCGCTCCGCGCCACCATGAAGCCGCACTTTCGGATGCCAAGGCGCGGCTTCAGCACGGCCGGGGTGCGTGTGGCTTTCCACGACGACAACGTCATGGCCGAGCTCGGCCAGCACGTCGGCGGCCGCACGCCCGGCAGCCCCATTGCCGCCGCTGCCGGCGAGCACCAGCACCGGGCCCTCACGACCGAGCAGACGTACCGCCTCGGCGACCGCCCGACCGGCCGCAGCTGCTGCCGCCGGCCCGGGAGAACCGTTGGGGGCCGGGACCGCTGCCGCTGACGGATGACCCTCGGCGAGCGGGTCCGCTGTCGCGGGCGGCGGGCGACCGTCGACGGGCGCAGCCACAGCCCCCGCCACCGCCACCTCCGGCAGTCCTGGGAGCCTTGGGGGTCCCGGGCGAGGGACGGCACGGTCGGCGACGGCCCACGGACGCACCTCGCGGTGGCCGTAGTCAGTGGGCTGAGCCCCGCCCGCCCAAGCGGGATCGACCATGCTCAGCAGAGCGTCGGTGACCATCGCCGTCGCGCCCCACAGCAGGTGGTCGGCGTCCAACTGCCAGGCCCACGTCCAGCCGGACACCGACAGGCGAACCGCCCGCCAGGAGCCGGCGTCGCGTAAGGCGGACAGCCGCACGCGCAAGACGGCGGCCACCTCGGCCTCGGCGGGGACCAGAGCGTGTGGCTGTCGCCAGCGCGCGACGACGGGTTGCAGCCAGAACCTCGACGGCGGGACGTACAGCGCCGGCAGGCGACCCAACAGCTCGACGGACTCGGGCCGTAACGCAACCTCTTCGGCGGCCTCGCGTACCGCTGCCTGCTCGACCGTTTCGCCGGGCTCCACCCGTCCCCCCGGAAAGGAGATCTGACCAGGGTGCGAGCGCAGGTCGCCACGCCGCCGCGTGTAGACCACCTCGGCGTCGCCGGCGTCGCCGAGAACGCCCAGCAGGATCAACACCGCGGCGACCCGAGCACCGACCGGTTCCGCTACCGCCGCAGCCGGCAGAGCCTGCAATGCCCGCTGCACGGCGGCGACGGGGTCAGCTGCGCTCGCGCTCACGGAGCCTGAGGCCGTCGCGCAGGCATCAGGACAGCAACGGTCCGATCAGCGAGACGACCAGTACCACGCCTAACAGGACCGCCACGACGGTGACGGCCAGCCGCTGGCGCTGTGGGGTCATCATCAAGATCATCCTCGCATCATCGGGGTTGCCGGGCCGCGGCCAGGCTGGCCAGCTTGGCCTCGCCCGTCTGCTGCGGCTTGTCGCTGCGCAGGTCGAACTTGCAGGTGAACGAGACCCGCGGGGCAGACGCCAGCACCGCCTCACCGGCCGCCCGCAAGGCCGTCATGCACGCCTCCCAATCACCCTCTAGCAGCGTGCCCGACGCGTCCGTGACGCAACGAATGCCGGTCGCCTCGACAGCATCCACCGCCCTGGCGACCTCGGTCGAGACGCTGGCCGAGCCGGTGCCGATGGGCGTGACCGAGAACCACACGAGCATGTCGAGGCCTTCCACGGCGGCGGATCTCCCCGCTGTCCCGACCCGGGACCGTAGCCGCCACGACCGCACTTGCCTAACGCTGGTTGTGACGCCAGTAGGCTTCGCGACCATGCCTAGGGATTTGGCCGTCACCGAAGTTATGACCACGCCCGTCACCACCTTGACGGCCGGGGCGACCATCGAGGAGGCCGCCAGCCTGCTGGTGGATGCCGACATCGGCGGCGCGCCCGTCGTCGACGGTCATGGGCGCCTTATCGGGCTGCTCGACGACAGCGACCTGGTCCTGTCCGAGGCGCGTCTGCACGCGCCGACCACAATCGAGATCCTCGGCGCCTACATCCCGTTGCCGGGCGAGCGACGGCGGTTCGAAGAGGAGCTGCGCCACGCGCTTGGTAGGACGGTCGGCGAGGTCATGGAAGACGACCCACCTGCGGTGGGTCCCGATGCCACCGTCGAGGACGTCGCGACACTGCTGCACGACCGCGCCGTGTCGCGTGTCGCGGTCGTCGATGCCGACCGACAGGTCGTCGGCATTGTCAGTCGGGGCGATCTGGTGCGGGCGTTGCGCCGCTCGCAGGGCTGACGCGGGGCTGCTGCAGGAGGGGCCCTATCAGCCATCCAGCAGCGACAAGGCAAGGCCGTCGAGGATGTCAGCCTCACTGACGAGGACCTCGGCGAAGTGATAGCGGCGCAGCACCGCTTCCAGGATCAGGCAGCCCGCCACGATCACGTCCTCGCGGCCGGCCGCCATCGGACCCAGTCCGGCCCGCTGCTGGCTGGTCATGGCCGCCAACCGCTGGGTCGGCGCGGCTACCCCGTCGACGGGAACTCGGGTGCCATGGATGCGCTCGGGCTCGTAGGTCTCCAACTCGAGGTGCAGCGCACCGATGGTGGTGACCGTTCCGGCCACGCCGATCAGCGTGCGGGCCGGTTCCGGGTCGAATCCAAGGCTGTCGAGCTCGGCGGCCACTACGGCACGTCCCGCCGCCAGCTGGTCAGTTACCGGCGGATCGTCGTGCAGGCAGCGTTCGGTCAGGCGGACGCAGCCGACCTGCAGACTGTCGGCAGCCGTGGGCGCGGCCTCACCCAAGATCAGCTCGGTCGATCCGCCGCCGATGTCCAGGACCAGGTACGGCGCTGCGCCCTCAACGCTGCTGACGGCGCCGCGGAAGGCGAGCAGCGCCTCCTCCTGACCGCTGATGACCTCGGCGACGACACCGGTGCGCTCCCGGACTCCATCGAAGAAGCGTTCGCGATCCGCGGCGTCGCGCACTGCCGAGGTGGCCGCGATGCGTACCCGCTGGGCGCCGAGCGACTCCCAGCGCCGCGCATAGTCCTCCAGGCAGTCCAGGGTGCGCGCCAACGCCGCGTCGTCGAGGTGGCCGCGGGCGTCCACGCCCTTACCAAGGCGGGTGATCGTCATGAGCCGCTCGACCGTGGTCAGGTGCTCCCCGCCCGCCTGGTTCCCGCTGGCCTGATTCTCGCCGGCCTGGTTCCCGCCCGCCCCTTCCCGCGCGACCAGCAGCCGCACCGAGTTCGTCCCGACGTCCACGGCGGCGACCGGAGGTGTCATGCGGATGCCTCGACGCACGGCCCCGGACACGCCATTGGCTCGACGCGGTCGGCAACCCACGCTCCGACAGGATTGTCCCGCGTCGCGAGGTGGTGGGCGTACAAGCTGTGTAAGCACTTCACGCGGTGTGGCATGCCGCCGGCCGCGTCGGGTCGTGGCAGGGATCCACCCAGCTCGTCGCGCGCCTCGACATAGCGCTGCGCCGCCCCGGCATAGGCCTGCGCCAGCGCGGCGTCGCCGGCTAGGCGATCAGTGAGCCCGGCCATCGCCCCGTCCGCCTCCAGGCGACCGACCGCGCGGTTGGCCAGCGGGCACGCCAGCCAGAACAGCGTCGGGAACGGCGTCCCGTCGTCCAACTTCGGCGAGACTCGCAGCACCGCCGGGAGGCCCCAGCCGCAGCGGACCGCCACCGCCGACTGGCCCCGCAGCGGCCGGCCGATCATCGCGGTGGCCAGGGCGGCGTCGCGCGCGACGATCGGCGAGCGCCCCAACTGGGTGGCATAGCCGGCGTGGGGGTCGGGTCGCAAGGCGTCGTCCATTCCCAGAGCCTAGGGGCGACCCGGGGTGCTGTGACTTCTGCACCGCTGCGGTACGAAAGTCACAGCACCCCGGGGTCTAGGGCTGCGGTTCGCGCCGCATCGGCATATGGGGGATGCCGTCCTCGACGAATCCTGGGCCGCTGACGGTAAAGCCCAACCGCTGGTACCAGGCGACGAGATGGGCCTGGGCGTCCAGCACGACGGGACCAGGCGCCTCGTCGACCACGGTCTGGACCAGCAGGGTTGCCAAGCCACGGCCGCGGAACGGCGCCGCCGTGGCGACCCGGCCGATGCGGACGGCGCCGTCGGTTTCGGCGAGCTGGCGCAGGTAGGCCACCACCGCGCCGTCCTCGTCGGTCCACCAGTGCGTCGCGCGCGGCTCGTCGTCGCGCCCGTCCAGCTCAGCGTAGACACACGCCTGCTCGACGACGAAGGTGTCCACACGAAGGCGCAGCAGCGCGTAGAGCGTGGCGATGTCGAGCTGGTCGAACCGTGCTCGATGGATCACCGTCACCGAAATAGCTGCCCGAACGCCTCGCCGAGGCGGCGGTACCACGGCACCGGCTCGCGGGCGAGTGGCGCACTGCCGCCAGGCCGGAGGCGCTCGGCGTCTCCCTGCGGGCGGGCGACCACGTAGGGGATCTCGCCGGGTCGCACCATGCCGAGGTGCTCGCGGGCCAGTAGCTCGACCTGCTGAGGATCTCGCAGCCGCTCACGGCGGCGTTCGAAC
>Ga0136615_10000946_pt1 | contig 13653 bp, 13 predicted proteins | sample AntDrymUQ2882206_2_FD_106647 | JGI IMG/M metagenome (GOLD analysis project Ga0136615, IMG submission 106647) | Polar desert sand microbial communities from Dry Valleys, Antarctica - metaG UQ288 (22.06) | ecosystem: Environmental > Terrestrial > Soil > Desert | place: Antarctica: Dry Valley...
AGCCGCCCCCGCCATCACCGTCTTCGCCGAGCACCCAGCGGAAAGAGCGCACCGAGCTCCTCCCGCTCGGCCTCGCTGAGCCGGAGCTCGAGCGCCTGGCGGGCGGGGTCGAGCTGGCTGGGTCGCCGCGGGCCGAGAATAACCGAGGTCACCCGGGCATCCGCCAGCAGCCAGGCCAGCGACAGCGTGGCACTGTCGACACCGCGCGCCTCCGCGGCGCGGGCCAGGACATCGAGCGCCTCGAACGTCTCCTCGCGTTCGAAGCCGGCGTAGGGCTCGGGCCGGAGCGTCATCCGCGATCCGGCCGGCGCCGCCTCGCCGCGTCGGTACTTTCCGGTCAGCCAGCCGCCCGCAAGTGGGCTGAAAGGCGTGAAGCCGAGCCCCTGCCGCTCGCAGATCGGCAGCACATCCCGCTCCGCGGAGCGCTCGAGCAGCGAGTAGGAGTTCTGCACCCACTCGAAGCGCGCGAGGCCCCGGTCGGCGCAGACGGCGAGCGCCTCTTCGAGCTGCTCTCCGTCCATGTTGCTCGCGCCGATCGCGCCGACCTTCCCGCTCCGGACGAGCCCGTCGAGCGCCTCGAGCGTCGCCGCGATCGGTGTCGCGGGGTCGGGTTCGTGGATGAGGTAGAGGTCGACCTCCGTCACACCGAGGCGCTCGAGCGAGGCCTCGATCTGGCGCCGGATCCGCGTGGGGGCAAGACCCCGATCTTCCGGGTCGCCCTCGACCGAGTGGAAGACCTTCGTGCTCAGGACTACGCGCTCTCGCACGGCGCGGGCCGCCACCCACTCGCCGATCCAGCGCTCGCTACGCCCGCCGCCGTACGCATCGGCGGTGTCGAGGAGTGTCACACCGAGCTCGAACGCCGCATCGAGAAGGGCGAACGCCTCCTCTTTCGTCTCGCCCGCCCCGAAGAACTGCGGCGAGGAGCCGATGCCCCCGAAGTTCCCGCACCCGAGGCCGACGCGAGAGATCTCGACGCCGGTTCCTCCTAGCTCGGTGTACTCCACGAAGGAATGGTGTCAGGTCTTGTCGCTGCAAGACCTGACCCGTGACAGCGGAGAGGGCGGGATTCGAACCCGCGACCCACCTCTCGGCAGGTACGCGATTTCCAGTCGCGCTCCTTCGGCCGCTCGGACACCTCTCCGGAGGGAACCCTCCGGAATCTACCCTCAGTGGATCCGGCTGCCTCGCCGCCAAACTGCATCTACCCTTCGGGCGGCGGAAGGAACTGTCTCGATAGAGCTTGCCCACAACGCCCCTGCCGCCGGCGTTCTCGCCTCTTGGCGGGAAGGCGTTCCAAGCACCAAGGCGTGGACGATGTCTGATTCAAACATCGCGCGACCCGACGCCGCTCGCCAGCTCGCGCACGCGAAGCGGGCCGCCGGTCTTCGGGTGGAGCGGGGGCGTGTCCATGCCGGCGCCGTCGCGGAGGCCGCCGAGCAGGTCGAGCAGCGCCTGGCCGGCGTCGAACTGCGGCGCCCAGCCGAGCTCCTCGTGCGCCCGCGTCGAATCCAGGAGGGGCACGGCGAGCGCCAGGTCGAGCCATCCGGGAGGCGTGGGTTGTAGGTGGAGGCGCCAGCTCAGCGCGGTCGCGGCGCGTGCGGCGCGCGACGAGAGCGGCACGGGGCGGGCGTCGAGGAGCTGGGCGAGAGCCTTGGCGTCGAGCACGGGCTCGGCGGCCACGTTGAAGGCGCCGCGCACGTCGCGAAGCACCGCCTGCCGATACGCGGCGCCCAGGTCGAGCGAGTGCACCGCCTGGAACCGCAGCCCGGGGATGTCCGGGACGACCGGCACGAGACCCGGTCGAGCCAGCGGATTCGGGAAGAACGGGCCGGCGAAGAGGCGGCGGATTCCCGAAGCGGCCTCCCGCTTGAAGACGAGCCCCGGCCGGAGCCGGACGACCCGCACGTCGGGGTGCTCGCGCTCGAACCGGTCGAGGCGCCGCTCGACCTCGACCTTGTGCCGCGCGTAGAAGCTCGAGTGGACGCCGCCGGTGGGCCAGTCCTCGTCGACCCGCCGATCCTTCGGGCCGGGCGAGTACGCGCCGACCGAAGAGGCATAGATGAGCGCGGGCACCTTCGCCTTGGCCACGGCGGCGAACACGCGCGCGCTCCCGGCCACGTTCGTCCGCCAGAGAGCGTTCACGTCGTGGGAGGGCTGGATGCGCCAGGCGAGGTGCACGACGGCGTCCGCGCCGGCGAAGTGCGGCTCGAGCTCCGAGCTCTCGACGTCGGCCTCGACCCACTCGGTCTTCGCCACGCTCAGGCCGGGCCGTCGGCGCGCGATGCCGACGATCGACTCGACCGAGGGATCCTCGGCGAGCTGGGGCAGGAGGCTCGTTCCGGAGTTCCCGGTCGCTCCGACGACGACGATGCGCACGCCACGGTCCATGACCGCGGCGGAGGTTGCTAAACCGTCCGCTTGATCGACGGTCTACCCGGGAAGCGTCTCGGGACGCCGCGAGAGGGTGAGCTGCACCCGCCTCGGCCCCTGCGTGTCGAGCACCTCGAGGTCGACCTCGTCGCCGGGCTCGAGCCGGGCGAGCGCCTCCACGAGCCCGCGCGCGGAGCCGATCTTGCGATCCCCGAGCGACACGATCACGTCACCCTCGGCGAGCTCCGCGTCCGCGCCGGGCCCACCCTCGTACACCTCCGTGACGAGGACGCCGCGCGTCGACGGGTCGAGCCCGAGGGAGACGGCGGTCGCGTCCGACTCCACCGAGCCGAACGCGACGCCGAGCCAGGCCCCCGAGCCGGAGGGCTCGCGCCGGATCCTCTCGATCACGGGCAGGGCTCCGTCGATCGCGATTGCGAAGCCGATGTTCTCGGCCGTCTCGCCCAGCACCCCGGCGGTGTTGATCCCGACAAGCCGTCCGGAGAGGTCGACGAGCGCCCCGCCGGAGTTGCCGGGGTTGATCGCTGCGTCAGTCTGGAGCAGGCCCTCGAGGCGGGGTCCCCGGTCGGGCTCGACCGTGCGGCGCAGGCCGGAGACGATCCCGCGCGTCACGGTCGGCCCGCCGAGGCCGAGTGGGAAGCCGATCGCGATCACGCCGTCGCCGAGCCGGAGCAACGACGAGTGGGCGAGCTCGATCGGGCGGAGATCGTTCGCGCGCACCCGGATCACGGCCAGGTCGCGCTCGGGGGCTGTCCCGATGACGGTGCCGCGCAGGGTCCGGCGCTCTCGGCCGTTGAAGACGACCGTCACCCTCGTGGTGCCCTCGACGACGTGATTGTTCGTGACGATGATCCCGCGCCGGTCGAGCACGACTCCGGACCCCTCGCCGCTGCCGCCCCCGACGCCGCGCGTCCTCACGTGCACGACGGAGGGCAGGACGCGCTCGACCGCGTCCGCGACCGACGAACGGTTGTCCGGCGCGGCCTGGGTCGTGGCCTCGACCACGGTGACTGTTCTCGCCGGGGCGGTGGCGGTGGGGGTGGCCGCCTCGTCGCTCCCACCCCCATCCCCGCTGCAGCCTGTGAGCGCGAGCAGCGCCGCGGCGAAGGCGGCGCGGCCCGTCACGGAAGCCTCGGGAACGTGAGCGCGCCGACCGCCGCGGCCCCGAGGAGGAGCGTGAGCCCGGCGCCGACGAAGGCGAAGCTGACCTCCTGCTCGCGCTCGACCTTGCTCACGAGCGACCCGAGGCGCTTGTAGGCGTCGCGGAGATCGCCGGCGCTCTTCGCCTCGTAGAAGCGACCGCCCGTCGACCTCGCCACTGCGCTCAGCGTCTCGGGATCGGGCGGAACGGGGATAACCCGCGTCGAGCCGTAGCGGCTGAGCTCGACCACGCCCTCGGGCGTTCCGAGCGCGACGGTGTAGACGGGGATCCCGAAAGACTTCGCCCGGGCGGCACCTTCGAGCGGCGCGAGCGTACCGGCCGTCTGCGCGCCGTCCGAGAGCAGCAGGATGGCGATCGGCCGCTGCTTCGTGCCCGCTCCCGGAGCCGAGCGCCCGACCTGCACCGCTCGTGCGATGGCGTCCCCGATCGCGGTGCCCCGGCGCGGGAAGAGGTACTCCAGCGAGTCGACCGCCAACTCGTGATCCTCGCTCGCGGGCGCGACGACCTCGGTCTGCTCGGCGAAGGCGACGACGCCCACCTGGAAGCGCTCGGGAAGATCGCGCATGAACTCGCGCACGACCTTGCGGGCGGCTTCCAGGCGCGTGGGCTTGACGTCGGTGGCGAACATCGAGCCCGAGGTGTCGATCACGAGGACGACCGTCGCCTCCTCCCGCTCGGCGAGGCGGGTCACCGCGGGCCGCGCCAGGCCGGCAAGGAGGAGGGTGAGCGCGAGCAGGAAGAGGACGAGTCCGAGCTGCCGGCGCCAGGAGTGCGTGGTCTCCGTGACGCTCGCGAGCACGTCGAGGTTCGTGTAGCGGACGGCATAGCGCGCCTGCCGACGCTGCAACAGGTGCCAGCCGAGCAGCGCCAGGGGAACGATCAGAAGAGCGAGGAGGAAGAGGGGCGCGCCGAAGCTCACAGCGCGCACACGACGTGAATCTGAAGCTCGACCCGAGCCTCAGGTAGCAAGGTGCCGCGCAGGGAGACGACGACGCGGTGACCCGATCGGTGAGAGGTCGCGCGCAGGCCCGTGAGGAGCGACTCGGCCGGCGGGGTTCTCGTGCGGAAGGCGAGGGCGTGCGAGAACGCGAGCAGCCGCTCGCCCGCCCGGCACGAGCGGGTGAGCGTCGACGGCGAGCGGCGCAGTCGCACCGTTGTCACGCGCCGGATCGTCGGCTCCGCGGGCGGTCTGGCCTGTTCGAGCGTACGGGTCGGCTCGTAGGAGGTGCGTGCCCGGCCGCCGCCCGAGGCGGGGATGCAGCCGAGCAGCGGTCTGAAGGTCTGCGCTCCCTGCGTGGCGGAGCGCGCGACGAAGACGATCGAGCTCCCCGTCGTCACGCCGGGACTGACCGGGCCGCCGAGCACGCCGAGGAAGGTGATCTCCATCCTTCCGCCGAGATCGGCGTCCAGCCCGCCGACGAGCTGCCCGCGCCCGGGACATCTGAGCTGGTAGTAAGTCGGCGCCTCGCCCGCGGGAACCTGGACCCACGGGCCGACGACGCGGATGCAGGCGTCGAGCCCCTCGCATTCGCGGCCGGCGAGGCCCTCGGGCGCGGCGATGGCTCCGGCCAGAGCCAGGGCAGCCGCAGCGAGCGTCAGGCGGCGTCTCACGGGAGCCTCCCGAAGAGGAAGGCCGAGGCAGCCCCGGCCGCGAGCAGGAGCAGGGCGCCGCCGCCCGCGAAGGCCGCGGTCACCTCCCGCTTGACCTCCTTGCGGCCGACGCGCGAACCGAGCTCCTCGTAGACGGTGCGCAACCGCTCGCCGTCGGGCGCTTCGTAGAAGCGCGCGCCCGTCGTCCTCGCGATCAGCCGTAGCGTCGGTGGATCCGGTGGGACGGTGATGCGCTCCAGGAAGCCGCCCTCGCCGCGCACCTGGACGACTCCGTTCGGGGTGCCGAGGGCCACCGTGTAGACCGGAATCCGCAGGCGTCGCGCCTGGCGAGCGGCCGCCAGCGGCTGTATGTCACCGGTCGTCTGCGCGCCGTCCGAGAGGACGACGACGGCGGCCGGGGGCCGCTCGCCTTCCTTGCCGCGGATGCGGCGCGCGACCATGAGGGCACGGTCGATCCCCTCGCCGAGCGCGGTTCCGTCGCCGGGTCTGAAGTTCTTGAGCGCACGATCGGCGAGGTCGCGGTCGGCCGTCGGCGGAAGCAGGACGTAGGCGGCCTGCGCGAACGACACGATCGAGACGCGATAGCCCTCGGGCAGTCGCCGCAGGAAGGTGCGCACGGCGGCCTGAGCGGAGGCCAGCCGGCTCGGCTTCACGTCGGTCGCGAGCATCGAGCGCGACGAGTCGATCGCGAGCACGACCGTCGCCTCCTCGCGGGGCTCGGACCGCTCGGCGTGCGGCCGGGCGAGGCCGAGCCCGAGGAGCGCTGCGGCGAGCAGCGCGAGGGCGGGCGGCAGGTGGCGCAGCCGGCCGGGCGATCTCGCGATCAGGTTGGGGACGAGCGCAGGGCTCGCGAATGCGGTCGCCTGACCGCGGCGTCGCCGCTCGAGCAGCACGTAGCCCGCAAGCGCAAGGGGAACGACCAGCAGCGCGAGGAGAGCGAGGGGCCAGGCGAAGCTCACGGGCACACCTGAAATCCCAGTAACAGTCTGTTCCTTGGGTGCTTGGGACGACGGAGGCTCACCGGCCCGCTCCCCTCAGGCGCAGGTAGCCGGCGAGCGGCCGCAGCCAGTCGCCGGCGGTGGAGAGGACGACGTGGCCGACCCCGAGCGCCACGAGTTCCCTCGCCACGTCGGCACGCTCGTCCGCCGCCGCCGCCGCGAAGCGCTCGCGCAGACGGCGGCTCGCGGTGTCGACGCGGAGCTGCCGGCCCGTCTCGGGGTCGACGAGCCGGAGCTCGCCGACGTTCGGCAGCGTCTCCTCGCGGGGGTCGCGGATCTCGACCGCGAGCACGTCGTGTCCGCCGGCGAGCTCGAGCAGCGGCGGCCTCCAGTCGCGCGGGCCGCGAAAATCCGAGACGATCACGACGAGCGACCGCTGGCGTGCGAGTCGGGAGACGAGCCGCATCCCCTCGCCGACCGAGGTGGCGCCGCCGCCCTCGAGCGCGGATTCCTGGCGCAGCTCGAGCAGCAGGGTGAGCATCCCCGCTCGTCCCTGCCGCGCGGGCAACGCGCGGGGGGTACCTTCGCCGAAGGTGACGAGGCCGAGCCGGTTGCCCCGGCGGCTCGCCAGGTGGCCGACCGCGAGCGCGACGCCCTCGGCGACGTCCGCCTTGCGCCGGTCGGCGGTGCCGAAGGCCATCGAGGGCGAGACGTCGAGCGCGAGCCACGTGACGAGCACGCGCTCGGCGAGGTCGATGCGCACGTGCGTCTCACCGGTTCGCGCCGTGACGTTCCACTCGATCCGCCGCACGTCGTCGCCGGGAACGTACGGGCGCACCTGCGCGAGCTCGCTGCCCGTGCCGAGGAGGGCGGAGCGGTGCTCGCCGGAGAGCATCCCCTCTACGCGGCGGCGGATCGTGAGGTCGAGTGCACGCAGCAGCGCCTCGGGGAGCGGCCCGGGGCCCGGCCGCGCGGGTGTGCGCGCGAGTTGCGGGGCGCCGAGCGCAGCCGTCAAGCTGCGACCTCCGCCCTCCGGAGATCGAGCTCGGGAGCGGGAACCGCCTTCAGCACCCTGTCGAGGATCGAGTCCGCGTCGACCTGCTCCGCGAGCGCCTGGTAGCTCAGGACGAGGCGGTGTCTGAAGGCGTCCTTGACGAGGGCCTCGACATCCGAGAGGACGACGTAGTCGCGGCCGCGGATGAACGCCAGCGCCCGGGCCGCATGCACGAGGCTGATGGGACCTCGAGGGCTTGCGCCGTAGGCGACGTAGTTGCCGACATCAGTGAGCCCGCGAGCCGCCGGCCTCCGCGTCGCCGTGGCGAGCTCGACGGTGTAGCTGATGATCCCGGGATCGACGTACACCGCGGCCGCCGCTGCCTGCAGAGCGCGCAGCTGGTCGAGCTCGACGACGCGGCGGAGCTCCGGAGCCGCCGAGAGCGAACGCTGGACGACCGTCAACTCCTCGTCGTGCTCCGGGTAGCCGACCAGGATCTTCAGCATGAAGCGATCGACCTGCGCCTCCGGCAGCGGGTACGTGCCCTCCGACTCGATCGGGTTCTGGGTCGCCATCACGAGGTACGGCTGGGGCACGGGGTAGGTGGTCGGCCCGATCGTCACCTGGCGCTCCTGCATCACCTCGAGCAGCGCGGACTGCACCTTGGCCGGTGCACGGTTGATCTCGTCGGCGAGCAGGAAGTTCGAGAAAACCGGCCCGAGCTCGGTGTCGAAGGTGCCCGCACCGGGTCGGTAGATCCGCGTCCCGACGAGATCGGAGGGAACGAGATCGGGCGTGAACTGCACGCGCCCGAACGTGCCCCCGAGCACCTGGGCCGTCGTCTTGATCGTGAGCGTCTTCGCGAGACCCGGCACGCCTTCGATCAGCAGGTGACCGCCCGAGAGGAGGCACACGAGGACGCGTTCGAGCATCGCGTCCTGCCCGGCGATGATGCGCTTGATCTCGTAGAGGGCCGACTCGAGGAGTGTCCTCGCTTCGTCGGCGGTGGTCTCGCTCACGCTCACTCGTGGCTCCTTCCCGAGGTGTCCCGCCGAGTAAAGCACCGCGGCGGTAAAGCACCGTTAAAGGGCGGAGTTGGATGGGTTGATCGGCATCCGGCGCGCCGGGAACGACTCAGACACTGCGCCGGATCACCACCCTCGCTCTTGACCAGGCTTCTAGCCTGGCCTGCTCGGCGCGGCGGGCGCAGGAAGGAGCAGCACCTCGCCCGCGTACACGGTGTTGCGCCGGAAGCCGTTGCGCTTCTTGATCCGCGCCATGGCACCGTCGACGTCCCGGTAGCGCTCGACGGCGATGCTCCAGAGCGTGTCGCCCGGCTCGACGGTGTAGCGCGTCTCCCGTGGCTTGGCCGGCGTCGCTCTCGACTCGACCCGCCCAGGCTCTCGGGGCTCGATCTCGCCGCTGGGCGAGGCTGCGACGGCGGTTGTCTGCGGGGAGACGTCATCGGACGATTCCGCCAGCCCGGCCAGCGGCAAGCCCGTGAGTGCCAGCACGGCGAGGCCGGTGGCGATACCGACCGGAGCGCCGATCATGAGTTGAGCGACCGCACTCGTCATGGAAGGTGACCCCCTTCGTGCTCTTGGCTCGCGTGCCGCGACCCACGCGGCGTTACGTCCATTCTGGCGGGGACGGGAGCCGGTCGAAGGCTCTGGGCCCGAACGGGTGACTCGGGTGCGCGCGCGAGTCACCGTCGCCGCCGTACTTCGCCGCGGGCGCGAGGCTCGTCCTCCGGCAGCTCGGCTCATCTCGTACAGACACGCACAGGAGACAACGGAATGAGCATGCGAACGCATGGGAGGAGGCTGGGCGATCGAGCTCCGAGCGGATCTCGCGGATCGCGTCGGCGGATCCACGTCGATCCTCTGGGCCAACGTGGCAGCTCAGCTCGTGAACCGGGTCGGTTTGAAGCCGGTGCTCCTGGCCCGTGCTGGTCAAGGGCCGGCGAGCCGAGACGCCGCAGGCAGCGTTCGCTCCGGCGGCGTAGTGGGTGAGGAGGGTGAGGGCCGGGCTTCCCGTCCGGCCCTCACCTTGATGGTTGATCGCCGAATCCGGCGCACCGGGAACGACTCAGACACTGCGCCGGATCGCCACCCTCGCTCTTGACCAGGCTTCTAGCCTGGCCTGCGAGTGCGGCGCCCGGCTTGGTCTGAGCCGCCCCCGCCATCACCGTCCTCACCGAGCAAACCATCTCGGCCCTTCAGACCGACTTGCGCCAGACGTAGGCGGCCGACACCGGGTGTCCGCGAAACCGCTCCCACTTCGGCTTCAGTGCCAGCCAGCGCTCGTCGACGACCCCCTCCCGCAGCTCCGCGAGCGTCCATCCCGTCTCGAGGCCGGCGGAGATCTGGTCGCTGATCAGGTGGACGTGCGTCGCGATTGCGATGTCCTCTCCCGACTCGTTGCGGTAATGGGTCGGCATGCCCGAGGCGATGATGAAGTGCGGGTGGAAGGCGACGAGCACGAGAGAGGCGCCCGGCTCGGCCAGCCGCCAGGCCTCGCGGTAGAGCGGCCCGACGTCCGGCAGGTGCTCGTCGACGAGGCAGGCGATCACGAGGTCGTAGTCGCCGTCGCCGAGCCCGGTCGCCGTGAGGTCCGCCTCGACGAGGCGGTCGTGTGCGCCTCGCGCCCGCGCGGCCGCGAGCATCTCGGGCGTCAGGTCGACCCCGTCGATCGCCCCTACGCCTCGCTTCCGCAGCCACGCAGCCGTCCTGCCGGTCCCGCAGCCGAGGTCGACCGCGCGGCGCACGTCCGCCCAGACGGGCTCGCGAAGCTCCTCGAGCAGCGCGAGATCCATCGCGTCCTCGACCGTGTCCTCGTAGGTCGGCGCCCAGCCGCCATACCCGGTGCGGACGTCGACGAGCCGGTAGCCCCGGCTGTCGTAATCGGAGAAGCTGGCCATCCGTCCCAGTATGACTCGGCCTCCCGCTCTCTCCGCCGAGGCGTCCGTATGCTCCCGGCGCGCAGGCGTCAGCGCGCGTCGCGACTGGATCTTCTACGTCGCCGGCGACTGAGACGGTGTTTGAGGTTCGGGTCGCCGGACACATGCCGGACGTGCTGACGATTCGCGCCGTCGGGCTCCTCCTGGCAGTCCTCGCTTTCGTTGCACCCGCGTGTAGCGGCTCCGATAACGACGGAGGCGAGGCGCAGACGGCGGCCGCCACGACGACGACCGAGAGCAGCGGCGAAAGCGGCCCGGAGACAGTCGAGACAGTCGATCCCGCCGTGGGAGGCGTGGCGCCCGCTGGGGACGACGTCTTCGGCCGCATTCCGGCGATCGTCGAGGAGGTGCAGCCCTCCGTGGTCAGCATCGCCGTGCAGGGCCAGACAGGGGGCGGCGAAGGCAGCGGGGTGATCTGGGACGACGAGGGAACGATCGTGACGAACCAGCACGTCGTCGAGGGCGCGCAGGAGGTCGAGGTCGTCCTCGCGAACGGCGACAGGCTTCCGGCCGACGTGCGGGCGTCGAGCGAGGACTTCGACCTCGCCGTCCTCGAGGTCGAGCGTCAGGGGCTTCCGGCCGCCGAGTTCGCCGACGAGCTGCCCGCGGTCGGCGAGCTGGCGGTCGCGATCGGGAACCCGCTCGGCTTCGAGAACACGGTGACCGCGGGCATCGTCTCGGGTCTCCACCGCTTCATCCCCTCCGGGGGCCAGGCGCCTGCACTCGTCGACCTCATCCAGACCGACGCTCCCATCTCGCCCGGCAACTCGGGCGGAGCGCTCGTGAGCGGGGGCGGCGAGGTCATCGGTATCAACGTCGCCTACCTCCCTCCCCGTGACACCGGCGCCGTGTCGCTCGGCTTCGCCATCCCCTCGACCACGGTCAGCGAAGTGGTCGAGCAGCTGGTCGAGAACGGACGGGTGGAGCTCGCGTACCTGGGCGTCCGACCGGTTCAGGTCACGTCCGCGCTCGCCGAGCAGTTCGATCTGAACGTCGACGAAGGGGTCAGCGTCGAGTTCGTCGAGGATGACTCCGCCGCGGAGCGGGCGGGTATCGAGGGTGGCGACGTGATCGTCGAGCTGGGCGGTGAGGAGATCCGGACGGTGGAGGATCTGTTCGCGCAGCTCCGCCAAAGGCGGCCCGGGGAGGAAGTCGACGTCACGGTCGTTCGCGACGGTGAGCGGCGCGAGCTCGGAGCGACGCTGGACGAACGCCCCGCGGGTTAGGCGGCCTGGCGCTCGGCTCGGCGCGCGCGCGCCCGCTCCGCCTCGAGCTCTCGATCCTTCGGCGGCGCGGAGCTCGTCAGCTCGCCGAGGAGTCGCCTCGACGCAGCTTCGACGGCCTCGACTGCGCCTTCGAATGCCTCGGCGTTCGCTCGCGACGGTTTGGTGAAGCCGCTGATCTTGCGGACGTATTGCAACGCCGCGGCGCGCACTTCCTCGTCGGTTGCCGGCGGCTCGAAGTTGTGGAGGGTGTGGATGCTTCGGCACATGGCGCAGAGCTTACCGTCGCCGTCTCACGTCGCTTCGCGTTCAGGGGCCTTCGGCGACGCGGTGGACAGTTGCACGAAGACGATTGCCCGGTCGTGCGGAGGTGGCGGTCATTCGACGGCGGTCTCGATACCGGCCGGCTCATCCGGCCGAGCGGGCGCTGGCCGGTGGATCGCCAGCGCGGACGCGACGAGCAGCGCGCCCAGCAGCCAGAAGACGGAGCTTGCTCCGGCGCTTCCGGCGACGACGCCTGCAGCGGCGGGCGTCGCCACCTGGCCGATGCGGTTGCCTGTCAGGCGAACGGCGAGCGCGGTCGACCGTGCGTGCTCGGGGACGAGTTGAACGACAAGGGTCATCGAGAGGGGCTGGCCGAAGCCGAGCCCGAAGCCTGCGACGACGCAGAGGGCCGCGAGTGCCCAGACGTCGTGGATTGCCGTCATCGCCACGAGCGCGGCGGCCGCAGCGGTGGCCCCGATCGAGATGAGCCGCGTCCTGCCGACCCGCCGCACGATGCCTCCGATCCCCACCCTCGCGGCAATCGAGGCCGCAGCCCGTAGCGCCAGCAACGCCCCGATCGCGCGCGGGCCGATGTCCCGGCTCTCGCCGATCACGGGTAAGTAGGCGGTGAAGACATCGGCGGCCGAGAGCACTGCGACGCTCGCGAAGATGCCGCCAGGCACTCCTCGCGTGGAGACGATGGCGCGCACGCTCCCCCGCCGGGCATCCACACGGGAGCCAGGGGGGCCGGTGTTCCGGTCGGCGACCGCGGCGCAGGCAGTCGCGAGCGCCGCGATAGCGGCAGCGACCAGCATGACGTTCGTCGTCGCGGCTGCAGATGGCGCGGCGCCGGCTCCCAGGATCAATCCGACCAGGAGCGGTCCAACGAGTTGACCGAGGGACACACCGGCGGTGAGGAGGCCGAAGTGCTGGTCGTGCCGTGCGCTGTCGGACTCCCGCGCGATCACCTCCTGGGCTCCGAGCGCGAGCGCGAGGTGTCCGAGCCCCACCACGGCGCTGGCGACGGCGATCGTCAAGGTGGCGGTGGAGACGGCAAGGAAGAGGCAACCGGCCGTCTGGGCCGCGCATCCCACCAGCAGGAGCGGTGCTCCTCTTCGATCCGACAGCCGCCCGAGCGGAATCGCGAGGAAGATCGGGAGGAGCGCGAACGCCGCCGCGACCAGCCCGACCTCGCGCGCGCCCTCCCCGTAGGCGAGCAGCCGGTACGAGGTTGCCGGGCGCACCATGTACACCGCGGCCTGTGCGACGCCCATCGCCAGCAGGGCGAAGAGGAGTCGGCGGGGCAACTACTCGCCGAGGAGTTGCTTGGCCTGCTCGTAGAACGGGATGTCGACGAACTGACCGTCGACGGTGATCGCGCCCTCGCCGGCAGCGAGCGCACGCTCGTACTCCTCCACGACCCGCCGGGCGTGCTCGCGCTCCTCGCCCGTCGGGCTGAAGACCTCGTTGAGGATCGGCACCTGGCTCGGGTGCACGCACGGAGCGCCGCGCAGCCCGAGCGCGCGCGATTCCTCCGCCAAGCGCCGGAAGGCGTCGAGGTCCCCGAAGCCGACGATCGCCCCGGTCAGGCCGAGCGGGACCACCCCGGCGGCCCTTGCCGCGTTCACGACCAGGAAGCTCGCCATCGCGTTGCCTGGGCCGCCTGCTTCCATGCCCGTCGCGATCGTGTAGTCGCTCGAGCCGAGGCCGACGGCGACGACGCGCGGGTGAGCGGCGCAGATCCCGGCCGCGTTCAGGAGGCCCTTCGGACCCTCGATGCGCGCGAAGAACAGGGTGTGACCGACCGGCAGCCCGCGCTCCTTCTCGACGCTCGCGGTGATCTCGTCCAGCGCGAGCACGTGCTCGGCCGAGTCCACCTTCGGGAGCACGAGGCCGCGCACGTGCGGGCTCACTGCCGCCTCCAGGTCGCGGACGGCGAGGCGCCACGGACGGTTGACGCGGACGAGCACGTCGGCGCCTCCCCGGGACACCCTCTCGGCCGCCTCGGCCACGAGCCCGCGGGCGCGCTCCTTCTCCGACGGCGCGATCGCGTCCTCGAGCTCGAGGATGATCGCGTCTGCGCCTCGCTCGTGCGCCTTCGCGACGAA
>Ga0136615_10000947_pt1 | contig 13651 bp, 13 predicted proteins | sample AntDrymUQ2882206_2_FD_106647 | JGI IMG/M metagenome (GOLD analysis project Ga0136615, IMG submission 106647) | Polar desert sand microbial communities from Dry Valleys, Antarctica - metaG UQ288 (22.06) | ecosystem: Environmental > Terrestrial > Soil > Desert | place: Antarctica: Dry Valley...
AGGTTCGTACGCCGGCCCGCTCGGCGGTACGGCCTACGTAGCGCACCAGGAACCGCACCAGAGACCAGCGTCCTGACCCGCCCGGGAACCGTCACACTCCGATAGTCCCCCGCCCCCCGACGATTCGGGTCCGGTCACCCTTCTGGCGGTTTCCGTCAAGACCGCCAAGATGTGGGGTCCGGTGATCAACTCTGGTTCGTACGAGACAGGGCGGTCCGGTCAGGCGGAGATGCGATCCATGGCCTTGACGATCCGTTTCTCCGAAACCGGGCCGGCGGTGCCGAGGGACTGAGCGAAGAAGCTGACCCGCAGTTCCTCCAGCATCCAGCGGATCGCGTCCAGGTCGGCGTCGAGCGCACCGGAAGCCGGCCTGGTCTGCACCAACTGTTGCCATTCGGCGGTGAGCGACTCGACGGTCCCTTGCCAAGCGGCATCGCGGGCCGCCTCACGCGGCAGCGCGTCCAGCCGGATCACGATGGCCCGCAGATACCGCGGCAGGTGCCGCAGCCGAGCAGAGCCGGTGCCGCTGATGAAGCCCGGATACACCAGGCCCGCGAGTTGGTGCCGAAGGTCCTGGATCGCCACTGCCGGAACGTGCCGCCCCGCCGCGCCGTCCAGTGCCGCGACCACGTCCCCCGCCAACGACACGATCGCCAGAACCCGATCGAGCACGTCAGTTACCGCAGCTCGAACGCCCTGGCGGACCAAGGTTTGCAACGCCCGAAAGCCCGACTCGTCGTACGGCGCACCGCCGTCGACCGCGACCAGATCGTCGACGGCACAGGCGACACAGTCCTCGATCAGCGCCTGAATGCTCGGGTACGGGCTGAGCCGCAACAGCAGGCCGTCTCGGGTAGAAAGCCCCTTGCCGATCGCCGCTGCCGGGCTCGGCATCGTCAACAGCACAAGCCGGCGTACGCCGCGGCGCATCTGGGCGGCCTGCTGGTACGGCGAATCCACCACCCGTACGGCGACACTGTCCGATTCGTCCACCAGAATCGGGTAGACCGTCACCGAGTAGCCGCCGCTGTCGACCTCCCGGGAACGCGGCAGCGTGCCGATCGTCCAGTCGCGAAGTCCACTGCGCAGCAGGTCCTCCGCACCCTGGCTGACGGTGGCCTGCACCGCAGGCGCGACCTGCGCCTGCAGCGAATCGAGATCCCGCCCCTGCGCCAGCGGCTGGTCGTCCTCGTCGACGATGCGGAACGTCACCCGCAGATGGTCCGGAACGGCCTCGGGCCGCCAGGCATCCCGCGGAATGATCATGGCCGTCAGCCGCCGGATCTCCTGCTCCAGGGCCGGGAGGAGCGCTGCATCAGGATCGAGGAGTGGGAGGATCGCGCGGACCGTATCCGGGATCGGAACCAGGTTGCGACGCAACGCCTTGGGCAGTGTCCGCAGCAGTGCGGTCACGAGTTCCTCGCGCATCCCGGGAACAGTCCAGCTCAGCGCGTCACCGGAGAGTTGGTTGACCACGCCGACGGGGACGTCCACCGTCACGCCGTCATCGCTGGCCCCAGGGTCGAAGCGGTAGCTCAACGGCAGTTGCAGGTCACCGGAGGTCCAAACGTCCGGGAAGGCTTCACCGGCTAGTTGCGAGGCGGCCGCGGCGTTGGTGAGCATCGCTTCGTCGAAGGTCAGCAAGTCAGGCCGGGTACGGCGAATCCGCTTCCACCAACTGTCGAAATGCCTGGCGGACACGACGTCCGGGCCGATCCGCTCGTCGTACAGATCGAACAGCGCCTCGTCGTCGATCCGCACCCCACGACGGCGTACCCGATCCTCGAGCGCTTCGACGGACTCCAACAGGCGCCGGTTGTGGGCGAAGAACGCGTGTTGCGTCGTCCAGTCGCCTTCGACGAGGGCATGCCGGATGAACAGCTCTCGGGACAGGACGGGATCGATCGAGCTGTAGTTTGCCTGCCGGCCGGCGATCAGCGGAACCCCGTACAACGTGACCCGTTCGACTGCCATGACGGCGCCGCGTCTGGAGTCCCAGTGCGGTTCGCTGTAGGTCAGTACGACCAGGTGTCCGGCCAGCTTCTCGATCGTCTCGGGATCCGCACGGCCGACCGTACGACCGAAAAGCCGTGAGGTCTCGACGAGTTCGGCTGCCATCACCCAGCGCGGTGGCTTCTTGGCCAGAGATGAGCCGGGCCAGATCGCGAAGCGCGCGTTGCGTACGCCGAGGTAGTCGCGATCGCCTTCCCGTACCCCGATGTGGGTGAGCAGACCGGCCAGCAGTGCGCGAGAGATACCGGCGGAGTCGTCAGGGGCGCGGCTCATCTTCATCCCCTGGTCGCGGGTGATCCGCCGGAGTTGGCTGAGCAGGTCCTGCCATTCGCGCAGCCGAAGGAAGTGCAGGAACTCGCGTTGGCAGAGCTTACGGAACTGATTGCCAGACAGCGCCTTCTGCTGATCGCCGAGGTAGTTCCACAGGTTGAGCAGGGCAAGGAAGTCTGAGGTCGGGTCGGCGAAGCGGGCATGCGCCTGGTCGGCCTGGGGACGTTTGTCGGCCGGTCGTTCGCGCGGGTCCTGGATGGAGAGCGCCGCGACGATGACGAGCACTTCGTGCAGGCAGCCGTTGCGGTCAGCCTCGATGATCATCCGGGCCAGGCGCGGGTCCACGGGAAAGGCGGCGAGTTGCCGGCCGATCGACGTCAATCGGTTGCCCGCTCGAGGCCCCGGGGGCGCTCGTTCGAACGCGCCAAGTTCCTCGAGCAGCGCGATACCGTCGGCCACGGTCCGCCGATCAGGGGGGTCGAGGAACGGGAACGCGGCGATGTCGCCGATGCCGAGCGCGGTCATCGCCAGGATCACCGAGGCCAGGTTCGTCCGCAGGATCTCCGGATCGGTGAACTCCGGCCGGGACTCGAAATCGGCCTCGGAGTACAGCCGGATGCAGATGCCGTCCGAGGTTCGGCCGCAACGTCCCTTGCGCTGGTTCGCCGAGGCCTGCGAGATGGGCTCGATCGGAAGCCGTTGGACCTTGCGGCGGTGGCTGTACCGGGAGATCCGGGCCGTACCCGGATCGATGACGTACCGGATCCCTGGAACCGTCAGCGAGGTCTCGGCCACGTTGGTGGCCAGAACGAGTCGCCGACCGGAATGCGGGGCGAAGACCCGATGCTGCTCGGCCGCGGACAGCCGTGCGTACAGCGGCACGATCTCGTTGCCGGGCACACCGGCCGTCGCTACCCGAGCACGCAACGCCTCTGCGGTGTCCCGGATCTCGCGTTCGCCGCTGAGAAAGATCAGCACATCTCCGGAACCAGGCTCGGTGGCCAGCTCGTCCGCGGCGTCCAGGATCGCCTGCAGCTGATCCCGGTCCGGGTCGGCATCGGGGTCGTCCGGATCGACGACCGGGCGGTAGCGGACCTCGACCGGGTACGTACGCCCGGACACCTCGACCACCGGCACCGGGCGGCCCAGGATCGCGGTGAAGTGCGCGGCGAAGCGTCCCGGGTCGATCGTGGCCGAGGTGATGACGACCTTGAGGTCGGGCCGGCGGGGGAGGATCTCGGCCAGGTAGCCGAGCAGGAAGTCGACGTTCAGGCTGCGCTCGTGCGCCTCGTCGATGATCAGCGTGTCGTACTGCGTCAGCAACCGGTCGCGGGTGATCTCGGCGAGCAGGACGCCGTCGGTCATGAGCTTGACCAGGGTGTCGTCGGAGACGTCGTCGGTGAAGCGGACCTTCCAGCCAACGGTCGCGCCGAGCGGGGTACCCAGCTCGTGGGAGATCCGGGCGGCGATCGTACGAGCGGCAAGCCGGCGTGGCTGGGTGTGCCCGATCAGCCCGCGGATGCCACGGCCGAGTTCCAGGCAGATCTTGGGCAGTTGGGTGGTCTTGCCCGATCCGGTCTCCCCGGCCACCACGACGACCTGGTGCGCGCTGATCGCGGCGGCCAGCTCGTCGCGCGCCTGGCTGACCGGCAGTTCCGGTGGATAGCGCAGGACCGGGACGGACGTACGTCGACGTTCGATCCGTGCCTCGGCCCGCACTATCTCGTCGGCCACTGCAACGGCCTGCCGTTCCCGAAGCGCTGGATCCTTCGTGGAACGAGCCTGATCCAGCCGTCGTCGCAGCCGCTGCTCGTCGCGCAGCATCAGCGCGGGCAGCCGAGCACGCAGCTGGTCGAGTCCGAGGCTGGTCACCGTGATCCGTCGAGGCAGAGGTCTGAGCCTCCACCGTAGGCCGAACGCCATTGACCGTGCAGACCAGATTCTTGCGACGTCATCCAGCCTGAGCGGTCTGGAGCTCTAGGGCTTTTCCGCAACCACGACGATCTGTGGGCCCAAAGTAGGGCGGACCTGTGCGAGTCGCGCGAGTACGCGCTTGATCATTCGAGCGGCAACGTTGGTGCGGCCCACGTCTAGGTGAAAGTGGACCGACTCGCGGTGGACGACGTGGAAGCCGGCGACTCGCAGGAGTTCGTCCATCTCCGGAAAGGTGTATTCGCGGGCGTGACGGGCAAAGGGCAGGCCGTACATCCAGTCCGCGAGGGGGGAACCGGGAGCTGCGCCACGCAGAAAGCGAATCCGGTTGACGATGTAGGCCGCATTCGGGGTAGTGAGGTATAGCCGGCCCCCCCGGGACGGAGAATGCGATGCGACTCCTGCAGTGACCTCAGCGGATAGTCGCGGAGGTGTTCGAATACCTCGGTCATCACTACGGCGTCGAATGCATCCGACGACAAGGGGTACGGCACGTCCTCCAAATTCCACTGCACGTCCGTGACGCCGTTGTCTGCCAAGAGCCGGGTCATGCGGCCCGTCTCACCGCTGCTCCACTCGTCGGACGCCTCGCCGATGTCCACGCTGGTCGCCACGTAACCGAGTTGGCCGAAGCGGGCAATCTGGTCCCGTATTCCGATGATCAACTGGCCGGGCGCAGTCAATGTCGGGACCGCGCCGCAGAATGGTGGACATGAGCGACAAGTATCTGGCCAAGATCGCCGCGCTGCTGCGTAGGGCGGAGTCGACTGACAACGAGCACGAGGCCGACGCCTACCTGCAAGCGGCGCAGCGGCTGGCCACTTTGTCGTCGGTCGATCTGGCTGTTGCCCGGGCGCACATCGCAGCCTCCGAGAAGCGGCCCGCCCCGACCCAGCGGGCGGTCTCGATCGGTGCGCCGGGCAAGCGCGGACTGAAGACCTACGTCCAACTGTTCTTGGAGATCGGCCGGGCCAACAACCTGACCTGCGACATTGCCGCCAATTCCAGCCGGGTGTTCGCGTACGGATTCGACTCCGACATCGATGCCGCCGAGGCGCTCTACGCCTCGCTGGTCGTCCAGATGGTCCGGGCCTCGGATGCCTATATCAAGTCGGGTCGCTACGCCGAGGAGTTGGTCGCCCGCCAGGTCAGGGTCGAGGGCAGCGGCCGGTACAACTACTGGGCGGGAAACATGCGCTACGACTACGTCGAGCAGGAGCGCCCGGTGCATCCGAGTACGGCGCGGATCAACTTCCAGTTCGCCTTCGCTCGACGAATCGGCAAGCGCTTGGCCGCGGCGAAGAAGTCGGCCCAGCAGCAGGCGGCCGCCGAGGACCGAGGAACCGGTGTCGAGTTGGTGCTCCGGGCCCGCGAGGTGGAGCTGGCCGACCACTACAAGGCGACGTCCACCGCTCGCGGGTCGTGGCGAGCGACCAGTTCCAGCGCCGGTTACTCCGAGCTGTCCCAGCGAGCCGGCGACAAGGCCGGGCGGACGGCCCGGCTCGGCGGGGAAAAGGCGATCGGGGGAGCGCAACGCCGGATCGGCGCATGACCAGTCGCCGTACCGCGTCTATGGCGCGGCTTTGACCGAACCGAAGTCTCCGGACGCGGACATCCCGGCGAGGCGGGATCGGCAGCGGGGGCAGGTGTACGAGGCGGAGAATCTGGTGCATCGGATCTTCGACAGATCCGCGGAGTTCCCGGTCGTCGAGGTGGCTGGCTCGCGCCTGACGCTGCCCGTGGAACGGCACTTCGCGACGCTTCAGTCGGTGCAGAGATACCTCGACGCGGTGCTCGAATCGGCACCTGTTCGTAGGACATGGTCGAGGGCCGCGGTCGCAGTTGCGGCACGGGAACGCAGCGGTCAACAACAGGCCGACTATCAGCGGCTCACCGCGGTCATCGCGGTGCCCCTGCATTCCGGGAACCGCGCCTGGGCACTGCGGGAATTGGTCATCTTGCACGAACTGGCCCATCACCTGGCCGACTCGGATGAGGAGCCGCACGGCCCGGGCTTCGCGGGGCGGCTGATCTCACTGATCAGTGTGGTGATCGGCGAGGAGGCCGGCTTCCTGCTCCGTACGACCATGTGGGACAACGGCGTACGTATCGGCTGAGTCCGGCCAATCTGGTTCGACCGTTATCGCGATAAGTGTCGGATTGAGCCGGCCAATCGCGCCGTTTTCGCGATAACTGTCGGAATGAGACGATCAATTGCGCCCTTTTCGCGATAAGGACGACGCTGGATGTCGCCCGTCGCGTCGATCGCGGACGGCGGCCAGGATGCTTAGGCGAAGATTTCGCAGCGGGCGCCCACCGCGGCGTACGTACCGAGGGCGCGTCCATCTCGCGTGCCCAGGGCCACGTCGCCAGCCGCCGCAGCCAAACCGACCAATGCGTCGTAGACCGCGCCCCCGATGACACCGAGAGCCGCGAGCATGCGGGGAAGATGCAGCGTTGCGTCGGCGGTCGGGGCGATGGCCGGCGCGAAGCGCGCCTCGATCAGCCGTACCGCGTCTTGCGCAGTCAGGCGGGCATCGCCGGGCAGCCGGGTGAGCACCGCATAGGTCTCGGCCAGCGAATGCGTGGTCAGCACAGCCGTTCGATCACCGAGCCGCCGCCGCACCAACCGGTGTGCAGTATGCGAACTCATCAACAGCGGGATGGCAGCGCTGGTGTCCAGCGCGAGTGTGGTCACCGACGGTGCGCGTCGAGAAGCCCGAAGATCATCTCGTCGTCGACGCTAGTCGAGGACGTGGCGACGAGTTCCCCGTCAACGGTTCGTAGCCGGGCAGTACGAGACGTCGGGATCAGGGCGAGCCCGGACCCGTACAGACTGAGCTCCACCGTGCTGCCGGCGCGCAGCCCGAGGGCATCCCGTAACGCTTTCGGAACCACTATCCGGCCGACCGAGTCGATCGTGGTTTCCATTGGCAGGACGCTACCAGGAGATTGGTAGCGGGATGGCATGGCCGTTGTTCTCAGGAGTCCTCCGGCGGGGTGAGCAGGCGCCGGCTCAGGGGCGATGCGGTTGCGCCGTGCAGGACGACCGAGGCGACGATGCACGCGGCCACGGTCCAGAACAAGTTCCGCGACTCGTCCACACTCAGGATGTCCAAGCCGAGCGCAACGGCCACGTAGTAGAGCGAGCCGACGCCCCGTACGCCGAACCAGGCGACGAAGGCTCGTTCCCGAGCCGGCATCGACGAGCCGACAAACGCCACGGCGGTTGCCAACGGGCGGATGACGAGCAGGAGCACCGGCACCAGCAGCCAGCCGGCCCAGCCAACCTCGCGCACTCCGGCCGTTGTCGCCATGGAGCCGAGCAGCAGGATCACACCGAGCTCGCAGAACTTCTCCACCACCTCGGCTCCGTCATGCACCCGACGGTTGGCCTCGTGTCCATGCTCGTAGCGACGGAAACCGACGCCGGCCGCGAACGCAGCGAGGAAGCCGTAGGCGCCGGCCACCTCGGTCAGGCCGTAGACGAGCAGCACGGCGGCGACCGCGATCCAGCCGTCGAGCGCATCGTTCATCAGCCGGCGGTCGCGCAACCACACGACGCCGGCAGCGATCGCGTACCCGCCTGCGGCGCCGAACACCACCCCGACGAGAATGCCGTACGCGACGTCGGCGGCGAGCCACTCCCAGATCCAGTCAGATCCGCCCTGCGCCGCCACGAACGCGCCGAGGAACACGAACGGGAACGCCAGGCCGTCGTTGAGCCCAGCCTCTGCGGTCACCGCGAATCTCGGCTCGTGCTCGTCCTCCTCGCCCGGCGGACCGACGCCGACATCGCCGGCGAGCACCGGATCGGTCGGCGCAAGGGCTGCGCCCAGGATGATTGCCGCGCCGAGCGAAAGGCCCATGACCTGCGTGCCGAACAACGCGACGGCTGCGATGGTCAGCGGCATCACGATCCCGAGCAGTCGGGCGACCGAGCCCCAACCGCGCGGATGGAGGGCGCGTTCGAGTCGTAGCCCGGTGCCGAAGAGCGCGACGATGACGGCGAACTCCGTCAGATGCTCGATCAGTGACGTGTCGCGCAACGGAGCGACCCATTGCACACCCAGCAGTTCGATGATCACCGCCCCGGTGAGCCCCAGTCCGAGGTAGATCAGGCTTGCCGAGAACGCCCGCTCACGCTGGTGGGAGAGCGCGCCGATCGCTGCGAACAAGGCGATGCCGGCGAACATCAGAGCTATGGCGTACGGATCGGCGAAGGAGAAGCCACGGTCGGCGCCAAGCACGGTCACTACGGCAGGGTAGTTGCGGGCGTACACGGTCCAGACAGGACCGGGTGCAGTCGTTGCTATCCGAGGCCGAACACCTCCCGAAACAGCGCGTACCCGACGAAGGCGACGATGTCCAGGATCGTGTGCGCCACGATCAGCGGCGCGACCCGGCCGGTCCGGTGGAACCAGTAGCCGAAGATCAACCCCATCACGAAGTTGCCCAGGCCCGGGCCGATGCCCTGGTAGAGGTGGTAGGACCCGCGCAGCGCCGCGCTGCTGAGGATGATCACGGGCGTCTGCCAGCCGAGGTCGCGGAGCCGGGTCATCAGGTAGCCGACCATGACGACCTCTTCGAGCAGGGCGTTCTGTACGGCGGCCAGGATCAGGACCGGGATCGTCCACCAGTACGCATCCAAGCCGCTTGCGACGACGTTGACGGTGACCCCGAGCGCGCGCCCGAGGAGGTACAGCCCGATCCCCGGTAGCCCGATCAATGCGGCCAGCGCCGCACCCGCACCAAGGTCTCGCCACGGCGACCGGCCATCGATACCGATGGCACGCAACGCATTCCGGCCCGACGCGGTCAGGAAGAACAACGCCAGCGCTACAGGTACGAGAGCGAACCCGATGCCGAGAAGCTGATAGGTCAGATCCAGGTACGGACGCGGGCTCTGAACCGGGTTGAGCGTCGCGGTCTGGTCGCGGAGGGGGCCGCGGGTGAACTTGTCGATCAGGCTGACAACCGAATACACCGCCGATTGCCCCAGCGAGAGCCCGAGAATCAGCCAGATCTCGACCGAAACGCGGCGCCGTCTCACTGGTCCGGCGTCCCGCTGGGCAGGGTTCCCGATGGGCGGATCGATTGGCTGCTGGGTCAGCGGCCGATCATCACCCTCCGGTCGTGGCCCGACCTCGATTCCCATCCTGACATGGTCCCCCGACTCATGTGTCCCCGCGGCCCCGACCGGGCCGCCCGAGCTCACGCTCAAAGAATATTAAGCGTGCTGGCCGTACCGGGCGGTCTTCCCTCGAGTAGCCCCAGCAGCGTCTGTGCGGGCACCCTCAGCGGCTCGGTCGTCCTGGTCAGCAGCAGGTCCGTGTCCAACTGGCCGTCCACGACTGTCGGGCCGAACGGGCTCCAGAACGCGCCGTCGGCCGTGATCGTCAACTCGGCCGGCAGATCCTGCTCGGTGACAACCACACCCATCCCGGCATCGGCGGCGCGGCCGCGGTTGATGATCGGCCGAACCACATGATCCTCGTCCGGGACTCCGAGGTCGCGGTGCAACGCGCAGAGCCGGCTCATGGCAGCCGGGTCGGGTTCCTCGCCGGTCGTGGCGATCCGTACGGTGACACCCCGCTCGACGAGCGCGGGGATCGCGGCCACCACCTTGGCGAAGTTGTCCGGCCCGCGAGCGGTGTCGTTGACGTCCGGGTCGGCCGAGTCGAGCGAGATCTGCAAGGCGACGTCACTGCCGGCCAACTCTTGCGCTGCGTCAAGGCGTCGGCCAGTGAACAATGTGCCGTTCGTCAGTCCGACGGTCGGCAAGATGGACCCCAACTGGGCGAGCGTGTGCGCCATGTCCGGCAGGAGAAACGGCTCACCGCCGGTGACACCGAGCGCGGTGAACCCCAGATCGGCGGCGTCCCGGCCGATGTCGATCATCCGCTCGGAGGTCAGCTGCCGCCGGGTGACACCCGGCGCTGATTCGGTCAGGCAGTAGGAGCAGGCCAGATTGCAGTGGTAGTTGCTGTACATCCACACCCGGCCGGGTAACGAGCCGGAGTCGACGGCCTCGGCAATCGCGGTCATGCCAACCCCACCCCAGCCAGCCGGTTGGCCACCTCGGCGGATGTGGGCAGGGACAGCGCCGTACAGAACCGGTTCAGCATCATGGTGGCACCGATCAACAATGTGAGCTCGACGATCTCGAAGTCTTGATACGCGGACTTCAATCGTAGGACAACCGGGTCTGGCACTGCACCTGTGGCGCCGGCCACCGCCTCGATCCAGGCCAGCAGTGCCGCCTCATCGGCGTCGGGCAGGCTAGCCGGACCTGCCCCGGACAGGGTACGGACCTCCGCCACGGTCAGCCCGGTGTCCAGCGCCACCGCCGAATGCGCAGCCACGCAGTAGCTGCACTCCTGCAGTGCGGAGGTGCGCACGATGACAATCTCTTTCGTACGCGCGTCCAACGCTGAGGCGCCCAAAATGGTGGACAGGAACGGCAAGGTTACCTCGAGCAGCTCCGGGACCGAGGCGAGCGCGGCGACGATCGGACCGGGATCGCCCCCGCCGAAATAGCGGCGGGCCGTCAATGGCGCGCTCGCAGCGGTCAGCAACGGCACCGCTGTCATCGTCGCGCGTCCGCGGTAGAGGCCAGCGGCGATGCCAAGAGGAACAATCCGACGGCGGCGAACACCGCAGCACTAGCGGGTCGGGCGGCCACCTCGCTGCCTTCCTCGACGAACCGGCACAGCCCGGAGCAGCCATCCGCGGACCGCCCGAAGTCTGGTGGCGTCTTCCACCCAACGTTGGACAACCACAGCAGTCCGGCGGTGACCCGCAGTGCGGCCGGAAGGACCCGGGTCGTTCGGCTGTCTGTTTGCGGCAGCGTGCCGGTGTCCTGAGCCATGACAAAGATCGAAACACAACCGGCGGCCAGTTGCCAGCAATGCCCGAAGGGGTCACCGCACCGTAAGAGTCAGCAGGTCAGGTCAAGGTAGGACCGAGGGCTCTGCGGTGAGATGAGGAGCCGCCTGAACTCGATTCCATCCCGCCATCGTCCCCGAACCTGCTGGCGATTGATTCCAGCGAGCGGCACGCGCCGCACCTGCTCGACGTCGAGGTGACGTCAGTCCTGCGGCGAGGCGTGAATGCAGGAAGGCTCTCATTGGAACAGGCAAGTTCTGCTATCACTGATCTGCGTGACTTGATGTCAACCGGCACGACCATGCGCTCCTGCTGGAGCGTGCCATCGAACTGCGCGATGTCGTGAGTGAGACGACCCTGGGCTGCTCGTCATAACGTCATTCGGATGGTGGGCCGCGCGTCGTCCAGTCCTGTCTTGGCGGGTTTCCCGCTCAGGCGGCCTCGTCGCGGGCGTCCACGTCCTCGACCTCTGCCGGATAGGGAGTGTCCCCGCCGAAGGTCATCGCCATCAGGGAGCCGATGTCATTGGCGACGGTGGTCACGGCTGTGACCGCCTGGTTGAGGGTCTGCCCGTCGATGCCGTACGCGTGCAGGGTCTGCTCCACGAAAACGAGCGCGGCGTCGTAGTAGACGTGCGCCGTCATGGCCCGAGCGTTGATCTCGTTGATCTCCCGCAGCAGCTTGGGAGAGGACCGCAGGCCGGTGACCGCGATCGCCCAGACCCGTACGACCGGGAAGCCGCCGTCGTGACAGCTGACGAACAAGGCCGCCGTGCCCTGCCGGAAGGCCGGCTCCCCGTCGCCGTCGAGATCCGGCGACTCGCCGAACGCCTCTTCCATGCACCGGATGACGTGCGCGCGCAACCAACGAAGTTCGTGTTCCATGGTGTGTCCTTCCCCTGAGAAGCCAAGTGTGGCAGAGGGGTACGACACTTCTTTCGCCATCGAGAAGTGCCCCGGCTGGGCCCGGTCGGAGCCGTTTGGGTTCCGGTACGGGACCGGTGTCGGAGGGCGGACCTAGGCTGCACGGCGATGACAAGTCGAGGAAACGGGGCGCTGTGACGGTGGATGTCGACCTACAAGGGCGGGCCGGGATGAGCGGTACGGCACCGATGCCGCGCTCGCACCGGGTCGCCGGCGCGCTGATCGGCTCGGCGGTCGGGGACGCTTTGGGCGCGCCGTTCGAGTTCGGGCCGCCAGGTGCGTACGGGAGCCGCTTTCCGACCGACGCCCGCGGCGTAGGTACCGAGATGTGCGGCGGAGGAAGCCTGGGCTGGGCGCCGGGCGAGTTCACCGACGACACCCAGATGGCGCTGCTGCTGGCCTCCTCGCTGGTCGAGGGCGAGGGCCTGGACGAAGCGGATGTCTTCGACCGGTTCCGGACCTGGCTGGCCGCCGGGCCGCCGGATGTGGGGAACCAGACCCGCTCGGTGCTGGCTTCCGGCCGGCCCTGGGACGTTGCGGCCGCCGAGCACTTGGCCCGCACCGGACACGCAGCCGGCAACGGCTCGCTGATGCGTACGACGCCGGCCGCGGTGTTCTTCGCGCCGGCCGGTCGGGAGGCGACAATGGATGCGGCGCGGCGGATCTCGGCGTTGACCCATGGCGATCCGGCTGCCGGCGAAGGGTGCGCGATCTTGCACGAGTTGGTCCGGGTCGCGTTGGACGGCGGCGATCCACTCGCCGCGCTGCCGGATGCGTTGGCGGCCGTGGCGCCGGAGCATCGGGGGAAGTGGGAGTCGGTTCTTGCTGCGGCGTGGCGGCCGTCGGATGCGACGGAGTCGAACGGTGCCGTGTGGCCGACTCTCGGCTCGGCGGTCTGGGCGCTTCGCAAGGCCGGCTCGTTCGCCGAGGGAATGCGGTTGGTCCTGGATCTCGGCGGTGACACCGACACGGTGGCGGCGGTGACCGGCGGACTGCTGGGTGCGGTGTACGGGATCGCCGGAATCCCGATGCGCTGGACCTCGGTGCTCAACGGCGTCGTGCCCGGATACGCCGACCGCGACTGGGATCTGGCCGGGTTGCAGCAGTTGGCCGAGCGGCTGGGCGGCGATGCCGAGGCGCCGTCTTACGCGCTCGATCCGGACAGACGCGGGATCGAGCCGGTCGAGGTCTTCGACGGGATCTGGGCCAGCGATGTGTACGGCGCGCGGGACAGCGACCGCGACTTCGCGGTGATCTCGATGTGCCGTACCGGGGGTCGATTCGGGCACGACGTACAACGGTTCGCGTACCTGATCGACAACGACACCAACTCCGAACTCGCCGCCGTACTGGCCGACATCCTCGACGACATCGAGGCGTTGCGGGCGGACGGGAAGCGGGTGCTCGTGCACTGCTACGCCGGCCAGTCCCGTACCGGCTTGCTGCTCCGTGCCTGGCTGATGCGTACGGAAGGCGTGAGCGCTGACGAGGCGACCGAGCAAGTGGGCGAGCTCTGGCCGCACCTCAACCTCTGGAACGACAGCTTCGGTACGGCGCTGGCGGCTCTGGAAGCGGCCGAACAGCAGGCCACCCAACCACGATCGTGAGCGCCGGGAGGCGAGTCG
>Ga0136615_10000948_pt1 | contig 13648 bp, 13 predicted proteins | sample AntDrymUQ2882206_2_FD_106647 | JGI IMG/M metagenome (GOLD analysis project Ga0136615, IMG submission 106647) | Polar desert sand microbial communities from Dry Valleys, Antarctica - metaG UQ288 (22.06) | ecosystem: Environmental > Terrestrial > Soil > Desert | place: Antarctica: Dry Valley...
GTCCTCGAAGATCCGCTTGCGGTCGAGGATCAGGATCGGGGCGTCTACGCCTCTCTCCAAAAGGTAGTAGCAAAGGCTCAAACCAGAACATCCCGCCCCGAGGATTACGAACTCGTAGCGGTCTCTCGCGGGCCGGTCGAGCTTGCCCGGTACGGACACCGGGCCGCGCGACCTCTTAGTAGTATCCGCGGGCTTCCCCGCCGCGCTCGCTACCGACCGGTCTTCGACGCGCAAACCCACCCCGATCTACCCTTACCGGCTACGTGAGGCCGGATCCCCGCCGATGATAGCCGTTCCCCGGGAGGTCTGCGGAATGCCCCGCGCCGAGGGTCTACGAGGGACGTAACCGCGGCAGCTTCTAGGCAGTCGGGTTCAGCTCCACCTTGATCCAGCCGGGCTCCCGCCGGTCGAATGTCTTGTAAGCCCCGATGGCGTCGGTGATGGGCTCGGTTTGGGCGAGGATCTCGGTCGGGTCGAAGGCGCCGGTGGCGACGAGGCCGACGAGCTTGGGCATGTACCTGCGGTGGTTGCAGTTGCCGCCTCGGACGATCACCCCGATGACCCCGGCCTTCATCACGGACTGGGCCGCCCAGAGCATGGACTGCGGGGACGCGTCGCCTGGCACCCAGGTGTCGCCCTGCGGGTTCGTCTCGGGTGCGACCCGGTTCAGCTCCGTCTGGAACTCGCCCTCCATCCAGGCTTCTCCATATCGTCGGGCCTTATGTCACCCACGTCGTGAAAAACGACAGCCTTCATTAAATGGCTCTTGCCTAATTCACTTCGGGAAAAGTAAAGCCCTGCAAAAGCGGGGCTTTACTCCAAAAAGTCTTACGAACGCTCTCAGGCGCTCCTGGCCTGCTCGGCGTGCTTGCCCTCGGAGATTTCTTCAACGACCTTCGAGCAGAACGCCGGCAGGTCGTCCGGGTTGCGGCTCGTGACGAGCCCCTGGTCCGTGACGACCTCCTGATCCACCCACTCGCCGCCCGCGTTGCGGATGTCGGTCTGCAGCGTCGGGAAGGAGGTTAGCGTCCTACCCCTCACCACGTCTGCCTCCACCAGCGTCCACGGCCCGTGGCAGATCACACCGACCGGCTTCTGCTGCTCGAAGAACCCATGCACGAAGTTCACGGCCTCCTCGCTGCCACGCAGGTTGTCCGCCCCTACGGTGCCGCCCGGGACTATGAGAGCGTCGTAGTCGTCCGGGGAGACATCCGAGAAGGTCTTCTCCACGGTAAAGGCCTCGCCCGGGTTGACGTCGCTGTTCATGGTCTGGGCGTCGCCGGTCTGGATGCCCACGACATCAACCTGCGCGCCGGCGTCCTCTACGGCCTTCTTCGGCTCGGTGAACTCAACCTGCTCGGTGCCTACTGGGGCGAGAAGGATAGCTACCCTACGCCCTTGCAACTCATTCGCCACGTTAAACCTCCGTTACAAACTGCTTGCTTTATACTGCAACACCTTGATACCCGATAATAGGCGGATCTAAACGTGATCGTGCGCTATCGAGCCTCCCGTTTGCAGGAATAGCAGCAAGGGACACGAGCTACGGTTTTGAGCATAAGTCATTGCTCTATATAGGCTATCATTATGCTGGCTGGCGACTCGCCGGCGTGCTGGATCAAGAATTCTGAGCGCCGCTAAACTCGCTTCGGACCTCCGGCAGCAAGCGGTCTTCAGGTGATCACCTCCGGCCCATTCTCGGTCAGGATGAACGTTTCCTCGGCTTTGGCGCCGGTTATCGAGGGGTTCCAGGCGAAGGCTTGTCCGAGCTGTATCTCTTGGGAGGTCTCCGGGGTCGCGATGATCTCGCGAGAGGCGTAGCCGGCCATGCCGCCCTGGTGGTGCAGCCGCCACTCGTCGGGGAAGCCGGCCTCGGCGTAGAACCTCTTGCAGTCCTCGAAGGCGTCGGCGAGGGTGCGTCCGGGTTGGGTCGCCTCCTCTCTCATGCGGTGCATGATCTCCTCACACGCCTCCTGGCGGCGCGAGACCTGCGCATCCGGCTCCTCGAAGTCGACGATGCGGGTGAGGCTAACGTGGAGCCCGCCGCGCTCGGCGCTGACCACGAGCATGACCCGGCGTTCTATGGTCGCGCCGTGTGGAATCGGGTGCCGGTAGTGGGCGATGCGGTCGTCGGCGGCGACCAGCGTCACGGGGGTCGTGAGCCCCCGCCGCCGGCAGGCCGAGACGAGGATCGCGGCGGCCTCGTGCTCCGTCGTGCCGGGCGAGAGGGACGCGGCGGTCTCCCCCATCCCCGCCGATGTCTCAGCCCCTGCCAGCCTGTAGGTCTCTACCGCCTCCGCGTCGAGCACGTAACGCAGCGGGGAGATCTCCCCGGAGACGTCCCGAGCCCCTTCCAGCGAGAAGTCGGCGCCATAGGATGCGCCACCGGCCAGCTCTCGATAGAGCGGCGCCGCTGCCTCGTACCAAGGATGCTCGACTACCTCAAAGCCCGGAGTCTCCTCCTCGCGCATCCTTTGAGCTTCGATGTTGTCCGCCACGACGTACTCGGCTTCGGGGGTAAGGAGGACGGCGGCGACACCAGGGGGCTGCGAGTGGTCTATCCGGTTGTCGGCGCCGCCGGTGTACCAGGCAAAGTTTGTCGGAAGCCCCAGTACAAGCGCGCCGAGACCGAGACGATCCATCGTCTCCAGCAGGTTCCTTCTTCGTTCTTCCAGGCTCATCTACGAGCCTCCTCCACGACCTCGTGTAGCTTCGCTACGGTCGGGCAGCCATCGGGTTGCTTTCTCCACGTTTGCTCCTCGCTCCTAATGCCTCTCGGTGAGCCGCTGGCAGCGAGTACGCAGATGATCGACCCGATCCGGCTCCTGGAGCTCCTCGGGTAGGGCGCCGGCGTGGGCCTGTAGCATATCGTCGACCATCGCCTGTATCTCTTTCAAGGAGAGCACGCTCCCGGCGTGCCGATCCAGCATCGCCGCGTGGTAGACGTGTTCTTTCTTCCCTTCGAGCACGGCCCGAACTACCAGGTCCTGAACCGCCACGTGCAGAGCACAGTGCGCGGCGAGCCGCGGCGGCAGGTCCCTCGAGCTTTGCCCAGGAGAAGATGCCCAAGGAGACCAGGTTCACCCTGGCTCGCGCATCAAGCGGACGTCCTCTTGCCAGACCTCTTCGGGCCACTGCTCCGGGTTGTAATCGGCGCCGTAGAGGACGCGCGGTAGCCCCGGGATCTATAGGCATCCGCTAGAGGTTCTGGTCGTTCCCCGGCGCGGCGGCGTTGCGGTTGGCTCGACGGCGGGGGGAGGCAAAGCTCATGCCGAGGACCACGCAGCCGAAGAAGACCATGAACAGGCCCCACCACAGGTTTATATTTATCCCCAGAGCTTTGTCTTGCTGAACTGCGGGACCCAGGAGCCCGTACAGGACCAGCGCCGTGCCGATGATCATCACGAGGGCCGCGATATAGAACCCTATCGCCAGGGCGTGTCCGCCCCCGGACTGCGAGAGTTCCTCCACTTTCTCCTCGGCTCTACTCAAGTTATTCTCCGCCACAGCTTCCTCCTTAGAAGAAGATTATGTTCAGCACGATCGTGATCCCGAGCGCGGCGACGGCCAGTACCCAGGGCTTCTTGTACCAGGCTGGCTCCACAGCCTCCTTCTTCTCCGTCAGGCTCCAGACCAGTCCTTCAAGCTCTTCGTCGGTCTTTTGAGAGCGGGAGGTGAGGAGAGAGACGATTATGGTGACTCCGAAGCAGATGACCCAGGCCCAGATCGCGCGCCAGAAGTTCCCAGCCATTGGGCTGCCGTACGAGATGGCGCCCATCAGCTCGAAACCCCAGAGCGCCAGGCCACTAACGGTCCCCGACACGAGCCCCGCGAACCCGGCCCACGGCGTCGTTCGTCTCCAGAACATCCCGAGGAGGAACGTCGCGAACAGAGGCGCCAGGAAGATCCCGTGCAGAAGCTGGAGGTAATCGAGTATGCTCTCGAACGCCAGCACGGCGTACGCGGTCCCTATACTGAGGAGCACCCCCACCACGGTAGCGATGCGACCCACGGTCACGTAGTGCCCGTCTGGCTCGTCCGGCCGCATGTAGGCACGGTAGATATCGTAGGTCCAGACCGTGTTGAACGCCGTCACGTTTCCCGCCATCCCGCTCATGAAGGACGCCAGCAAGGCGGTCAACCCCAACCCCAGCATGCCGGTCGGCAGGTAGTAGGCCATCACGTACGGGATGGCCATGTTGTAGGAGTTCTCCAAGCCCTCGCTCTGGCCGAGCTGGGGGAAGACGCTCAGGGCGATCAGACCCGGGAAAATGGCCAGGATACCGTAGAGTATCTTCGGGAAGGCCGCGATGAGCGGGGTGCGCTGCGAGGCCGCCAGGTCCTCGGCGGCCAGAGCCCTCTGGACTACCAGAAAGTCCGTGCACCAGTAGCCAAAGCTCATGACGAACCCCAGTCCGAAAACTATCGCGAACCACTGTACGGCCATCGGGTTGTCCGTGCTCCCCGTGTTGGTCCACAGCTGGAAGAACTCCGGTCTGTTGACCGTCTCTTGCAGTCCCGACCAGCCCCCCGCGGCCACCAGCGCGAAGATGACGAGCGGCGAGAGACCGAGCGTTATGAGGAAGAACTGCAGCACCTCGTTGAAGATCGCGGACGAGAGCCCACCCATGACCACGTACGCCATGATGATCCCCGCCGAGAGTAAGATGCTCGCGGTGATCGACCACCCGAGAAGCAGCTGGAACACTATCGCCATGGCGTACATGTTCAGGCCGCTGAGGAGGATCATGAAGATGGCGAACAGGGCGGCGTTGAACCCCCGCGTCGCCTCGTTGTAACGCCGCTTCAGGTAGCCGGGCACGGAGACTATCCCGCTACCGTAGTAGAACGGGATCATGAACAGGGCGATGAATACCATCGCGGGTATGGCACCTATCCAGTAGAAGTGCGCCGTCATGATGCCATACTGAGCAGCCCCGGCCCCCATGCCTAATATCTCTAGGGCGCCCAGGTTCGCCCCCAGGAAGGCCAGCCCCGTAACCCAGCTCGGCAACGACCGCCCGGAGAGGAAGTAGTCCTCCGAGGTACGCATCCGGCTCCTCAGCACCGCCCCTATGCCAAGGACGAAGAGAAAGTATACGCCTATGATGAAGTAGTCCAGCCAGGAGTCGTCGACCGAAACCTGCTGCTGGAGCAGAGCCAGGGTACCCACGGTATCTCTCCTTCCCCGTTCCCTATACGAGCACGCGCTTACTGTACTCTTCTGTAAAACTTGCGTCAATAGACATTTCGCCCTGCATACTTCTATCCACTCAGGCTCTCATCCCAGCAGCCACTCGTGATCCGGGTCGTTCTTGATCTTCCACTCCCGCACGGGACCGGCCATGACGTTCAGGTAGTAGAGGTCATAGCCCGGAGGCGTGGACACCGCGTGGTACCCTCGCGGGACCAGCACGACATCCCCATCGTGGAAAGCCAGCGTCTCGTCCAGCGACCGGTCCTCGGTGTACACCCGCTGGACGGCGAACCCTCCCTCCGGCCGTATCCGGTGGTAGTAGGTCTCCTCCAGGTAGGTTTCGCGCGGCCGGTCATCCTGGTCGTGCTTGTGCGGAGGGTAGCTCGACCAGTGCCCGTTGGGGGTGATGACCTCGACGACCAGCAGGCGCTCCGCCGGCCGCTCCTCCATCAAGATGGGCCGTATCTCCCGTTCCATGTTCCCCGATCCACGCACTTCTATCTCGATGTCCTCCGCACGAATCAGTTGCGGCGCCCTTCCCTGATCCGCCGGCGCCGAAGCGACCGCAAGCTCGAGTCGTCTATCCACGGCCTCCACGCGGTAGGGCGTCCTCGGGGGCAGGTAGAGGGCGCAAGGAGAGCCATCAAACACACTCTCGCGTTCCCCGACGTTCCTCCACTCGTCTTCGCCGGTGGAGACGTGGCAGATCCCGGACAGGACCACGAGGCAAACCTCCTCCGCGGGTTGCCGCTCCAGAGTCTGACCTGCCTCCACCCGGAAGACTTCGAAGCCGACGTAGTCCCATCCCGCTGACGCCGGAGTAACCTTTACTACGCTGCCGTCCGCGTCCGGCTCCCTCTTACTGTTCACGAGCAGATCTGGCACGCTCCCAGACTCCTTTCTAGAGGTACCGGCGTTCCGCCCGTCGGTTCGCCGCATACTCCTCTCGGGCGGCGATCACGGCGTCTACCTCGGAGACTTCCGCCACGGGCACGTCCCAGAAGGACTCGTAGTCGGGAACGCCCTCGTATCGGTCCACGGGCACGTGGATGACGACCGTCTGGTCGAGGCTCTTCGCCTCTTCGAGCGCCTCTTTCAGCTCTGCGATGGTCTGCGCGCCCATCACGCGGGCGCCGAAGCTCTCGGCGTTCTTTGCGAGGTCCACGGGCAGAACATCGCCGGGGGCTCTCTCACTGTCGAGTCCTATGGAGCCGTTCTTCCTGTAGCGATAGTGCGTCCCGAATCCGTCGGAGCCGACGGAGCGGGAGAGGGCACCGATCGAGGAGAACCCCGAGTTGTCTACGAGAACGATGGTGAGCTTGTAGCCCTCCTGGATTGAGGTGATTATCTCGGCGTTCATCATCAGGTAGGAGCCATCACCCACCATCACGTAGACCTCGCGTTCCGGAGCAGCCATCTTTACGCCTAAGCCCCCGGCGATCTCGTACCCCATGCACGAATAGCCGTACTCGACGTGATAGCCCTTCGGGTCTCTGGTACGCCAGAGCTTGTGCAGGTCCCCGGGCATCGAGCCCGCCGCGCACACAACCACGTCCCGCGCCTCCGAAGCCGAGTTGACAGCCCCGATCACCTCGCCCTGGCTCGGCAGTGGCTCGTGACCCAGAGCGTACAGACGCTCGACCTCCGCGTCCCACTCTCGCGAAACCCGGGCGCTCTGTTCCCTGTACTCTGTCTCTACCTCGTAACCGGCGAGGGCCTCGGCCAGCGCTTCGAGCGTGGCGCGAGCGTCGCCGACCAGCGAGAGCCCCGCGTGCTTGTGAGCGTCGAAGTCCGCAACGTTGACGTTCACGAAGCGAACCCCGGGATTCTGGAAGGCCGTCTTCGAAGCGGTAGTGAAGTCCGTCCAGCGGGTGCCGACCCCGATCACGACGTCGGCTTCGCGCGCGGCGCGGTTGGCGGCGAAGGTACCCGTCGTTCCCACGGCGCCTAAAGCTAAAGGATGGTCGTAGTGCAAAGACCCCTTGCCGGCCTGGCTCTCCCCAACCGGGATGCCGGTCTGCTCAACGAACCGCTGCAGAGAGTCCGTTGCCTCGGAGTAGATCACACCACCACCGGCCACGATCATGGGCCGGCGAGAGCCGCGGACAAGCTCGATGGCACGTCCCAGAATCTCACTATCCGGCAGCGGACGGCCGATCCGCCAGACGCGGCGCTTGAGGAACTCCTCCGGGAAGTCGTAGGCCTCGGTCTGCACGTCCTGCGGTAGGGCTAACGTCACGGCGCCGGTTTCGGCCTGGTTGGTCAGGACGCGCATGGCCGAAAGCGCCGCGGGGATGATTTGCTCCGGGCGATCCACCCGATCCCAGTATTTGGAAACGGGCCGGAAGCAGTCGTTGACCGAGAGAGCGCCATCGTGCGGTATTTCGAGCTGCTGCAGCACAGGGTCCGGACCGCGCGAGGCAAAGACGTCGCCCGGCAGGAGCAGCACCGGGAGGCGGTTTATGGTGGCCTGGGCGGCACCAGTTATCATGTTTGTAGCGCCGGGGCCGATGGAGGAGGTGCATGCGAACGTCTGGAGGCGGTTCTTCGTCTTGGCGAAGCCGGCGGCGGTGTGCACCATCCCCTGCTCGTTGCGAGCCAGGTAGTAGGTCAGCTCGTCGCCGTACTGCTGTAGCGCCTGTCCGACGCCTGCGACGTTGCCGTGCCCAAATATGCCGAAGCATCCGGCGAAGAACCTGTGCTCCGCACCGTCGCGCTCGACGTACTGGTTGGCCATAAACCTGACCAGCGCCTGAGCGGTAGTCAGCCGTACCGTGTCCATCAACTCGCCTCCTGTACCTCAGACATTTGTTGTCCGCCGGAGCAGATCCTCCACTTCATCGGCGGTCGGCATATCGTCAGCGCACGCCAGGCGCGAAGCGACGATTGCCCCGGCGGCGTTCGCGAAGCGGATGGCGCGTTCGGGGTCCCACCCGGAGAGCAGCGCGTGGCAGAGGGCGCCACCGAAGGCGTCGCCCGCGCCGAGGCCGTTGACGATTTCCACCTCTATGGGCGCCGCCTCCACAACACCTGCGGACGTCCGGGCGAGGACACCCTCCGGCCCCCGCTTCACTATCGCGAGCTCGAGGCCGAGATCCAGCAGCGCCTGGGAGGCCTCGTGCGGGTCGCCGGTCCCGACCGCCACCTCTACCTCCTCCTGGTTGCCAACCGCCACCGTGGCGTGCCCGAGCGCCTCACGGTACCAGCGCTCCGTCTCTTCTCTCGACCCCCAGAGCATCGGCCGGTAGTCGAGGTCGATGACCGTAATCTGTCCCGAACGTGCTGCGAGCGCTTTGAGCGTCGTGCTCCGGCTCGGCTCCTCGGAGAGGCCGGTGCCTGTCACCCAGAAAAGTGGCACGTCCGAGATCTCCTCCAGGTCCAGATCCTCGACCTCGATGTTTATGTCCGGAGCCTTCGGTTCCCTGTAGAAGGTAATGGGAAAGTCGTCGGGTGGGAAGATCTCGCAGAAGGCCAGCGGCGTGCGCAGGTCCGGATCGGTGCCAACGAAACGCGCGTCCACGCCGAACCCCTCCAGCGCGGCACGGACGTACGGTCCGAAACCGTCGTCCCCCACCTTGGTGATCACCGCGGATTTGTGCCCCAGCCGCGCCGCCGCGACCGCGACGTTCGTCGCGCTACCGCCCAAAGACTTGGCGAAGGTGTGTACTTCCGCCAGGGAGACGCCGATCTGTTCGGGGTACAGGTCCACGCTGACCCGTCCCATCGTGATGACCTCGAGGTTCGCCATCTAAGCTCTCTCCCCCTCTTCGCCGTCGAGTACGCGCCTCACGAAATTCAGGCTCTTGCGTACGTCGTCGATAGGGCCTTCTCCTTCTTCGGGTTCGCCGGCGAGCATGATGTCCTGCTCGAGCACGTACCACCCCGCATACCCAGATTCCTCTAGCAAGCCGATCACGCGCTCAATATCCACGTCCCCGTCGCCCAGCGGCTTGAACACACCCTGGCTCACGGCCTCCTCGAAGCCAACCTTTCCCGCGGCGACGAGATCCGCGAGGAGCCGGTCCACGTCCTTCAGATGCACTATACGGACCCTGCCGGCCGCCAGCCTGGCGACCTCCACCGGGTCGTCTCCCCCGATCATGAGATGCCCGGTGTCGAGGCACAGGCCCGTCTCACATCCTTCGAGAAAACGCCGCACGTGATGGGGGCGTTCGATCGCGGTGCCGAAGTGGGGGTGCACCGCGGTGGTGAGGCCGTGACGAGCCCCGATCTCCTCTCCCAGAGAAAGCCCCTCGAACAGCTCCTCCCACTCACCGTCGTCTAGCTCGACGTTCTCCTCGTAGCCTTCCGCGCCGGTAGCGGCCGCCAGGATGAGCACATCGGCGCCGGCGGCTGCCAGAAACCCGGCCTGCTGCTCGACCGAGGCGAGCCCCACCTCGCGCGCATCCGCACGGTGCAACACGACCGGTACGAAGCCTCCAACCAAGCGCAAGCCGTGCGCGGTCAGCAGGCGCGAAGCATCGGTGGCGTCTTCGGGCAAGAAGCCCTCGGGGCCTGACTCTATCGCCGGCAGCCCGAGCAGGGCGGCCTCCTCAAGTACCCGCTTGGCGCCCAGCTGGTGTCCCCACTCCGGCACCTCGTTCACGCCCCAGGAGATAGGGGCGCCCGCGATGCGCGTCTCTCGATCCATTCGCCTACTCGGCCTCTCTGTAGAAGACTTCGCCGTCCTTCGTCTCGTTGATCAGCCGCACGGTCCTCCTCTCGCGGTACGAGCGTTCGGCGGCCTTCGCCAGGACGAACGCCGCGGCGGCATCGGCGCCGCTGACCTCGGGGTCCCGGTCTTCGCGCACCGCTCGGACGAAGGATTCCAGACCCGCGGCGTAGGCGTCGGCGAAGCGTTCGACAAAATCGGAGACGTAGTCCTGGTGCGAGCTGTCGCGGGTGAGCGTCTCCACCGAGGCCCGCCTGTGGTTGTCGACCCTTAGCGTGGCTTTCGAGCCCATGACCTCACTGGAGCACTCGTAGCCGTAGCCGGCGACGCGACTGTTGTCTATGACACCCAAAGCGCCTCCGGTGAAGCGGACGGCGACGACGGCGTTGTCGATGTCGCCCGCCTCCTCGAAGCCAACAGGGTCGGAGAGTGCCGCACCGAACGCGGTTACCTCCGAGATCTCCCCGATAAGCCAGCGAGCAGCGTCGAAGTCGTGCAGGGTCACGTCGGCGAAGAATCCCCCGGAGCCCTTAATATAGTCGAAGCCCGGCGCCTGCATGTCCCGCAAAGAGGTGCGAAAGAGGTACACCTCCCCGACCTCGCCCGCCTCGATCTTCTCCCACGCCCTTCGGTAGTCGGGATCGAAGCGCCTGTGGAAGCCGACTTGCAGCTTGATCCCCGCCTCGCGCGCGGCCTCGACGACCTCATAGGTGCGCTCTACCTCGAGCGAGATAGGCTTCTCGCAGAAGACGTGTTTTCCCGCCTCGGCCGCCGCCTCGACCATGTCGGCGTGAAGCAGCGTCGGGCTCGCGACGACGACGGCCTCGATCTCGCTATCCTCCAACAGGTCGGCGTAATCCGTGGACCACTCGACCTCCCTCAACCGTCTGGAGACGTCGCCTGCGATGCCTTCATCGGCGTCGACGATTCGTACCAGATCCGCTAAAGGCACCCGCCCGGCCAGGTTGGCGGCGTGGAATCTCCCCATCCGCCCCAGCCCCACTACGCCCACGCGTACGCGGTCGTCTACCACCGCAACATCACCACCTTCCCTTCGGTGCGGAACTCAAGGCGGTAGCGCCGGACCGAGATCACGCGCTACCGTCTCTAGCCCCGAGCCTCACGGGCCGCGCGGTAGCGCACCGCCGCGTGGCTGATGCCGAAGAACGCGCCGCCGAAGACGGCCATAAAGAGGCCCCACCAGAGGTTCAGGTTGATCCCGAGGCTCCGCTCGTTCTCCGGGGAGCCCAGGAGGCCGTAGAGAACCATGATGGCGCCTATAATGGTGAAGACGAAGTAGACCCCGATGATCAGGTAATCCACGAAGCTGCTATCCACCGATATCCTGGTGGACTGCACCAAGGCCAACGATGCCAAACTTTTTCCCCTTTCCGCGCCCCCGCGTTCGGAAGAAGTTTAGCTTCGCGCCCGGACGCCGGTCAAGAAAGGTCTCTTTAGGGTTGGTGGACTTCCCCGAACCTGATGCTTTCTAGAAGCTCAAGGGTTCTCGGCGAGGAACGCTTCGATCTCGTCGATCTCGTCGTCGGAGAGCCGGAGTTCGGCGGCGCCTACTACACCGTCTATCTGATTCGGCCTCCTTCCGCCGACGATGGCGCCGGTGACGGCCGGATGCCTCAGGGTCCAGGCTATAGCTACCTCGCCAGGCGAGGCGTCGTGCCTGCCCCCGATCTCTTTGAGCAGCTCGACGAGCTCCAGGTTGCGCGAGAGTTGCGGCTCCTGGAAGGCGGGGGCGCGGCTGCGCCAGTCATCCTCGGGGAGACTCTCCGCCCTCTCTTTGGTCATCTTGCCCGTGAGAAGGCCGCTCTTCATCGGTGAGTAGACTATTACCGTTATGCTATTCTCCTGGCAGTAGGGCAGTATCTCGTCCTCGATCTCGCGGCTGAGCATGCTGTAGGGAGGCTGGAGCGACTCTACCGGGGCTATCTCCCGAGCCCGCTTCATCTGCCCGACGTCGAAATTCGAAACCCCGATGTGACGAACCTTGCCCTCGGCCTTCAGCTCGGCCATCGCCGCCCAGCCCTCCTCGATCTCCTCGTCCGGGTTGGGCCAGTGGATCTGGTACAGGTCTATGACGTCGGTCCGCAGACGCCGCAGACTGGCGTCGCACTCCCGCTTCACGGACTCCGCCTTGAGGCTATTTCCGATCTCGCCGTTCTCGTCCCAGACCATCGAGCACTTGGTGAAGATGTAGGGCCGCTCGGAGACGCCTTCGAGGGCGCGGGCGACGATCTCTTCGGAGTGCCCCAGACCGTAGACGGCCGCCGTGTCGATCCAGTTGACACCAAGCTCCAGGGCGCGCCTTATGGCCGCCACGGACTCCTCGTCGTCCTGCGGACCCCACCCCGCGGCCCAGCCGGAACCGCCAACCGCCCAGCTCCCGAAGCCGATGGGCGTCGTCTCCATGTCGGTCTTTCCGAACTTGCGCGTCTGCATACAGGTCCCTCCTTTGTTGGCCTTCGGCTCTCGGCTTATTGTAAGGGCTGGACGTTAATCGATCGCTTGTGCTGGTAGAATCGTTTCCCGGAGGTTCTTGGATGACGCAGACGACGAAGGTCGGGATAGAGTACCCGCCGGTGGTGCTGCACACGCGCCCGGCGCTGGAGATAGACGAGGAGCAGTTCTTCGAGTTCTGCCAGCTAAACCGGGACTGGCGCATCGAGCGCACCGCGGAGGGGGACCTGGAGATCATGCCGCCCACCGGAGGAGAGACCAGCAACAGAAACGCTATCCTGACTCACCAGGTAACGGGGTGGGCGATGCGGGACGCCACCGGCGTCGCCTTCGACTCCAACGGCGGTTTCATCCTGCCAAACGGCGCGGTGCGCTCCCCGGACGCCTCCTGGGTACGCCGGGAGCGGCTGGCGAACCTCACCGCTGAGCAGAAGCGCAAGTTCCTGCCCCTGTGCCCGGACTTCGTGATCGAATTGCGCTCGCCGTCGGACCCACTGGCAACGATCCAGGCCAAGATGGAAGAGTACGTCGAGAACGGGGCGCGCCTGGGCTGGCTGCTGGACCCCGAAGAGCGCAAGGTCCACTTCTATAAGCCCGGTGAGTCGGCGCGGGTTCTGAACAGCCTCGACAAGCTCTCCGGCGAGCCCGTGCTGCCCGGGTTCGTCCTGGATCTGAAGCAGATCTGGGAGCCCGCCCTCTAACGAACCGCCGCCACGGGAGTCTGGCGTGTCAACCTTTCTCATACAGCGTCGTGCGGAAGGTCAATCGGAAGGTCAATTCTTCCGCAACCCGCTTTAGTTGTACTGCTTGAACTGCGGCCAGGCTTCTTCGAAGGGGAGCTTCGAGTCCCGGGCGACGTAGACCGGCAGGTCGTCCTGCTTTGGCATGCAGTACTCGCACTCGACGGTGTCCGCCTCCTCGACGCTGCCGAAGACCTCCTGGAGCTTCTCGAGCGGGACACCCACGGAGATCACGACCTCCCCCGTGCAATCCCCCGGTCCCCAGAGGTAGAAGTTGTTGTGCCCGCTGATGACCTGCGGGAGCCCGTACCTCGGGCCGAAGAGGTCTAGGGCCCCGGCCTCGCCGAAGTCGCCGGCGAGGACGCAACTCTTCTCCCGCTCTTCCTCGGGGAGGGCGTGGTGGACCCCGGCGACGGTCCCTACCATCTCCTCCCAGCCCTCTCTGAAGGCGAAGGGCTGCGGTATCTCCGCCGCTTCGCGGGCTTCGGACTCCAACCCGGCGTTCCCACCGACGGGGTCCGTGATCTTGGCCAACGCCTCGACGGGCAGCACGGGCACCACGGCCAA
>Ga0136615_10000949_pt1 | contig 13647 bp, 14 predicted proteins | sample AntDrymUQ2882206_2_FD_106647 | JGI IMG/M metagenome (GOLD analysis project Ga0136615, IMG submission 106647) | Polar desert sand microbial communities from Dry Valleys, Antarctica - metaG UQ288 (22.06) | ecosystem: Environmental > Terrestrial > Soil > Desert | place: Antarctica: Dry Valley...
GCGACCCGGTCGGGGATGGTGTCGCCGGTCCACACCACGATCGAACTGGCGTCACCGCTGTCCCCCTCGTCGGCACCACCGCCGCCGCTGTCGCCGCCGTCGCCGCATGCGGCGAGGGCGAGCAGCGCGATCAGTGCCGTTCCGGTGGCCGCGGGCCGTGTCAGGTTGCGCATCGCAGAGCTCCTCGTCGCCAGGCAGGGCCGATCGTCGTGGTCGCGTCAGCGGCCTCGTCGAGAGCCTCGCCCATGCTCTGCGTCGTGTCCAGGGTTTATGCCGAATCGTTAGGCAGAACTTGCATGGTTGACAGGCAGAACGCATCCCGGTTCAATCGGGCGTCCACGTACGCCGGTCCAGCGACCCGCGTGCGCTCGCCTGACCCGAGAGGCGGTCGCCATCCGCGACGCGACTGCCCCCAGCATCTCCCCAGACCGGGTCCGGGGGGCGACCCGCGGCGTGTGGGATGCGCACGAGCTGACCGCGCGGGCGGCGTACGTGCTGCGGGGCAACAGCGCGGGTGGCATGACTCGAGCCGCGCCGGACCTCTACCCGCACCAGTGGAGCTGGGACGCCGCGTTCGTGGCCGTCGGGCTGGCCCACGTCGACGTACCGCGGGCGTGCCTCGAGATGGACACGCTCCTCGCCGGTCAGTGGCGGACCGGGATGGTGCCCCACATCGTGTTCGACCCGACCGAGACCGCGTACTTCCCGGGTCCCGACCGGTGGGAATGTGAGGTCTCCGCCGACGCTCCGACCGCGCCGCGCACCAGCGGCATCTGCCAGCCACCGGTGCATGCCCTTGCCGTCGAGCGGATGCTCGAGGTCGCCGGTCACCGCGGCGGGGCCGACCAGGCCACGCTCGACGCATGGTTGCCCGCGGTCTACCCCCGGCTGCTGGCCTGGCACCGCTATCTCGTCCGGCATCGCGATCCCGAGGGCACCGGCCTGCTCGCGATCTACCACGGGTGGGAGAGCGGGATGGACAACTCCCCGCGCTGGGACGACGCGTACGCGCGGGTCCTGGTCGGGCCGGAGCTGCCGCCCTACACCCGCCGCGACACGACGGTGCTCCCCGATCTGTCGCAGCGGCCGACCCAGCAGGAGTACGACCGCTACCTCTGGATCGTCGAGGAGCTGAAGCTTGCCTCGTACGACGACACGTTGATCCGGAAGTCGGTGAGCTTCCACACGACCGACGTCTTCATGTCGGCGATCTTCGCGGTCGCCAACGACGCGCTGGCGCTGCTCGCCGAGCGCGTGGGAGCCGGCGAGGCCGCCGAGCTGCGCGCCTGCGCGGAGCGCTTCCGGCGCGGGGTGGCGGCAAGCGTCGATGCCGAGACCGGCTTCGCGGTCGACACCGATCTACGCACCGGCGCTTCGATGCCGAGCGAGACGATCGCCGGTTTCGCTCCGCTGCTCTGCGGCGGCCTCGGTGCCGACGCGGAGGACCGGCTCGCCGACCTGCTCGTGTCCGAGGCGTGGACCGGCCACCCGAAGCTGCGCCACGCCGTGCTGCCGACGACCAGCCCCGCCTCCCCCGCGTTCCGGCCCCGGACGTACTGGCGTGGACCGAGCTGGCCGGTGATGAACTGGTTCTTCGCCTGGATGCTGCAGCGCCGCGGTGCGACAGCGCTCGCCGGGCCGCTGCGTGCGGCGTCCATCGCCCAGCTCGGCGACGGTGCCCTGGCGGAGTACTACGAGCCGCTCACCGGCGCGCCGCTCGGCAGCCTCGACCAGTCGTGGACCGCTGCCGCCGCGCTCGATCTGCTGATCGCCCCCGACTGGCCGATCTGACTGTCCCCGTCACCGTTGCCACCGGATCATGCACGCAGGGCGAGGCCGGAGCGCCGCGTCTGCGCGATCGTGGCCGACCCCAGAACCGTGTCGCCGTCGCTGCTGTACAGGACGACCGCCTGGCCGGCGGCGATGCCCAGCTGCGGTTCGACGAGGCGTATGCGCAGCGCGTCGCGGTCGACGGTCACGTCGGCGCGCGTGACCATCCCGTGCGCGCGCACCTGGACCGCGCAGGTGAACCCTGCGTCGACGTCGACCGGTGGTCCGTTCCACACCGGACGGATCGCGACGATCTCGTGGACCTCGAGCTCCTCGCGTGCCCCGACGGTGATCGTGCGGTCGACCGGCGAGATCGACAGGACGTACCGGGGCTGCCCGTCGGGGGCCGGAACGCCGAGACGCAGCCCGCGGCGCTGGCCGACCGTGAAGCCGAACGTACCGTCGTGGGAACCGACCACGGCGCCGGCAGTGTCGACAAGATCGCCGGGAAGCGAGCCGAGGCGCTCGCGCAGGAAACCGGCTGTGTCACCGTCGGCGATGAAGCAGATGTCGTGGCTGTCCGGCTTCTCGGCGACCGCGAGGCCCCGGCGCGCAGCCTCCTCCCGGACCTCGCCCTTCGTGGACGCGCCGAGCGGGAAGATCGCGTGGGCGAGCTGATCGCGGGTGAGCACCGCGAGGACGTACGACTGGTCCTTGAGCGGGTCGACGCTGCGGCGCAGCAGGCCGCTGTCGAGCCGCGCGTGGTGCCCGGTGACCACCGCGTCGAAGCCCAGAGCGCGCGCGCGATCCAGCACCGCGGAGAACTTGATCTTCTCGTTGCAGCGCAGGCACGGGTTCGGCGTACGGCCCGCGGCGTACTCCGCCACGAAGTTGTCGACGACGTCCTCGCGGAACCGCACGGCGAGGTCCCAGACGTAGTACGGGATGCCGATCACGTCGGCTGCCCGGCGGGCGTCACGGGCGTCCTCGAGCGTGCAGCACCCGCGAGCGCCGGTACGGAACGACTTCGGGTTCTGAGCCAGGGCAAGGTGGACGCCAGTGACGTCGTGGCCGGCGTCGACGGCGCGAGCAGCGGCGACCGCCGAGTCCACCCCGCCCGACATCGCGACGAGGACCCTCATCGGTGTCGGCTCGCCTCCACCGACACGCGAGCGCTGCGAGCCCGCTCGACCGCCGGGCCGATCGCCGCCACCGCAGCCGCGACATCCGCGTCGGACGACGTATGCCCGAGGGAGAAGCGCAAGCTGGACCGGGACAGCTCGGCGTCCAGCCCCATCGCAAGAAGGACGTGGCTCGGCTGCGCCACCCCCGCCGAGCAGGCCGAGCCGGTCGAGCAGGCGATGCCCTTCGCGTCGAGCAGCATGAGCAGCGCGTCGCCCTCGCAACCGGGGAACGCGAAGTGTGCGTTGGCCGGCAGCCGCCGGTGGGGCTCCGGGCCGGGGTCGCCGTTGAGCACCACATCCGGGACGGCTGCGGTCACGCCGGCGACCAAGTCGTCGCGCAGTCCGGCCAGGCGCTTGGACTGGACCTCGCGCTGCGCCGCCGCGATCTCGCCGGCGACGGCGAACCCGGCGATCGCGGGTGCGTCCAGGGTGCCGGAGCGGACATCACGCTCCTGCCCGCCGCCGTGCACGATCGGCTCGACCGTCACGTCACGACCGACGAGCAGGGCACCCACGCCGAGCGGGCCGCCGATCTTGTGGGCGCTGACCGCCATCGTGGCTAGGCCGCTGGCACCGAAGTCGACCTCGAGCTGGGCGGCCGCCTGCACGGCGTCGGAGTGCACCGGGATCCCGTACGGGCCGGCGATCGCCGCGACCTCACGGATGGGCTGGACGGTTCCGACCTCGTTGTTCGCCCACATCACGGCGACCAGGGCCACCGACTCGGGGTCCCGCTCGATCGCGCTCTCCAACGCCTCCAGGTCGATCCGGCCGAGGCGGTCGACGGGCAGCCACTCGACCAGCGCGCCCTGGTTGGCACCGAGCCAGGCGACCGGGTCGAGGACGGCGTGGTGCTCGACGGCGCTGGCCAGCACGCGTACGCGGCGCGGGTCGGCCGTCCGGCGGGCCCAGTAGAGCCCCTTCACCGCGAGGTTGTCCGCCTCGGTGCCACCGCCGGTGAACACGATCTCGCTCGGTCGCGCACCGAGGGCACGCCCCAGCTGCTCCCGCGCCTCCTCGACCGTGCGCCGGGCGGCCCGGCCCGCCGCGTGCAGTGAGGACGGGTTGCCAAGGTCGCGCAGGTGTGCCGACATCACCTCGAGCGCCTCGGGCAGCATCGGGGTGGTCGCGGCGTGATCCAGGTAGTGGGGCATGTCCGCTCCAGCGTAGATCGCGCCATCCGAACCCGCGGCGCGTCCAGGCTTCACCCCTTGCGGCGGTTGATCTCCGCGACCAGGGCGGCCAGGACCTGGTGGAGGTCACCGACCACGCCGAAGTCAGCCATCTCGAAGATCGGCGCCTCGCCGTCCTTGTTGATCGCGATGATCGTCTTGGACGTCTGCATGCCGGCGCGGTGCTGGATCGCGCCCGAGATGCCGGCCGCCACGTAGAGCTGCGGTGACACCGTCTTGCCGGTCTGGCCGACCTGCGACGCGTGCGGGTACCACCCCGAGTCCACCGCCGCACGCGACGCACCGACCGCGCCACCGAGCGCGTCCGCGAGTTCCTCGACGACCCGGAACCCCTCCGGCCCACCGACGCCGCGACCGCCGGACACGACGACGGATGCCTCGGAGAGGTCAGGACGTCCGGTCTGCTTGCGCAGGGAGCGGCTCACCACGCGGGCTTGCTTCGCCGAGTCCGGAAGATCGACAGCGACCGCCTCCACGGCGGGCGTCGACGGCGCCGTGTCGGGCGTCACCGCGTTCGCCTTGACCGCGATGATCGGCGTGCCGGTCGTCACCTTGGCGTCGACGACGTACGAGCCGGCGAACGCCGACTGCTGCGTCCCGAGCTCCGCGCTCACGTCGATCGCGTCGGTGATCAAGCCGGAGCCCGTACGGATCGCGAGCCGGGCCGCGATCTCCTTGGCCTCGAGCGTCGACGGCACCAGCACAGCAGCGGGCTGGGTCCGAGCGATGAGCGAGGCCAGCAGCTCGACCTTCGGGGTGACGAGGTACTCGGAGAGGTCAGGCGCATCCGCGACGTACACCTTGGCCGCCCCGAACTGGGCGAGCGTCTCGGCGGCTGCGTCGTACCCGCTCCCGACGAACACCGCGGACGGCTCACCCGCCCGGCGAGCGAGGGTCAGCATCTCGGTCGTGGACTTGCGGACGGCGCCGTCGAGGTGGTCGACGAGGACGAGGATCTCGGCCATGAGGAGGCTGGTTCCCTTCGTGCTGCTGGGTCAGGGCTGGTGGGCGACGGTGACGGGCCGTAGCCGGAGGGCGTCAGACGAAGCGGTTCGCCGCCAGGAAGTCCGCGAGCTGGGCCGCGCCCGTACCGTCGTCGGTGACGACGGTGCCCTTGGACCGGGGTGGGCGCCTGGTCACCTTGGTCACCGCGCTCCACGCCGCGCCGAGACCGACCTGGTCCGGCACCACGTCGAGATCGGACAGTGACCAGGTCTCCACCGTCTTCTTCTTGGCGGCCATGATCCCCTTGAACGACGGGTAGCGCGGCTCGTTGATCTGGTCCGTCACCGACACGACGGCCGGCAGCGATGCCTCGATCTCCTCGACCGCGTCCTCGCCGTCGCGCCGGATGCGGACGGCGCCGCCGTCGACGGTCAGCTCGGCGGCGAGCGTCACCTGCGGGAGACCGAGCCGCTCGGCGATCATGGCTGGTACGACGCCCATGATCGCGTCCGTGGAGGCCATGCCGCACAGCACGAGGTCGACCTCGAGCCGGCTGATCGCGTTGGCCAGGACCAGAGACGTCGCCGGTGCATCGGCACCGTGCAGGCCCGGGTCGCTCACGTGCACCGCTCGGTCCGCGCCCATCTGCAGCGCCTTCTTCAGCGCGGTCTCGGCACCATCCGGGCCCATGGTCAGGACGATCACCTCGGCGTCACCGGCCTCGCGGATCTTGAGCGCCTCCTCGACGGCGTACTCGTCGAGCTCGCTGAGGATGCCGATCGACCCGACCCGGTCGGTCGTGTGGTCGGCGGAGAAGCTGCGATCTGCGGCAGCGTCAGGGACGTACTTCACACACACAGCGATCTTCATCGTGGGCAAGCACCCTCTCGTCGTGATCTGCGCCGGCTGCCGCGCCAGCGGTCCCAGCCTGCCAGCCCGGTGCGCGGCGACGCACATCGCATGAGACCGGCGTCGTGAGGCAGGTCTCCGGGCCAAGAACGGATCGGATGCCGCGCGGAGGGGCATCGTGGGGGCAACCATCAGTAGCTCGACCCGGAGGAGACCGCAACGCGCGTGTCCCCTCTCGAGCTCCTCAGGAGGTTCTGCAATGACCGAGAGGCCCGACCAGAGCAGGAACCAGGAACGTCTCCAGGACGATCGTCAGGAGGACCGACGCGAGGAGCGGCGAGAGGACAACCGTCGCGCCGAGGACCGTCAGGACGACCGCCAGGACGAGCGCAAGGAAGACCGCCAGCAGGACCGACGCGACGAGCGGCAGGACGCCCGCCAGGACGAGCGACGGGCAGCACGCGACACCGACGTCTAGCTCATCCGCACCCCATCTCCGCCGCGTCCTCGCGGCAGAGGTGGCGTACGAGGGGCCTCAGCTCTCGGTGGCCGGAACGGCGGCACGGTCGAGCCCAGGCACGCGGGCGAGCAGCAGGTCGACGAGCGGGCCGAGGGCGAGCACGACGAGGATCGTGCCGGGACCGATGTCCGCGCCGAGCAGCCAGCCGACCAGGGCACCGACGCCCTGCACCGCGCTGTAGCTCCACCGGAACGGCACCGGGGGGTCGAACGCGAGCGCCGCGGCCTCGGTCGGCCCGGCGCCCGTACGACTGCCGAGATAGCCCGCGACGCCGAGCGCCACCAGCCCGAACGACGCGGCGAGCAAGCCGATCCGGGCACCGACGCCGGCCGGTTCGTCGACCAGCCGAAGCATGATCGACACGGTGAGGCCGACCACGACAGGCTGCGCCACCGTCCCCATCCCGGGCCGAACCCCGCGCAGCCACGCCAGACCCACCAGGACGACGCTGACGACCAAGTTCACGACCGCGAAGTCGATCTTGGTGGCCAGCGAGATCCCGTTGATCAACGTCGAGAAGCCGTCTGACCCGAGCGCGGCTCGGAGCAGCAGGCCGACCCCGATCCCCAGCACCACGCACGCCGCCACCAGCTGCACCACCCGCCGCACCACGCGAGCAGGCTGTCACCCCTCTCCCATTCCGGTTCCTGTGCCCGGGATCGGCGGAGGAGGTGGGCCGTCCGGTCCGGCGTCTACGGCGAGCGATGGTCGCGAGCATCTCGACCACGTCGTCGGGGGACACGTGGTGTCGATCTCGTCGGTAGCCGAACGGGGGAGGAGCGGCTCGACCAGGTCGCGCTCTCGATGATCTGCGCGCGTTCGCTCTCGGACTTGACGTACGGGTTGTTGTCGCATTCGCGACACGGTCGGGAATCACCGCGATCGGCGCGGCCAGGAGCACGATCGCGTCGAATAGGTCGTAGCCCTTCCAGCGGTTCGAGGTGCATCCCGCGACGAACAGCATCGCCTTGCTGGTGACCTTGCGGAGGACCCGCATGCGCTCCTCGATCCAGAGCCCGCGTGCGGGATCCGTCGGCCAGCGGGACGTCCTCGCTCCAGCCCGGCCAGTCGGTGTCCACGACTCGGTTGCCGAGCCCGCCGACGGCGGCGAGCGACGTCCCGGTCCCGGACCTGCCGGTCATGAGAACCCGTGCCACGCGGGCACAGTAGCCGCCGATGCCGACGAGCGAGACCCGCTGGACCGGCCCGCCGGAGGACCCCGCTGCCCGCGCTGCAGCTCGCGGGCGCTGCCGAGCTGGACATTCGGTGGCGACCCGTCGTCTTCACCCTGGCCGAAGGCGATGCCGATGGAGTCGGCAGCGGCGATCTTCGACCACGCCCGGTCCCCCGGTCTGTCAAGAGCCGTGCGCATGAGGGAGATCACTTCCTCGGACTCGACTTGTGGATAAGTGAATTACTCAGAGTCATTCTTAAATACATTCCGCGGCCCACAGGAGAGGGGCGGGAATTGTCGGTGGTGGCGATTAGCGTGATGTTCGTGAGCGTGATCGTGGAGGACCCGCCGGCGGTGGCGCCGCCGCGCCTGCGGCCGGATCTGGGTCGGCTCGGTGATCTGCTGGACCGGCTGTCCTCGGTGCTGGACGAGGTGGTCGCGTTCGACCCGACCGTGCTGTCGGACGAGGCGCTGGAGTACGCGTTGCAGCGCGAGGTGGAGCAGTCGCGGCGGATGCCCGCGGTGCGCAACGCCCTGGTCGCCGAGGCCACCTACCGGGTGCTGCCGCAGGTGCGGCAGCACGCCACGATGGGCACGTACCTGCGTGAGCTGGTCCGCTGCTCAGCCGGTGAGGGCAACGCGTGGGCCCGGCAGGCGGAGCAGCTGCAGCCGCGGCCGGCGATCTCCGGTGGGGACCCGCTCCCGCCGGTGCTGCCCGCCACCGCGGCCGCGGTCACCGAGGGCGCGGTGTCCGGGCGGCAGGTCGCGATGATCATCGACACGATGCGGAAGATGCCGGCCGCGGTCACCGCGGCTGACCGGCTCGAGTGGGAGGCGCTGCTGGCCCGCCAGGCCCGCACCCTGGACCCGGACAACCTCGACCTCGCCTGCAAGCACGTCCTGGCCGTCGTCGACCCGGACGGGTCACTCGGGTCAAGGGACGAGGAGCGGGCCCGCAAACGGGACTTCACCGTCGGCCGCCAAGGCCGCGACGGGATGCACCCGGTGCGGGGCCGGCTCGACCCAGAGACCGCCGCGATCGCCCGGGCCGCGCTGGACCCCCTCGCCGCCCCGCGACCCACCCCACCCGGTTCGGGCGGGGAACCCGCAGTCGCTGACACCCGGACCGCCGGGCAGCGCTACCACGACGCCCTCGGTGAGCTGTGCCGCCGCGCGCTGACCCACGTTGACCTGCCCGTGCGCCACGGCCACCACGCCACCATGCTCGTCACCATCCGGCTCGAAGACCTCGAAGCCCGCACCGGGCTCGCATCGACCGCGACAGGTGGTCTGGTCTCGGTCCGCGACCTGCTCCGCACCGCCGCGGACACCGCGATCATCCCGATCGTGCTCGCCAGCGACGGCGTCGTCCTGCACTACGGCGAAGAGCAACGCCTCGCCACACCCGAGCAGCGACGCGCCCTGATCGTCACCGACATCGGCTGCACCTGGCCCGGCTGCTCGATCCCGGGCACCTGGTGCCAGGCCGCGCACGGCGAACCGTTCCGCACCAGCCGACAGACCACCCTCGACGACCTCGCCCTCCTGTGCGGCTACCACCACCGCTACGCCGACACCCACAACTGGACCATCCAACGCATCCGCGGGCGGGTCTGGCTCACCCCACCCAGATGGATCGACGCCGACCAATCCCCCCGCACCAACGAATACTTCAGACCACTGCGGACGTAGCGGATCACGAAGCAACGCCATCGGCAGGTCGCTTGTCGACCTCGTCCGTCGTGGTTCGACCAGCCGTGATTCGAGCGGTCGTGGGGCGATGTCAGGTCGTGAACGGAGAATGGGCGGTGGCGGTCGCGGTGATCGGGTAACCGCCCTCCCACTCGTAGGACAGCATCCCGCCGTACGGCATCGGCGCGCGGGCGGTGAACGTGACGCTGACGGTCGCCCCCGTGACCGAGACGGCGACGACGGAGAAGTCGTCGAAGTGGCCGGCCAGGCCGGCCAGCGCGACGTACTCGGCCACCCGGGCCTGCGCGGCGGCGGGGTCGATCGGCAGCTCGGCACCAGTGTCGCCGCCGTACACCGCGGGTTCGGACACCGCCTGGGCCGCCGACGCCGCCGCGCTGTCGGCCGCGGCGGCCAGGTCGCGCTGGCCGAGGAACACCCGCGAGCCGCTCACCACGACGGCGAAGAGCAGCAGGACGATCATCGCGAAGCCGATCACCACGATCGTGACCTGCCCGTCGTCGCGACGATCTCGGGGAATCATGCGCCACTGCCCGGAACGAACCGGTCAACCACAGCGGTGTGCTGCCCGTGCACCGCGACCGTCGCGGGTGCCTCGCCGAAGACCTTGGGCACCCAGGGGAGGCTGACCAGCACATCGACGCGGATCGACACCGCCGCGCCGGGAGTGAGGCACGGATCAGCGCTGCAGATGATCGTCAGCTGCTCCGGCGCCAGCTCGATCCCGTGGTCCTGGAGCGCGACCATCGCCGCCGCATACGCTCGCTCGCCGGGCACGGACCCGACAGGTGCCTGGACGTACGCGCGCCCAGCCTCCCGCGACGCCGCACTCACCCCGTAGGCGGCGCTCTGCACGGCGAAGACGCTGATCAAGAGGTATGCGAGCGGCACCAGCAGGAGCACGCCCAGGACCACGAACTCCAGCGAGGCGGACCCGTCGTCGCCCCCACGGAGCCGACGACTCTGGCCCGTGGCACGAGCCAGCCCACATGCGGCGATGATCATCCGAGCTCCTCGAACGCATGGCCGCGCACGACCAGGCCATCAGCGAGTCCGAGCGGCCCGAGGATCGGCAGCGGCGCCTGGATCACCACAACGACGGTCGTGACGCCGGCCACGATCTCGGTGCCGGCCACCACATCCGTGGCGTACTCGTCACCGAGCGCGCCGGCGACCAGGACGCGGGTCCGGGCGGCACCCTCCTCCGGTGACCGGTCGGCGTTCGCCGCGTACCGGGCGCCCTCCGCCGCGCTGGCCACGAGCGTGTTGCGCACGTGCAGCGCGAAGCCGAGCTGGAGCAGCGCGAGCAGCAGGACGACGAGCAGCACCAGCACGAGCGACGACTCCACGACTGCCGAGCCTCGCTCGTCGAGCAGCCGACGTCGCAGCGAGCACCGTCCAGGCATCGTCAGGGCAGGACCGTCTCCAGTGCCTCGGTGAGGATCGCGGTCAGCTGTGTCTCGGCCAGCGCGAAGATCGCAGCCACCAGTAGCGCAGACATCAGGGTGACCATGACCCATCCGGGCACGTCGCCGGCGTCGGACCCGCGGACCTCGAGGACTTGGCCTCGGCATCGCTCGATCAGCCGCTTCCCTGCCTTCGCGAACCATCTGGGCATGTCGGTCCTTCCTTCCTCTGGTCCCCCGATACGGCTGGCCGGGTGCTCAGCACCCGACCGCTGACCACTCACGGCGCGATCACCGTGAGCCCGAGCAGGGCCGGGAACAGGGCAAAGAGCACTGTCACCGGCAAGATCCCGAACACGACCGGCACGAGCATGGCGATCTCACGCCGACCGCCCGCCTCCAGGAGCGCTCGCCGCCCGGTCTCCCGCACGTCGTCGGCCTGCGAGCGCAGGACGTCCGCCAACGGCGTCCCGCGCTCGACCGCTACCGCGAATCCCTCGGTGAACCGGGCCAGGGCCGGGAGCGTTGTCCGCCTGGCGATCCCATCGAGCGCCTGGGCGAGTGGCGTGCCCGCACGCGCCTCGGCGAGCGCCCGCCCGAGCTCCTTGGACAGCTCGCCGCGCGTGGTCCGCACCAGTCGCTCGAGCGCGGCTGCCGGGCCTTCACCGGCGGCGACGGCAAGCGCGAGCAGCTCAGCCACGACCGGGAACTCCGCCAGCAGCCGGCGCTCACGCACGCGGACCGCCCGAGACAGCGCGTAGTCGCGGCCGAGGACCCCCGCCATCGCGCCGACTGCGCAAAACACGAGGAGGGCGATGGGACGGCCCGCCGCACCACCGGCGAGCAGCACGAGGCTCAGGACGAGCGCGCCTCCCAGCCCAGCCGCGCCAGCGAGCACCTGCTCGACCCGGAACGACTGGACGTTGCGGTCGAGACCGGCCGCGGCCAGTCGACGCCGGACGGACGACCCACCGCCCAAGAGGTTGCCCAGGCGGCGAGCCGATTCCTCGACCGTCGGCGCGACGAGCCGGCCCAGCGTCGAAAGTGGCAGGCGCGACACCTCGGCGTCCGGCCAAGCCTGTCCGTCGAGATCGCGCAGGTACGGCGCGACGCGGTCATCGAGGCGCGGCCGTCGCACGGGCGGCAGTCGAGAGATCGTCACGACCAGCCCGCTGCCCGCCACGAGCCCCACGAAGGCACCCGTGACACTCACCGCAGCACCCGCTCCTCCGCCGGCAGGCGGGCGATCCGCAGCATCACCCGGTAGGCCGTGATGCACACCGCAGCCCCGACCGCCAGCACGAGTACACCGGCGCTCGAGTCGTAGCGCGCGACCGTCTCGGGGCGAAGGGACAGGAATCCGAGGACGAGCCATGGCGAGGCGACCGACAGGCGCGCGGCGTTCACCGTCCACGACTGCCGGGCCTCGATCTCACCCCTCGTACGGACATCGGCCCGGAGGAAGCCGGAGAGGGTGCGCAGGAGGCGGCCGAGCTCGTTGCCGCCCACCTGGCGGGCTAACCTGACGGCTTCCACGACCCGGTCACCCACCGGGTCTGCGAGGGCGTCCTTGAGCCGGTCGAGGCACTCGTCGAACCGGCCGGTCGAGCGGTAGTCCTCGCCGAAGCGCTGGAACGGCCGCCGCAGCGTCTCCGGACCGCGGACGCCGAGCTGGGCGAGCGCCTCCGGCAGAGAGAGCCCAGCGCGGATCGCGGAGCTGATGTGGTCGACCGCGTCAGGCCAGACCTCGCGCAGCTCCCCGCGGCGGCGGCCGGCGCGCTGCCGTACGAGTGCGATCGGAGCGTACGCAGCGGGCAGCGCGAAGGCCACCGCGATCGCGATCGATCGGGAGAGGACCACGGTGCCGACGAGCACGACGAGTCCGGTCGTGATGCAGCTCAGCACCAGGGCGGCCGGTGTCACTCCCTCGACCCCGGCCTGGGTGAGCAGGTCACGCAGCCTTCCTCGGCGGCGGCCGTCCCGCGCGCTCGACGAAGCCTCCCCGGGGTGCAGCGCGGTCCAGACGAGCAGCAGACCGATACCGAACCCGAGCCCGACGAGCGCCCCCATCAGCGCAGGACCTCGTGCCCGTTCGTCACTGCCAGGCTCGGCGCCGTTGGACGGTAGCGCTCGGCGAGCAGCGCCGCGATGTCGTGGCCGACCCGCGCGAAACGATCAAGGTGCGGCGGAAAGCCGTCGGCTCGTACGAGCTCGCCGTCGTGCGAACGGAAGATCGACTCGACCTCGATGACGCCGTCCTCGCAACGTCCTGGGATGGCGGCGATCTCGGTGACCGCGCGATGCCCGGTCGGATCGCGGTCGACGAAGACGACGAGATCGATCGTCGCCGCGACAGTCGGGACGACGAACGCCGAGGTGACGTTCTCGGCAGCGAGCAGCGGCAACGTGCAGAGCTTGGTGACCGCGTCGCGGGCGCTGTTCGCGTGGACGGTGGCCAGGCCCGGCACGCCGGAGTTGAGCGCGAGCAGCAGGTCGAGGCACTCTTCCTGCCGTACCTCCCCGACCACAATGCGGTCCGGCCGCATCCGGAGCGCTTCCTTGACGAGCCGCCGCAGGCGGACCTCGCCGGTCCCCTCCAGGCTCGGCTGGCGAGTCTGCATCGCGACGACGTCCGGCAACCTGAGCGCGAGCTCGAAGACCTCCTCGCAGACGACGACCCGCTCGCGGGCCGGGATCGCACTGCCGAGGCAGTTCAGCAGCGTGGTCTTGCCGGCCTGCGTACCGCCGGCGACGACGATGTTGAGCCCGGCGGCGACCGCCGCCGCGAGGAACGCGGCCGCGTGAGCGGTCAACGACCCGAGCTCGACGAGCTCGTCGAGATGGTGCGCGCGCACGACGAACTTGCGGATGTTGATCGACCAGTGGGCGCGCGTGA
>Ga0136615_10000950_pt1 | contig 13638 bp, 15 predicted proteins | sample AntDrymUQ2882206_2_FD_106647 | JGI IMG/M metagenome (GOLD analysis project Ga0136615, IMG submission 106647) | Polar desert sand microbial communities from Dry Valleys, Antarctica - metaG UQ288 (22.06) | ecosystem: Environmental > Terrestrial > Soil > Desert | place: Antarctica: Dry Valley...
GCCGACGGCGGTACGGTGCGTCTCACGGCGTAGGTCTCCCTTCTTGGTCTTGCAGGACTTGGGGGAACCTACGCCGTGCCTACGACGGGCCCGGCGGATTTACAGCAGTTGAGAGACGCGACCCGAACCGGCTCGGTTGCAGGCGCTTCCCTCGCTGAGAACTTTCCAGGCGTCCACTCGAACGACCGGCGTGCCTTTAAGAGGGAGGTTTCGGGGCCGGGCGATCGGGGGAAGGTGAAGCAAGGCCAAGGGGGATTCCAGCTTTCCTCCGTCTCGCTCAGACGTTTACGGTGAAAACGGCAGGCGGCTTCAACCGTTCCATCCGAGTCGGCTGAGCGAAAGCTGGTAGCAGGCAGGTTCGAAGCAGTCGCGCCTCAGGGACTCACAGCTCGACCACTATGCTCGAACAGTTCTCGCCCCGCTGGCTTGCCGCTCTTCTAGCTATAACGGCTATCGTCGGCTCTGCCAGCGCGCTGATCGCGGTCTTCAGTCCAGCGTCGGCGGGCGCGAGGCAAACCGCCGCCGTGCAGACTCATCTGCTCTGGTCACAGTACGACAGCGCAGAAGTCGACAGGCAGCTCGACAAGGCAAAAGCGGTCGGAGCTGGCATGGTTCGCGTGGACGCTGGCTGGGGGGGCATCGAGCCCCACACCAAGGGAAGCTACAGCGAGTGGTACCTCTCTCGAATGGATGCCGTAGTGGACAAGGCGCAGGCGCGGGGACTGAAGGTGCTCTTTACGTTCTGGGAGACGCCGTGCTGGGCTTCGTCCGCGCCGGCTGATCTGAAACAGGACTGTGCTGGGGAGTGGTGGAAGCGTGGCGTTCAGCGCTATCCGCCCGTACGCAGCTCCGACTATGCGGACGCGCTCGAGTTTGTGGTGAAGCGGTACCGCGATCGTGTGGCCGCGTGGGAAATCTGGAACGAGCCGAATTTGAGCTACTTCTTCAAGGCGACAGACAAAGCCGCGACTTATGCGGACCTCGTAAAGGCTGCATACCCGTCTGCAAAGGCAGCGCATCCTGAGTCGACGATTATCGCCGGTTCTCTGTCCGGGGCGGACGTCAGCTTCACAAGGGCTCTCTACTCAGAGGGGATCGAGGGTTCCTTCGACGCCTTTTCGGTGCACCCATACAGCGGCGACCGGTCGCCACTCGACCCTGGCGATGACCGTTGGATCCACAGCAGCTTCGTTCGAGGGGTACCCGCTGTACGGTCCACGATGCTCCAAGAAGGTGACGACAAGCCGCTTTGGCTGACCGAGTTCGGCTGGAGCACTTGCGACATCCGCGACCAGGAGCCGTACAGAAACTGCGTCGCTGCGTCAGTTCAGGCTGACTACCTCCGGCTCGCTTATGGGCAAATGCAATCATGGCGCTACGTAGAAGTCGGCGTTTGGTACAACCTTCAGAACACAAGCGCTAACCTCAGTGACCTCAATGGTAACTATGGTTTGCTCAACTACGAGGAGGCCGAGAAACCTGCGTACGCGGCGTTCCGAGCTGCCAGCGCGGTGCTGAATCGGACGACGTCGGTAGTTCGCCCCGTCGCGGACGCTCACGTTAGAAGCGATTACCCTTCGGTGAACTACGGAGACTCGCCAGGGCTACGGGTCGATGGCGGGCCCGTTTCGATCGCTTACCTGCGGTTTCACGTCGACGTTCCCTCCGACCGACGCATGGTCAAGGCAAAGCTAAGGATTCATACCCGCGTCGGCTCGAGTTCTGGGTTTACGGTGCACGACGTATTCGACGACGCCTGGGCCGAGGGCAGGGTCACTTACGAGACGGCGCCCGCGATCGGTCGCCAGGCCGCGGCTTCGGGCCCGTTTTCGTCCGACTCAGAAGTGGATATCGACGTGACCCCGCTGGTCCGCGAGAGCGGTCCAGTGAGCATGACGCTCAAGCGCACGTCGACTTCGTCGAACATATACCCCTCGCGGGAGGCGATGGAGAACCGCCCTAAGCTCGTCGTGACGACCGACTTGACTGAGTAGGCGATGACGGTCATTGGGTCGCCGCAGGCCGCGTCCCCCCCGTGCGGGGTAGCATGGTAAGACTTTAGGCTGAGCGGGCAAGCGATTGAGTGCCGCGCGGCCTCATGTTCCGTCTCCCGCTGACTGGGTGGAATCCGCCTCGGCGCGCAGGGCAGTTCGAGCCGAGCCGCCTGTCTGCTAACTACCCGAGGCCCGAGGATCTATGTTGCAAGGCATGTCTTCACTGTGCCCGCCCTCTCTGTCAACGTCACGTCAGACGCGCATGACCACGCAATTACTGACTCGCGAGGGCGAGAACGGAGCACGTGATGTCGTTGATCGAGAACAACGGAGCTGGCGGCCGCGAAGCGCAGAGAGCCGTAGGCGAGCGCAGCGAAGCGGCCGCCGGGCGCGCCGCTGCGAAGGGGGTCCGCGACCCCGAGCTGGTGGAGCGCCCGAAGCGGCGGCGGTTCACCGCCGAATACAAGCTGCGGGTGCTGCGCGAGGCTGACGCCTGCAGCGAGTCGGGCGAGGTCGGTGCGCTGCTGCGCCGCGAGGGCCTCTACAGCTCGCATCTGTCGAGTTGGCGCCGCCAGCGTGACGATGGGGCGCTCGAGGGGCTCGCGCGCAAGCGCGGGCGCAAGCCGGCCGATCCCCGCGAGCGGCGGATCGCCGCGCTCGAGCGCCGCGCCGAGCGGGCCGAGGCGGAGCTCGAGAAGGCGCGCAAGGTGATCGAGGTGCAGGGAAACGTCTCAGCGCTCTTGGGCGATCTGCTCGGGCCGGAGGGCGCGCAGAAGAGCACCGAGCGATGATCGAGCAGACCGTCGAGGAGCTCACCCCGCTGGTCGGCACCCGCCCTGCCTGCCGGGCGCTGGGGGCCGCGCCGGCGACGATCTACCGGTGCCGCCGGCCGCCGACGCCACGGCCGCGGGGGCCCAGGCGCGCGCCGGCCCGGGCGCTGTCGCAGGCCGAGCGCTCCGCGGTGCTCTCAGAGCTGCGCTCCGAGCGCTTCGTCGACGCCTCGCCCGCTCAGGTATGGGCGACATTGATCGACGAGGGCCGCTACCTGTGCTCGCAGCGCACGATGTACCGGCTGCTTGAGGCGAACGGCGAGCTGTCCGAGCGGCGCGATCAGCTCGCCCACCCGGCCTACGCGAAGCCGGAGCTGCTCGCCTGCCGACCGAACGAGGTATGGAGCTGGGACATCACGAAGCTGCTCGGGCCGGCGAAGTGGACCTACTACTACCTCTACGCGATCCTCGACGTCTTCAGCCGCTATGCGGTTGGCTGGACCGTCCAGCCCCGCGAGTCGGCGGCGGTCGCCGAGGCGCTGATCGCCCAGGCGGCAGAGCAGCAGTCGATCGAGCCCGGGCAGCTCACCGTGCACGCCGACCGCGGCAGCTCGATGCGTTCGAAGCCGGTCGCCTTCCTGCTCGCCGACCTCGGTGTGACGAAGACGCACACGCGGCACACCTCGACCGACAACCCCTACTCGGAGGCGCAGTTCAAGACGCTCAAGTACAGGCCGGGCTTCCCGGCCCGCTTCGAGGAGATCGAGCATGCCCGCGCCTTCTGCCGCACCTTCTTCGGCTGGTACAACCACCAACACCGCCACTCGGGCATCGGCCTGATGAGCCCAGCGACCGTCCACTTCGGCCGAGCCGAGCAGGCCCATGCCGCTCGCCGGCAGGTGCTCGACGCTGCCTACGCCGCGGCGCCCGAGCGCTTCGTGCGAGGCGCACCGAAGCCACCCACGCTGCCGAGGGCAGCGTGGATCAACAAGCCCGACGACGAGGAGGTAGCTCACTAATTTCGAAGCCCGAGTGTCTCATTCGACTTGACAGGCTCCGCCGGGGACGGCCAGATTGAGCCCTATAAAGAGCCTGCGCGCCGACCTGCGCGCGGTCGAGGCGGGCGAGGCAGAGGGCGAGGTCGAGCCCCCGCCGGGCGCCGGCGCCGAGCGCCCGCCTTGCCTCGAGACCTCGCCCGAGGCGCCCGCGCTCTCGCTAGCCGCCCCGCGCTCGGGACCGACGCCCAGGCGCCGCGCCTAGGATCAGACCGTCGTCTCTGGCACCGACCGAGACGCCGGCCTGCGCCACAAGCCCGGCCACAGACCGCACCTCGTCCACCGTGCCCAGGTGGCGACCGACCCCAAGGCGCGGGTCATCGTGGCGGTCTGTGCCGAGGCGGCCACCGGCCATGAGGCCGGCTCGCTTCAGGCGCTGAGACCGCGCGCGCTGGGGCGGAAACCGAGCCACCGAGCTTTGCGCCGACCAGGGCTGTGCGGCGAAGGCCGTCTACCAAGAGCTCGAGGCCAAAGGAGTCACGGCCTTCATCCCGTCCCTGCCGAGCATGCGACACACCCCGCAGGGTCAGGCGGCCCGACGGAGGTGCAAGAGCCCCGAGGGCGTGGCCGCGACGGTCGATCGGATGACCCACGGCGAGGGCGCGATCGCCGAGCTCAAGCTCCGCCACGCCTTGGGCAGGCGCGCTGCCGGGGAACCCCCAAGCTCCAGGTCCAGCTCCTCGTCGGCGCCACCGCGGTCAACCTCAAGCGACTTGCACACCGCCTCCCGGCGGCCGGAGAAGGTCTCGCGCCGGACAGCGGCTCGCCAACAGGGAGGGACCTTCCCGCACGCCAGTGCGGTGGACCTACGAGATCTGTCTCAACTGATGCTCGCGTCACGTTCTTTGACGGGCTCCTAGTGGTCCGTTCTGCAAGTCCTGTGGCACTTGCAGGAAGTCGCGGTTGTGCGGTTGAATCGCCTTGTCGTCCTGGTTGGGCGACGATGGAGGCGAAGATGGCGGCGCAAGCGAAGTGCATCGAGATCGCACCGGAGGACCGTCCGGTGCTGGAGAAGTGGGCGAACTCGCGGACGGCCGAGCGGCGGCTGGTCGAGCGCGCGCAGATCGTGCTGCTGGCCGGGGAGGGCAAGCCGGCCAAAGAGATCGCCGAGCGGGTTAGTTGTGTTGCCGAGACCGCGCGGCGGCACCGTGCGCGCTACGTGCGCGAGGGACTCGAGGGTCTGCGCGACCGGCCCAAGTCGGGGCGCCCGCTCACCCACGACCAGGCGATCCGCGCGCGGCTGATCGCGTTGGCCTGCACCCGCCCGCCGCAGACCGACAACGGGGTGCGGCGCGAGCGCTGGACCCTGGCCGAGCTCGCCGATCAGGTCAGGATGTCGGTGTCGCGCGCGCAGGCGATCCTCGCCGAGGCCGACCTGCGTCCGCACGTCACCGAGCAGTGGGTGATGAGCGAGGTGGGCCCTGAGTTCGATGCTCAGGCCGCCGAGGTGTGCGGCCTCTACGTCGATCCGCCCGCAAACGCGATCGTCGTCTCGGTCGACGAGAAGACCTCGATCGCCGCGCGCGAGCCGGCCCGGCCCGACACCTTGCCTGAGCCCGGCCGGCCCGCGCGGCGCGACAGCGAGTACGTGCGCCACGGAACCCAGAACCTGTTCGCCGCGCTGCAGGTGCACTCGGGCGAGGTATCGGGGATGACTGCGCCTACGCGCAATCAATGGGACTTCATCGCCTTCCTGGATCAGCTCGAGGCCGAGATCCCCGCCGACCAGCAGGTCATCGCCGTGCTCGACAACCTCTCGACCCACAAGACCCAGGCCGTCAGCGCGTGGCTCGACGAGCACCCGCGCTGGCGCTTTGTGTTCACCCCCAAGCACGCCTCGTGGCTCAACCAGGTCGAGCTGTTCTTCTCGATCCTCGCCCGCCGCCAGCTCAAGCACGGTCATTTCAGCAGCCCCAACGACCTCGCCGTCCAGATGCTCGCCTTCGTCGAGCACTACAACCTCAGCGCCAAGCCGTTCGCCTGGACCTACACTGAGCCGGGTGCTCGCCGCATGACCAACACAACTTCCAGGACCGACCACTAGGTGATCGGATGGACCCTGGCCGGCGAAATGGCCCAGGCGGCCGCCGACGGCGGCGGACCGCCCACCTCGGCGGCCACGAGCTTCGAACCTTGGCCGACCTTGTCGCCGAGGCCTCCTTCGATCCTCAGATCTCCATGGAGGCCGGCTGCTAGCTTGAGGGTGCGCTGCGGGCGGCTGATCGACTGGCAGGTGGCCGGCCAAGGCCGTCGTACGCGTCGACTGAGCCTGGGCCCGCACCTTCGTGGACAGCATCGAGAGATATTGGGAGTCACTCCACGTAGGTCAGTCGCGGCTCGCCGGAGTGGGTTACGAGGGCTTCGGTCAAGCCTTCAACGCCTGGATGTACCGAGTGCGCCGGCCCGTCTTCCTGAAGACGGTGGCGCCCTTCCTGGAGGGCCGCACCGACCTCGAGGTCCTCGATATCGGCTCAGGGACGGGCTTCTACCTCGACCGCTGGCGCGAGCTCGGCGTCCGTCGAGTCACCGCCTCCGACTTCTCCGAGGCCGCGGTGGCGCGGCTAAGGGAGTCCTACGCCGACCGCAGCGCGCTCAAGGTCGACATCGGCGGGGAGCCGGCCGAGCTTCCCCCGGTCCAGTACGACGCGGTCTCGATCGTCGACGTTCTCTTTCACATCGTGGACGACGGGCGCTACCGGCGGGCCTTCGACAACCTCGGGCGGCTCGTCCGGCCGGGGGGCCTACTCGTGTTCTCCGAGAACTTCCTCCGCGGCGCTCGGAGGAGGGTCGAACCGGTACAGGTCAGCCGTTCCTTGAACGAGATCGAGTCGCTTCTCGCCTCCAGCGGCTTCCAGCCCCTGATCCGGCGTCGGATGTTCGTCTTGATGAACGCCCCCGTGGACTCATCTAGTCGACTCCACATGGGCGTCTGGAAGGTCCTCGCGAAGTCGATCACCTTGCAGAACTGGACCGGCGCAGTCGTCGGGCCACTTCTCTATCCGCTCGAGCGCGCCCTCGTCGCGCCCTCACGCGAGGGCCCCTCGACGGAGCTCATGGTGTGCAGGAAGGCCCCAAGCTAGCGGCCCCCGTGCTCGCGCAGGTGCCGCTCGAGGTCGCACCGCTTCACGCGGCGACGACTAGTTCGAGCGACTCGCTATCGGCGGCGGCTCGGCGCTCGCGTCTCGCCGAAGCGCAGCTCGCGGATGCCGTGGAGAGCGTCGATGACGTTCTCGCGCGCCTCCTGGCGGGTACGCCCTTGACCGAATGGCATGAAAACGGGCCTCGCGGTGGCAGGCTCCGGCTTGTCACCAACGGAGCTACCCGAGGAGGGCCCATGGACATGTTGCACGCTGACTCGATCTGAGCCGCAAGCGGCTCGACTACCACCCTGCTAGACGAGGACGGTGAGACGGTCGAGGTCGGCCAGGCGCCGGACGCCGACGGACTCGACGGCCTCACTCGCCGGCTCGCCTCGCACGGGCGGCAGGGGCACGCTTCTGCCACGACCGGGTCGAACTCTCGGGATAGTCGGGGTCGGTGAAGACGACCTCGGAGATCGCCGGTGGGCTCATCCCCTGCGCCGAGAGCAAGACGATCTGCGCCCGCCGCCAGGTGACGACCGAGCCGGAGTCGCGGCGCACGATTCGAAGTAGCCGATTGCCCTCCTCGGGCGTGATCTCCCGAAGTCCCACCCTGGTCGCCATCTCGCCCTCCCTCCGGCTCGGAAACCGTTCGGGAGGAGAGCTTCGGCGGCGAGGGACAGGCCCCTGTTATGGAAACCGGCGAACGTTGGCGGTCACGCCACTAGGTCGGTCGATTTCCGCAAACAGCGCAACTTGACAGCCATAGAAGCATCCTCGCGACCGCGCTCGGCGGTCTGCACCTGCCAGCAGGGACGCCGCGTGCACTTCACCACGCTCGCCGGACTCGCCAACGAGCTACAAGAGGCCGAGTCCCGACGCGAGCTGAGCCGCATCGTCGGCCGCTACGCCCGCACCGAACTCGTCGTCCTCGACGCGCTCGGCTACCTCGCGTTGGCCGACGGCGCCGCCGAGCTCGTCTTCCAGATGATCTCCGAGCGCAACGAGCGCGGCTCGTTGATCGTCACCACCAATCTCCCCTTCGGCGAGTGGAAGAAGGTCTCCCCCGACGCCCCCCTCGCCAAGGCCGTCGTCGACCGCATTACCCACAAGGCCCACTCATCAACACCGGCTCGGAGTCCTGGCGCTTCCGCCACGGCCTCGAGCGCCGGGGCAAAGGCCGCAAGGCGTGACTGCAGCGCCTCACAGGCCTCCTGAAACCCCCAGCGCCCGCCGGCCGAGCTCGCCCGAGGCCCCGGTCGGCACAGAACAGCCGCTTCGCGCCCCTCGCCACCCCAAGGAAGCGATCTGAGCCGATCTGCGGGCCTCTGGCCTGCCGCCGTGACCAACCCCCCTACCCACAAACCGGCCCGACCGACTCCGCCGACCGGCGCGCCGTCCGCACGCCCCGCTCGGCCCTACGGGCCTCGCTCCGCGCGCGGGCGAACCGCAGACGTCATCATGACCACCAGCCATCAACCGACGTAAGGTGAGGCCACTTCAAGCGCCCGCGGTGCGGCCAGTGCAAGCGGCCACGCCCACCAGGCGTCGTCCAATACGTCGTGCACCGTAAACCCAGAACTCGAGCCGACGCCCGTGTGAATCCTTAGCTTTGCGTAGCATGACGCTCAAGCGCACGTCGACTTCGTCGAACATATACCTCTCGCGGGAGGCGATGGAGAAACCGCCCTAAGCTCGTCGTGACGATCGACTTGACTGAGTAGGGGATGACGGTAATTGGGTCGCCGCAGGCCGCGTCACGGGGTAGCATGGTAAGACTTTAGGCTGAGCCGGCAAGCGATTGAGTGCCGCGCGGCCTCATGTTCCGTCTCCCGCTGACTGGGTGGAATCCGCCTCGGCGCGCAGGGCAGGTCGAGCCGAGCCGCCTGTCTGCTAAATACCCGAGGCCCGAGGATCTATGTTGCAAGGCATGTCTTCACTGGTGCCGCGGACGGCCAGATTGAGCCCTATAAAGGTCGCGGGTGCGGTGCGTTGATCGTTGCCTGGTGAAGTTCAGGGCCACGTACTCGTGGTTACGCTTGCCTATCCTTCTGAGCGATTGGCGTAGCCGTTGCGGCTCCTCGAGCGTGGCTAGTTGCTTCATTCCCTGTGCTAGCGCGGCGCAATCACCGGCGCTTACCACCACGTTACCCGTCACCATGGCCACCGTCTCAGCAGCACCGAACACGTTCGTGGAGACGATCGGCAGTTCTGCCGCCATGGCTTCCAGGAGCGCATAAGAGAAGCCCTCATACAGGCTGGGGAGTACGTAGATGTCGACTTGGCACAGTAGCTCTCGCACGTCCGCTTGCCAGCCCAGCAGGGTAACTCTTTCCTCTAAACCCGCATTTGCAATCTGTGCCTCAACCTCTTCGAAGAGCTCCCCGTCTCCAGCGAGAAGGAGGCGGACGGGAGGATGAGGGAGCTCGCGGCACATCTGGCTGAACGCCTCAGTCAAGAGCCCAGGCGCTTTCTGCGCGGTGAAACGCATCGCCGCACCGAATGTAAGAGGTGCGCTCGCGGCATCGATGGCTCGGGCGGGCCTACGGCCACAGCGGAAGTCCTCGGCATCTATACCGTTTTCAACGAGCGCGACACGCTCGGCGGGAACGAGTTTGGAGTCGAGGATGAACCTGCGCTCGCCTTCGGAGACAGCGATAATTGCCGAGGTTGCCCAGCGCCCGAGGATGCATTCTATCACTGTGTAGAGGAGCGCCTTCGACGGGGTGACTTCCGGCGAAGTCATGATGAGGCTATGCGGGGTGTAGAGAGCTGAACCGCCATGCCAGCGAGCGGCCGTACGCGCGAGCACTCCACCTTTGGCGCTATGGCCATGGATCACGTCGAAGGGCCCCTCCTGCTTGATCAAACGCCTGAGCTCCAGAAGGGCTCGGAGGTCACTAAGCGGAGCGATCTCCCGACGTATTCTCAACGGGACGAACCGAATTACCGGCGTTGCCCGGTCCACAAACTCCTTGAATGCGCGGTCGACGGTGTGGGGTGCGTAGGCGACCGTAATCCGGTCACCGTCGGCCACGAGGTCTTCGCACAAGTGTTTAACATGGCGCCCGAGGCCTCCGCCGCAAATGCCTACGACTTCTAAGACCCTCAGCCCGCTCATCTAGCTTGCGGCTATTCCCGAAAACCCTACTCAGGAAACGAATGGTCGTACTCCCTCACCCGCGGCGTATGGCGGTTTGTCTTTTCGCCATCGCTCGCTCGCGGTTATTTGTAGCAGCTCCTCCCGTTTTTCGGGTCTCCACGCGTTCTCGTGGAACCGCGGCGCCGGGTGAGCCACCCATAATCCCTGGAGAGGGCCGGGAACCGGCCCTCTCCATCGCCCTTGGTCGCGTCCCTCAACTGATGTAAATCCGCCGGCTCCGTAAGAGCCACGGCGTAGGTTCCCCGAAGTCCTTGCCAAGACCAAGAAGGGAGACCTACGCCGTGAGAAGAACCGTACCGCCGTCGGCGGAGATAGAGAGGAAGATCGACGACCTGCTCGCGGGCGGAGTTGCCGCCGGCGAGCCCGAGGGTCCGCTGTCGGAACTCGCCCAGCTGGGCGCGAAGCTGATCATCCAGCGCGCCGTCGAGGAGGAGTTCGACGCCTTCATCGGCCGGGCGCGCTACGAGCGCCGCCCTGAGGCGCCGCCCGGCAAGCGCAACGGCTGGCGCCCGCGCCGAGTCCAGACCGGCGAGGGCCAGGTCGAGGTCGAGGTGCCGCAGCTGCGCGAGGCCGCCGAGCCCTTCACCTCGAGGCTGTTCCCGCGCGGCTCGAAGCGGCTGCTGGCGACGGAGCCGCTTCGGGCGATGGTCGTGGGCGCCTTCGTCCGCGGCCTCTCGATGCGCGACGTCGAGTTGCTCTGCGAGGAGGCGGGGCTCGGGCAGGTGTCGCGCTCGAGCGCCTCGCGGATCTGCCGCGAGCTGCGCGATCGCTTCCGAGCCTTCATGGCGCGCGATCTGTCGCAGATCCGGCTGGTGACGCTGTTCCTGGACGCGATCTACCTGCCGGTCCGCCCCTCCGGCGCCAAGGAGGGCGTGCTCTGCGCCTGGGGCGTGGCCGAGTCCGGCGAGCGCATCCTGCTGGCGGTTTGGCTCGGGATGCGCGAGGCGGAGGAGGACTGGCTTGCCCTGGGCCGCGATCTCACCGCGCGCGGGCTGCCGAGCCCGCTGCTCGTCGTCGGCGACGGCGCCCCGGGGCTGGTCGCGGCAGTCGGGCAGCTCTGGCCCCGCGCCGATCGCCAGCGCTGCACGGTGCATCGGCTCCGCAACGTGCTCGCCAAGCTCCCCGAGCGCGAGCGCGAGCGCGTCCGGCTCGCCTACTGGCGGGCGCTCGACGAGGCCACCGACGAGGCCGACGGCCGGCGACGGGTCAGGGCGCTGGTCGGCGAGCTCGATGGCGCCGGCTTCGCCGCAGCGGCCGCCTGCCTCGCCGACGACCTCGAGGCACTCTGCGCCCACCTGCGCTACCCGCTGCGCCACCGCCGGCGATGGAGGAGCACCAATCTGCTCGAGCGCTCACTCGGCGAGGTGCGCCGGCGCACGAAGGTGATCGGGCGCTTCCCCGGGGAAGAGAGCTGCCTCTCGCTCTGCTGGGCGGTGCTCGACCTGGTCATCACCCACTCGAACGGGATCACCTTCACCGACCTCGACCGCCAGGTGCTCGAGCGGCTCGCTCGCGAGCGAGCCGAGCGGTCGACCGGAGAGGAGGTGATCGCCGCATAGACTGATCGCCACGGGAGCCTGGGCTGAAGTTACAGCGGCTCAGGGACGCGACCGCGCCCTTTGATAGTTGCGCAGGTCCTGACGACGCGCAGCCGCCCACTCGGGAAGGCTGCTGGCTGTCCAACGGCAAGCGGCTCCCAAGGAGGACGGCGTGCGCGTCACCACCGCATTGTGCGCCACGAGGCGCTGTGTGATCGAGCGGAGATGGAAGGGCTCCGCGGCCGGGCTGTCGCAGCAGCCCGGTGAAGCTCGGGGGCAGCCTGATCCCGGAAGCGCGGGGGATGGCGGGAGCAGCTCCGACGACGGCGAGGCGGGTCGGCGCCACCAGACGGCCCAGTGCTCGTCCAGCGAGACGGAAAGGCGCAACGGAAGTGAACCAGTGGTCGAACCCCCTCAAGCGTGACGCCGGCTCCAACCTGGTGGATGTGGGCCGGATCGCAGCGCACGCCGCCCGCGATGGCTGCGGGCAGCGACTCCGAAGCCGGCCTGATGCAGTCGGTGGGAGGCCGCGAGGAAGGTCTGCGGGGTACTCGTGGCGATGCTTCAGGGGAAGAGCTGGGCGCCCACCCCGTCGATCGAGACATGGTGAACGTGGGAACCGTCCCGGAGTCGCCCTTTCGTCGCCCAGGGTGGGCGGCGGCGGGCAGGCCCGCTGTCGGCTGATGGCCCCGGGCCGGGGCGGAGGGTCCGTAGTAGTCCGAGGCCGGGAAAGCCGGCCACATGGCGAAGGGACCCAGCGAGCCAGCGGCAAGGATGCTGGAAGGTCAGGAGGTCGCCGGTGAACACCGACGCTCCGTGCCCGGGCCCCGAAGAGGCCCGGGCACGGGTACTGAAGATCCAGGCCAAGCTGCACCAGTGGGCGACCGACAGCCCTGATCGTCGGTTCTGTGACCTGTTCAAACCTCGTCTGCGATCCCGCCTTCCTCGTGGTGGGCTGGGATCGGGTGCTGGGCAATCGAGGAGCACGGACGGCCGGCGTCGATGGGGTCGAGCCACGCTCCATCGGCGCGGACGGCGAGGAGTTCCTGCGCGAGCTGCGAGACGATCTTAAGGCCCGCAGGTTCACCCCGCTGCCGGTGCGCGAGCGGATGATCCCCAAGGCGTCGGGCAAGCTGCGACGCCTTGGCATCCCGACCGCACGCGACCGGGTCGCGCAGGCCAGCCTCAAGCTGGTCCTCGAGCCGGTCTTCGAGGCGGACTTCGACCGGTGCAGCTACGGGTTTCGCCCGCTGCGCCGAGCCCAGGATGCGATCGAGGAGATCCGCCACTTCACCGCAGTTTCACCGTAGAAGTCACATCGGACGGAGACGGGGTTGGTTTCCCATGCGGGCAGCGCGCTGCTCGCCCAGGTCGCCGACAAGACGGGGCTCACACGAGCGCTCTCGAGCGGCCTGCGCTCACTCCAAGCAGCGCACACCGCCCGAGACCAGATCGCGGTCGCCGAGGCGGCGCTCGAGCAGATCCCCGCCCAGCACGTCGAGGACATCAAGACTCCTGACGGCACACAGCGCGACAACGGTCAAGTCGCCGAGGTCTCAGACCGCCTCGACCTGGCCGGCTGGCCCGCGGCCTCGCGTGTCATCGTGCGCCGCGAGCGCCCCCACCCCGGCGCCCAGCTGTCGTTCCAAGCCACGACGCCACCGCTTCCAAGCGATCCTCACCGACCAGGACGAGGCCGACATCGCCGCGATCGAGCGCCGCCACCGCGCCCGCGCGCGAGTCGAGGACCAGGTCCGCTCAGACAAGGACACGGGCCTCGAGAACCTGCCCTTCCGCGACTTCGCCCTCAATGCGGTCTGGCTCGAGCTCGTCCTCATTGCCCACGATCTGATCGGCTGGCCCAAGGCGCTCGCACTCACGGGCGAACTCGCCCGCTCAGAGAGGGCCGTCTACGGGCCAGAGCGGGCGTGGCGCCTGCCGGAGCGAAGGGCTGGTTGCGGGTGAGCATGTGCCAGATCGCCTCAGCGAGGCGGCGGGCGATGTCGACCTGGGCGACCTTGGGGCGGCGTTGGCGGCC
>Ga0136615_10000952_pt1 | contig 13621 bp, 12 predicted proteins | sample AntDrymUQ2882206_2_FD_106647 | JGI IMG/M metagenome (GOLD analysis project Ga0136615, IMG submission 106647) | Polar desert sand microbial communities from Dry Valleys, Antarctica - metaG UQ288 (22.06) | ecosystem: Environmental > Terrestrial > Soil > Desert | place: Antarctica: Dry Valley...
CCGGCGGAGGGAGCCCGGCCGTTGCGGGCGGCACCTCGCTCACGGTCTACTCAGGCCGGGAGGAGAACTTCGTGAAGCCGATCCTCGACCGCTTCTCGGAGGCAACCGGAATCGAGCTGCGCGTCCGCTACGGCGACAGTGCGGCGCTCGCCGCCACACTGCTCGAGGAGGGCAACGGCAGTCCCGCCGACGTCTTCTTCGCCCAGGACGCCGGCGCCCTCGGCGCGGTCGCTGCGGAGGGTCGGCTGCGGGTGCTCCCGGCACCGACGCTGCGCCGGGTTCCCGCGCGCTTCCGTGCCCCCGGCAAGCGCTGGGTGGGCATCTCGGGCCGCGCGCGCGTCGTCGCCTACAACACCGACGTCGTGAGTCCCGGGTCGCTCCCCTCGGCGATCTGGGGCTATACGAACCCGCGCTGGAAGGGCAAGCTCGGCCTCCCTCCGACGAACGCCTCCTTCCAAGCCTTCGTGACCGCGATGCGCCTGCGCGCGGGTGACGACCGGACTCGCGACTGGCTGCTCGCGCTGAAGGCGAACGACGTGAAGTTCTACACCAGCAACTCGCGCGTCCTGGCGGCGATCGCGAGCCGGGAGATCGAGGCCGGCTTCGTCAACCACTACTACCTCTACCAGCTCAAGGAGCAGCAGCCGAATGCACCCGTGGCCAACCTGTTCCTCGGCGCACGTGATCCCGGTGCGCTGATCAACGTCGCCGGCGCGGGCATTCTGAGCACGAGCTCGAAGAGCGCCGCCGCGCGGCGGCTGATCGACTTCCTGCTCTCACCCGAGGCGCAGCGCTTCTTCGCGCGGAGCCCCGGACGGGCCGAGTACCCGCTGATCGCGACGGCGCGGCCGCGCGTGGGTCTGCCCCCACTCGCGAAGATCGAGGGAGCCAAGCTGAACCTCGGTCGACTCGGCCCCGAGCTGCGGCGGACGCTCGAGCTCCTGAGCGAGGTCGGCTACACGAGGTGAGGCGCGCACGCGCGCCGCTCGTGCTCACGGTGCCGGCGCTCGTCACGGTGGCGGGCGTGCTCCTCCCACTCGGCTATCTGATCGTGCGTGCCGCGGGTGCGAGCCGCGACGCCTGGGAGGTGCTCGCGCCCGACGTCACGGGCCGGCTCGTGCTCGATACGGGAGTCCTCGTCGCGGTCGTCGTCGCGGGCTCGCTCGCGATCGGCATGCCGCTCGCCTGGCTCGTTGCGCGCACCGATCTGCCGGGGCGCCGTTTCTGGGCCGTCGCGGTCGCGTTGCCGCTCGTGATCCCGAGCTACGTCGCGGCGCTCGCCCTGCTCGGGGCACTCGGCCCTCGCGGGCTGCTCCAGGACCTGCTCGGCGTGGAGCGCCTGCCCGAGCTGTACGGACTTCCGGGCGCGGCGCTCGCCCTCACGCTCTCGAGCTATCCGTACGTGTTTCTGCTCGCGACGGCAGCTCTGCGGAGCCTCGACCCCTCGTTCGAGGAGGCGGCGCGGGCGCTCGGCCAGTCACGCGGCGCGACGTTCCGTCGCGTGACGCTTCCGTCCCTGCGTCCAGCCCTCGCGGCGGGCTGCCTGCTCGTCGCCCTCTACGTGCTCTCCGACTTCGGCGCCGTCTCGCTGATGCAGTATCCGGCGCTGACACGCGCGATCTATCTCCAGTACGAGGCGCTCTTCGACCGGGAGCCGGCGGCAATCCTCGCGCTCGTACTCGTGCTCCTGGCCGTGCTCGTGCTCGCGCTCGAGTCGCGCTTCGGGCGCCGCGGGAAGCTGCACCGCTCCTCGCCGGGCGCCGCGAGAGCCGCCGCCCCGGTGGCGCTCGGCGGCTGGCGCTGGCCCGCGCTCGCGTTCTGCGGGCTCGTTGTCGGGCTCTTCCTCGCACTTCCCGTGGGCGTGCTCGTCTACTGGGCGACGCAGGCGAGCTCGCTCGGAGTCGAAGGCGGCATTCCCTGGCGCGAAGCGGTGAACTCGGTGTCGGCTTCTGCGCTTGCGGCCGGGATCGCCGTCGCGGCCGTCCTCCCCGTCGCCTTTCTCGCCCAACGGCATCCCGCCCGGTGGACGCGACTGCTGGAGCGAGCGTCGTTCAGCGGCAACGCGTTGCCCGGCATCGTGATCGCGCTCTCGCTGGTCTTCTTCGCCGCCCGCTACGGCGGGCGCATCTACGGAACGCTCGCGCTCCTCCTCTTCGCGTACGTGGTGCGCTTCCTTCCCGAGGCGCTCGCCGCCGTCGCCGCGTCGCTGCGGGCGGTCGACCCCCGGCTCGAGGAAGCGGCCCGCGGGCTGGGACGCCGGCCGGCGAGCGTCCTGCTGACGGTGACCGCGCGGCTCGTGCGCCCCGGGCTCCTGACCGGGGCCGCCCTGGTCTTCCTGAGCGCCATGAAGGAGCTTCCGGCGACGCTGCTCCTCCGCCCCATCGGCTTCGATACGCTCGCGACGGAGGTGTGGACGGCCACCTCGAGCGCGGCCTACTCCGACGCCGCGCCGCCCGCGCTTCTCCTCGTCGCGGTCTCGGCGCCACTCGTCTACCTCTTCACGAGCGGGCGCGGGTCGGGGAGGAGCGCGCCGGGATAGAGTGGGCGCCGTGGCACAGGGACACTCGATCGACGAGTACCTGGAGACGATCTACTTCCTCGCGTTTCCGATCGGGGAGTACCGCCCGCTCGCCTCGGGCTCGCCGACGCTCGCTGCGCGCGTGGCCGAGATGCTCGGCGTTTCGCGCGCTTCCGCCGGCGAGATGCTGAAGCGCCTCGAGGCGGAGGGGTTGATCGAGCGCGGCGAGCGCAAGGAAGCTCTCCTCACCGAGAGCGGCCGTGCGCGATCGGAGCGGGTCGTCCGCAAGCACCGGATCATCGAGCGGATGCTGACCGACTTCATGGGCTATACGGCGGCCGAGGCGCACGAGCACGCGGACGAGCTCGGCGACACCTTCACCGACGACATGGTCGATCGCATCGCGAGGCGCCTCGGCAACCCCGAGCGCTGCCCGCACGGGTGGCCGGTCGACACGAACGTCGAGCAGGCCGAGAACCGCGAGCTCAGCCCACTCTCCGACCTCGAGCCCGGTACGCGGGCGACGATCGTGCGACTCGCCGAGCACGACGGCGACCTTCTCCACTGGTTCTACGAGCAGGGCCTCGAGCCCGGCCAGGAGCTCGAGGTGCGGAGCACGCGGCCGGCGGCCGGGCAGATCGTCGTCGGGATCGACGGCGGGGAGCGCTCGGTGGGGGAGAAGGCTGCAGCCGGGCTGTTCGTCAGGCCGGTTTTGCCTGCGCCAGCAGGCGGCTGAGCGTCTTCGCGTCGAGCTCGCCGCGGTTCTTTCCGAGAGCGGCGAGCGCTCCGCGCAGCTTTGCTTGCTTCGGCATGGCCGCTCGGTTCGCTGCGGCTCGGCCTGTTCCTGCCTACGTGGCGGGCGGCGCCTCGAAGCGGACGGTGACGCTGCGGAAGCCGAGCGATCGCAACAGGCTCTCGAGCATCCTCCTCGTGTTGGTTTCACCGCGCGCGATCAGACCCGACCCGTTGCGCGCCGCCTCCTCGAGCTTGTCTTCGGCGAGCAGGTAGAGCTCGCGCTCGTTGCCGCCTCCGCCGAAGAAGACGCCTCCGACCCGGTTCAGCAGTCCACGGTCGCGGTCGAAGACCCGGCTCCGCTCGAGGTCGAGCTCCGCCTCCGAGAGCTCGGGCTGCGGCAGGGTGATCGTCGCCCTCCGGCGGTCGCTCGAGACGCGGATCGCCTCGTCGTCGAGCTGGGAGAAATCGACCGTCGCGTCGACGTTGCCGACGGCGACGAAGAGCGTGCGCTCGCCGAGCACCTCGGAGGGCAGCACCGTGTCCTTCTCGAGGTCGACGACGACCTGGAAGTGGCCGCTCGCGGCGCGATATTCACGGAGGTCTTTGATGGAGCGGAGAACGGCCGGCTGGCTGCGGTCGACCGTCCGGGTCGCGAAGGGGTTCGAGAACGATGGGAGCAGGTCGCGAAACCACTCGACCGTGATGAAGAGCCCGATACCCACGAGCGCGACGGCGACGAGCCCCAGCGGGAATCTCATCCCTCGGCGTCGGGCCCCGGCGGCCACGAGCGCGAGGGTACCAGCGCCTCGGCGCTACTCGATCCCGAGGAACAGCGCGAACTCACTCCGGTTGCCGCCATCCTCGCTCGTGGCGTACCCGAAGAGGCTGCGGAGCGGCTCGAGATTCTGCCGCACGTCGTCCGGCACGTCTTCGTCCCCGAGGTTCGCGAGGTCGAGAGCGAGCGGAACGCCCTCCTCGAGGTCGAGGTAGACGAAGCCCACGGTCTCGTCGGGGGCGCCGGCGGCCTCCTGCGCCTGCGAGAAGCCGTCGTCGTCGGCGAGCTTCGGCCCGTCGGCGCGAAGATCCTCGATCCCGTCGCGGCCGCTCGTGAGAACCAGCTTGCCGTCGAAACCGGCGTAGAAGAGCGAGAACTGACCCAGGTCGAGCTCGCGCGCCTCCACGCCGTCGATCTCGACGTCGCGCGGCGCCGAGCCTCCGATCCGGGTTGCGGCAGCCGCCAGCTTGTCGAGCGTGCGCATGGCCTCCGCCTCGTCGTCGACCGTGAGGACGAGCGTGCCGGCCGGGATCGGGCTCGCCTCCTGGAGGTAGAGGGCGGCCTCGCCGCCGAAGAGCGGCAGGAGGTCACGGTCGATCGAGACGCCGAGCGCGCTCTCGAACTGGGCGATCTGCCGGTCGAGATTCAGCTCCTCGGGCACGATGTCACCCAGCGAGTTCCGCAGCTCGCGGAGGGGCTGCTCGAGGTTGTTGAACGAGAGATAGGCGACGACGCCGGCCGGTACCTCGTCGACGAGCTCGGACGAATACGACTCGAGCTCGATCTTCACGTCCTCGCCGCGGCTCGCGCCCTCGAGGCGGACGCCGTTGTCCTCAGCCGTCGCGGCCGCGCTGATCCACAACGTCTTGCCGAAGCGGGCCGTGAGGCGCTCGAGGCCACCCGACGGCAGGCCGGAATCACCGCCGAGGTTGCTGGTCGCCTGGTTCAGCTTGTCGCCGTTGACGTACACCTTCGCGAGCGAGTCGTCGGGCAGCGAGGCCATCGCCTCGTCGAAGCGCTCGCTGTCGGCAAGCGAGTCGCCACCCTCGGCGACGAGGGCCTGGTCGATGATCGCCTCGGTCTCGGCGATCACGTAGGTGCCGTCGTCGAGCTTGCGGAACTCCGGGACGTCCTCCGGATCGTCGCCCGCGCGCAGGAGTGCTTCGAAGCGCGCCTCGTCCTTCGGATCGTGGATGGCCACGAACGGGACGTCGCTCGAGCCCGACGTAGCGCCCTCGGGAACGTCGAGCACCGCGAAGGCAAGCTCGGGTCCGAGCGCGGGCTTGACCTCGGTCTCGTAGTCGACGCCCTCGTCGGAAAGCGACTTCCGCACCTCGGCAATCAGCTTCTCGCGGAAAGTGAACTTCTGCAGCAGCGCGTCGACCTGCTGCCACTGATCGGACTCGAGGTCGCTGTCGACCGCGCCGTAGACGAGCACGTCGGAGCGGACGAGCTCGGCGCCGGCGGTTCCTGCCGTGCCGACGGCGCCCTCGGTCGACGAGGAGCCGCCGCAGCCTGCGGCGAAGAGCGGCAGAAGGAGCGCGAGGATGAGTGGGTGTCGCAGCACGAGCAACATGCTATCCGCTCCCTTTTTCGGCGCCGACCGCGGAAGGCTTGAGTCCCTCGTGCTCCTGCGTCGGCTCGCGGCGCATCAGGGCAGCGACGAGCTCGCTCAGCTCGACTCCCGCGAGCACCTGGCAGACCCCCTCCGTGATGGGCAGCTCGATCCCGAGCCGGTGCGAGAGATCGCGCAGGACAGGCGCGGTCGTCAGCCCCTCGACGACCTGCCCGATCGCCGCCGCCGCGTCCGCCGGCGAATGGCCGCGCGCGATCAACTCCCCCGCGCGCCGGTTCCGGCCTGACCGGTGCCAGCACGTCACGATCAGATCGCCCATGCCCGCGAGGCCCGCGAACGTCTCGGGCGCGGCCCCGGCAGCCTCACCGAGGCGCGCCATCTCGGCCAGGCCCCGCGTGATGAGGGCCGCCTTGGCGTTGTCGCCGAGCCCGAGACCGTCGACACCGCCCGCCGCGAGCGCGATCACGTTCTTCGCCGCGGCGCAGAGCTCGACGCCCACGAGGTCGTGGTTGACGTAGACCCGGAAGGTGCCGCTGTTGAGCGCCGCCTGGAGCCTGAGGCAGAGCGCTTCGTCCTCGCTCGCGATCACAGCGGCGGTCGGCAGGCCGTCGAGCACCTCCTCGGCCATGTTCGGGCCGGAGAGGACCGCGACCGGACGGTCCCGTACGAGCGTCGAGAGCCGCTCGCCCGTCCCGGGGTCGAGACCTTTCGTCAGGCTGAGCACCGGCGCCTCACCCGGGAGGGCGTCCGCGACGGAAGCGAAGGCACGACTCGGGACGGCGAGGACGACGAGCTCGGTGGCGGCGAGGGGTGCATGCTCGAGCGTCGCGGCCTCGATTCCCTCCAGACGAGCGCCGGGAGCATAGCGCGGGTTCCGGCCCCCTTCGTTGATCGCGCGCACCTGCTCCGGGTCGCGGCAGGCGAGCACGACGGCGTGGCCGCGCTGACGGAGGAGCGTGGCGAACGCCGTTCCCCAGGAGCCTCCGCCGACGACGACCGTCCGCATCAGGCGCGTCCGATGAAGTCGATCGTGACCGGCACGCCCGCGAGCGAGAAGCGCTCGCGCAGCTCGTTCTCGACGTAGTAGCCGTAATCCCGGGTGACCAGGGCGGCGTCGTTCACATGGAGGCGGAAGCGCGGCGGCCGTGTCTGCACCTGGGCGCCGTAGAGGATCTTCAGCCTCTTCCCCCCTCGCGCGGGCGCCTCGCGCGCCTCCCGGATCTCCGCCAAGAACCGGTTCATCTCCGCCGTGGCGACCCGGGCCGTGTGCTTGGCGAAGAGCGCCGCCGTGCCGTCGAGCAGGCGCTCGAGGCCGCGCCCCGTCTTCGCGGACACGGCGATCGCCGGCGGGCGTTGGCGCAGGCGGCGGTCGAGCATCGGCTTCACCTCCTCGATCCGCACCGTCGAGACGTCCCACTTGGAGAGGACGACGAGGGTCGAGCATTGGCCCTTGCGGGCGATGTCGGCGACGGCGAGATCGCCTTCGACGACTCCTTCGCTCGCGTCGATCAGCACGAGCGCCACGTCCGCGCGGTCGACAGCCTCGAGCGCTCTCAGCTCCGAGTAGTACTCGATCCCTTGCCGGTGCCTCCGCTTGCGCCGCAGACCGGCCGTGTCGACGAGCACGAAGGTCTGATCGCCGCGCTCGAGCACCGTGTCGATCGCGTCGCGCGTGGTCCCCGGCACCTCCGAGACGATCGTGCGCTCCTGGCCGAGGAGCGCGTTCAGGAGCGACGACTTGCCGACGTTCGGGCGGCCGAGGATGGCGACCCGGATCGCCTCGGAGTCGACCGGTTGGCGTCCTTCGCCCGGCAGCCGGGAGACGACCTCATCGAGGAGGTCGCCGGTGCCGTGCCCGTGCAGGCCCGAGAGCGGAAAGGGGTCGCCGAGGCCGAGGCGATGGAACTCGAGCGCCTCGTTGTCGCGGCGCGGGTCGTCGATCTTGTTCGCCAGGACGATCACGGGCGTGCGCGCCGCGCGCAGGATCCCGGCGAGCTCCTCGTCCCCGGGCGTGATGCCGGCGCGCGCGTCGACGACGAAGAGGACGAGATCGGCCTCGGCCACCGCGGCCCTCGCCTGCTCGGCGATCGAGCGGGTGATGGGCGAGGGGTCGGCGATGTCCACGCCGCCCGTGTCGATGAGGAGGAAGCGCCGGCCGTTCCAGTCGCAGATCAACTCCTTGCGGTCGCGCGTCACCCCCGGCGTCTCGTGGACGACGGCGGCGCGCGACTCCGTCAGCCGGTTGATGAGGGTCGACTTGCCGACGTTCGGAAAGCCCACGATCGCGACCGTGCCGAGCAGCGGCTCGTCGGCGAAGGCGGCTTCGGCCGCCGCCTCGCGCACGCGTGTGCGTGGTCGGCTCATCGCGGTGGGAGCGCGCGCCGCGGCCGGCCGAGCTCGTGCATCTCGACGAGGAACTCCCACAGGCGGCGGAGCTCGCGCTGGATCTCGCTCGAGGCCTCGCGGTAGCCGCGGCCGTTCCGGGGCAGGCCGTCGAAGCGGAGCGGCTCGCCCCACGCCACCGAGACGGGATGGAAGTTGCCGGGACGCCAGGTCTGGCTGCCGTGCACGGCGGCGCAGACGACGGGAACGCCCTCCTGGAGCGCGACCATCGACGCGCCCGGCTTCACCTCGCCGGGAACGCCGGAGAGCTGCCGTGTCCCTTCGGCGAAGAGGCCGAGCGCATGTCCGCGCGCGACGACGCCGCGCATCATCCGGACGGCCTCCCGGTCGGACTCTCCCCGCCGCACCGAGAACGTCCCGAACGACCGGATCAGCTGGCCCACGCCCGGCATCCGGTGGGCCTCGACCTTCGCCATGTAGTAGATCGTGCGCGGGCTGGCGGCGCCGAAGATGGGCGGGTCGATCCAGCCGAAGTGGTTGAAGGCGAAGACGACACCTCCGCGCGGCGGGACACGCTCGACGCCATAGTTCCGCGTGGGCGTGAAGAGCTTGACGAGCGGCTGGAGCGTGACGCGCCCGAGCGCCCAGACGAGGTCAGCGCTGTTCATTCGACCTTTCCGCTTCGCGCAAGAGCTCGAGCACAAAGTGCGTCATTTGAGTCCGGCTCTTCATGTTCTCAGGCTGTCTTGGTTGCGCCTACTAGACGGGCGCGGACGAGCTCCTCGATCCGCCCTACGACGTCATCGACGGTGAGCTCGGTCGTGTCGATCAGCCGGGCGTCGTGCGCGGGCTGCATCTGGGCGGCGTCGCTCTCGTCCCGGAGCTTGAGGTCGGTCGCGAGGGCGTCGGCGCCGATGCCCGGCCGCTCGGCCTGACGGCGCCGCGCGCGCTCGGCGGGGTCTGCGACGAGGTAGACCTTCACCTCGGCCTCCGGCGCCACGACCGTGCCGATGTCGCGGCCTTCGATGACGGCGTCACCCGCCTCGGCGAGCTCGTGCTGCCGCCTGCGCATGACGCGCCGGACGGGTTGATGGCGCGCGACGATCGGAACGGCGCGGTCTATACGCGGCTCGCGGATCGCGCGGGTCACGTCCGTTCCATCGATGCCGACCTTCCCGTCGGTGCCCAGCTCGACGGGAGCCTCCTCGGCGAGCTCGGCCATGCGCTCCCCGTCCTCGAGCGAGATCCCGCGCTCGAGCGCGAGCAGGGTGAGCGCGCGGTACATCGCCCCCGTGTCGAGGTAGCGGAACCGCAGGTGCTCGGCGAGCCGGCGTGCCACCGTGCTCTTGCCGGCTCCCGCGGGGCCATCGATCGCAACGATCATCGAACGTTCTCCTCGGTCGCCTGTCGCTGAGCGACCCTTGCGAGCAGCTCGAAGAATCCGGGGAAGCTTATTGCGACGGCTTCGGCTCCGCCCACCACGACGCCCCCCTGCGAGACGAGGCCAGCCACGGCGCCCAGCATCGCGAGGCGGTGGTCGCCGAACGACTCCATCCGGCCCCCGCGTGGGCGGGTGGGGACCCCGGTGATGGCGAAGCCGTCCTTCCGCTCCTCGATGTGAATCCCGATCCTCCTCAGCGCGGTTACCGTCGTGGCGATCCTGTCGGTTTCCTTCGCACGGAGCTCCTCGGCGCCTCGAACGGTGCTGCGACCGTGAGCCATTCCCGCCGCGAGGGCGAAGAGCGGCAACTCGTCGACCAGGGACGAGATCTCGGCCGGCTTGATCTCGGTCGCCGTCAGCGAGGAGGCGCGCACCTCGAGATCCGCGACCGGCTCGCCCCCGACCGACCGGCGGTTGAAGAGCGAGATCCGCGCACCCATGCGCTCCAGCACGACGAGAAGTCCCGTCCGCGTCGAGTTGGCGTTGACACCGTGGACGCGCAGCTCCGAATCGGGCAGCAGCGCGGCCGCCACCACGAACGGCGCCGCGGAGGAGAAGTCGCCGGGCACGTCGATCGAAAGCGGGCGCAGACGCTCGACCGGCCAGACGCTCGCTTCGCGCGGGCGTCGTTCGACCCGGACGCCCATGGCTTCGAGCATGCGCTCCGTGTGGTCGCGCGTGGGCGAGGGCTCGACGACCGTCGTCGGGCCGCCGTCGGCGAACAGGCCTGCGAGCAGCACCGCCGACTTCACCTGCGCGCTCGCCATCGGCAGCTCGTAGCGGATCGCCTGCAGAGATCCGCCCTCGACGACCACGGGAGCGTGGCCGTCCGTCGTCTCGACCCTCGCTCCCATGAGCCGGAGCGGCTCGGCCACCCGCTCGTGCGGACGCCCCGAGAGCGACTCGTCGCCGACCAGCGTGAACCGGCCGGACTGTCCGGCGAGGATGCCGGCCGCGAGCCGCAGAACGGTGCCCGCGTTGCCGCAGTCGATCGGCGCCTCCGGCGGCCGCAGGCCTCGAAGCCCGAGACCTCGGACGCGAACGAGGTCGACGTCGTCCTCGAGCACCTCGGCCCCGAGCGCACGTGCGACGGCGATCGCCGACTCCGTGTCGGCGGCGCGACCGAAGCCCCGGATCTCGGTCTCGCCCTCCGCGATCGCCCCGAGCAGGACGCCGCGTTGCGAGATGCCCTTGACGCCCGGAACGGCGATGTCGCCCCGCAGCGCGACGGCAGGCTCGACGAGCATCGTCACCTAACCCTCCGCGATGACGGGGGAGACGACGCTGCTGTACCCCTGGGCCTCGAGCAGCGCGGCCGCCCGCTGCGCCTCCTCCTCGCCGCCGACGAGGATCGTCAGCGTCCCGCCGCGCTCGGGCGAGAAGTGCTGGAGCTCGAAGTCCTCGATGTTGATCCTCTCGGCGCCGAGCGCCTGGGTGATGCCGGCGAGCACCCCCGGCCGGTCCGGCACGTGCACGCGAACCTGGTGGAGCTCGCCCGGGTCGTGGTAGGCACCCGCGAGCAGACGTCGCCGATTTCCGGCGGCCTCGGCGATCCAGCGGGCGAGGAAGCCCGCGTCGCCGGCCGCGAGCGCGGCCTCGAGCTGCTCGGTGCGGCGGCGGTGCTCGGCGAGCGCGGCCGCGAGCGGGCCGGCGTTGTCGAGGAAGATGTCGACCCAGATCCGCGGGTTCGCGCCCGCGACCCGCAGCATGTCGCGGAGCGACCCACCGGCGGCCGCGAGCGGGTCGTGCCCGTCCACCCGCGTCGCGCCGGCTTCGTTTGCGAGCAGGTTCGCGAGCGCGTGCGGCAGGTGGCTCGTGAGGGCGACGAGGCGGTCGTGCGCCTCGGGAGCAACCGCCACGGGCTGCGCGCCGAGCGCGGCGACGAAGCCGTGGAGGACACGGTAGCGCTCGGGATCGGTCGCCGCGACGGGCGTCAGGAACCAGGTGGCGCCCTCGAACAGATCTCCGCTCGCATGCCCGGCTCCGCGCGCCTCGGAGCCGCAGACCGGGTGGCCGCCGATGAAGCGGGGCGATCCGGCCGCGGCGGCGCAGACGGTCGCCTTCGTCGAGCCCACGTCAGTGACCGTGCAGCCCTCACCGCTCGCCGCCAGCACTGCGGGAACCTCGGCCGGAAGGCGGGCGACCGGCGCGGCGACAACGGCCAGCTCGGCGTCCCGGACCGCCGCGGCCACGGCGGCAGCGCCCTCGCCCACAGCGCCTCGCTCGACCGCGAGCGCGAGCGCGTCCGGATCGGGGTCCCACCCCACGACCGAGCCGACGCCCGCCCGGGAGGCGGCCAGGCCGATCGAGGCACCGATCAGGCCGGTGCCGATAATGGCTAGCCGCTCGAGCAAGCGCGTTCCGAGGCGGCGGCGCGGATCACTGAGCGGCGTCGAACGAGCGGCGCTGCCAGCTCATCAGCTCGGCGAGGCGGAACGCGAGGTCGAGCGACTGCCGGGCGTTGAGTCGCGGGTCGCAGAGCGTCAGGTAGCGCACGTTCAGCTGGTGCTCGAGCACCTCCTCGGAGCCGCCGAGGCATTCGGTCACGTCTTCGCCGGTGAACTCGAGATGAACGCCGCCCGCCCAAGTCCCCTCCTCCCGGTGCGCCGCGAAGAAGCCCTCGATCTCGGTCATGATCGCCTCGAAATCGCGCGTCTTCGCTCCCGAAGGCGTGGTGAAGACGTTCGCGTGCATCGGGTCGCACGCCCACACGACCGGATGCCCCGAGTCCCGGACGGCGCGCAGCAGCGGCGGCAGCAGCTCGGCGACCCGCGCCGCGCCCATGCGGGTGATCAGCGTCAGGCGGCCCGGCACGCGATCGGGATTCAGGCGCTCGCAGAGCTCGAGCACCTCGTCCGGCGTCGCCCTTGCCCCGAGCTTGCACCCGAGCGGGTTGTGCACGCCGGCGAAGAACTCGACGTGTCCTCCGTCGACCTGGCGCGTGCGCTCGCCGATCCAGAGCATGTGCGCCGAGCAGTCGTACCAGTCGCCCGTCAGCGAGTCGCGCCGGGTCAGAGCCTCCTCGTAGTCGAGGAGCAGTCCCTCGTGACTCGTCCACACGTCGACCTGGTGCAGCTGGTGCTCCGTGGTCAGGTCGATGCCGCAGGCCTCCATGAAGCGGAGGGCGCGCTCGATCTCCGAGGCGATCGCCTCGTACCGCCGCCCCTCGAGCGAGCTCGAGACGAACTCCTGGTTCCAGGCGTGGACGCGGTTGAGATCGGCGAAGCCCCCCTTCGTGAACGCGCGCAGGAGGTTGAGCGTCGCGGCGGCCTGGTGGTAGCCCTGGAGCATGCGCTCGGGGTTGGGCGTGCGCGCCTCGGCGGTCGGCGCGTCGTCGTTCACCATGTGGCCGCGGAAGGAGGGCAGCTCGGCGGCGCCGATCCTCTGCGTCGGCGACGAGCGCGCCTTCACGAACTGACCCGCGATCCGGCCGACCTTCACCACCGGCAGCGCGGCGGCATAGGTGAGGACGGCCGACATCTGCAGCATGATCTTGAGCTTCTCCCGGATCGTGATCGCCGAGAAGTCGTGGAACGACTCGGCGCAGTCGCCGGCCTGGAGCAGGAAGGCCCGCCCCTCGGCGACCTGCGCCAGGGCGGCCTCGAGCGCGCGCGCCTCGCCCGCGAAGACGAGCGGAGGGAACTGCCCGATCTGCTGGCGCACCGCCTCCGCGCGGCGCTCGTCGGGCCAGGCCGGTTGGTGTTGCGCCGGGAGGGCGCGCCACGAGGAGGGAGACCAGGTGGAGACGCCCATTCTGGAATCCAGTGTAGTGGCGGGCCGGCCGGCGTCACCCGTGCGACGCCGGCCGGCCCGACGGGTCAGTCGTCGTCGCGCTCGACCGGGCGGATGACGCCGCAGGCGATCCTGGCGCCTCCCGAGGCGCCGGTGACGCCGGGCTGGCCGCGGTCCTCGTTGAGGTGAACGACGATCGCGCTTCCGTCGCCGTCGAGGATCGTGAGCGGCCCCGGCGAGAGCGTGATCCGCGAGGTGACGGCCCGCAGACGCCCGACCCCGTTCGCGCGTGCGCGCAGGTTGGGCAGGTCGCCCAGATGGTACGGATGATTCTGGTCGACGGGAGTCGAGTTCCCGAACGGCCCCGGGTCGAAGTGCCCGCCTGCCGAGTCGAACGGCGGCTCGCAGACACCCCGCTCATGAATGTGGAAGCCGTGTTTCCCCGGTGCCAGGCCTTTGATTCGCGCGACGACGAGAACGGGCGGCGTCGGCGCCAGCCGC
>Ga0136615_10000953_pt1 | contig 13613 bp, 16 predicted proteins | sample AntDrymUQ2882206_2_FD_106647 | JGI IMG/M metagenome (GOLD analysis project Ga0136615, IMG submission 106647) | Polar desert sand microbial communities from Dry Valleys, Antarctica - metaG UQ288 (22.06) | ecosystem: Environmental > Terrestrial > Soil > Desert | place: Antarctica: Dry Valley...
AATGAAAACCAGAAGACAGAATGCAGCATACAGCAAGGACAAAGTTGCCAATGGTCTTCGACATTCCGTGTTCTGTATTCCTGGTTTCTTCATCCCTCATCCCTCTGCCCTCATCCCTCAAGAATCCCTCATCCCTTCCGGCACGATGATCTCGATGGCGTCGGGGACGATCTCGAAGGTCATCGGCAGGTGACCGATCAATTCGCCGTCGGCTTGCACGAGCGCGTCGCCGGTGGCGCGGGCGCGGGTCGTGCGGGTGAAGCAAACGGCGTGGGTTTTTTCGGGGACGCCGCCGCGTATCGCGTGCGTGAGTAAGTAGAGGAAGCGGAAGCGGCTGTGGGAATTGACGAGGCAGATTTCAAACTCGGCGCTGTCGAGACGGGCGCGTGGTGTGATTGCGAGGCCGCCGCCGTAGCGCGGCGCTTTGCCGACCGCCGCGAACGTCGCCGGATATTCCCGCCCGTCAATCTCGACGGTGAACACCGACGGCTGCCAATCCGCCAGATGACCGAGTCCCGAATACCAGAACGCGACTTCGCCGACGCGGCGCTTCAACGCGGGCAGCACGCGCTCGACCACCGAAGCGTCGAGGCCGATTCCCGCCATCAAAACAAAGTAACGCCGCTCGCCGCTTTCCTCTTGAGTCGCGCACCCGACCGAGATGCGCAGGACTTTTCCGCGCGCGAACACTTCAGCCGCCGCTTCCGCGTCGAACGGAAGGCGTAGCTCGCGGGCGAGAACATTCGCCGTTCCCGCCGGCCAGATGCCCAGACGCACATTTGTATTTACCAAACCTTGTAACGCCTCGTTGATCGTGCCGTCGCCGCCGGAGACAATCACGACACGCGCGCCTTCCTCAGCCGCGCGCCGCGCCAGACGTGTCGCGTCATGCGGCCCCGTCGTAAGCTCAACCTCGACCGCAACGCCGTGCGCCGCCATGTGCTCGCAGAAACGCGCGACCTCGCGGGCGCGGTGCGCGCCGCCGCGCCCGGCGCGCGGGTTGGAGATTAAACGGATCTTGCGGTTCGACATTTTGAATATCGAGAGGAAGACTGCAAACCGAGTGCCTCCGAAATTATCGCAGAGCGCGAATGAAAAGCGCATCGCCGGCATTCAATCACAAACCCTTGCCGCCCGCGATGCCGGACACTTGTCGGGCAATTGATGCGGGCATTGGTAACACGCGCCAAAGTCTATGCTACGATGCTCGCCCATTACACGGCGAATAAGTTTCGGCGGATCGTTCGTGCCAGAAGCACCAGAGTTCTGACCACTGACCACCGACGGGTGACCACTACTTTCTGAGGAGCGAAAAAGATGAAGCGACGTTTTTACGGCTTACTGCTAAGCGTTTGTCTCGGCGCAGTTTCGGTTCGCGCGCAGCAGGATTTTTCCGGCGTGCAGATGAAGGCGACGCACGTCGCGGGCAACGTCCACATGCTCGAAGGCGCGGGCGGAAACATCGGCGTCTCGGTCGGGCCGGACGGCATTCTGATCGTGGACGACCAATTCGCGCCGCTCGCCGACAAGATTCGCGCGGCGCTCAAACAACTCGGCGAGGGCAAGTTGAAGTTCGTCCTCAACACGCACTATCACGGCGACCACACGGGGAGTAACAAAGAGTTCGGCAGGGAAGCGAATATCATCGCGCACACGAATGTGCGCAAGCGGCTTTCGACTGAGCAGAGGGGCGCGGGCGGCAACGTCACCCCGCCGTCGCCGAAGGAGGCGCTCCCCGTCGTCACCTTCGACGACTCGCTCTCCGTCCACTTCAACGGCGAGGAGATTCGCGCCATCCACTTTCCCGCCGGACACACCGACGGCGACATCGTCATCTTCTTCACCTCCGCCAACGTCATCCATATGGGCGACCATTACATGAACGGGCGGTTTCCCTTTGTTGATGTCAACAGCGGCGGCAGCCTCGAAGGTTTTATAAGAAATGTCGGCGACGTGATTAAGCGCGCCCCGGCGGGCGTCAAGATCATTCCGGGACACGGCGCGCTTGCCACCCTTGACGACCTCAAAGCCTTTCACCGCATGATGACCGAAACGACATCCATCATTCGCAAGCAGGTTGAAGCGGGCAAGACGCTCGAACAAGTTAAAGCCGCCGGACTTCCCGCCGAGTGGGCGAGTTGGGGCACCGGCTTCATCAAGACCGACCGCTGGATTGAGACCGTCTACAACAGTCTGTCGAAAAAATCGGCGCGACATCATTCCCACCCACACGGAGACAACGTGCATCACTAACATAATCGGGCCTGCTGGGAGCGCGGGCGTCCCGCCCGCCATGAGCGCGAAGAGTGCGAACACTGAGACTCGCCTGACGGCTCGTCGGCGGGCGGGACGCCCGCGCTCCCAGCTATACGCCTTCGCTTTACCTTAATGACAACAATTTGCCGACGATCTCGCGCGCCGCGTCGGGGCGGGCGAGTCGCCGCGCGTTCTGTCTCATCGTTTCGACGCGCGCCGGGTCGTCGAGCAGGCGGTCAATTTTGTAGGCGAGCGCGGGAAGATTGTTGCAGCGGATGGCGACGCCTTCTTCGAGCAGATGGTCGGAGTTGCGTTCTTCCTGTCCCGGAATCGGGTTGACGACGCAGAACACTAAGCCTTTCGCCAGCGCTTCGGAAGTGGTCAGGCCGCCCGGCTTGCCTAGCAGCATGTCGGAGGCAGACATGTATTCGTCCATCTCGGTCGTATAGCCGACGGCCTTGATGCGGAGCGAATGACTGGGCGGAAGTTCGGCGGCGAGGCGCTCGACGCGAATTTTCAAATCGTCGTTGCGCCCGCACAAGGCGACAACTTGCGCCGGGTGTTGAAGTCCCGTGAGCGATTGCAGAATGTGCTCGACGGGACCGACGCCGAAGCCGCCCGCCGACAAAAGAATTGTCGTTTGCTCCACATCAAGGCCGTGCTTGGCGCGCATCGCGCGCTTGTCTTTCACTTGCGCGAAGAGTGGGTCAATCGGAATCCCTGAGACGGTAATCTTCTCCGGCGGGATGCCTAAGTTTTCAAGATGCACGCGCGTTTCGTCGAGCGCGACGAAGTACTGTTCGTAGTAATGACACAGCCACATCGCGTGTACGTCGAAGTCGGTGACAACGATGGCCTGCGGAACCGTGATGCGCTCTTTCGCCTTCAGCCACGAAATGATTTCCGCCGGAAGGAAGTGCGTGCAGACGACGACTTCGGGCTGATACTCCTTCAGCATCCGAACGAGCGGGCGCGTGTTGAGCTTGTCGAGCGCGAGGCGGCGACGCTCGTTCTTCCACGGCGTATCGAGCGCATCGTAGAGCCAGCCCAAAAGCTCCGGCGTTTTGTTCACCATCTCAACGTAAGCCTTCGAGTAAAGATGGCGAAACAATTTGTTAGTGTATTCGAGCGCGTCAACATGGCGCACGTCCTCCGCCGCGCTCATCTCCTCAATCGCGCGCACGATTGCGTCGGCGGCGCGCACGTGACCCGCGCCCGCCGACGCGGAAAGCACTAAGACTTTTTTGAACATGAGTTTGGAGAGGATGAAGGCAGAAGGATGTTAATTCTCTCCGGCCTTCTACTTTGTTATTCGAGCCGGTAGTTCGGTGCTTCCTTCGTAATGATGACGTCGTGGACGTGCGACTCTTTGAGGCCGGCGGCGCTGATGCGGACGAAGCGCGTCCCCTCCTGAAACTCGCGGATGTTGCGGCAGCCGGTGTAGCCCATCCCGGCGCGTAAGCCCCCGATGAGTTGCGTCACCATGTCGGCGAGAGTGCCCTTGTAAGGGACGCGCCCCTCGATGCCTTCGGGGACGAGCTTCGATTCGACCTCAGTCGCTTCCTGCGCGTAGCGGTCGCGCGAGCCTTCGCGCATCGCGCCGATTGAACCCATCCCGCGATATGCTTTGAACGAGCGTCCCTGAAACAGAATCAACTCGCCGGGCGACTCTTCCGTGCCGGCAAAGAGCGAACCGATCATCACCACGTCCGCGCCCGCCGCAATCGCCTTCGCCACGTCGCCCGAAAACTTGACGCCGCCGTCGGCGATGATGGGGACGCCCGACCCGCGCGCCGCCTGAACGCAGTTGGTGATAGCCGTAATCTGTGGCACGCCCGCGCCGGTGACGACGCGCGTGGTGCAAATCGAGCCAGGGCCGACTCCAGCTTTGACCGCATCCACGCCCGCGTTAATCAATTCGCGCGTCGCTTCGCCGGTGGCGACGTTGCCGGCGATGAGTTGCATATCGGGGTGGCGGCGCTTGATGTCGCGCACCGCTTCAATGACGCGCGTCGAGTGACCGTGCGCGGTGTCAACGACGAGACAGTCAACACGCGCTTTCACCAACTCGTCGGCGCGCTCTTTGTAATCGCCGGTCGCGCCGATGGCGGCGGCGACGCGCAGGCGTCCGAGGTCGTCCTTCGCCGCCGCCGGATACCTGATCGCCTTCTGGATGTCTTTGACGGTGATGAGGCCTTTAAGGAGTTTGTCGTTGTCAATGACGAGGAGCTTTTCGATGCGGTGCTTTTGCAGGACGACCTTCGCTTCGTCGAGCGTCGTCCCGACGGGCACGGTGACGAGCGGCTGCGGCGTCATCACTTCGGAGACGGGAATATCGAAGCGAGTCTCGAATCGCAGATCGCGGTTGGTGATGATGCCGACGAGGTGGCCGTCCGCGTCAACGACCGGTACGCCGCTGATGTGGTAGCGCTGCATCACGTTGAGCGCTTCACTGACGGGGCGGTCGTGGCGAATCGTCACCGGGTCAACGATCATCCCCGACTCGGAGCGCTTCACCTTGTCAACCTCTTCGGACTGCCGCTCGACCGAAAGATTTTTATGAATCACGCCGATGCCGCCCTGCTGCGCGATGGCGATGGCGAGCGCGGCCTCAGTCACCGTGTCCATCGCGGCGGAACATAAGGGAATGCGCAAAGAGATGCCGCGCGTGAACTGCGTCGAGGTGTCGGTCTCGGCGGGGAGCACGTCGGAGCGCGCCGGGATTAAGAGAACATCGTCGAATGTTAAGCCGTCAACGAAATCTGGTGTCAGCATGATTCAACTCCGATAATTCAAAAAGTTTGAAGGTATAAAAGGCCGGAGTCCAACGTCTCGATCCGTGCTGACTTTCGACGTTGGACTCCCGGGGTAGAGCACTTCTGAATCTTGACTCACGGCATAAACTGCCGGTAGCCATCCTTCGTAATCGCCCACTCGACAAACCCGCCCTTCGGACTCAATGTCGGGGTTTTCGCCGCCTGGCCGTTGACACTAACTTCCAGCGCGTTCGTTTTGCTCGGTGAGTATCGAAGGAGCAGGCGCTGTTGGGGCGTGAACTCCCTCGTCTGATCGGCCTTCAGCGTGAAGTCGGGTTGTGCCGCGTCATCAACGAAAGGCTTCATCCACACGTCTTCGCCCTTCGCTTTCACTTGGATGTTAAAACCTGACGGAACAACCTGAGACGGCGCTAACTGCGGCGTGGACTGCACGGGCGCGGAATTAGGGTTCGTCGCGGGCGCGGAAGATGAAGCGCCCGCGTCGTTGCCCGGAGCGTCTGTCCGCTTGTACCAATGAAGCGCGGCATAGCCGCCGAGGACGATGATGCCGAGCATCAGTCCACTTAAAATGATGTTGAGCCACGGCGAGCGTGACGTGTCGCCATCCATATAGATGCGCGAGCGTGTGGGCGAAGTCAGCGCCTCATCTGAGGCCGCGCCGTGCTCGCGCGCCGTGCGGGCGTAGGCTTCGAGCGCGGTGTTCTCGTCGAAGTTGACGTGCTTGGCGTAGGCCTTGATGAAACTGCGGTTGAAGAGGCCGCCGGGCAGGTTCTTGTAGTTGTCGGATTCGATGGCTTCGAGGTGGCGCATCGAGATGCGCGTGTAGTCGGAAATTTCGCGTAAGGAAATGCCGCGCTCTTCTCGCACGCGGCGCAACTGCGCGCCGAGAGAATTTGTCGCCCCTCCGGCCTGCGTCCCCGCGTCGGGCGTTTGGTCAGGGCTTTTGGCGTTCACTTAAAGCGTCTTTATCCGAAGACTCCGGTGATCTTTGAGACACCGTTTAAGAGTGATTCTAAATCGGGTGCCTGCGCGCGCGCCCAGCACGCCTTCGCAGAAGTGCCGAGCACCATGCCCCCGTGCCTTTCCGCCACTATAATGTGGCGTGCGCGAGCGTGTCAAACATCATAAACACAGAAGGATGCACCCCGTCTTGAACTTTGTGGCGGGCGGTGCTACGGTTGGGCATCTGGAACCTGACCGGAACCGTTTTTTAACTTTTACAATTAGCAAAGCGAGGATTCTACCAATGCCTCTCGAAGCACTCGGAATGGTCGAGACTAAAGGATTCGTCGGCGCGGTCGAAGCCGCCGACGCGATGGTCAAAGCGGCCAACGTACAGCTTTTAGGAAAAGAGTATATCGGCGCCGGCTACGTCACGATCTTTGTGCGCGGCGATGTCGGCGCAGTGAAGGCGGCGACCGACGCCGGGGCCGCGGCGGCGCGGCGTGTCGGCGAGTTAATCAGCGTGCATGTGATTCCCCGCCCGCACGGCGAAGTCGAGCGCGTGCTGCCAAAAAACGGCCGCGTCGGCTACAGCCCCGACGAGCGCGCCCTACAAGGCGGACAAGCCCAACTCGGCGAAGGCGATCAGGGACGTTCGCTCCCCGCCGGGGCACGCGACAACAATCGTGAAAAGGCAAAGTGATGGGTGATAGGTGATAGGTGATGAGAGAAAGCGGAGTCTTTCCTATCACCCATCACCCATCACCTGTCACTGCTTTTGGGAGGCGATCATGTCGGTTGATAAAGACCTCGTGTCGGTGCAGCAGGCGCGCGATCTGGTCGAGGCCGCGCACCGCGCACAAGGCGCGTTGGCGCGATTCGATCAGAACAGGATTGACCGCATCTGCGAAGCGATGGCGGCGGCGGCGCTCAGGGAGGCCGCACGCCTCGGCGCGATGGCGGTCGAGGAAACCGGCTACGGCATCGCCGACGACAAGCGCGAGAAGAATCGCTTCGCCGCCGAAGACGTGTGGAACTTCTTCAAAAGTTTGCGTACCGTCGGCGTCATCAACGAATCGCCGGACGTGATGGAGATTGCGTCCCCGCGCGGCGTCGTTGCCGGCATCATCCCCTCAACTAATCCGACCTCGACCGCCATCTTCAAAATCCTGATCTCAGTTAAGTCACGCAATTCGATTGTCTTGTCGCCGCACCCGTCAGCCGCGAAGTGCATCAACGAATCAGCGCGCGTGATGCGTGAGGCCGCCGTCAAAGAAGGTCTGCCCGCCGAGGCCATCGGGTGCATGACGACTGCAACGATTGAAGGCACCGAGGCCTTAATGAAGCACAAGCAGACGGCGGTGATCTTAGCGACCGGCGGCATCGGCCTCGTGCGCGCGGCTTACTCGTCGGGCAAACCCGCGTTCGGTGTCGGCCCCGGCAACGTCCCCGTCTTCGTCGAGCGCACGGCAGATGTACCGAAAGCCGTGCAAGATATTCTCACCGGAAAATGTTTTGATAACGGAACGATCTGCGCTTCGGAGCAGGCGGTTGTCGTGGACGCACCCGTTGCGAATGCGGTGCGGGCGGAGTTTGCCGCGCAGGGCGGACATTTCCTCAGCGCGGCGGAAGCCGACCAACTGGCGCGCGTCGTTGCGACACCGCAGCGCACGCTCAATCCGGGCATTGTCGGCAGGTCGGTTGAAACGATTGCGCAGATGGCGGGCTTGAGCGTCCCGCCGGGGACGCGCTGTTTGATGGCCGATGTCGGCGGCGTCGGGCGCGAGCACCCGCTCTCGATGGAGAAGCTGTCGCCGATTCTCGCCTTCTATGTCGAGGACGGATTGGAGCGCGGCGCTGCTCGCTGCTTTGAAATCCTGAGCTACGGTGGGATGGGTCACACCGCCGGGATTCACACGCGCTCGCGCGACGTGGCGCGCACCTACGGCACCGAGATGCCGGCGTCGCGCGTCGTCGTCAACACGCCGACGACGCACGGCGCCATCGGATTCTCGACCGCGCTCCCGCCCTCGATGACGCTCGGCTGCGGCTCGTGGGGCGGCAACGTCACTTCGGACAACATCTCGCCGTGGCACTTGATGGACATCAAGCGCGTCGCTTTTGAGACACGTCCCGTCGGCGCGCGACGCGCGGACGCGGCGACGAGGGGACGCGGCGACGCAGCAACAATCCCGACAGGACAGCCGCTCGCTGCATCGCCATCAACAAGCGGAGTGAGCCGCGACGAGATTGCGAGGATCGTTGATCGTTTTCTGAGCGGACGGCAAGCGGGCAGTAGTGGTGGGGGCGCACAAGCATCAGCAGGCGTCACGCTGCACGCGACGGATTCGCCCGCGCCCGTTCAAGCGGTGATTGATGTCGAACCGCAGCGCGCTGCATCTTCAGGCGGAGCCGCGCCGCAACCCGAAGCCGCGCCGACCGCAGAGACGAACGGCGGCAACAGTGCCGGTAATTCTTCGTACACCGCCGGACAAAGTGCGTCGAATAACGCCGCGCCAGCGACATTGAAGACTGCGGCGCTGACAGAAACAAACGACAAACAAGCGTCAAATGCCGGGCAACAGTCTTCAGCCTCTAACGGCCACCGCGCCGTGGATTTCGTCTGCGAAGATGACGTGCGCCGCGCGCTTCAGAAGGGCGAGAAGATTTACACGAACGCGCGCACGATCATCACCCCCGCCGCCCACGACATGGGCGACGCGGCTGAAGTATTTGCCAAATCATAAAATGTCCTTGTGAATGGAAAGTCATTGCCACCGCTTCGGCGCATTTACACGGACGACACACTGGCATCAGGCGCGAGCAACTTCTCCCTCGAATACTGGCGGCAGCGTAAGACGGAAGACATCATCGAGTCTCTACGTCCGGGGAAGCGTGAGGCGCTGAGGGTCAAGCCGGACGGACGCATCATCAACGGTAACGTGCGAATCAAAATTCTTGAGGAATGGGGCTTTGAAGTTGACGGCTTAGAGCGTGAGCCGGTGTAAGCTGAGCGAGGTGAATTGAAATGACCACTGACGAGGCTGCTGCCGTTTTTTCGTCATACTCCCCGGAAGAGAAGAAAGAGTTCCTTGCACAATTGATGTACGAGTTGACTCTCATCGTGCGGGACAGTTATGAAGCGGGAGATGACGGATTGACCAATTCGCAACGTGTGCGCCGGGTCAACGAAGTGCAGCATCGCATCAGTGCTTTCCTGCTGGCTTTGTTGCGCGACGATTCGCAACGCTACCCTGACGATGTGTTAGTCAAAATTATTCTGAAAACACCGAACGATGCCTTTCTTGAGCAGCAGTTCGGTGAAGCCTTCGCTCGATTGACGGCGCAACGCCTGACCGCCGCATGACTTTAATATGAGCTTGCTCGATCTAATCTCGGCAGTGTTTGGTCCGTTGCCAATTCTTCTAACACCAAACACCCAATCCGCGCTGCCCTAAGTGCTGTGGCGAAGGAAAGCGAGTGTCAAAAGTTGGTGGGGAGAAGCTGTGGCATTGTCGAGATTGCTGCTTTGAATGGCTCGAAAGGCTAAACAGTTTTCAGTTTTCAGCGGAAGACGAAAAGCCTGAAAACTGAAAACCGAAAACTTATGTTTCTAGGAAAAGTCATCGGCACGGTTTGGTCAACGAAGAAGACGCCCGATCTTGAGGGCGTCAAGTTTTTGATTGTTCACCCGATTGATCTCGACAAAGAGCCGACGAAGAATGTCGTCGTCGTCGCCGACCGCCTCGGCGCGGGCGTCGGCGAGACGGTGATGTGCGCCTATGGTAAGGCGGCACGCTCGGCCATCGGCAATCAGGAGATGTCAATCGAGGCGGCGGTCGTTGGCATTGTTGACCGCATGGACATACACGACGACGCACTGTCAGACGACCTGCGCGAGCAAGCGCGCGAGCTACGTGCGCAGGATAATGGAAAATTCTGAAAAAACACGCGCCGAGCAGCTTTGTGCCATGCAAGGGCAGCTTTATTCTATGGAGTATGACTCCCTCGTGTTACTCATTATTGTGATTTCTGCCGCCATCGTGGTGCCGATTGCAATAACTAATCCTTTGGGCAAGAGCATTAAGAGATGGCAATTTCTGTTGGTTTTAGGCGTAGGTGTGATTGTAAGTATTGCGGCATTGCCCTTTGTTGGGCTGCTCATATTGTTAGTGATGGTGCATGTTACGTCCGCTGGACGTTAAACTTCACCGTGTGCTTATTTTAAATGGCAAATGAAGAGTTGATCTACCGCATCACGCGCGCTGTTTACGGTCGCTTGGGTGAGGGCACGGACGAGCGAATGGTTGAGAGTCTGGTGACGGATATCTACCGCGCCGTCGAGCCGGAGATTGTAAACGGGAATGAGTCCGCATCTTTGCCGCGCCGCCCACTCACAGCGTCTTCCACCGCCGCGCCGCGCGAAGAAGGTTCCGCCGAGCGGATGGTTATTTCGGTGTTTGGCGTTGACCGCCCCGGCATCGTCGCCGCCGTCGCGCAGATTCTCGCCGAAGCTGAGTGCAGCATCGCCGACATCAACCAAACGGTCGTCGGGGGCAAGTTTGCGATGGTGCTAATCGCCAACACCGCACGCGCACGCCAGTCTGCCGCCGAATTGAAAGACCGTTTCCGCAAAGAGGGCGAGCGCCTCGGCGTCCGCATCTACGCGCAGCGCGAAGACCTGTTCAATGCGATGCACCGGGTTTGAAAGTGCTGAGTGCTGAGTACTGAGTGATGAGTTAAATCGCCCACTCATCACTCAGTACTCAGCACTCAGCACTGTTATGAGTCCAGAAATATCACGTCGGTGTCGGGGATGCGGCGCGTCGGTGCGCGTGGAGGCGCGTTTCTGCCCGCAGTGCGGCGATACGATGACGAAGGAGCGGACGCCGGCAGAGCGGAGGCCAATCGGGGAACCGCCCGCAAGTAATGATGCCACGTTCTCGCCGCCGAAAGAGTTGACGCCGGACGTGAAAATCAACGACGCCGCTAGCCATTATAGACCCACCGTCATGCAGCGAGACGAGCCGACGCTTTTCATCAACCCCCATTCGCGCGAACGCAGTGAGCCTTCGCTCGTGGAAGGTGCGGAGGGAATCGAAGCGCCGGGGAAGCGCCGCCGCCCCGTCACGGTTGTTGAAGAGAATTTGCGCCCGCGCGTCGAGAAGTTGCGCGAGGCGTCAATCATGATGCTGGACGAAGCGCCCGACGATTCCGGTTTGCGCTTCGTGCTGATCGGCGTCGTGCTGTTCCTCGTCTTCCTTCTTTTTCTCTACATCACCGTTTTTACTTACTGACTCTTTCGCTCACCGTCCATCATGGAATACTCGCAGGCGGAAATCTTGCAGACCGTTCGCATGACGGAGATGGAGCACCTCGACGTGCGCACCATCACGCTCGGCCTTTCCTTACGCGACTGCGCGAGTGACTCAATTGATAAGACCGCCGCGCGCGTGCGCGAGAAGATGGAGCGCACGGCGGCACGGCTGGTCACGACCGTAGACGAAATCGGCGACGAGATCGGACTCCGCATCGCCAATAAAAGAATCTCCATCACGCCCGTTTCGCTGATTGCGGGCGCGGCACGCTCGGTGAGCGATTACGTCACACTCGCACGGGCGATTGACGAAGCGGCGAAGCGCGTCAGCGTGGATTTCGTCGGCGGCTATTCGGCGCTCATTCACAAAGGCATCACCGATGGCGAGAGTCTCTTTCTCGATTCGATTCCCGAAGCGCTTTCGACGACCGAGCGGCTGTGCTCGTCGGTCAACGTCGCCACGACGCGCGCCGGAATCAACATGGACGCCGTCCGGCGCGTCGGCGTCATCATTAAGGACGCCGCAGAAAGAACACGTGACAAGGGCGGACTCGCGTGCGCCAAGTTCGTCTGCTTCGCCAACGCCGTCGAGGACAATCCGTTCATGGCGGGCGCGTTTCACGGAGTCGGCGAAGGCGAAGCGATCATCAACGTCGGCGTCTCCGGCCCCGGCGTCGTCAACCACGCGCTTCGTCACGCGCCGAAGGATTTGCCGCTCGACGAAGTGGCCGAGCTGATTAAGAAACTCTCGTTCAAGCTGGCGCGCGCCGGCGAACTGATCGGACGCGAAGCGGCGCGTCGGCTCGGACTTCAATTCGGCATCATTGATCTGAGTCTCGCGCCGACGCCGGTTAGCGGCGACTCGGTTGGGGAAATCATCGAGGCGTTCGGCTTCGAGCGCGCCGGAGCGCCCGGCACAACCGCCGCGCTCGCGCTCCTGACCGACGCGGTGAAGAAAGGCGGCGCGATGGCGTCGAGTTCGGTCGGCGGGATGAGCGGCGCGTTTATTCCCGTGTCGGAAGATGCTGCGATGATTGAGGCGGCGCGCGTCGGCGCGCTGACGCTCGAAAAGCTCGAAGCGTGGACGAGTGTCTGCTCGGTCGGCCTCGACATGGTGGCCGTCCCCGGCGCGACTCCCGCCGAAACCATCTCCGCGATCATCGCCGACGAAATGGCTATCGGCGTCGTCAACCACAAGACCACCGCCGTGCGAATCATCCCTGTGCCCGGCAAAGATGTCGGCGAGATGGTCGAGTTCGGCGGCCTCTTGGGGAGCGCGCCGATTATGCCCGTCAACAACTTCGCGTGCGCCGACTTCATCCGTCGTGGCGGGCGTATCCCCGCGCCGATTCATTCGTTGCGAAATTAACATGCTCAATGAAGAAGAAATCTGCGATGGTAAAGAATCCTAAGATGTGGGTCTATTCTCCTGCTAAGCCGCCTAAGCCGAAAGTGCCGGAGGCGCTCAAGGCCGAGGTCTCGGAAAAGGCGACGCAACTGATTGAATCAACGCTCAAACGTACATACATCAAACAACCGCCGAAGGACAACCGCTTCAACTACGTGGTTGATCTCTATACAAAATGGTATCGAAGCTACTTTTACTTTTGCTCGAAGTATGCCTGCCCCGGCCCGTCTGCCATTTCTCCGTTCTTTGAATCGCGGTTCGCGCGCATGGAATACGTCGGGAACAATAAATTCAACATGGCATACATGAGGCACACGGGAGAATGGTTAGAAGTTCTCGAAGCTTTACCGGTGGATGAATGTATAGCTGCGATCAGTGATGGCGGCTATTTCCAGCCATGACCTAATGCCGTCGCTACGACGCACTCTGACCGCAAGCTGTTCGGAGGCCTGAGACCGATGAAGAAATTGACCATCGTCGAATCGAGCATGATTCATGCAGTTGGATACGATTCTAAGACGCGCGTCCTCGAAGTCGTTTTCAACAGCGGGGGGACATACTGCTATGAGGATGTGCCGCCAAAAGTTTACAAGGAACTGTTGGCCGCCGAGTCGAAAGGTCGTTACATGCGAGACGAAATCATAGGAATGTATTCTGACTATCCGCTCTCGCGCGGTAGGCGAAGATAGTCGTTTTACATTAGACCTCAATGAAATGCGCCGATTCACTCACTACGGAATTGATAAAGTGTGATTATCTGGGTCTGGATAATGCGCTTAAAAGAGTGTTATCCATACCGCAGGTGGATAACGCCTAGTTGTGCGTGCGGGTCTAATACCCCGCAGCTTGCTGCGCGAAACCGATTACACGCTGGCGGGTAGCGGTTCATTCGCCAGCGTGGGGCAAGGTTTTC
>Ga0136615_10000955_pt1 | contig 13594 bp, 12 predicted proteins | sample AntDrymUQ2882206_2_FD_106647 | JGI IMG/M metagenome (GOLD analysis project Ga0136615, IMG submission 106647) | Polar desert sand microbial communities from Dry Valleys, Antarctica - metaG UQ288 (22.06) | ecosystem: Environmental > Terrestrial > Soil > Desert | place: Antarctica: Dry Valley...
CGCGATCCTCCAGCGGATCGCTCATTTCGTTTTCCACGCGATCCTCCAGCGGATCGCTCATTTCGTTTTCCACGCGATCCTCCAGCGGATCGCTCATTTCGTTTTCCACGCGATCCTGCAGTGGATCGCTCATTCGACGAAGAAGATGATGTAGAGGTAGGCGGCCGGAGCGCAGAAGATCAGCGCGTCGAGACGGTCGAGCACACCTCCGTGGCCGGGCAGCAGCCTCCCCGAATCCTTGATGCCCATCTCCCGCTTGAACAACGACTCCACGAGATCACCCAGGGGGGCGATCAGCCCGCACAGGGCCCCGAGAAGCACGCCGCCCATGACCCCGAGGGGCTCCACTACCGTCCCCGCCACTGCGCCCGCGGCCACCGCAACTACGAGCCCACCGGCGAAGCCCTCCCAGGTCTTGCCCGGTGACACCTGAGGGGCGAGCTTGTGAGCACCCCAGGTGCGCCCCACGAAGAAGGCGCCGATGTCGTCGGCCGCCGCCACCAATATGTACGCGGTCAGCAGCGAGCGTCCCGAAGAGGCGACCAACAGTGAGGTCGCGGCCGCGCCCCCGCCCCCGATCCAGCCCACCACCAGCAGCGTCCAGGCGACATCGCTTGCCGGGCTAGGTCCCCTCGACGACCTCAGGCTCAAGGCGAAACCCCCGTAGAGGGCGAGCGCCAGCACCACACCGAAGAGAGCGGGGCGCGAGGCGTAGGCGGCCACCAGCAGCGCCAGCGAGCAAGCGAGCGTGAACGCGAGGCTCGGCCGCCTGCCGGTCTGCTGCAGCGCGTCAATTGCCTCGAACACCGCCAGCGAGATGGCAAGAGCAATCAGCACGAAGTAGGCGGCGGCGCCGAAGGCCGACGACACCGCCAGGACCACGACCAGAGCTACCCCCGTAGCGATCGCCTGGCGCAGCGAGCGCCCTGGCGGGGCAGGCGGCGGTGCCGGATCACCGCCGGTGCCCTCTCTCACACCCGCCCTCAGACCTCGGACAGCTCTTGTTCCTTGCGCTCGAGGTTCTCGTCGACCTCTGCGACGTGCTTGTCGGTCAGCCGCTGGAGCCGCCCCTCTGCCGCTCGTTCCTCGTCCTCGGGAAGGGTGCCATCTTTTCGTAGCTGCTCGAGATCTTGCTTGCTGTGGCGTCTGATCGCCCGGATGGCGACCCGGCCTTCCTCCGCCCGGCTATGGGCGACCTTGATGAGCTCCTTGCGACGCTCCTCGGTGAGCTGGGGGAAGACGAGACGGATGTTGGTTCCGTCGTTGTTCGGGGTGATGCCGATGTCGGAAGCCAGGATCGCCTTCTCGACGGCGGACACGGAGTTGGGGTCATAGGGGACGATCATCAACACACGAGGCTCGGGCACCGACAGGTTCGAGATCTGGTGGAGGGGGACCCTGGTCCCGTAGTAATCGACCGTGACCCGGTTGAGCAGCGCGGGGGAAGCTCGGCCGGATCGAATCGCGCTGAGCTCCTCCAGGTTCACGGAGACCGCCTTGCGCATCTTGTCGGCCGCCTCGCTCAGGATCTGGTCCTTACGCTCAGCCATCTCCCTCCCCCGTTCCGCCTTTCGATTCTGAATGAACCAAGGTGCCGACCTCTTCTCCGAGCAGCAGTCGGAGAATGCTCTCGCCTTTGAGATCGAACACGATTATCGGCAAGCTGTTGTCCATGCACAGAGAGATAGCAGTCGAATCCATCACCTTGAGGCCCCGCTGCAAGACCTCGATGTAATCCAGCGAGGAGAATCGGCGCGCCTCGGGATTGAGCTCTGGATCCGAGTCGTAGACGCCGTCCACCCGAGTGCCCTTCAGGATTGCCTCCGCCCCCACCTCGAGCGCGCGGAGCGCGGCCGCGGTGTCGGTGGAAAAGTAGGGATTGCCGGTTCCCCCGGCGAAGATCACAACGCGCCCCTTTTCGAGGTGGCGGATCGCCCGCCGGCGAATGTAGGGCTCGGCAAGCTCTTGCATCCAGATCGCGCTTTGCACCCGCGTCTGCACGCCCTCTTTTTCGAGAGCGTCCTGGAGCGCAAGTGCATTGATGACGGTGGCGAGCATTCCCATGTAGTCGGCGGTCGTGCGCGCCGTGCCCTGGGCGCTTGCCGAGAGGCCGCGAATGATATTGCCGCCGCCAACCACCACACCGAGCTCACATCCGAGCGCTTTTGCCTCGGCCACCTGTCTCGCGATCGAAGAGACGATGCGGGGGTCGATACCGAAGCCGTCTACGGGGTCGGCGAACGCCTCCCCGGACAGCTTCAGCAGCACTCTCTTGTACTTCGGCGCTACCTGGACCCCGCTCATCGTAGAGGCTAAGTGTTCCTGGTCTCGCCCACGCGAATGCGCCTGTAGCCGCCCACCGAGATGTTCTCGCCCATGGATGCACGCGCATCGTCGATGAGACCGGCGATGGTCTTGTTCTTGTCTTGGATCCACTCCTGATCCATGAGCACGCTCTGCTTGTAGAACGCCTCCATCTTGCCCAGCACGATCTTGTCGATGACCTGCTCGGGCTTGCCCGAGTCCTTCGCCTGCTTGGCATAGATCTGAGACTCGTCGTCAATTATCTCTTGAGGGATCTCGTCGCGGGTCGTCCAGCCGGGATCGGCGAACGAGATGTGCATCGCGATGTCTTTGGCCAGACGCTCGAAACCCTCCGTCTTGGCGACGAAGTCCGATTCGCAGTTGAGCTCGAGCAACACGCCGAGCTTGGGTGGGTAGTTAGGCGTCGGAGTGTGCAAGTAGGCGTAGACGATTCCCTCGGAAGCTGAGCGGCCGGTGCGCTTCGCTGCATCGGCGAGACCCTTCTCGCGTAGGATGCGCGTCGCGGCCTCGAGATCCCCCTTAGCCTCGGTCAGCGCCTTCTTGCAGTCCATCATGCCGGCCCCGGTCCGATCCCTCAACGTCTTTACGTCCTTTGCGCTTATCTGTGCCATTGCTGAATACCTTTCCTTGATCAGCTCTGTTCTGTCGTGGGTGGCCCGGGAGCCGCCGCCTGCTCGGCCGGCTCGGTTCGAGCGCGTTCGGCTTCATCCTCGGCTTCGAGCTGCAGCTCCCATTCGGCCTTGGGCTGCGCGGCGGCCCCAGGAAGAACCTCGGTCTCCTCCGGAGTGAGCGTGCCGGGTTCGGCTTCCGTGCCGTCGATGCCGCGCATGGAGCGGCCTTCGATGGCAGCATCCGCGATGATGCGCGTCAACAGCTTGCCGGCGCGGATGGCGTCGTCGTTGCCGGGGATTCCGTAGTCGACGTCATCGGGATCGCAGTTGGTGTCGAGCACCGCAACGATTGGCACACCAAGCTTCTTCGCCTCGCGAACCGCGATCTCTTCTTTCTTGATGTCTAGGATGTAGATCGCGTCCGGCACCTTGTCGAGATTGCGGATGCCCGCGAGGTTGCGACTAAGCTTCACGAGCTCACGCTCGAGCCTGATCCGCTCCTTTTTGGGAAGCGAGTCGAGAGCACCTGCGGAGACCATCTCTTCGAGCTCGCGCATTCGCTTGATACGTTCGTAGATCGTGCGGAAGTTGGTCAGCATGCCGCCAAGCCAGCGGAAGTTCACGTAGGGCATGCCCGAGCGCTCTGCCTGCTCTGCAAGCACTCCCTGGAGTTGCCGTTTGGTGGCGACGAAGAGGACCGTGCCGCCTCCCGCGACCAGGTCGCGCACGAACTTGTAGCTGTTCTCGATGCCCTGCATGGTCTGGTGCAGGTCGAGGATGTAGATGCCGTTGCGCTCCGTGAAGATGAATCGCTTCATCTTGGGATTCCACCGGCGCGTTTGATGCCCGAAGTGGACCCCCGCCTCGGGCAGCTGCCGCATCGTCACGACGGGCATGTGCGTCTTCCCTCCTTGTTCGGTTATCCCGGCTCGAAGCCGGCTTCCGCTCGTCAAACCCAGCCTGGCCCTAGGGGAATCATCGGGTTCGGGATGGGACCGAAGCTCGCCGCGGCGCGCCACGGCGAGAGACGAACGTGTGGATTTGTGGAGCGATTTCGATGTTACCAGACACCAGCCGGGCCCTCGGTTGGCCGGTCAGGGTCGGCTTTAGGCCGGGGGTAGGAGGCCTGAGGGGCCGGGCCACGGGTCGGCGTGGTGGCAAAAGCGAACCTCGGACAGGTTCCCACAAGAAACTGTGGGTAGACGCGGACCGGGGACATTTGCCACCACCCGGCCGAGGGCCGTGGCCGCTGAGGGCGGGGGCTAGTCCGGGGAGGTGGCGTCTGCGATCTTGCCGCGCAGGCCCAGGACAGCCTTGGTATGGAGCTGGCACACCCTTGACTCGGTCACGCCCAGTACCTGGCCGATCTGGGCCAGTGTCAGGCTCTCGTAGTAATAGAGCGTGACGACAATCTTCTCGCGCTCGGGAAGCCGGGAGATGGCTCCCGCGAGGATGTCCTTCATCTCCTCGACCTCGAGCGCCTCGACAGGGCCGGTCGTTTTGGTGTCCTGGAGGGTCTCGACCAGAGAGAGCCTGTCTCCCCGCTCGCCATCGACCGACATCAGCTCGTCTAGCGCCACCATCGAAACGGTCGAAAGCTGCGTATAGATGCGCCCCAGCTCGTTCTTAGTGACGTCCATCTCACCGGCGATCTCCACGTCGGAGGGGGGGCGCTTGAGCTTGTTCTCGAGGCTCGTGTACGCCTTCTCGACTTCGCGCGCCTTGAACCGAACCGAGCGAGGGACCCAGTCGATCGCCCGAAGCTCGTCGATGATGGCGCCCCGGATGCGGCTGATGGCATAGGTCTCGAACTTGATCCCCCGATCGATCTGGTACTTCTCGATGGCATCGATCAGCCCGAAGATCCCATAGGAAATCAGGTCGGCCTGCTCGATGTTCGCAGGGAGTCCGATTGCCACCCTCCCCGCGACGTACTTGACCAGCGGCGAGTAGTTGAGGATCAGCTGGTCTCGGGCGGCAGCCGTCCCTTCCTTCTTGTAGTCGATCCAGCACGCCCGAATCTGGTCTTCGTGCGAGTCCTCGAAGATGCTCATCGAACGCGCCTCATGCGCGGGGGTGGCACTGCTCATAAACGGTCCTCAAGCGCTCGGTGGACACGTGGGTGTAGATCTGCGTGGTTGCAAGGCTCTCATGCCCGAGTAGCTCCTGCACGGATCTCAAGTCTGCCCCACCGTCGAGCAGGTGGGTGGCAAATGAGTGTCGCAGGGCGTGCGGGCCGGCCCCCGACCTCCCGGTGGCGGCCTCGTGGCGTGCGAGCAGGGCTCTGACGCTGCGGGGGCCGAGGCGGCCCCCCCTGAGGTTCAAGAACAGGCCCGGCGTGGGCTCCTCGCCCATGAGGGCAGGACGGCCGTGGGCGAGATAGGTATCAAGCGCTCGGGCTGCAGGATCGCCCAGCGGCAGCTTGCGCTGCTTGCGTCCCTTGCCGGTGACCACGACCGAGGCAGCCTCGAGATCGAGGTCGGAGAGGTCGAGCCCGCACAGCTCGGCGACGCGCAGCCCCGAGGAGTAGAGCAATTCGAGCACCGCTCGGTCCCTGAGCCCGCGAGGTTCCTCGGTGGAGGGTTGCTCACAAAGCTTTGCCGCATCTCGAGCCTTGAGGACCTTGGGTAGCGGGCGATCGAGCTTGGGAGAGGAGAGCTCGTCGGCCGGGCTCGAGGGGACGAGGTCATGGGACACCGCCCAGCGAAGGAGGGATTTCAGGGCGCTCAGCTTGCGGGCGATCGAGCGGCGGGCGTAGCCGCGCGCGGAGAGATAGGCGAGGTAACGTCGCAGGAGGCGCCGGTCGAGCGCTTGAAGCGAGGAAATGCCTCCCCGGTCCGCCCAGGTCGAGAACTGGGCGAGGTCGAAAGCGTAAGCAGAGAGCGTGTGCTCGGACAGGTCCCGCTCCGCCCGCAGCGAACGAAGAAACCCCTCCGTGGCTCGGTCTATCGAAGCGTCGTTCGCGGCCGTTTCCCTTCTCGTTTTGATTGGTCCGCTTAAGAGAGTGCTGAGCCGGCTCCCTCTGCTGGACGCGATGTCCATGCCCGTCCCGTTCGCCCCGTTTTGTCGGCGTAGTGGGAGAGGATACTGCGCGTGGCCCCCTGTGCCTCCTCAGGTGAGACCAGGGCCACGATGCAGCCGCCGAACCCCCCGCCTGTGAGGCGTGCCCCCAGGACCCCCGGCGTGCGGCCCGCGATGTCGACCAGGATGTCGATCTCGGGCGTGGAGATGGCGAAGTCTGTTGCCATGCTTCTTTGCGAGAGCCAGAAAAGGTCCCCGAGGTCGTCCAGATCCGAACCCTCCAGGGCGGTTGCGACCGCCTGAACACGCTCGTTCTCGGTCACGACGTGGCGCGCCCTCATCAACAGGTCGCCGTCGAGGCGGGCGAGGTCGGAGGACTGGGCCCGGCGCAGGGAGTCCAGGCCGAGGGCCTCGGCCGCCTCGAGGCACTCGGCCCGGCGGCGGTTGTAGCCGCCGTCCGCCAGCTCTCTTCTCACGCCCGAGTCGATGACCACCACTACGACGCTCTGCGGAATCGGAATGTGTTCGACGCCGTCGTCGAGGCAGTCGATCAGAAGAGCGTGCCCGCTTCGTGCCGCGACCGAGCTGAGCTGGTCCATGATGCCGCTCTGGACCCCGACGTAGTGGTTCTCCGCCCGGCGGCAGAGGCGCGCCAACCTCACCTCCTCGATCTCCTCGGAGGACACCGCCTGGGCCACAGCCACCTCGAGAGCGGCGGACGACGACAACCCCGAGCCTGCCGGCACCTCGGATGCGATCGTCCCTTCGAGACCCGAGAGCTCGACGCCGTCGTCCTTTAGTGCCCGGACCACGGCGGTGACATAGCGGCCCCAGCCCCGGCGGGGGCCGCGACCGCTGGCGAGGTCAACCTCGACCTCGCCGGGCTCGTCAAGCGAGCGCAACCTCACCACGTCGGGTATTCGGCGACCCGCCAGGTAGGTAGCCAGCTCGAGCGCGACCGGGAGCACGAAGCCGTCGTTGTAGTCGGTGTGCTCGCCGATCAGGTTGGCGCGGCCGGGGGCTCGGCGGCAGACCTCGGTGGAGAGGGCGGCGTCCCTGAGTCGGGCCGGAATGGGGTGCTCCATCTTGGTTTTCGTCCTCGTCTCTGACCTCGAACCGGGAGTCATAAGCTTCGCATGTACACCGGCCCGCGTCGGGTCGGGTATTCCAGGGGCCATGCGCGAACGGATCTCGCTGGACGGAACGTGGGACTTCCGGCCCGATCCGAGCGGTGCCTCCGGGATCTCAGGTGAGGCTCGCTCGATCGCAGTGCCGGGGGCATGGCAGGCGCAGTTCGCAGACCTCAGGTGGGTTTCGGGGCGGGCCACCTACCGGCGCTCGTTTGCGGTTCCCTCGGCATGGGCGGGCCGAGCAGTGCGGCTCTGTTTCGGGGCGGTCGACTACCTCTGTGAGGTGCTCGTGAACGACCGTCCCGCCGGCGCCCACGAGGGCGGTTATCTCCCTTTCTGGTTCGACGTCACCGCCCTGCTCCGTTGCGGCGAGGCCAACGAGGTGACGGTGGTGGTGACGGACGTGGGTCCGGGCGATAGCGAGTCGGTCTCCTTCGACGAGATTCCCCACGGTAAGCAGAGCTGGTACGGCCCCCTGGGGGGGATCTGGCAGAGCGTCTTTCTGGAGGCCACCGCAGAGGCATTCGTCGAACGGGCTCTGATCCGCCCGGACCTCGCCTCGGGAACGGTCGCGGTGGATGTGCGGCTGGCCCGTCCCGCGGAGGCCTCGGATGTCCTCTACAGCCGGGCGATTTCCCCTGCGGGGACCCAGACCTGGTCGGAGGGACCGGTCGAGCTCGAGCCGGGAACCACCATCGCCCAGCTCGAGCTGCAGATCCGAGATCTCGAAGCCTGGTCACCGCGAACCCCTGCTATTTACGGGCTCGATATCGCCTTGGGCCGCAACGGGGAGCTGCTCGATCAGTGGTCCGATCACTTCGGCTTCCGCTCCATCGAAACTCGCGACGGAGCCCTCCTGCTGAACGGCGAGCCTCTCTACCTGCTGGGTGCCTTGGACCAGGACTATTACTTAGAGACGATCTGCACACCGCCGTCGACTCATCTCATCAGGCAGCAGGTGGTCTTCGCAAAGGAGCTCGGCCTCAACTGTTTGCGTTGCCACATAAAGGTTCCCGACCCTCGCTACCTGCGCGCCACCGACGAGCTCGGGATGCTGGTGTGGGCAGAGCTTCCCAATTGGAACCTCTTGACTGAGGCGACCAGAGAGCGGGCGCGCGCCACTTTCGAGGGCATGGTCTATAGGGACTTCAACCATCCCAGCATCATCATCTGGACCATCGCCAACGAGAGCTGGGGGCTCGATCTCGCCGATGAGCCCCAGCGGCGCTGGCTCGAGGAGACTTATTCCTGGGCCAAAAAGCTCGACCCCACGCGGCTGGTCGTGGACAACTCGGCCTGCGCGGGCAACTTCCACGTCCGCTCCGATCTCAACGACTTCCACCTCTACCGGGCGTTCCCGGACCACGCCCGCTCATGGCGCGCCTGGACCAAGGCGTGGGTCGCCGATCCCTCCGCCACCTACAGCCCCCACGGCGACGCCGACCGCAGTGGCGAGGAGCCGTTGGTGCTTTCCGAGTTCGGCAACTGGGGACTCCCCGACGTCTTCGAGCTGCGCGACGAGCAGGGGGCCGATCCGTGGTGGTTTCAAACGGGGGCCGAGCGGGGGGACGGCGTGGCGCTGCCCGAGGGTGTGCTGGAGAGGTTTGAGAGCTGGGGACTCTCAGAGGTTTTCTGCTCATGGCAGGACTTCGTCGTGCACAGCCAGGAGCATCAGTTCGACGCCCTGCGGGAGTCGATCTGGGACCTGCGCTCCCACAGGGAGATCGCGGGCTATGTCATTACCGAGTTTACCGATGTTCACTGGGAGGCCAACGGGCTCCTCGACATGGCCCGCAACCCCAAGAGCTACCATCACCGCTTCTCTCAGATAAACGCCGAGGACATCGTGGTGTTGAAGCCCCGGCACCGTCGCTACCGCGCGAGCGAAACCGTCGAGGTCGAGGTCTTGGTATCCCACTACTCCGAGCGCGACCTCGGCGACTTCTCGGTGACGTGGCGGCTTGGTGGGACCGAGCTTCAAGGGACGCTCTCGGGTGCGGCCGGCCGCGGCGATGTCTCGCAGGCGGGGAGCTGCTCGTTCGAAGCTCCCGCCGTGACAAGGCCCGGCCCCCTGCAGCTCAAGGCGGTGCTGCGCGACGGGGGTGGTCGTTTTGTTGCCCAGACCGGACTCGAGCTGTTGCTGTACCCGGCGCATCGAGAACCCCGGACCTTGCAGGTGTGGACCTCTGTAGGCGCACAGGCTCTGGCGGCGCGCGGGTGGCAGACGACAAGCGAGCTCGCGGCCTCGAACGTGGCAATCTCAGCGCACTGGGACTCAGAGCTCGCCGCCTATGTCTCGTCCGGCGGCCGGGCGGTGATCCTCGCCCGCGACGAAGATGCCCTGCCGCGTGGGTCGAACCTGTCGGTGCAGGCGCGAGCCGGCAGCCGTTGGGAGGGGGATTGGGCCCAGGGCATGGGCTTTCTGCGCCCGGAGCTGCACGAGGCGCTGGGCTCGGGGCCGCGCATGTCCTCACTGTTCGAAGGCGTGACCGCGGACCACGTCGTTACCGGCTACACGCCGGCCACTCATTCAGACCTCCTCGGCGGGTACTACCTGGGCTGGTTGCGCGACATGACCGCCACCGTGGGGACCTTCCGTTTGAGCAGCGGGCAGGGCCTCGTGTGCACTTTGCGCGTACTCGACGGCTACGGGCGCGATCCTCTGGCCACCGCTCTGCTCGACCAGCTGATCGAGCTTGCCGCGGCACCGACACTTTACCCGTCGACACCGCTCACTTGAGCCCCGAGCGAGCGACTCCTTCGACGACATAGCGCTGCGCCAGAAGAAACAGGATCAGCACGGGAATGGAAGCAATAATGCCCCCGGCCATGACGATCGGATAATTCGTGTTGTAGGCGTCTTGCAGAATGGCAAGCCCCGGTTGCAAGGTGAGATTGGGCTTACTGAACAGCACGTAGACGGGCCACAGGAAGTCGTTCCAGTTGGTCAAGAAGCTCAGCACCGCGAGCGTGGCCAGCGCCGGCTTGGACAGGGGCAAGATTATGCGCATGAAGATCTGAAAGCGGTTGGCGCCGTCCACCAAGGCCGCCTCCTCGAGCTCGACCGGCAGCGAGGTGAAGAACTGGCGGAGGAAGAAGACTCCGAAAGCCCCCGCCGCTCCTGGAACGACTATGGCCCACAACGTGTCGAGCCATCCCAAGCTGTCGACTATCAGATAGTTGGGCATCAGAAACGTCACCGGCGGGATGAACAGCGTCGCCACCAGCGTAGCGAAGATCAAGCGGCTACCGCGAAAGTGCATTCGAGCGAGGGCGTAGCCGGCAGGAGCGGCCACGATCAACACCAAGCCTGCATGGGCGGTGGCCGCTACAAGGCTGTTTACGAACCACCTTATGACCGGCTGCGAAGCGGCCGGATCGAGGATAGTGGAATAGCCCTCGGTCGAGATCTGCTCGGGAAACCACGACAACGGCCACTGCACCGCGTCGCTGTTGGTTTTCAGCGACGTCGACAGCATCCACAGCAAGGGGGCGATATAGAGCAGTGATAGCAGGATGAGCAAGGCATAGGAAACAATGACCTTGGTCCCCTTTTTCGACTGGAACTGTTCGCGCAGGAAGGCTCGACCGGAGGTTTCAGCTCGCGACATTAGTCCACCCTCCTTCCGAGGAACTTGAAGATGACTATGGCGATCACGATGAGGAAGAGCGACAGGATGTAGCTCATAGCGGCGGCATCACCCATCTGAAACTGGCGCAGCCCTGTATCCGCGATAAACCAGATTGCCGAACGGGTTTCGAACGACGGCGCACCCTGCGTTATCAGCAGTGATTGGCCAAACATGATTCCCGAGCCAAGCACGGTGATCGTGAGCACGAAAACGATCACCGGGCGCAACCCGGGTAGGGTGACATGCCGGAACGACTGCCACGCGTTGGCGCCGTCGGTCTTTGCTGCGTCGTAGTACTCACGGGAAATATCCTGCAGCCCTGCGAGATAGATGACGGTGTTGAATCCCAGCGTCCACCACACGGTGGGTCCCACCAACGACACCCATCCCCACGGCAGCGCGGTAGTCCACGGAATGTCGTCGGGGAGCCCGAGCTTGCCGAGGTAGAAGTTCATGACCCCCACGTTGGGATCCAGGAGGAAACGCCACAGCACACCGATCACCGCAACCCCAAGGACATAGGGCCCGAAGTAGACGGCGCGAAATAGAGCGCGGCCGGGAAACTGTTGATTGAGAACCACCGCAACGCCCAGGGGGATGGTGACGAGAAGCGGGACGCTCGTGACGGTAAAGGTGCCGGTGGCGCGCATGGACTCCCAGAAGTCTGGGCCATAGCGCGAAACCGAAGAGAACAATTCGGTGTAGTTCTCCAACCCAACGAAGGGCTTTCCCGGCAACAAATAGTCCCACGAGTGCAGGCTGATCCACAGGCCGTAGCCGGCAGGTGCCAGCACGAAGATGCCGAACACCACGAGATAGGGCGCCAGGAACAGGTAGGGCGTGAAGCGCCCGCCGTGGTGCGAGGCGGCCGACCGTTGCTTTGCGGCGGTCCCGGGGGTGCCTGCCGCGGCCCGCTGCGATGACACAGCCATGTTGCCTAGCTCCCGTACTTCTCGGCGTTCTCCTCGAGTAGCTGATTTACCTGTTGCTCCGCCTTGGCGAGGGCGTCCTCGGGAGAGCTCTTGAGCAATACCGCATCACCGACAGCGGCTTCGAGGATCGGAACCGCATCGCCGATCCCGGGCACGGGCGGTTGGAAGTGGACGTCGGGAAGCTGTGATGCCACGATCGATTGGGGGCCGAGCTGCTTGAACGCCTGGCTCTCTTGCACACTCTGGCGCGCAGGCACCTGGCCCGCCTTCGCCCAGTCGGCAGAGTGCTGGGAAACCCAGCTAATGAACACCTTGCTCGCCTCCAGCTTGTTGGTGTCCTGCTCAGGCTTGTTCATTATCACGAAATTGTGCGAGCCGCCCCAGGTCGCATCCTGTTGCCCAATGCGCGGTATCCGCGCCACGCCCCAGTCGAGGTTCTCGGCGTCATCGTATGGGTTGATGTTCCAAACGCCGTTCCACACGAAGGCGTTGCGCCCATCCATGAAGGCGATGTTTTCGGCGTCCTGGGCGACGTTCCTGGGGCTGTAGCCGTCCTCGCTGAGACTCACGAGCCATTCCAAGGCGGAGACGCCTTGTTCGGAATTGAAGGCTGCGCTGGTCGCGTCCGAGTTGTAGAGGTCGCCTCCGTTCTGCCACGTCACGGTCATCCACATGAATCCGCCGGTGAACAGGAAAGGTGATATCCACATCCCCTGGATGTCCTGGCTCTTGAGCTGCTCGAGCGCAGAGGTCAGCTCGTCCTTAGTCTGTGGCGGCTTGTTGGGATCGAGGCCCCCCTTCTCCATCGTCGTCTTGTTGTAGAAGAAGGCCAGCGGATGGACGTCCAGGGGGACGCCATAACGGGCGTCGTTGTAGATGCCGGCGTCCCACACCTCGGGAGAAAAATCATCCTTGGTGAGGTCGAGCGCGGTTGCAAGGTCGTCGAGCGGGACGATGACGTTGCGGGCGGCGTTGGTCGGCAGCTGGTCGATGTGCATAATCCCGATGTCGGGACCCTTGCCCACCTGGACTGCAGCAGGGACCTTCTGATAGTAAGTTTCCCACTCGACCGTGTTCATCTTGACGGCGATGTTGTCGTTCTCTGCCTGGAAGTCACCAATCAGCTTCTGCATAAAGGGGCCGTCGCCCCCGGTGAACCCGTTCCAGAAGTCGAGCTCGACCTTGGGCCCGTCGTAGGTGTCCCCTGTTCCGAAGGTTCCACCACTCTGGTTCTGGACCGAAGGATTGTTAGTCGCTCCGCCACCGCCGCACGCAGCCAGCAGTGCGGTGGCCGAGAGCCCCGCCCCAAGTCCGAGGAACTCCCGCCGGTCGTAGCGCCTGGTGGGTCTCTTCTTGGTCACAGTTCCCCCTTTTGCCCGCCTGCCCCGATTGCTTCTGATACGTCCCCGATTGGCCGAGTCTACCGGCGTCGTTGGAGCGGCCCGACCCGTGGTCCTCAGCTCGAGGAAAGCGGCGAATAGGCCCCAGCCGCTCGGGCGGCTCCGCAACCCCGGCCCACCTGATACTCGCCCGACGCAAACTCCGGGCGAATCAGGACAGCCGGCGTTCTCTTCCTGGGCCCAAGAGATCACTACGTCCGCCGCCGACGACGTGGGTGCTTCTCCGAGCGCCGTCGGAGGTCCGTCCGGTCTCAAGTCCCAATACCCTGAGTACACGCAACGAGCATCATCCCACGCAAGAAATACCTGTCCCTTGCCCAGTCACTTCGGTCGGGCCAGCTACGCCCTTGGTTGTATTCAGCACCAGCGAGACTCTGGAACGCTCCTTTGCTCAGCACGCCGAATCTGGCAGCAGACGTTCGCGTAGCTCCGCGCGCAGTGGAGGCGGGCCGGTGGGGAGCAGCGGACTGCCATCCGGCCGCATGAATTGGATCTCATGGTTGGGATCCCCACGAATAGTCCAGCCCCCTTCGTGAACTAAGC
>Ga0136615_10000958_pt1 | contig 13576 bp, 14 predicted proteins | sample AntDrymUQ2882206_2_FD_106647 | JGI IMG/M metagenome (GOLD analysis project Ga0136615, IMG submission 106647) | Polar desert sand microbial communities from Dry Valleys, Antarctica - metaG UQ288 (22.06) | ecosystem: Environmental > Terrestrial > Soil > Desert | place: Antarctica: Dry Valley...
ACTTCGACCGGATGATCTCCGTCCACCTGCGCGGTACCTTCTTGTGTATCCACGCCGTGCTGCCCGAGATGCTCTCCGCGGGTCGCGGCGTCGTGGTCAACATCGCCTCCCAACTCGGCCAGATCGGGGCCGAAGGGCTCGCCCACTACGCCGCCGCCAACGCCGGCATCATCGGCCTGACGAAATCCCTGGCCCGCGAAGTCTCGGCGCAAGGCGTACGGGTGAACGCGGTCGCGCCTGGCCCCGTAAACACCCCGCTGGTCATCGACAACCTCCCTGAGGAGTGGCGCGAAGACAAGGCCACCGAGCTGCCCCTGGGACGGTTTGGAGAGCCACACGAGGTGGCCGATACGGTCTCTTTCCTGGCCTCGGACGCTGCCGCCCTGTACGTTGGCCAGACGCTTGGCCCCAACTCGGGCGACGTGATGCTATGAGGTGTAAGCGGGCGAAATCCCCGGCGTCGCCCGGAAGGATCAATCGCCGAAAGGATGCTCGAACGCCTCGATGATCTCTTCTCTCGACGCCCCCGACCGCAGCAGCAACGAGAGGAAGAGGCGTGCCTTCGGGCCGTCGAGCATTCCTGCGTTGATGAGGCCGCGCTCCAACAGGTCCGACTCGGAGCCGGTGAAGCCGTAGGTCTTTCTGTGGACCTCCCCGCTGCCTGTACGCGACGCCAGAACTACCGGCATTTCGCCGGCGAGGGACTCCAGAGGCTCGGCCATGACCGAGTGTACGTGTCCGACGCCGAAGGCTTCGACCACAAGCCCGTCGTATCCCAACTCCCCGACCTGTGCGAGGAGACGGCCATCGTCACCCAGGCCGACGGTGTAAAGGGCGACGGGGCGGTCTTGCGATTCGGTCGGAAGGTCGATGTGGCGACGACCGACGGGGCGGGTGGCTAGCCTCACGTTGTCCTCGAAGACGTAGCCTACCGGTCCGGCAAGCGGGGAGCGAAAGGTCGCGGGGTTTGAGGTGTGGGTCTTTTGGACGAAGCGGGCGGCGTGGATCTCGTCGTTCAGGACGACCACAGTGCCCAGGCCCAGGGTCGCCTCGCTGGTCGCGACCCGCACCGAGGCGAGGAGGTTCGCCGGGCCCTCGGCGCCGGGGAGGGTGGGGTTGCGCATGGCGCCCGTCACGACTACGGGACCGTCCCGGTCCACCAGCAGGTCCAGGACGAAGGACGTCTCTTCTATGGTGTCGGTGCCCTGGGTCACCACGACGCCCGCCGCGCCGGCGTCGATGCGGCCTTCGATCTCCGCGGCCAGCTCGATCAGATCTTCCAACGTCAGCTCCGAGCCGGGTACCTGGCGGAAAGAGTAGGCCGAGACCTCGGCGACCGACGAGATCTCCGGCACGTCCTCTACCAGCGCCTCGCCGGTCAAAGAAGGCGCGACCCCGGAGCCGCCCTCCGCCTGGGTCGAGGAGATGGTGCCGCCCAACGAGAGCACCGCTACTTCCGGAAGAGCCACGTTACCTCCTCGGTGCCGGTTCGTTTGCTCCCAGCCATTTCGTTAGTTCTTGCCCGATGTCTTGCGATACTTCTTCATGGGCTCGCTCTAAACTCCTCAAGTTTGCCTCTTCTCCTGGGCCCTTCCAGGCATCGATAAATAGGTCTCTCTAGATTGGCAGTAGGGGCAGTATTGGACGGAAATGAAAGGATAGAGAGAAATCCACTCTATCTCATTCTGCAGGATGTACAAATCTTGTTTCTTGGGGATCCCTCGGTAGTTCTCCTGTACTTTGCGGCCCACAGGATGATCCCCCGAAAAGTCTAAGCACGTCGCCATAACGTGATCACTGTTACGGACAGCATCATAATCGAGCACCAAGCGCAGAGGGTGTTGCCAAAGGGCCGTGCTCTGGGAGACACAATGCTCGAAGCGTTTACGAACCTCCCGTACCAATTGATCCGCTTTATCACCGACGGGCAGGTTTCCGTGGTGAAATTCGTCGCGCCGATCTATGAGCCATCGCATATCCTCGGCAAAGGGTGTCGGGTTCTGGTCTGTTCCCAATAGTTGTTTCGTTGAGCGATAAAGTGGTCCTCTTTCCTCATCAATAAGTGAAGTCGTTTTGGACAGAATAGAGAACCAATTCCCAAACGTCGCTCCTTTTCCTCTCCACGCGCTTAGTAGACCCTTTTTGGTCTGTCCCGCCGGAGTAGGAGCGAGAGCCAAGGCCAGAGAGGCCAGGAACGCCGTAAGACCTTCGGCGTTCCTATATAGCTCCTTCAAAATTCTCACAGTTTCAAACTCCGCCTCAACGAGCCGGTAAGAGTACGCCAAAGGAAGCGGGTACTGTGCCGAGATAGGACCAGCATTAGGACGTTCAGCTACCGTCTGCTCCAAAGTGTTGTTAACCTCAACGGGTGGGTGGTTAGGTGCGGTAGAAGGCGACGGACGAGCAGGTCGGCTAGATGGTGCGGCCTGTTCTTGTGGGTCGCGGTGGGGAGAGCCATGGTCTGCCTTCTCAGGCGTAGCCGTACTCTGCCCCGGAGCTATTTCTCTTTGATTTATCTCTGATTCTAGCTGTTGCTTAAAATCTGCCTCATTTTCACTAACTTCTCGTTGCAACGCTTCTAAACGCACCAAATATCCCCTGCGTATCCAGAAGGCATGGAAAATGGACACTATCCCCAGACCTAAGAACAGAAAGCCCACTAGATTCGCTAGCCAAGTCGGCAAACTTGCGGGCGGACCGATAGATATCATAGTTACGAGAGGCGTCGAGTAAAACAGCCCCCAAAGGATCCACTTCCATTGCTTTGCGCGGAGGCCGATGTAAAGAAAGGCGACCCAGTTGAAGAAGCTAAGAGTAAAAGTCCACCCAATCCATAGAGAATGAAGGATCTCCCACCTTTCACCTTTTGAAGTAGTTGGTATGTCTCTCGTCATTAGAGAAGAAGCTTCTAAGCGCAGCAAATACTCCCTACGCACCCTAAAGGCATGAATTATTGTAACTATACCTATTAGAGGGCCTAGAATGTTCATAATGGTGTAGAGGAGGTCCCATTGCCAAATACCATTGTAAACGACAAATACCACAAAAGGTATGGAGTAAAAAAGACCCCAAAATATCCACTTCTTCTGCTTTACACGAAACCCGATATATAGAAAGGCTATCCAGTTTAAGAAACCGATAGTGAGCATCCACCCGAGCCACAAAGAATGGAGGATTTCCCATCTCTTGCCTCTTTCGGTGATTGCCACTTAATTCTCCTCTCCTGGCCTTCGCCAATTATACGAGCACTCGATGTTCTCAGTAGTTGTCAGTAGATGTGGATCAGAACGTTAATGCTGCGAGGGTTAGTGGTTAGCCTCAGGCTGCCCTTCGCCTGGGTCGAGGAGATGGTGCTGCCCAACGAGAGCACCGCTACTTCTGGAAGGGCCAACTCCTTGCCTCCTCGGTTCAGGGTTACGGCTGCGCCTCCATGCTACCGGCGGCTGGATCTTTGTTCAACGCGAGCAGCGTGTCCGAGTGCGAGGCTCTTTATCAGGGTACGATACATGCGGTTGCACAATGGGAGAAAGGGAGAAGATGCCCCAGAAAGAGATATTCTGCGCCTTCCAGGTCGACGTCGACGCGGTGGCGGGCTGGCTAGGGTCCTACGGTGGGGAGGACTCGCCGGACGACATATCGCGGGGCATGTTCGCCGGCGAGGTTGGCTCGCCGCGTTTGTTGAGGCTCTTCGAGAAGTACGATCTCAAGACGACGTGGTTCATACCCGGTCACTCCATAGAGACCTTCCCCGAGCAGATGAAGATGGTCGTGGACGGTGGGCACGAAGTCGGCACCCACGGCTACTCGCACGAGAACCCGGTCTCGATGACCCCGCAACAGGAGAGGGACGTTATCGACAAGTGCGTGGGGCTGGTCGAGGATCTGACCGGCAAGAAGCCCGCCGGCAACTCCGCGCCGTGGTGGGAGCCATCGGACGCGACGAACGAGATCCTGCTGGAGTATGGCTACAAGTACGACCGCTCCCTGCAGCACAACGACTTCACACCCTACTGGGCCCGCCAGGGCGACCAGTGGACCCCGATCGACTACTCCCAGTCCGCCTCCGAGTGGATGAAACCGATGGTGCGCGGCGAGGAGATAGATCTCGTCAAGATACCGCCGAACTGGTACCTCGACGACCTGCCCCCGATGATGTTCATAAAGGCGAACCCGAACAGCCACGGCTTCATGAACCCACGGGACATCGAAGACCTCTGGCGCGACCAGTTCGACTGGGTGTACCGCGAGAAGGACTACGCCGTTTATGCCCCTACCGTCCACCCGGACGTGTCGGGCCGGCCCCAGAACCTACTGATGCTCGAGCGCCTCATCGGCTACATAAACGCCCACGAAGGCGTCCGCTGGATGACCCTGGAGGAGATCGCCGCCGACTTCCGGACCCGCCAGCCCCGGGGCGAGCCCGCCAACGTCGAGAGCCTGAAACGCCCGTAGGAGGAGCCCCGAAGCCCGTGTGCATCCTCTGTGGAGAGTTCGTCACCCGGATCCACTGGACGGAGAAGCACGCCGAGGACAAAGCCCGTGCGTCCATAGACGCCGGGGCAAAGGACGAGAACCGCCGCAACAGGCGCCGCGAGCGCGTCCGGCGGGCGGCCGTGACTAACGAGGTGCTACGCCACTACGGCCTGAAGGTCAGCGACTGGAGCGGGACCAAGTACGTCCTGCGCGACGGCAAAGGCCGCTCCGAACTCGTCCAGGACCTCGGCTCCCTGTGGCCCGCGGCCCAGAAGCTCACCGGCCGCCCGCTCGACCCTCTCGACCCCGCCCTGCACGGCGCATTGGCGAACGGAGGCTAGCACGGCGAAGAGGCCGGTAACGGTCGTCACGGGCTTCCTCGGGAGCGGCAAGACCACGCTGCTTTCAAAGGTGCTTTCGGCGCCGTCGATGGCGAACACGGCCGTGCTCGTCAATGAGTTCGGCGAAGTAGGACTTGACCACCACCTCCTCAGGCGCGCCGACGAGAAGACGGTCCTTTTGGAGCACGGCTGCGTGTGTTGCACCACCCGCGAAGACCTCGTCAGCGCGCTCCTGGATCTCCTAGATGAGGAGGACAAAGGGCGGATACCGCCGCTCGACCGGGTGGTCGTGGAGACGACGGGGCTCGCGGACCCCGCCCCCATCCTCTTCACCGTCTTCTCACACCCCGTCCTCCAGCATCACTACCACGTGGACCGTGTAGTATCCACGGTCGACACCGTAAACGGAGAGCTCCACCTGGACCGCAACCCCGAGTCGACCAGACAGGCTGCGGCCGCCGACGTGGTCGTCCTGACCAAGACGGATATCGCAAAGTCCGGCGAGATCCAAGCTCTGCGCGCCCGGCTCCGCGGCATCAACCCCTCGGCTAGCGTAATAGAGGCGTCTCTCGGCGAGGTGAACCCCGAAGCGCTCTTTAACCCCGCGTCGAACTGGTCCCCGACCGAACCCTCGGACCCGACCGAGAACAGGCCTGGGACGGTCCCCGAAACCTTCGTGGCGGGGGATGTACGCCATGTATCCCGCACTTACTCCACTTCGTTGAAGTTCGACGGACCTGTAGACTGGACGGCCTTCGGGACCTGGTTCAGCATGTTGCTCTACGCGCGGGGTGAGGATGTCCTGCGCGTGAAGGGGTTGGTGGACGTCGGCGAGGCGGGGCCCGTCCTGTTGAACGGCGTCCAGCACGTTGTGCATCCGCCGGAGCACCTCGGGGAGTGGCCCGACGAGGACCGCCGATCCCGCATCATCTTCATTACGAGGGGCGTCCGTTCCGAAGAGCTGTTGGCTTCGTTGGAGGCGTTCCGGGGTATCGTTGGGGCGGGACCGCGTCTGCTCGAAGCCAACGCGCCCGTATAACCCCACCTCGGATTTCTCTGTTACAGTCAAGGGCGAAAGTCGAAGCCGAAGTCGGGGAAAGGAGACGCGAAAATCATGGACATCGGGGTAATAGCCCAGATCCTATCCTCGCTCGCCACCTTCGTCGTCGCGGCCGGGATCCTCTACCAGGGCAGGGAGGCGCGCAAGGCGCGCGACGACCAGGATCGCCCGCAGATCATAGTCGACGCAGACTACACCGGACGCTTTACGACGAACATCGTGGTGCGCAACATCGGCCACGGGATGGCCAAGAACATAACGTTCGAGTTCTCTGCGCCCATAGAAACCACGAGCGGGGAGGACATCACCGACCTGCCCTATTTCAAGAACGGCATAAACTTCATGGCGCCGCAGACCGACATCGCCTCCGTCTGGGACTCCTACCAGAACGTGGTGCAGAACTTGAGAGACAAGGGCTTGACGCAGGGCATCACGATCACCTCGAGGTACGAGGACCGCAACGGAGAGTCCTACGAAACCACGTGGACTATCAACCCGCTGCTTTTGGAAGGGAGCGGGTACTCGGAGTACAAGGGATACGAGGACGAGGTGCAGGCCCTGGAGGACCAGGCAAGAGCCCTGGAGAGGATCGCCAAGGACATCCGCCAAGCGATGAACCAGCGCCACGGAGATGGAAGAGAATCAGCAGAGATGACCCGCCAACAAAACGCTACGGGGTAGCAAAGGCAGAGCAAGAGGTAGCCTCCTTCTAACTTCGCGCCTTCGCGTATACTCCGCTCATGGAACTGACCTCTTGGAATACGGGAAGCGTGCCGGGGGACGTGCGGCTGGCGTTCGGGCGGGTGGGGGAGGGGCCGGAGCCCGTTCTGGCGCTGCACGGCATCACGGCCCAGCACCGGACGTTCAACGCGCCGGCGCGGTACCTCAAGCACCCGGACGGGATAGTCGCCCTGGATCTCCGGGGCAGGGGCGACTCCGGGAAGCCCTCCCCGGGAAACTACAGGCTTGAAAGGCATGCGCGGGACGTGGTCCGGACCCTAGATCACCTGGATGTCGAGCGGGGCGTCCTCGTCGGCCACTCGATGGGCGCCTTCGTAGCCCTCCATGCCGCGCTCCTTTACCCCGACCGCGTCGGGGGGCTCGTCCTGCTCGATGGCGGTTGGCCTCGGCCTGAAGAAGAGCCCGACGAAGAGGAGGCGGCGGCGATCGCGGAGGGCCTCGAGCGGGCCTACAGGCGCCTCGACATGGTCTTCGAGACCCCGGACGACTACCTCGATTTCTGGTTCCCCGGCCAGAATCTCACCCTCGAAGACCTGCCGCCCGACCTCGCCGACTACTACCTCTACGACCTCGAAAAGGTGGACGGTGGCTACGCGCCAAAGGCGTTCCGCGAAGCCGCCGAGGAGGACGGGGACTCGGTCTCCTCCGAGAGCCCGACCGCCGGAGCTTTGCGGGGCATTGGGTGCCCCGTCGCGCTCGTCCGGGCCGAAGAGGGCTTCTTCCCCGGCAGCCGCCCCCTTATCTCCGACGAAACCCGCGACGTCATGGCGGGAGCCCTGGATCTCCGCCTGGAGTATCGTCTCCAGGGAGCCAACCATTACACCATGATGTTCTTCGAGTCCGCGCGCCAGGTCGCCGCTACCATCGACGATCTTCTCCGGCAGACATAGGGTGACGAGGCGCCCGTTTATACGTCTGGTTGGCCTTGTACGGCGATCTTGAGAAGGGCCCGATCGGTCGAGGCTAGGAGTAGCAGGCTCTGCCTCGCTCCCGCGGGAACTCCTTCGGGCAACCGCCGCCCGGAAGCTTCGGGACGGGTCCGGCCTCCGGTCCACCAGCGCTCATGAGCTCTCCCTCGTCCCGGTTGGGCTGGGGCGTCGGGCTGGGCTGGGGTGGGGGCGTGGGCCGAGGAGCGGGAGGAGGCGGAGGGGTAGGCGTGGTCTGTTCGGGGGGAGCGCCGGTCGTGGAGCCGCCGGGTTGTCCACCGCCTGTGGTGGCTCCGCCGGGAGAGTCTCCGAATTCTTCCTCGCAGACCTCCCCGTTGCCGTCGGGGTCGAGAGCGGCAAGATCGGGGGCGCCGGGGTCGGAGTCGAACTCGTCCTGGGCCTCCTCCCGGTTTGCGAAGTCTTCGCAAACCAGGCTCTCCTCGGACTGGGCGAGATCTCCGCCGGTCTTCTGGGCAACCGCGGACGTACCCGCGGCGGGACGAGCTCTCTCGCCCTGCGCCAGAACCTCCCACCCCAAACGCAGCGTGAGCACTGCGGTCACCATCAGGACGAGGATAAGCACCTTCGCTGTCAGCCCCGTACGCACCAAGTCTTCTACCCCCTCCATCGCTCTGTCGTACGCCGAGATTCTATACGAACGGAGACGGTGAGGACGCTCCGGTCTCGTCGAAGCCCGTTCTTGGCTCCCCATCTTCCGGCGGGAGGCGCGGGAAGCAGGCTACCATGCGGGGGAGGAGGCCATACGGTAGGGGTGAAACTGTCCAATGGTGCGGGTTTGGAAGCGATGGGTGGGGTACGGGGTAGGGCCTTCGTCTGCTTCGGCGGACCGCTGGCTTCGTTCGAGACTTTGCCCGGTAGGCCCGCGGTCGGGTATTCGGAGTGGCTCGCTGTCGTGCGTGCTCGAAGACGGGAAAATCTGTCCGATCAACCGCGGAGAACATCGTTCACGACGGCTCTGGAGAGCCAAGAGTGGGGCATATCTTCGGGTAGACGCTTCGCGAGGAAGGAGGCCTTGAGTGGCTGGCAAGAGGGACGACGAACGGCGCGAGTTGGAGTCGGCGGGGTGGGAACCGGAGGAGCGCGAAGGCGAGACCGTGTGGAAGAACCCGGCGAACGGCTTGCTGTACCCTCAGGGCCAGGCCGTGGCCATCGTCAGGGAGGGCGCAGACCCGGCGGGGCCAGAACCAGGCATCAAGGACTGATGGCCGAGAAGTAGGTAGCGACCTGGCGGGGAGAGCTCGAGCGTTACCGAAGTAGACGACTTCGAGTTCGAGAGCCGGAATCGACGAGGATCTTACCCGCGATCCGAAACCACCCAAGCTCCCTTTTTCTTCATTCGTAGTACCTATACGTACGTTCGACACTCGCCGTGTGCCGAAAATTCTCGGCGGCCTTGCCGCGGCGACCGCGGACAGGCGCGAGCGCGAAGGCGTGCGACGTGGTATACAGAGAACTTCGGGGACTTCTCCGGGCGGGGGGAGGTCCCCGACTCGTTTTCGGACGGGTTACGGGGTAGTCTCGTACGCGGCCGCTCTCTTACTGCTCGTCTTTGGGCCGGGTTACCTCTTCGCAGACGACGTAATGCACCCTGTCCGCGGGGACGAGGAACTGCCTGTGCGAGGCCGCGTCGATCCGCAGGGGTGAGTTCTGCTGAAGGTTGTTAGAGATCTCCTTAAGGGCGCCCTCGGCTTCGCCCTGGCTCTCGTAGACGCCGTACACCATTCGGGGGAGCGCGTGCCCTATGTTAGCGCCCGTATGGGCTCCGGGCATGGTCTCGGGGGCCTCGTCGAGGCGTACTTCCTCATCGTCTTGCTGCGGATACGAGCCCGGGTTGACTAGCCAGATCATCACGCTGTAAGCCATATTCGTCCTCCTATTCGGGGTCTCTGCCACCTACGCCACCGGGACGCAAAAAGGCCGGGACTTTGTGCCCGGACCTCGTGGGAACCGGTGGGAGCCGCGTATCTCCCCGCGACTTACGGTCCCAACCTCATCGCGGACAACCGCCCAGAGTACTCCTGGCGCCCTGGCCGCCGATCGTCTCCTGCCTCCCGTGGTTGCCGTTAACTCAACCGGGTATTCCCCGCTCTTGCCGCTGGTAAACAGCGACCTCCCAAGGTCGTATTCGGACTCCGACGATTCATCCCCCGGAGCCGGCCGGTACGACGGCTATTCGCCGGGATTCGCATCCTCCGAAGGAGACTCGAGATCCTGATGGTAGGCGATCGAAGCCTCCACGGACCCGTGCTGGGCGGCGTCGTCGCGGATACGCCCCTTTGTTAGCCGCCGCTGCTCGACGCCTCGCGCATCGCCGTAGAGCCTTCGCAGACGCTCGTGCTCCTCGCCGAGCCGGAGATCGAGCGTGGCGGCTACCACGTCAGGGAGCGCAGGCGGGGCGCCTTCAGCCGGAGCGTAATGTTGCCGCAGGACGTCGACGAGGACGGGATCCGGGCGCGCTACGAGGACGGGGTTCTGGAGGTGACGGTCGAGGGAGCTGCCGCGGTACGGGAGCCAAAGCGCATCCAGATCGAGGGCCGCACCAGCGACGAGGGCTCCAACGGCGAGGACGCCCGTGGCTAGGGCCGGCCGAGGGTCTTCGTAGCCGAGACCCTGGCACCGGGGCCGTCGAGCGACGGCCCCGGTGCCTCTCTTACCTTACTTCGAGCGTCACCTTCTCGTCTGGCTCGTAGTATCCTGTCCTGTCGGATGTCAGGACGATCACCGACAGTTCGTGGGCGCCGGCCCCGATCTCGGAGACAGGTATGGCCCGCTCGAACCCGGAGTACCTGTACGACAGGACGCCGTAAGAATCCGCCACGTCCCGCCTGTCCGTTCCGTAGAAGGCGGGAAACAGCCTGCCGTCCACATCTATGTAGACTCCGCCCGCTGTGCTCTCGTTCTCGTCGTCCACGGCCCAGCCCGTCAACTCGATAGAAGATGACTCTTTCGGGACGACGACGGTCTGGCCCTGCTGGCTTACTCCGTCGCTCCTTACCGTCACGGCGAACGAGGTGGAGGACGATATGGGCGAGAGGGCGGAGGGCTCGGGTAGATGTCGCGGCTCGGAGAAAACGTTGTAGCCGAGCCTCTGAAGAACGGGGGCTCGTTCTCTCACGACCCTGGCGCGTGGGTTGAGACTCTCTGTCAGGGCCTCGTCGGGCTGGGACTCGTACGTGGAGAGGACGAACGCCGCTTTCTCCCTGGCCACTCGCTCTTTGTTTCCCACCTCGATCCCTTCCTGGTAGGAGACGGTGGCGCTGAGTAGCACGACGCCGGCCAGAGCGGAGAGCAGGACGATGGTGGGACGGGACCTACGTTCCAACGTCGTCTTCGCCAGCATCGCGTAGATGCTCGCCACCGCGAGTATGGAGAAGGTTGTGTACCTTGACGCCATCGCCTGCAAGGCACCGAATTGCCCAGAGCGTCCAAGCGTGATAGACGCAAGTATTAGAAAAGAGTAGAGCAGGACGGAGATCCAGAACGAATACTCGCCAACCCCCCGGTCCCTGTAGATCAGGAAGAGGCTCACCGTAGCGAGACAGACCAGCAACAAGCCGCCTAAGAACGCGGAGCTCTGTTGCCAGAATAGCGAGCTGCCCAGCAAGTTCAGGAAGTATTCTGTTCCTACCAGGGGGTGGTACAGGGCGGAGAGCAGAGACGGGCGATCTCTGGGGGTTGTGTAGTCGAAGAAGTAGGCGAGCCATTCTATTAGGCCGATCAGGGACCAGAGCGAGATCAAAACCCTCTTCGCCCGCTTCTCGAGCGGGCTGAAGAACAATTGCAAGAGCCCCGCCGGCCACACTAAGAGGCCCTGCGCGGTCGAGAACGAGGCGATGGTACCGCTCATCAGGGCTCCCGCGAAGGTGAGCTTCTCAAAGCCCTTGCGCCTCAGAACGTACAGCAGGAAAAGCGCGAGGACCCCGAACGTCTGGGCGAAGACGAAGCTGATCTGAAATCCCCATAGCATGTTTTCGTACTGCCTGAAGCTGAAGACGAGGAACGCGACCGGGACGAAAACGAAGAGCCAAGACCCGACGTTCTCCCACGCGGCGAGCAAGAGAACGACCAACGTAGCGAGAAGGCAAGCTTGTATAAGGTACATCTCGACTACGTTGTCGTACCCTGTGATCCCGCCCAACAGAAGCTCGACGATCCTCGGGAATAACATCCTGTGCTCAAGGTGTTGGTCGAAGAGATGCGACAGGCCCAACGTACCGGAGGACCACCTATCGAACAGAGGAACCATCGACCACGCGTCGTAGTAAACGACACTGACGCCGAACGCGCGGACGTAAAGCACGCCTAGAGCGGCGGGTAGCACGATCAAGAGGCAAGAGACGAGCCCGATCGCATAGTCGAGGATTCCTGTCTTCTTGACGCTCTCACCCTTCTTTGCAAGGCTTTGCTCGACGGAGAGCTAAGCTTCCTGCTAGCGCAGGACACTCTACCAGCAGCTGGGCCCGGACGAAAATCGTGAAGCCGGAAGGTACGTCCCCGGAGATCTTACGGTCTACTCGGGCTACGTTCGAATAGCTACTCGCACGGCACTCGAAGGGTTACGGCGGACGTTTGATGTAGAAGCGGAGGACCACGATCCGTGCGCGAGTGGCGTATCGTCGCTATCCTCCGCCGATCTCTCCGTCGCTCGTAGGGTTGCCGTCGAGTGTGCCGGTGGCGAGCCTCATCTCGAATACGACGTCTGCACGGACAATTTCCAACAGGTTCTCTAGCTTTTTTTGCCCCCGATCACGAGCGTGCTCCAGGGCGTGCTCCAACCACGCCAGCACCTCTGCGTTGTCGGCCCCCGGCCTCATGATTCTCAAGAAGGTCTCCTCCCTCTCAAAGGTTCTCCTCGGGATCTATAGCTCTTTGTCCCTCTCTCGTGGCTCATACCGGCGGCAGCGGCCTTACGCGGCTTAGCACCAGCCCGGACTCCGAGAGCCAGACGACGCCCGAGTGCGCGACCTGTGCCCGTCTCAGCGTCGCCGAGGACCACTCGTCGATCACCCGCTCCAGCACCGTCGTCTTGACCACGAGCTGCCGTTCTTCGACCAGCTCCATAAGCGCCTCCTGCCGCCGTAACGCCGTATCCAGATCTACCTGCTCCGTCCAGTCGAAGGTGGCCCATATGGTGCGGCCCGCACCGTCCACCTCGGTAATTAGCTCCCGCAGGGTCTCCGCCCGCTCGTCCGGGGAATCGCGATCCTGGACAAAGCGGAAGCGCCCCTCCTCTTCCAAGCGCCCGACGGCCAGCCCTTTGCTCTCGAGACCCGCGCGTAGCTCGGTCTCCGAGATCTGCTCGCCACCCGCAAACTTGACTAGCAAGCCGCCTCGCGCCTCGCCAACACCAAGGAAGGCGACGTCCAGGCGGTGTAGCAACTCCTGATTCTGGGCGACCCCGAGCACGTTGTCCGGCACGGTTAGAAACGAGCGCAACTGCCCCGTGAGCGTGGCCGGCCGTTCGCTCTGTCTGAGGAAGTCCTCGAGCGCCTCGCGCCGAATGCGCCAGGACTTGCCGACCTTCAAACACGGCAACCGCCCCTCCCGGCACCATCTGTACACCGTAACCGGACCCACCCCCAAATACGCGGAGACCTCCTCGACGCCCAGCAGGTCCTTCCGCGCCCCAGAAACACGATCTACGTTTCTCACGACCCCTCGCGCTTCCCACTCATTACACCTTACAGACTCCCGACGGTACACCTCTTAAGTCATTTTTTGTGTACTTTGTCGGACACAAGTATATCGTAGAGCATCTCTGGGTACGATGCTATACGACGTGAAGTGGAGAGCGTGGGAGGGCGCCTCTGAAGAGTCCCGAAGCAAGGAGGTATCTGTGGAGCAGCGCGACGACAGGTTTATGGCGATCGAGCACAGGTATGCGGACTATACCGTCTACGATCGGGACGGCGACAAGATAGGCAAGGTCGACGATATCCTTGTGGATGAGACCGACCAGCCGGAGTACATCGGCGTAAAGATGGGCTTTCTTGGTCTGAGCAGCACTCTCATTC
>Ga0136615_10000960_pt1 | contig 13570 bp, 17 predicted proteins | sample AntDrymUQ2882206_2_FD_106647 | JGI IMG/M metagenome (GOLD analysis project Ga0136615, IMG submission 106647) | Polar desert sand microbial communities from Dry Valleys, Antarctica - metaG UQ288 (22.06) | ecosystem: Environmental > Terrestrial > Soil > Desert | place: Antarctica: Dry Valley...
CGAGCTGCCCGGCGAGCATCTGAAACTTCGCGACGATCGCGTCCTCGTCGACCACTCGCCATCAGTTTCGACCCTACCCACAACCAACCCGCCAATTCGCAGCAGTAATTGTTGCGTGCTCCCCTAGCCGCTCGCCGTCGGCCAAGCAGTCGCCGCCGGCCACGGCGGTTGACACACCCGACGAGGAGTGGATACATTTGGTGCGCAATGACGCATCGCCCGGGAGGAGAGCGCGCGGGCGGCGACGAGACCGAGCCGACGCGCCCCGCGGCCGCCCCCCGAGGCGACCGCGCCATGAGCCACTCCGTCGTCGCCGATCGAGTCGCCAAGCGCTTCGACAACGGCGTCGTGGCGCTCGAGGACATCGATCTTCGCATCGCCAGGGGCGAGGTCCTGTCCATCGTCGGGCCGAGCGGGTGCGGCAAGTCCACGTTCCTGCGCCTCGTCGCCGGGCTGCTGCCGCTGTCCGAGGGCACGCTGACGGTGCATGGCACCGAGGTCACGAAGCCACGGCAGGACGTCGGCTTCATGTTCCAGAAGCCGACGCTGCTTCCGTGGAAGACAGCGCTCGAGAACGTCGTGCTGCCGCGGCAGCTGCAAGGCACGAAGCCGGCGCATGTCTATGAGGAGGCCGAGCGACTGCTCGACATGGTCGGCCTCGGCGGGTTCGAGCACAGCTATCCGCCCCACCTCTCCGGCGGCATGCAGCAGCGCGTTGCGCTGGCTCGGCTGCTCGTCATGGGCGTCGAGACCCTGCTGCTCGACGAGCCGTTCGCCGCCGTCGACGAGCTCACGCGCGAGCGCCTCAACATGGAGTTCCTCGACATCCACCAGCGAATCGGCGCCACCGTGATCCTGGTGACTCACAACATCGGCGAGGCGGTGTTCCTCTCCGACCGCGTCTACGTGATGAGCCCGCGCCCCGGCAGGCATGCCGCCACGTTCGGGGTTGAGCTCCCGCGCCCGCGGACGCTCGAGCACCTGCACTCCCAGGAGTTCAACGACACGACGTACCGGATCCGCCAGGTGCTCGAACGGGTTGAAGGCGAACGCCAGGAGGCGGAGTTGCAGGGGGCGGCGTGATGTCGCGCCTCCGCAAGACGTTCGGCTCGCCGAGGGAGGCCGCCATGCGGTTCGGCGCGCCCCTGCTGTTCCTGGTCGCCGTCATCGCGCTCTGGGATCTGGCGGTGGTCCGCGGCTGGATCGAAGCGCTCATCCTCCCCCGGCCCGGCGACATCGCGACCGCGTTCGTCGACCTGCTGGGCACCGACGACATCGCCGGCCACTTCCTGGCGACGCTTTGGGAGACGGTCGCCGGATTCCTCGTCGGCTCCGCGCTCGGTATCGCGCTGGCGATCGCCTCGGCGGTGTCGGTGTTCCTCCGGCAGATGCTCTACCCGTACGTCGTCGCGCTCCAGGTCACGCCGCGAATCGCGCTGGCGCCGATCATCATCGCCTGGCTCGGGTTCGGCTACTCGCCGAAGATCGTGATCGCCGCGACCATCGTGTTCTTCCCGGTGTTCATCAATGCGCTCACCGGCATGGTGAGCGTGGACCGCGACGCCATCGAGATGTTCCGCTCGATGGGCGCGTCGCGCAGGCAGACATTTCTCCATCTCCGACTGCCCAGCGCGCTCCCGGTCACGTTCGCGGGGCTCAAGACCGGTCTGACCCTCGCGCTGATCGGCGCCATCGTCGGCGAGTTCATCTCGGCGGAGAAGGGTCTGGGCCTACTCATCCAGACCTACAGCTTCCAGGTCAACATGGCGAGCGCCATGGCGGTGCTGATCCTCCTGACCTTGATGGGCTTCGCGCTGTACGGCCTGATGGAGCTACTGGACCGCGTGCTGGTCTTCTGGTCGCACGACGCCCGCATGGCCGTGCGCACCCGGAGACGCGCCGCGAGCGCAGCGAAGCGCCGGCGCAACATGCACAGCGCGGGCGCGGCCATGGCCGCTTCGCCGGCGCACACCCGCGATGTGATGCGGCCGTAGTGGCGAGCACCATGACATCAACGAGGAAGTGCTGATGGCCGGCGCCGAATTCATCGATCGATCCCCGATGATCACCAAGCTCAACGAGCACCTCGAGGTGGACTTGCAGCGTTCCGCACTCGTGGCGGTGGACCTCCTACGCGGTCATCTCGATGCCGACTGCGCGACGCTGCCCGTCCCGGCCGAGACGTCGGAGCGCGTGGTGCGCGCCAATCAGCGGCTGTTCGCGCTGTGCCGCCGCCTCGGCATGCCGATCGTCCATGTCACGCAGGTGCAGCGCCGCCATCCTGCGCCGAGCGCCGACGTGCTCTCAAACCCGTTCTGGGCGGCGGTGCACGCCGTCGGGGAGAGCCTGACCCCCGGGATGAGCTCGGCGCTCGAGCGGCACAATCTCGAAGGCTCGCCGCAGGCGGAGATCGTCCCCGAGCTGCGACCGCTCGAGGGTGAGCACATCGTCATCAAGAAGCGCCTGACGGGCTTCCACGCGACCGACCTGGAGCTGTTGCTGCGCAGCCTCGGCGTCGACACGACGATCATCGTCGGCATCAACACGAACACGTGCATCACCGGCACGGCGTTCGAGGCGATGCACCGCGATCTCAAGGTGATCGTCGTCAGCGACTGCGTGGCCAGCGGTCACGGTGACGACTTGCATCGCGCGGCGTTGCAGAACATCGCCCGCTGCGTCGGCTGGGTGCTCGACACCGACGAGCTCGCGGCGAAGCTCGGCACGACCGTGGACGCGGACGCGGACCGCCAGGCCTCGCTGGCCTGAGTCTCGGTCCAGACGGCGATGGCGGTGAACCGACCGGATTTCCCGCGCCTGCCCGTCCAGGGGGTGGCGGTCGACCGGGACGTGATGGTCACGATGCGCGACGGCGTGCGCCTCGCAGTGGACGTCTACCGGCCCGAAGAGGGCGCCGGCGAGCGCTATCCGGCCCTGCTGGCGGCGTCGCCCTACCAGAAGGACCTGGCCGGCCTGCCGGCCGTGCCGATGTACCCGATGCGCGAGACCGGGCCGATCGAGTGGTACGTGAAGCGCGGATACGTCTACGTCCTCGCCGACCTTCGCGGCACCGGCAAGTCAGAGGGCGTCTGGGAGGTCCTGTCCGAGACCGAGCAACGAGACCTCTACGAGCTCGTCGAATGGGTCGCCGCCGAGCGCTGGTGCACCGGCCGCGTCGGGATGATCGGGCAGTCCTATTACGGCATGGTGCAGTGGCTGGCCGCGATCCAGAAGCCGCCGCATCTGACCTGCATCGTGCCCTACGACGCCAGCGTCGACGAATATCGCGAGGCGGCGTTCCACGGCGGGATCCCATCGAGCGGATTCATCACGCTGTGGAGCTTCCTGGTGCGGGGCCTGCACGCATATGGCGCTCGCGGCGTCGAGAAGTTGCGGCAGCTCGGGCCCGGCGTGGAGCATGCCGTCCTGGAGCACCAGACCGACGATGCGCACTGGCGGGAGCGCTCGGCGTACTGGCGCTTGGACGAGATCGACATCCCCGTCTTCTCGATCGGCAACTGGGGCAAGAACGCGCGGCACCTCCGCGGCAACATACTCGGGTTCGAGAAGGTGACCGGCCCGAAGCGGCTGGTGGTCGAGGAGGGCGCGCGTCCGCACTCGCTCAACGTGGCGAAGGCGCTGATGGACTTCGAGTCGCCCGAATTCCACGAGCGCCTGCTGGCTCCCTGGTACGACCACTGGCTCAAGGGCGAGGACACCGGCGTCATGGACGAGCCGCCCGTCGAGCTCTTCGTGTCGGGTGTCGATGAGCACTGGTCGTTCCAGACGTGGCCGCCGCCGGGCGTCGAGTACCGCCCGTACTACCTGACAGCGGGGCCATCCGGCGGGGTGACATCGCTCAACGACGGCGGACTGTCGCTCGACCGTCCCTCGAATCCGGCCTCGAGCACGACCTACAGCTACCCGCAGGCGGAGTGGCACCTCGGCACCACCATGATCAACAGCCAGGGGCAGCCGAACACGGTCGCGCGCATCCTGACCTTCACGAGCGCACCGCTCGAGGCGGACCTCGCGGTGATCGGTTCGGTCACGCTGGTCCTGCATGCGTCGTCGGACCAGGTGGACACCGACTTCATCGTGCGGCTGTGCGACCAGCTCCCGCAGCCCAAGCCGCTGGCCGACGACGTCGCGCCGCCGGCGCACATCATCTCGCGCGGCTGGCTGAGGGCGAGCCATCGCGCGCTCGACGCCGGCGAGTCAAGTCAGGTCCGGCCCTTCCACCCGCACGACGACCCGGAGCCGCTGGAGCCCGGGCAGGTCTATCGCTTCGACATCGAGATCTGGCCGATGGGACACGTGTTCCGTCGCGGGCACAGACTCCGCCTCGAACTGGCCAACGGCGACTCCCCTGTGACAGACGGCATCTTCACGCACTTCTACGGCGCCAAGGCCGGGGCTGACACGGTCTACCACGAGGCCGAGTACCCGTCGCACCTCGTCCTGCCGGTTCTGGTCGAACGCACCCTCAGACCCGGTTGACGTCGGGCGCGTGCGCGCTCTGCGGCGGCCCCCACCGCCCGTCGTGGATTCATTTTAGGACCCGCGCACGGCGATTCCCGGCTTTAGTTGCCTGCGTCGCGCGGAGATGCATACAATCCTGCGATCATGAAGTTCGGGCTCCGACGCCCACCTGAGGAGGAGGTCTGTAACCATGAACGTGCTCCGAGCTGTGCTGCTCGCGGTCCTGCTGGCCGTCGCCGCGGCGACGATCGCGGCCTGCGGGAGCGACGACGAAGGGGGCGGCTCGGCCGAGACGACCGAGACGACGCAACCCGACACCACGGCTCCGGAGGAGAACGAGCCCGCCACGGTGAGGGTTCTGCAGCCCGTTCCCTACGGCGAGAACTCATTCTTCTACCCCTCCTACGTCGGGGACGAGCTCGGCTACTTCGACGAGGAGAAGATCAAGGTGGAGATCCAGACCGCCAGCCGCGACCTGCCGATCCCGGCGTTCGTCGCCAACGGTGACACCGACGTCGGAGCGGCCGGCTCCGACGAGATCCTGACCGGCGCCGCGCAGGGCGGGAACTACAAGGTCATCTACGACTACTACACGCGAGCCGGCGACACGATCAGCGTGCCGGCCGACAGCGACGTCACCGACCTCAAGCAGCTCGAAGGCAAGACGCTCGGTCTGGCCAGCCAGGACGACCGGGTGTTCGCCCAGACGGCGCTCGAAGTCGCGGGCGCGGATCCTGGCAAGGTTAGCTTCGCCACGGTCGGTGGTCCCGGGCCGACGGTCGTGAGCCGGCTGAAGTCCGGCAAGGTCGCCGGCTACGCGTCCGGAATCTCGGAGGCGGCCATCGTGGAGGCGCAGCTGCCGCTCAAGACGGTCCTGCCCGAGGGCATCATCGGGCGTCCGTCCGCGTCCTTCATGGTCCAGCCGGAGATGATCGAGGAGCAGCCCGACGTGCTCGAGCGCTTCCTGCGCGCTTGGGCGAAGGCGACGTATGCGGGCATCGCCAAGCCGGAGATCCTCGCGCAGATGGCGAAGGGCCGGATCGAGTCGGAATTCGAGAATCCCCGCGTCGGCGAGGAGATCATCGAGACATCGGTCGAGGGTCAGACCCCGGTGGACGGCGCGCCGTTCGGCCAGATCCGCGAGGACGCGTGGAGCGAGGCGCAGACACAGCTCCGCGACGCCGGCATCCTCCAGAAGGAAGTCGACCTCAACACGTTGTTCGAGCCGCAATTCATCGCTGCCGCGAACAACTTCGACAAGGCCCAGGTCGATCAGGACATGGAGAACTGGGCCGAGGAGAACCCGGCCAGCGGTTGATCGGGGCTCAAGCCGGCCGGTGCGCTGAGCAGCCGGCCACAACGGCGATGTCGGACAAGCGGCCACCTTTCTCCGGAACGCGGCCGCTTGTGTTCAGAGGAAGATGCTGCCGGTGCGGCGGCGACCCGCATGCGCTCGATCCGGGCCGGCCGCTCGGCGCGGCGGTCTGCCGGGCGCTCGCACACCTCGATGGCGAGGACGCGCCCGGCGCCGGAGCCGGCCGCACGTGCGGCGCGACCGCTACGACCGCTGGGCCTGGTGTGCGACGAGCTGACGAGCCCGGTGCTGTGCGTTGGGCTGCGTCCGCGCGGCTCGCATCCCTCGCGGCTGCGCTGCGAGGCTCGAGCAACGTTGGGAAGCGGCGGGGTGGTGACGCTCGGCGAGCTTCGCGCGGTCGACGTGCTGCGCTGCGGGCCGGCCGGCTTCTCCTGCGACAACCCCGCCGTCGTGGCCGCCGCCGCCGACGCGCTGGGACGCGACTGCCCGCCGCTGGTCTGCACGGCGGGCTGCCCCTCGACCGCAGTGGTGCGGCTGCTGCGCGCGGTTGCGGCTGGCGCCGCGCCGCTGCATCTCCACGGTGACATGGATCCCGAGGCCGTGCGAATCCTCCAGTGGCTCATGGATGCGACGGGCGGCCACCGCTGGCGGATGATCGCCGCGGATCACGCGCGGCATGCCGACGCTGCGACGCCGCGAGGGACGGTACGTCGGCGCGGGCCGAGATCGTGCACCCGGCGCCCCGGGAGGTGGTCCGCGCGATCGCCACCAGTGGCCGCCTCGTCCGCGAGGAGCTCGTGCTCGACGATCCGCTGACCGACCTCGCGAGCGTCGCCTTGACCGCTGCGCTGACCGTGGCGCACCGCCGAGCGCGCGGGGACGCGATCGCTGGAGCCGAGCGAAGCAGCAAGTGTCCATGCGGACATGGCGTGGCGATGCGTCCGTGCCGCGTGGCATCAGCGTCGCGCGAGCGGGTTCTCCCAGCGAATCTCGGTGAAGCGCGCGAAGTCGGTGTCCGTGGACGCGACGGCCACGCCGTGCTCGAGCGCGAGCGCGGCGATCCGGGCGTCGGGCACCAGGTTGCCGCGGATGTCGTAGCGGGCAATCAGATCGCCGAGAATCTCGGCGTGACGATCGCCGGGCGTCGGGATCCACGCAGCACCTGCGCCGAGCCAGTCCGTCACGCGCGCCCATGCGGTTGTCGGGTCGAGCGGGTGCTCGAAGGCCCGCGGATGGGTGGCGATCCGGAGGAACGCGGCGAGGCTCTGCCACGGGAAGCCGACACGGCGGGCGCCGTTGAGCTGCTCGGTCAGCCAGGAGCGCGCGGCGGCGTGGAAGGGGCTGGACCCGTGGACGGCGAAGAGCAGCAGATTGGCGTCGAGGAGCATCAGCGGGCCGCGAGCCCGTCGAGCGTCTCGATCGCCTCCGCGACGTTCGTGTAGTCCACGCCCGAGCCGAGGTCGTGCGTGGTCTGGACGAAGCGCTGCGGAGCGCGGGGGCGCGCCAAGCCATCACGAACGAGCTCGTTGAGAGCTTCGCTGACGCCGATCGACCGCTCTCGTCGGAGGCGGTCGACCGCAGCGGCCACGTCGTCAGCGAGCGTCACGGTGGTTCTCATGGCCAGTATGCTATCACCGGGATGCGCAAGCAACGTCACCGCGATGCGCATGTAATAACATCACGATGCCTCCGACGTCCGCGCGCGGCCCCCTTCTCCCCACGGTTCGTCATCACGCTCGGGCTCGACGGCCGCACGATCGAGCCGAACCGGTTTCTCGCGGTGAGAGGCACCGGCTGGCCGACGGGCCTCGAGCGCCGGGCGCGCGTCGTAAGGCGCCGCTCGCGCCCGAGGCTTGATGCGTGCGCGCCGGCCGCTCAGGACGCAGGCGGGTGCGCTCGCTGGGGCGCGCGCTCAGACGTCGCAAGTCGTCAGCTCGATCTCGTGGCCGTCGGGGTCGTGCAGGTACAGGGAGTGGCTGATCCCGTGGTCGGAGAAGCGCGTTGCCACACCAGCCTGCTCGAGCTCTTCGCGAGCGGCCGCGAAGCTGTTCCGGTCGACCCGGAAGGCGACGTGGAGCATCCGGATGGCCGGCGGCTCGGCGTGGTCGGGCACCGAGGAGGGGTGAAGCTCTTTCGGGAAGAGCGCGATCGCGGTCTCGGATGCGGACATCATGACCGGCACGTCCACTCGGAACGGGTGCGCTCGAGGCCGAGCACCTGCTCGTAGAGCAGTTGAAGCCGGCGAAGCGCGTGGGCATCCACAGCACGTCGGTACCGGTCTGCGCGCGCAATCCTCCGTCACGCCGATGCTCCGCGGCCGGTTACCGTCAACGAGCGCGTCGACTTCGCTCTGTCGATGCTGCAAGAGTCCCTGCCTGAGGACTTGACCGTCCCGAAAGGACGTACGTCGTGACCGCTGCGCCGCGTCGGAGACCACTGCTGTTACCGCCCCAGCGGGTGGCCCGGGCGACGGATGCGCCGGCGATCTCCGCGCTGATGCGAGCGTCGGTCTTGGACCTGTTCCCGCACTTCTACGACGAGCGGCAGACCGCCAGCGCGGCGGTCCACATCGCGCATCTCGACATGCGGCTCATCGAGGACGGCACGTACTTCGTGCACGAGGCCGGAAGCGAGATCGTGGCCTGCGGCGGCTGGAGCCGACGCGACAAGCTCTACACCGGGTCGGGTGCGCGGGGTGACGACGACCGTCTGCTCGATCCGGCGATCGAACCCGCGCGCGTGCGGGCGATGTTCGTCCGGGGCAACTGGACTCGTCGCGGCATCGGCCGCGCCATCCTTGAATCGTGCGAGCGCGCGGCGCGCGCGGAGGGGTTCAGCAGGCTCGTGCTGGGGGCGACGCTGCCCGGCGAGCCGCTCTACCGCGCGTTCGGCTTCCGTGGGAACGAGCGTTTCGAGGTGACGATGCCCGACGGCGTGACGGTCGAGGCCGTGGCGATGGAGCGCGCGATCGAGCCTCTCACCGAGGACGCCGAACCGCGCCTTGCCGCGATCGGCACCGCCCTCGGCCAGCACATTCGACGAAGCGCATCGCAGACTCTCTCCGAGTGAGCGTCGTGCTGGCGGTGCGCTGCGACGGCCCTGCGAGCGCTGCAAGCCGCTCACACCGGCAATCGCTACATCGGGGCGATGCCGGCGGCGACGTACACACCGCGATGCGCTCCCACTTCCTCGGTCAGGATCTCTTGGACGACGAAGGCGTGCGCGACGAGCTTCGACGCCAGGGCGCGGCCGGTGGCCGCGGCCCCGACGGCGTCTAACGGTTGAGCGGCCACGTACAGCGCGCCGTTCGGCGAGGTGGCGCCGGACGACGTCGAGCTCGCGGTCGGGCCGGCCGCGCAGGAGGGGTGGGAAGCGCACCGCGAGGACCTTGCCGAAGCGCTCGCCGCCTAGGTCGGCCTCGTGCAGCGACGCGGTGATGATCTGCACTCGGCGGCCGCGACGTGCTCGGCGTTGCGCGGCTGTCAGGTGCCCGGCTGCCCTGAAGCCGGTCATCGCGACGCTGATGTGGTGATGCGTAGCATCAGCCCGTGCGCACGACTCTGGACCTTGACGATGATCTCGTCGCCGCGGCTCGCGAGTTGGCCGCCGCCGATCGCCGCTCGCTCGGTTCGGTGATCTCCGAGCTGGCGCGGCGTGGCCTCACCCCGGCACGGGTCGAGGTCGACGGCGACCTGCCGGTGATCCGCGTGCCAGCCGGCACGCCGGCGATCACACCGCAGATGGTTCGGCGCGCGCTCGACGAGGACTGAATCGCGGCGATGGGCCTGATCGACGTCAACGCGTTGGTCGCGCTGGCCTGGGACTCGCACGTCCACCACGCAGCCGCGCGTGCATGGTTCGCCGAGAGGGGGGCCGACGGATGGGCGACCTGCCCGGCGACCGAAGGCGGTTTCGTGCGGGTGTGCTCCAACCCCAAGGTGCTTCCGAGCTTCATATCCGTGGAAGCCGCCCGTGGAGTCCTATCGGCGCTCCGTGACGCCGGCGGTCACCGGTTCCTGGTCAACGACGTCTCGCCCGTCGATCGAGACTTTCCCACGATCGTCGGTCACCGCCAGGTGACCGACGCGCAGCTCCTGACGCTGGCGCGGCGCCACGGCACCCGCTTGGTGACGTTCGACGCCGCCGTCGCCGCGCTGGCCGAAGGCCGCGACGTGGAGCTGCTCGCGGTCTGAGCATGCGGCAGGCAAGCCCGCCGCGTGATCTGTCGCCGCCTCATACGCAGACCGCGCCCGAGGCATCCACCACGGCGGAGGATCGCGGAGATATAGCGTCGGACTTACGCAATGGTGTCCCACGAGCGGATCCGACTGCTGGCGCTCGGGCTGCCCGAGGCCCGGGAGGAGGACCACCATGGGCGTCCCTCGTTCCGCGTCGGGGGAAGGATCTTCGCGACGCTGTGGGACGAGGGCCACGTGAACGTGATGCTCGACGAGCCCGGCATCCGCACCGCGGTCCAGGCCCACCCGCAGGCGTGCGAGGAGCTCTGGTGGGGCAGGCGGCTCAGCGCCGTGCGGGTGAAGCTCGATCGCGCCGACGAGGCCTTGATGGGTGAGCTGCTGGCCGACGCCTGGGAGCGGAGGGCGCCGAAGCGGCTGCTGAAGGAGTGGACGGGAGCCGCGGGCTCGTCCGGGTCATGAGCCTCCGCCCGCCGATCGCTGAGGTCCTGCGCGACTTCGGCCTGGGCGATCACGATCTCGACGCGTGGCAGAAGAGCGGGCTGCCGGCCGCAGCCTTCGACGACTGGCTGATCGACCGCGTCGCGAGGAAGCCCGCGGGTCGCCGCGCGCGGGACACCTACGGCGCCGAAGACGTGCACGACTTCGCGCGCCGCGCGATTCTCGATGCGCTGGCTCTGAGGCCGGGCGATCGGCTGCTCGAGATCGGCTGCGGCGGCGGTCTCCTGCTTCGTGATGCCCTTGGCTTCGGCGCGTCGGCCAGCGGGCTCGACCACAGCGAGGAGATGGTCAGCCTCGCGAGCGAGCGTGCGCCCGGTGCCGAGGTCGTGCTCGGCAGTGCCGGCGACCTTCCCTTCGCAGACGCATCGTTCACGGCAGTCGCGATGTCGGTGGTGTTCTTCCTGCTCCCGGACCCGGTGGAAGCTCTCCGCCAGTCTCGTCGCGTCCTGGTCCCGGGCGGTCGCATCGCCGTGTACACCACCTCGCCCGACCTGCGCGGCACGCCGGCCGCCCCGGAGCCGCTGGCGAGCCGTGGCCACTTCTACCGGGACGAGGAACTGGTTGCGCTGGCCCGCCGCGCGGGCTTCGCGGACGCTGCCGTCGCTCGCGACGCCGGCGGCCAGCTGCTCACCGCCGGCGCCTGATCGAGCGCAGCGCCCGTGGGTGGGCGACCGCGACCGGGTCGTCCGAGCCGGCGTCGGCGGTCAGGACGCCGGTGCTCCTCGCCATGCTCCACTCTGTCGCCCGGTGCTCCATCCGTAGTTGCGTGGCCCGATGCGCGTCGCCCGAACCCGCTTCGGTGAGGGCCCTGACAGCGGCGCGCCCCCCGGGGTGGACGTACGCGACACGGTGCCGACACTCGGGTTTCCTCAAGAGGGGAGAGACCACATGACCACCATGGACCGGCGCGACTTCCTGCGCCAGGGAGCGGTCGCGGCAGGCGGTGGCATCGCCACGTCCGTGGCGCTCGAGCGGATGGCCGCTCGCGCCGCGCACGCGGCGGCGGGAAGGTCCGTCAGCGCGCGGGCGTCGGTCGCGGGTGAGGGCTACGGGCCGCTCGCTCCGGTCGCCGACCAGCGCGGCATGGAGATCCTCGCGCTGCCCGCCGGCTTCAGCTACGTCACGTTCGGCCACACGGGGTCGACGATGAGCGACGGGCGCCCGACGCCGCTGGCGCTCGACGGCATGTCGGCGTTCGCGGGGCCGCACGGCACCGTGCGGCTGGTGCGCAACCACGAGGACCGCAACCCGCCCGGCAACGGCAGCATCCGCGCCGGTCGGCGCGCGTACGACCCGTCGGCGGGCGGGGGCACGACCACGCTCGACTACGATCCGCGCCGCCGCAGGCTGGTGCGGGACTACGTCTCCCTGGCGGGCTCGACGACCAACTGCGCCGGCGGGCGCAGCTACCGGCTGAGGAGCTGGATCACCGCGGAGGAGATCGTCGGCGGCCCGAGCTACACGGCCGACGAGGACCTGCGCTTCCGGCGCCGGCACGGGTACTGCTTCGAGGTGCCGCTCCGGCGCGGCCCCGGCGCCGCGCACCGGTCCCGGCCCATTCCCGAGATGGGCCGCTTCGCCCACGAGGCGGTCGCGGTCGACCAGCGCACGGGCATCGCCTATCTCACCGAGGACCCGGGGTCGGGCGTGGGCGCGGGCTTCTACCGCTACCTGCCGCGCAATCCGCGCCGCCTCGCCGAGGGGGGAGGCTGCAGATGCTCGGATTGCGGCACATGCCGCAGCACGACATGCGCAAGGGGCAGACGGTCGGCGACGCGCTCGCCGTCGTCTGGTTCGACATCGCCGAACCCGACCCCGAGTACGAGGTCCTCGACGACCCGAGGAGCGTGTTCAACCAGGGCTTCGGCCAGGGCGCCGCGAAGTTCAACCGGCTGGAAGGCTGCTGGTACGACGACGGCTCGGTCTTCTTCGTCTCCACAGCGGCGGCGACGCGGAGAACGGCGACGTCAACTCGGACGGCTACCGGGAGGGGTTCGGCCAGGTCTGGGAGTACCGGCCGAGCGCGCGCAACGCGGGCCGCCTGACGTTGTGGTTCGAGTCGCCGTCGGGAGCGGTGCTCGACTCGCCCGACAACGTGACCGTCACCCCCCGCGGCGGGCTCATGCTGTGCGAGGACGACGCGAGCACGGCGCTCGCCGACACCCACCCGCTGGCGCCGGGGATCACGAACGTGAACCGCCTGATCGGCCTGACGCCCGACGGCGACGCGTTCGAGTTCGCGGTCAACCGCTTCAGCGAGTCCGAGGTCGCCGGGGTGTGCTTCAGCCCCGACGGGAAGACGATGTTCTTCAACATCTTCGGCGCCTCGGAGGGCACGCCGCCGAGCACGCCGGCGAGGGGATGACCTGCGCGGTCACGGGGCCGTGGCGGCGGGGGCCGCTGTAAGGGGCTCCCCCGCTCGAATTCCACCGGAACGGCTTGCCGGACACGCTCGCCGCGGCGATCAGGATGCGTGGAGCGCGCGCACCGTGGCGAGCGTGTCGGCCTCGCCGGGAAGGCTTGTCCTCGCGATAGCGCTTGACCCGCGCGAACCGGAGCGCCAGCCCCGAGGGGTAGCGGGAAGACGTCTGGACGCCGTCGAACGCGATCTCGACGACGAGCTCCGCCCGCACGTGGACGGCGATCCCCTCGCGGCGGGTCTGCAGCGCGAGCAGGCGCTCGGTCTGCCACGCGAGCAGCTCGTCGGTGAGCCCCTTGAACGTCTTCCCGAGCATCGCCCAGCCGCCGGTCACCTCGTCGCGGGCGCCGAGATGAAGGTTGGAGAGCCGGCCGCGGCGGCGGCCGTGCCCCCACTCGGCGGCCAGCACCACGAGGTCGAGCGTGTGCACCGGCTTGACCTTGAGCCAGCCGGCGCCGCGGCGCCCGGCCGCGTACGGCGCGTCGAGCGCCTTGACGACGACGCCTCGTGGCCGGCGGCGAGCGCCGCGGAGAACGCGCTCTGACCGTGATTCGTGAGTAGGCGCTGTTGGCTGGTCGGTCTGGTGCCCGTGGGGAGCGAATCGGGGTGTCGGTGGCGAGAAGGTGTCTCAGTGGGAGCGGGAGGAGCGTGTAGGCG
>Ga0136615_10000964_pt1 | contig 13549 bp, 14 predicted proteins | sample AntDrymUQ2882206_2_FD_106647 | JGI IMG/M metagenome (GOLD analysis project Ga0136615, IMG submission 106647) | Polar desert sand microbial communities from Dry Valleys, Antarctica - metaG UQ288 (22.06) | ecosystem: Environmental > Terrestrial > Soil > Desert | place: Antarctica: Dry Valley...
CGGGGGTCCTTGAGGGTGATGCGCCCCGTCTCGATCCCTATGACATCGCGGGCGCGCATGTCGTTGAGGACTTTGGTGACGGACTCACGGGTGGAGGCGACCATCGCGGCCAGGTCCTGGTGGGTCAGGCGCAGGTCTATGGTGACGGAACGGGCGCCGTCGTTGCGCTCTCCGAACTTGCGGGCGAGGATAGGCAAGAGGTTGGCGAGGCGCACCTCGGTCTCGCGCGGAAGCAGGCACTTCACCAACTCCTCGTACTGCACCAGCCGAAGCTCAAGGAGCGTCATGATCTTGAACGCCACTCTGGGTTCCTGGCGCACCGCCCGCTCCACGAACACCTTCGGCACCTTGGTGACCCGGCACTCGGTGACCGCCTCGGCGTAGGCGCGCTGCTTGGTCTCGCCCTCGAACGCCAGGTGCCCGAAGATGTCCCACGGCCTCAAGAGCCGAAGGGTGGCCTCCTTGCTCCCCGAGTAAGGCCGGAACAGCTTCAGCACGCCGGAGATGAGCACGTAGAGCGCGTCGCCATACTCACCCTCGCGGTAGATCGCATCCCCCGGACGGTAGACCCTGTCCGCGGTGGCGATGCCCATGCCGTCCAGGATATCCAGAAGCTCCCGGCACTCCTTCTCTTGAAGGTCCCGATAATCCTGGAGGTAAGGATCAGCTTCCATCGCCGCCGCCCATTCCGCCGAAGTCCGCGAAGTTTATGATCTCTGGAACCTTTCCTGGAAACGTTGCTCATTATACCTTACCGTCGTCCGTTCCAGCGCGTCGAAGCTCTCCCACTCCTCGACTACCCCGCCAAGACAATTGTAGTCGTAATCCCATCGAGCCCCAGGGAGGTAGCCCTGCTCGGTACAGGTCACTCCTCCAGCCATAGGAAAACGAAGCGTTCGGTCGGGCGGACGACTCCGGCGCCGCGCGTCCCGGCGAAGTCGAGTATCTGAGAGACGTGACTACCCAAAGTGAAGAAGTAGAGCGGCCTGCGCCAGCCGTTCTCCACTACCCCGCGCTTCAGCCTGAACTTGACACCCGTCCAAAACCAGGACCACCGGACCTCGTTACGCTCTCCACCTCTTCCCAACGGAGTTCGATCCCCCGCATGGGCTCGCTGAAGAGCCAGACCACCGAGAGATCCAACCTGCCACCCTGTTCGTCCAGGATCAGATCCGCGACAGCTTTGGCCGAGCCGGGCTCTCCGGTTAGGCGATCACGCCGGGTCGGGAACATGGCCTGTCCGGTCCATACTTCGCGCGGACGCGATGCCGGCGAGACTCCGTTCAACGCGGCTTGCTGCTCTCCTCATGCCGGGGCAGCTCGTCCCGGATGTCCAGCCACGGGAGCTTTCGGGAAAACCAGGAATGCGCCCGCGGCTCGAACGCCTCCGGCGCGTCGAACACCCCGATGATGACGTAGACTTCGCCAGGCAGCTTCTCGTCCTCGTAAAACAGTGGAATCCCGCAGTCGCCGCAGAAGGACCGCCGCACCCCCGGCGCGGACTCGTAGACCTTCGGCGTCCCCGAGCCCAGGTCCACGCATTCCCACCGGTAGCCCACGAACAATGATACCGGTGCGCCGCTAGACTTGCGGCAGTCCCCACAGTGACAGTACACCACCGTGTCCGGTTCGCCGCTCGCCGCAATCCGCACGGCCCCGCAACGGCACCCGCCCTGGTATCTCATCAGCCGATCCGCGACAGGACGTACCTGATGGCCGCCTCGTACCCAAGCGCGCCCATGCCGGCGACGACCGCGTCCACCGCCGGGGAGACGACCGAATGACGCCGCCATTCTTCCCTGGCGTGGACGTTGGAGAGATGCACTTCTACTTTCGGTACGTCCACAGCCTCCACAGCGTCGTGCAAAGCGTACGAGTAGTGGGTCCAGGCGCCGGGGTTGAGGATCAAACCGTCCGACCCCGCCGCCTCCCGGACGAACCCGACCATCTCACCCTCGTAGTCCGTCTGCCTGAACTCGAAGTCCACATCAGTGAATTCTCCCCGCAGTAGGCTCTCTATGTCGTTCAGGGTGAGGGTCCCGTAGACCTCAGGGCGGCGCTGACCGAGGGGCCCGAGGTTGACGCCGTTGAGGACGAAGACCCTGGTCATGCGACGGCCTCTATCGCCCGGCGCGCTTCGTCGTTGGTGACAGACACGCCCCACACGGGACGGCCGATGTCTTCCAGCAGGACGAAGCGGTGCGTTGGGCTGCCGCCGGAGCCGTCACCGGAGCGGCGCTTCTTGTCGCTTCCCATCGCCGCGAGGATCTTCTCGGGGTCGGCGGCGGGCACCTTAGCCGGCAATCCCGCGCTTTGCAGCAGATCCTCGTGGAGCGCGACGAGATCCGTTCCGAACTTCTCGCGGGAGAGGTGGGCGGCGGCGGCCATGCCGACGGCTATGGCCTCGCCGTGGGGAAGGGCGTAGTCCGCGACGGTCTCCAGCGCGTGGCCGATGGTGTGGCCGTAGTTCAGGATGGCGCGGCGGCCCGTCTCGAGTTCATCTTCGGCGACCACTCCCGCCTTGAAGCGCACGGAGTCGAGGACGAGGGTCCGCAGGGCAACGGCGTCCCTGAGCCTGGCGGCCTCTACCAGAGCCAGGTTATCGAAGAAGAAGCCACCCGCAAGGAGGCCCATCTTGACGACCTCGGCGAGACCGCGCGACAGTTCGCGGTCTGGCAGCGTATCGAGGCGCGCGAGGTCAGCTGCCACCAGGCACGGACGCAGGAAGGCGCCCACCAGGTTCTTGCCCTCGGGAAGGTCCACGCCGACTTTCCCTCCCACGGAGCTATCCACCATCGCAAGGAGCGTGGTCGGGAGGGCGACGAAGGATATGCCGCGCATGTACGTGGCGGCCACGAAGCCCGCCAAGTCCCCGGCCACTCCGCCGCCGAGTGCGAAGAGCGTCCCGTCGCGGGTGAGACCGGAGGCCGCGAGATCGTGGATCACCTCCTCGTACACCGTCAGGCTCTTCGAAGATTCTCCGGCCGGAACCGAGATCACCTCCAGCACCCGCCACCCGCCGGACTCGAGGTCTCCCGCCACGGACCCGGCGTGGCGTGGTCCCACGTTCGAGTCGGTCAGCACGACAGCGGCGCCTGGTTGCAGCACTTCGGAGACTACCTCCGCAATGTCCAATCCCGCCCCGACGACGACCGGATAGGGGGTGGCCGCAGCGGCTTCTACTGTTTCAGCCAACGCGAGATCTCCTCCACCACCTGCTTTCGGGAGCGCCCCCCCGCGCTCACCCGGAGGCCGGCCACCTCCAGATACAACGGCAGGCGCTCCTCGTAGCGCCGCTCGAAATCATCGAACCCCGAGGCCCGCAAAGGACGCCCGCCACCCCGGGTCCTCGCGAACAGCATCTTCAAATCCCCATCCAGAAAGACCGTGGCGACATCTTTCAACCTCTCCCTGTTCTCCCGACGGACCACTATGCCGCCACCACACGCGACGATGCGCTCGTTCGGGCCATCCAGGGCATCGAGGAGCGTGCGATGTTCGAGGTCCCGGAAATAGTCCTCGCCCGAGGAAGCGAAGATGTCGGGGATCGAGCGTCCGGCGCGGAGTTCTATTTCGCGGTCGAGGTCCACGAAATCCCATCCGATCCGCCTGGCTACGGCGCGACCGACGGTACTCTTACCGCTGCCCATGTAGCCGACGATGGCGACGGGTCCACGCAACGCTCACGACCTGGCCCCGCGGGCCGCTCCCCGGCTGCTCTCCCGGACGCGCCTCGCGTAGTGGTCGTGGGCCGCCCGTATGTCCGTGATGTTGTCGGCTCCGAACTTCTCCAGAAAAGCCTCGGCCAACACGATGGCAACCATGGACTCCCCGATCACCGCCGCAGCCGGCACCGCGCACGAATCCGCCCGCTCCCTGAACGCCCGGGCAGGCTCTCCGGTCGAGAGGTCCACGGTACGCAGCGCCTTCGCTATGGTGGAGATCGGCTTCATCGCAGCCGCCATCACGACGGGCTCGCCGTTGGTCATGCCGCCTTCGATACCGCCCAGGTTGTTGCTCGTCCGGGAGAGATGGCCGTTTTCGGGGACGATCTCATCCTGCACCTCGCTGGAGCGCCGGCTCGCCACCCCAAAACCAAGCCCGAACTCTACACCCTTGATGGCGTTTATGGACATGACGGCCGCCGCGAGCCTTGCGTCCAGCTTGTCGCGCCAGTCCACGTAAGAGCCGAGCCCCGGCGGGCATCCCTCTGCAACCACCACGAACTCCCCGCCGAGGGCGTCACGGGCGTAGCGGGCAGCGTCTATCTCCGCCTTCATCGCCTCCGAGGCTTCCGGGTCCGGGCAACGCACCTCTGACTCGTCGGCCCGGCGGGCGTCGCGGGCGGCCGACTCTTTGTCATAGGATGCCGCCCCGATGCGGTAGACGGCGCTGTGGACCTCGACGCCGAACTCCGCCAGGAGCTTGCGGGCGACACCACCGGCCGCGACGCGGGCGGTGGTCTCGCGGGCGCTGGACCGTTCGAGGACGTTGCGGAGGTCGTCGAAGGCGTATTTCTGCATCCCGGCGAGGTCCGCGTGGCCTGGGCGCGGCAGGGTCACGGGCTTCACTGGCTCCACGGATTCTCCGGGCGGGGCCGGGGACATCCGGTCCTCCCAATTGGCGTAGTCGCGGTTCCGGATCAACATCGCCACCGGAGACCCCAGGGTGTAGCCATGACGCACGCCGCCGAGGAACTCGATCTCGTCCTTTTCTATCTTCTGACGGCCACCGCGCCCGTACCCCTTCTGGCGGCGGGAGAGATCCCGGTTCACGTCCCACGCGACCAGTCCCAGCCCGGCCGGAACCCCGTGTACCAGCGTGACCTCAGCTGGCCCGTGCGACTCACCCGACGTCGAGAAACTAAACCTCACCGCGCTCCGTTCCGTCCGTGATCAAACCCATGCAGTCCAATTCCATGCGATCAAATATAACGCTTCATCCCGAATCGCGTGAGATTAGCCGGGGGCAAGGAAGCTCCGGAAAGCCCCAAAGATTAATAAGGCAGAGTGCCGCCACTGTCGAATAGGTCGCCGCCGCCCCCCTGGCCGCCACCGCCAGAGCCGCCACCGCCACCGTTACCGCCACCCTGACCACCACCGCCACCGGAGCCACCTCCGCCGTTACCGCCGCCACCATTTCCCGAGCCACCACCGCCACCGGAGCCACCGCCACCACCGCCGTCGTCCGGCGCTGGGCTGGCGCTATTGGACGTTCCGTCATCCGTCGTCCCGTCATCCGGCGCTGGGCTGGCGCTATTGGATGCTCCGTCGTCCGTCGTCCCGTCATCCGGCGTCGTTCCTTCGCCGGAGGCGGGAGGAGCGGAGGCGCTTTCGGCGGAGGGGATCAGCTCCCGGAAAGGGTCTTTGCTCTGGTAAGCGGCGTATGAGTCGGCGTTACGGTTCTCAAGCGCCGGGGACGGGGACGGCGACGCCGAGGCTCCGCCGCTCTGCTGGGCAAGCTCCGGAGACTGGCTCACGAAGGCGCGGTTGGACACTTGCTCGTCGTCCGGGCCGCCCACAAGGGAACCCCAGAAGAAGAAGCCGGCGAAGACCCAGAAAAAGACCAGAAGCGCCAGTACGATCAGGACCCCTGGTATGACCTTGTTGTCCCGGACGAGCGAATCCCGAAGCGCGGGCCCCGCAGACGACAGGTTCCGCAATCTACTCAGCATCGGTCGCCCCTCCCGGTGTCGCCTCGTCTGGTGTCGTGACCTCCGCCGGCGCCGGCGCGACGGGCGCGGGACCAGCCGGCACGTCCGTCGGCTGGAAGTAGACCTCGGCCACGATCTCTACCTGCAACGTCTGTTCGATGGCCGCGTCCACGTTGGTCGTCTCACCCTCTTCGAGCTCCACCTGCTCGTAGGTCACCTCGTTCACCGTCACCAGCCGGGACAGGTCGAGCAGCCGCAGCATGAAGTCCTGCAGCTCCTCGTACGTGCCCTCAAAGGACATTGTAATCGGTATGCGCTGAAAGTCACCACCTCCGGGAGGCGGTTCCGGAGCCCCGGGCGTTATGGAGACCTGTGTGACGCCAGCCGCCTCAGCGATCTCCTCCACCTGCACGACGAGAGTCGGGATCTCCGGCTGCGTCGGGACGCGCTTGCTGTACTCCAGGATCTGGCGTTCGATCTCCGGGGCGTTGCGGCGGATCTCCTCCAGATCAGCGACTTCTTGCTGTAGCTGCTGGAGTTGGGCCTGTTTGTCTGACCTCTCCTGCACCCGAGCATCGTACTCATCGCGCAGAGGACTCAACAGAAGGAAATAGTAGCCGACGACGAGCACGACGATGATCAGGACGCCGATGATCAGTATGTTGCGGTCCTGGCTCCTCATCTTCTCCTACCTCCCGCCCCGCGAGGCGCCGCCGAAGCTGAAGCCGAAGCTGAAGCCGAAGCTGAAGCCGAAGCCGGCGAGGAGGCGGAAGCCGAAGCTGACGAGGATGCCGAAGCTGACGATGAACCGGAGGCCGCTGGGGTCTCAGACGCTGGCGATGGTTCGGGGTTCGGCGCGGTGGTCCGCGTGGAAGCCCGCGCGCTGGCTTGATCGCCCGGGATCTCATCCGCCGGCGCGACGGGAGTGCCTTCCTCGATACGCAGTTCGGTACCGCTCTCACCGGCGAGCGTGACGAGCTCCGAGGCAACCTCGAAGTTTATTGCGGGCTCCGCGAACGTCTCACGGTCGAGCTCGGCCGAGTTGAGGGTGGAGTTGCTCAGGTAGCGTAAGGTGTTCATCTGGAGCACGAAGTCCGACACGTTCTGGTAGCGGGGCAGCGAGACGCCCGTAAACGTCACGGCGCCGGGCGGGCTCAGAGGCCCCTCGGCGGGCGCCTGGAGGTTTATCGGTGACGCCTGGCCGGTGAGGCTCTGCAGGGCGGTCGTGTCCGGTATCACGAAGGCGAGTCCCTGCAAAAATTCGTCCCACGCGAAACGGGTCCGCACGACGCCATCGGCGACGGGCTTCTTGGCGTCGAGGCGGGCCTGGAGGTCCCGGTACGGGGACAGCTCGGCGATCCGCGCGTTCTGCTGCGCTATCTGCTGGTCAAGATCCGCGATTTCATCCTCCACGTTGTTGATCCGCACCAGGTAGAAGACGTAGACGCCGACCATGACTATGACCACGAGCGCGCCCAGGATGAGGAGTATGCCCACGACCCCCCGGCGAGGCGCTGCCGGCGCACGGCGGCGTTCCTCGGGAGGAAGGAGGTTTATTCGCCTCATTCATCCTCCAGGGCCAGCCCCAGAGCGACGGCCAGAACCGGTTCCATCACCCGGAGTTGCTCCTCAGGGACATTGGACCTGTTATTGGACAGCTTTTGCAAGGGGTTGGCGCGCTGCGCGGAGAGGCCGAGCAACTCGCCGAGATAGCCGTCGAGGCCCGCGACCAACGCCCCCTCCCCCGAGACCACGACCTGGGAGACCTCCCGCGCCCCCGGCTGAGAGTAATGATACTCGATGGAGCGCTGCACGTCCTCAGCGAGCGTCTGAGCCGCGTCCTCCACGCCCCGCCGTATGTCGTAAACGAGCGCGGGATCCAGGCTCTCCCCCGAATCGGCCGTCTCCTCTTCCCCACCGCCGCCGGATGCGTCCGCTCCTCCGTATCCTATCCGCACCTCCGGGTTCATAAGCTGCTTCTCGGCCTCGTCTTCCGAAAGGTCGGCGGCGTCGGCTATTGCCTGAACGAAGTAGCCCGATCCACCCGGTATGAAGCGGGTGAGCGTGGGCCGGGCGCTCTGGGACACGACCAGGTTGGTAAGCTCCGTGCCGATGTCGAGGAGAAGAACGGCCCCCTCGTCCTCGAAGAGCGCATCCGGCAGGGTGGAACGAAGCAAGGAGAGCGCCTTCACGTCCACCCCGACCGGACGCAGCCCCGCTTCGCGCACCGCCGAGGTGTAGCGGATCACCATCTCCTTCTGCGCCGCGACGATCAGGATCCGGTCAAGGTCCGACCCTTCGCCTTGAGGCCCGAGGACCTGGTAGTCCATTACAGCCTCGTCCAGGGGCATCGGGATGTGGTCCTGAGCCTCGAAGCTGATCGCGCCCGCGAGATCCTCCTGGCTTATCCTGGGGAAGTCCAGGAGCCGCACCACGACCTTCTGGTTGGCGACACCGAGCAGCACGGACTTTCCCTTGAAGGAGTGCGTGGACCAGAACTCCCGGATCTCGGAGACCAGCAGGTCATAGTCGGCGACCTCCCCGTCCGCCACCGCCCCTGGCGGCAGCCTCCGGTACCCGACGTGCTGGAGCGTGCCGCCTCCGCTGCCCGGCGTGACCTGAACGGCCTTGATCGCCCCCCGGTCTATGTCCATCCCGACCACCTGTGACCTGAAACGTCCCACCCTCAGACTCCCCCCACCAACCGCAGGTAAGCCCCCCAGATGTCCCGTCCGAGGAACAGCGTAAGCAATCCACCGAACGCAAGGAATACCCCGAAAGGCAGGGCGCTGCGGCGTCCGATGCGTCCCGTAGCCATCAGCGTCCCGCCGGTCAAAGCCCCCACCAGGGCCCCGGCGAATACAGCCAGGAAAGCATATGGCCCGAGGAACGCGCCCAGCATTCCGCCCATCTTCACGTCGCCCATGCCCATGCCAGCAGGATAGACCAAAACGAGCGCGAATAATGCCCCCGCCACGCCCAGGGCGGAGACCAGATACACCCACCATCCCGACGGGTTGACCACGACGGAGAGCACGAGGCCGGCCAGCGCGGCGGGACCGACGATAACGTTGGGCAGGAGGCGATGCTCCAGGTCAATGCCGGCGAGCGGGATCAGGACGCCGATAAAGACCAACGCGGACAATAGCTGAAGGCTGAACCCGAACTGGTACGCGGCCGCGCCGAACAGCAGGCCCGTCAACGCCTCCACCAGCGGATAACGCGCGGAGATGCGCGCTTTGCAGTTCCGGCACCGTCCCCGCAATTGCAGGTAGGAGACAAGCGGGAGGTTGTCTTTCGGCGCGATGGCTTCCCCGCACGCGGGACAGTGCGAGGCCGGCCACACGATGGACTCGTGGCGGGGAACACGGTGGATCACGACGTTCAAGAAGCTTCCGACTACGAGACCGAAAAGGGATGCTACAAAGACGATCAAGCGCCCGCTCCGGAAGACTCTTCCTCCACCACCTGGCCCGCCGCCACCTTCACGTCGGCCTCCACACTCGCCTTCCGGCCCACGCTCGCGTTGTGCCCCAGGAGAACCCGGGCCCCGATCCGGGCCCCCGACCCCACGACGGCGCCCGCGGAGATCCAAACCCCAGCCCCCACCGCCGCGTCCCGATCCACGACCGAGTTGGCACCGGCGAAACAGTGGCTGCCGATCACGGCGCCAGGATGCACCACCGCGCCCGGCGCCAGCACCGACCCGTCGCCCACGGTCGCGGCGCCGGAGACATAAGCCAGCGGATGCACGGCGGTCACGAACTTCCCCCCGATACCGCGTATGGAGTTCGCCACCCGAAGCCGCGCCCGGTTGCCGGTGATAGCCACGATCACGTGGACCGGCTCTACCGACAGCATGCTTTTGAGCATGCCGATATCTCCGAGCACCGGGAAACCGCGGACTTTGTCAGGTAGCGCGGCGTGGGCATCGTCATAGAAACCGAGTATCTCCCCTTCGGAACCACTCTCCAACAACACGTCGAGAGCCACGCGCCCAAAACCGCCCGCGCCAACGATAGCCACCCTGATATCCTCCTCGAAGCCGGTCTCCTGCATCTCGACTTCCGGCTCGGATACGCCAACGCTGGTCTCCGGCTCCCTTATTGCGCTCTCCTCCCAGCTCCCGCACTCCCGTATCAGCGTCGCAGTTTAACATCGGCGTCGCGCCATGTTAATAGCCCCGCAAGCACCTTGCGCCTATACATACATCCTTCTCCAGGCGCCGGGGGATCCACGGTCATCCCCCTGACACTCGATCCACATCTTGTGGCCTACCGGAGGTCGAAACGGCCTTCGAGCCGGTTCCCACGCAGGAACTCCCGCGCATCCAACACCCGGGAACCCGGCTTCTGCAACTGCAAAATTTCCAGCACACCATCGCCGCATCCCACGAAAATACGGTCTTTTGCAGCATCAACCTCGCCAGGATCCAGCGGACGCACCTCCGTATGGGATATCTTCGAGCGCAGGATCTTGATGGGGCCGTCCACATCCGGGTGGAAAGCCCTTGCCCCTATATGTGGCGCCAGCGCCCGGATGAGATCCCGCGCCTCCCTGACCCCTCCACCCCACCTTATCCTCGTGTCCTCCACCGAGATTTTCGCAGCATATGTAGCTTTAAGACTATCCTGTGGCGTGAGGGTGAGGCTTGCATGGTCCAGCATATCCAAACCGTCAACCATAGCTTTAGCTCCAAGCTCCGCCAGCGCGCGTGTGAGGTCTCCGCCGTTGGCATCGGGGGGTATTGGGAGTCGCCGTCGCAGGGCGACGGGGCCGGTATCCAGGCCCTCGTCCATGCGCATTATGGAGACGCCGGTCTGGGTCTCCCCGGCCATGATGGCGCGTTCGATGGGGGCGGCTCCACGGTAGGCGGGAAGGAGGGAGGCGTGGACGTTGTATGCGCCGTGAGTGGCGGCATGTAGGGTTCCGGTACGTAGAATCTGGCCGTAAGCGGCCACGACCAGCACGTCGTGCGCGGAGATCTCACGGTCCACCTCGGAGATCCGCGCGGGCTGCCGGAGGGGTATCCCCGTTTCGAGCGCGGCTTCGGCGACGGGCGGACGAGCGGTCTTTCGGCCCCGGCCCCGGCGGGCGTCGGGCTGGGAGATGACGAGGGCGACCTCGTGCGCGGAGTCGAGCAGGCCGCGCAATATCGTCGCGGCGAACTCCGGGGTGCCGGCGAAGGCTACCTTCATGGCCTAGAGTCCGCCGGGGCTAGCTCTGGGCCATGAGCCGCTCGCGCAGCTCGCGCATGGCGGCCTTGCGGGACTCGCGGTCGGTGCGCTCCAGGATGGTGACGCCGTCGAGGTGATCCACCTCGTGCTGGAAGACCCTGGCGAGCAGGCCCGCTACCTCCATGCGCAGCGGCTCGCCGGAGGCGTCCGAGCCGGAGATCGTGATCCCAGCCGGACGTTCGACCTCGACGTGGACGCCGGGGATGGAGAGGCATCCCTCCATCTCTCTCTCTGTTTCCTCGGAGCGGTCTTCGATCACCGGGTTGACGATCACGTATTCGTCGTCCTCAAGGGCCGCGACCAGTATGCGCTTCAGCCTGCCGACCTGGTTGGCGGCGAGCCCAACCCCCTCGCGCTCTCTCATGGTGTGGAGCATGTCCTCGGCGAGCCGTTCCAGGGGCTCATCGAAATCCTTGACGGGGGAGGCGCGGGACTTCAGCACCGGGTCTCCGAATTTTCTGATCTCCAACTCCACGACTCTAAACCTCCTCCGGCTCCACATCCACCCGCACCCTCGGCCCGGCCTTGCCGGATTTCGCCGCCAGGCGAGCGGCCAGTGTCGCGGCGCGCGCGACGGCGGAACGATCCCTAGACCGCAACAACAGCCGCCAGGCCGGCCCGGCGCCGGGCGACGCAAACGGCGTCAACCCCGACGCCTCGACCCCGGATTCCAGGGCCGGTAGCAGACCGGATTCTACCGCACGCCGGACGCTCTCTTCCGGCCCCTCGAAGGTCACGGCAGCCAGATGCGCGTACGGTGGATAGCCAGCGGAACGCAGCCGGGGCAACTCGGCCGCCGCGAAGGCCGGATAGTCGTCCCGCAGCGCGGATTGGAGAGAGAGGTTATCCGGAACCCGAGTCTGTACCAGCAGACGCTCCCGCGCCGCCTGCGCCGATCCGTGGATCAACCGGAACGCCCGCTCACCGGCGTCCATGCCGCTCCCAAGCAACAGAAAGTCCACGTCGGGCATGATCACGGCGTCCCACTCCCCGTCCAGGATGCGCCGCGCCGTGCCCACGACTACCCTGGCATCCCCCTGCTCCCTGACGCTCGCCGTAAGGAAGCCGACAGGCTCGCCCAGGGCGCGCGACAGCTCCGCCCGCATCCGTTCCGCAGTAAGGACCGTGGAGCTCTTGCGCTCAGATCCACATTCCTGGCATTCCCCGGAGGCTCCCTCCCGGTAGCCGCACCGGCCACACGACCGCGCCTCACCGTGGACCTCGAGCGGGAGTCCACATTCGGGACATGTCCGAACGACCCCGCAACCATCGCAGTACACCGTCGCGGCGTAGCCGACCCGGTTCGCCACCACCCCCACCCGTCCGCCGGTGGAAGCTCTCCTTCGGCATTCATCCAGCAGGGCCGAGCTGAACGTGGCTCCTGTTCCGCGCATGTCCACGACACGAACGGACGGCCATCTGCCGGGAGCGCGGGCCGGAAGCTCCCGGATGCGGTTCTCCGGGGCGTACAGGCGCAGAGATGGGACGGGCGAGAGGCAGAGGACGCCGGAGCCCTCGATCTCGCCTCGCCGGAGCGCCAGGTCGCGGGCGTGGATGGGGACTCCCTCGAAGCCCGGTTCCGCCCGGTGCGCGCCGTTCGGCTCGTCCACGACGCACACCGCGCCGGGCCGGGCCATCGGCAGGAGAGCCGCCGACCGGGTTCCCACCACAACGTCCACGGAGCCTTCACGAGCCGCCTCGAAGACGGCGGCCCGATCCCTCCCCAACCCACCGTGGTACGGGGCGATGCTCAGTCCGGGTGGCAGCAGCCGGCGGAGGTCGCGCACCAGACCTTCGACGATCTCTCTCTCCGGCACGAGCACGAGCGTCTGCTCTCCTCCCTCCGACGCCGCGAGCACGACGGCGGCCACGGCCTCGGGCCACTCCGCCGCGAGCGTGCGCCACACCCACGCGCCGCCGAGGTCAACGATCCGCCCCGCGCTCCGGGAGAAAGGCGCGAGACGCGAGGCGGCTTCTTCGCCGTGCGTCCCGAAAAGAGGAGCGGTCTGCGGGCGGCCCTCCAGCCTCACGGTTCCCCGGCGTACGAGTTGCCGCAGCGCGTCCCGCCTCGCGCCCGCTTCGGAGAGCAGGTTCGACACTGGATAAGCGTTCCCGTGCCGCTTCAACATCTCCATCACGGCCCGCTGGCGGGGAGCCCGGCTCAGGTCCGGGTCCGGCCCATCTTCGAGGACAGCCCACTCGACTTTGCGACGCTGCGGAAGCGCCGGGGACAGCATCACCCGCCCCATCCGCTCGGCTTCCTTCAAACTCGCGGCGCCGAGCGCCTTGCGCAAGGCGGCGCGTCCCACGAATACGCCTCTCTCCCACGGCCAGCCGGGTGATGGTGAGACCACCCGGTAGCGGGTGGTGTTCACGCCGGGCGGAAGCGCGGCGCGCAGGACGGCCGCGAGCGGAACGGCGGCGGCCTCAGAGGCCCACCGGCAGACCTCCACCACGTCCCCGGATATGGAGAGATCCCCGACGACCTCCGCAACGTCTTCGAGTTCGTATTCGCCAGCTTCACTTTCATCTGGCCCGATCACTATCCCGAGGCGGGGATATCCTGATAGCGGCGCCACGACGGCGGAACCAGGGTGGACATCCTCCGCGAGATGTTCGGGGACGCGGTAGCTAAAAGGCGGCAGGGCGTGGGTGGAGA
>Ga0136615_10000965_pt1 | contig 13542 bp, 12 predicted proteins | sample AntDrymUQ2882206_2_FD_106647 | JGI IMG/M metagenome (GOLD analysis project Ga0136615, IMG submission 106647) | Polar desert sand microbial communities from Dry Valleys, Antarctica - metaG UQ288 (22.06) | ecosystem: Environmental > Terrestrial > Soil > Desert | place: Antarctica: Dry Valley...
AACGGCGTCATCAACTCGCTCGCCTTCTCGACCGGGGTGCGCGCGAACGGCGACCCCATCCCCCAGCTGCTGTTCAGCCAGTTCACGGTCGTGATCGTCCTCTTGTACGCGTGGGTGCCGTTCGTCGTGCTGCCGATCTTCGTCGTGCTCGAGACGGTCAACCACCGTGTCCTCGAGGCAGCCGCCGACCTCGGCGCGAGCCGACGGCAGACCTTCCTGCGCATCACGCTCCCCCTCAGCCTGCCGGGGGTGTTCGCGGGGTTCATCTTTGTGTTCATCCCGACCATCGGCGAGTTCGTCACGCCGCTCCTCGTGGGCGGGACTTCCGGCTTCATGTACGGCAACGCGATCCGCAACCTGTTCACGTCCTCGTACGACTGGCAGACCGGCGCCGTCCTGGCGACGTTCCTGCTGCTTGTGGTCGTCCTCCTGATCTCGGCCGTCGGGCGCTTCGTGCGAACGGAGGCGACGGTCTGATGGCCGCGCGCGAGTGGTCGCCGACCCACAGCCCGCGTGCCCGGGCGGCGGCGTTCACCTTCCTGGCGGCCTTCGTGGCCTTCCTCTACGCACCGACCGTGGTGCTGATCGTCTTCAGCTTCAACGACTCGACCGTGCCGACGTTCCCGATCGAGGGCCTGACCACCCGCTGGTACGCCGACCTGGCGTCGAACGACGCCCTGATCGACTCGGTCGTGGCGAGCCTGAAGGTAGCCGCGGTGACGTCGGTCACAGCGACGTCGCTGGGCCTGGCCGGCGCGTGGGCGCTGGCGCGCTCGCGCTTTCGCGGGAAGTCCGGGGTGCAGGCGGTCCTCATCCTGCCGTTGATCGTGCCCTATGTCGTCCTGGGGATTGGCCTGCTGATCCTTTTCCAGGCGTTCGGCACGCCGCTCTCGCTGTTCACCGTGGCGGCCGGCCATGTCGTGATCACGATGCCGTACGTGATGCTGACGTTGCTGCCGCGGATCCTGCGGCTCGATCCACAGCTCGAGGAGGCCGCGCAGGACCTCGGAGCGTCCGGTCTGTATCGCCTCCGCCACGTCATCCTGCCGCTGATCGCCCCCGGGCTCGTGGCCGCCTTCCTGATGGCCTTCGTCATCTCGATGGACGAATTCCCGATCGCGAGCTTCGTGGTCGGCAGCGAGCCGACGTTCCCGGTGTACCTGTTCGGACAGCTTCGATACCCGGACCAGCTGCCGCAGGTGATCGCCGTGACCGCCGTCGTGCAGACCATCTCGCTGGTCCTGGTCGTCATCGCCGAGATGCTGCGCCGCAAGGGCGCCGCGGGCGAGCGCCAGTAGCCGAGGCTCACATGTCGCGCGTCTGCGCGGCGTACGTGAGGGTGGTGCCGACGCCCGCGGCACGGGCCTGATCGTACGCCAGCTTGCCGAGAACGACGTCGCTGACGGCGAAGCCGCGGTGCCAGAAGACGATGGTCTCGCCGTCCCCTTCGCGGGCGGGGCGGGTGCCGGCGACGATCTCGCCGATCTCGGCGTGGACGTGCTCGTGCCGGAGCGTGCCGTCGGCGATCAGGCGGTAGTAGTGCCCGTACTCGGACGCTGTCGCCTGCCGCCAGTCGTCGACAACGAACTTGTCGGCCAGGAAGGGCAGCCGCGGATCGGTGGAGCGCACGGCGCCGTAGGGCATCACCAGCGCGCCCGGCTTAATCAGCTCGTTCGCGACGAGCACCCGCTCCTCGGACAGCCGGGAGGCATCCACGATGATGTCCGCTCCGGTGACGGCCTCCTCGATGGTGTCGACCGCGGTGACGGGCTTGCCTATCTGCTCGGTCATCGCCGCGGCGAAGCGCTCGCGGGACTCTAGGCGGCGGCTCGCGACGCGGATCTCGGCGAAGTCGAAGAGCGCGTCGAGGAGCGGGAGGTTGTACCAGGCGGTCCCGCGTGCGCCGATGTGGCCGAGCACCTTGCTCCCGGGACGGGCCAGGTACTTCGCGCCGATGGCGGTCACGGCGCCGGTGCGCATCCAGGTCAGGCGCGTGGCGTTGATGATCGCGAGCGGCGTGCCGGTCCGTGGCTCGTAGAGCGTGAGCAGAGACAGCTCGGAGGGCAGGTCGTGCCGGTAGTTCTCGACGTAGTCGCCGATGACCTTTACCCCGGCCAGGTCGATCGGCTCGACGTAGGCCTTGAGGATGTTGAAGTGCCCGCGGTACCGCGACTCGAGCGACAGGTGGTCCTTCGGCGGCATCTCGACGCGGCCCTCTCCGTGGGCGCGCAGTCCGAGCTCGACGGCGTCGAGGATGTCATGCGACGAGAGCGGCAGCGCCTCGACGTCCTCGGCCGAGAGGAACAGCACCTCAATGCAGGGCATCTAGCGGACGAACGGCAGCGTGGTGACCTGCACCGGCTGACGTCCCTCGGGGTGCACGAGCTCGAGCTCCGTGCCCGGCGAGGCATAGTCGATTCCGACGACGCCGATCGACGCTGTCCGGCCGAGCGCCCAGGAATGCACAGTCCAGCGCGTGGCGCCGACGACGGTGTCGCCCGAGACGACGTCCCAGAAGGTCTCCTGCCGCGGCAGCGGGTCGGCAGTGCCGAGCAGGCCGACCTGACGGCGGGTGATCCCGGCGTCGCGGACGGCGATGAGCGCCTCGCGACCCATGAACGGCCCCTTGTCGATGTCGACCAGGTAGTCCTGCCACAGCTCGAACGGGTTCAGCGACTGGTTCGTCGCCAGGCTCGTGTCGGTGATGCCCGACTCGACGGCCTTGGGCCCGTTCGGGCCGGTGATCAGCAGGTCGTACGGCTTGCCGGCCTCGACGATGGCGTCCCACAGCTCCAGCGCGCGCTCGGTGCCGAGTGGATATATCTCGAAGCCGGCGCCGCCGCTCCACCCCGTCCGCGAGACGATGACGTCCGTTCCGGCGAGCTGACTGCGCATGCAGCGGAAGCGCTTCAGGTCGTCGATCCCCGGGCCGAAGAGGGCGCGCACGACGTCGGGCGACAGCGGTCCCTGGACCTGGACCGGCGCGACGTCGGGCTCGCTGACCTCCACGTCGAAATCGCTGTGCAGCGCGATGCCCTTCGCCCAGAGCGTGAGGTCGACCGTCCCGTGCGAGAGCCAGACACGATCCTCGAGCACAATCATCACGGGATCGCAGAGGATCTGGCCGGTCTCGTCGCAGCAGAGCGTGTAGCGGGCCTGCAACGGCTCGATGCCCTCCATCGACCGGGTGGTCAGGTAGTCGGTGAACGGGACGGCATCCGGGCCCAGCAGCTCGGTCTGCCGCTCGGCCCCCACGTCCCAGAGCGTCACGCCCTCGGTTAGCGCGCGGTAGTCGACGCCCGGGGCGCGCCCGTAGCTCATCGGCATGTACATGTGGTTGTACGTGAGGTACTCGATCGCACCCGCCGCGTCGGTGCGAGCGAAGTACGGCGAACGGCGCACGTTCGGGTAGAGGACTTGACGTGTCATGGCCCGGGCACCCTAGGCCATCTTCTGCCGTCCAATCAGGGCTCTCAGCATGCGAGACGCGCCTTGCGGGGGTTCACACGAACCCGTGGGTCAGCCGGCCGAAGGTCCCGCGGTAGTAGGCGAGCGGGGCGCTCAGACCGTCTGGATCGACTTCGGCGTGCTCCATGCGCGCGAGGAACACCCGATGGGTGCCGCCGACCATCGTGTCCTCGACCGAGCACTCGATGGTGGCGAGCGCGTCGCGCAGGAGCGGCAGGTCGTTCCAGCCCCGGCCGACGTCGACGGCTGCGAGCTTCTCCGGCCGGGGCGGCCAACCAGCGCGCGAGATCCCCCTGGCCGTCGTGCAGGACGTTGATGGCCAGCCGGCCGGACCGTTCGACCGCGTCCTGCGTGGGGGAACGGCGATGCAACGAGACGGTGAGCATCGGCGGGTCGAGCGACAGGGAGGCGACCGCGCTCGCGGTCATGCCGTGGTCGGCCCCTTCGAGGTGGGTCGTGACGACGGCGACGCCGCTCGCGAAGTGCCCGATGACGTGGCGGAAGTTGTTTGGCGTCACGAGGTGCTGCGCGGCGGTCGTCATGCCTTGGAGAGTCGGGCCCCGTACGCCACGGCAACACAAGTCGGCGAGGCCTGAGAGATCGGATCCCCGAATCGGATTTTCCGATCCAATGGTTGGCGGTTCCGCATTCACAGCACGCCGGCCGTGGCTCAGACTCGGGCGTCCACGGAGATTGCCCGAGGAGCCCCAGTGATCAGAACCGGAGACGAGTATCGGGAGTCGATTCGCGATGGTCGCGAGGTCTGGATGGACGGCGAGCGCGTCGACGACGTGACCACTCATCCCTCGTTCGCGCCGATCGTCGACGCCAGGGCGCGGATCTACGACATGGCGCACGACGAGGAGACGCGAGCCGTTATGTCCTACGTCGACGACGTGTCCGGGGAGCGCAACGCGATCGCTCTCAAGCCGCCGCGGACCGTGGAAGACTGGGACGACAAGCGCCGCGCAGTCAACACGGTGCTCGACGAGCTGGGCGGCGTCGTCCTCCGCGTGGGCGACGAGACCGTCGGGGAGATGTGGTCGCTCGCCGACGGCCAGGATGTCCTGAACTCCGTCGACGCACGCTTTGCCAAGAACATCCGCGACCACGTCGCGAAGGCGCTAGAGCGGGACCCCTTCCACGTCTCGGCCAACACCGATCCCAAGGGCGACCGCTCGAAGCGCCCGCAGGACCAGGATCCCGACATGTTGCTCCACGTCGCGCGCGAGACGGACAACGGCATCGTCGTCCGCGGCGCCAAGTACGAAACGGCGGCCGCGTACGCCGACCAGGCCTTCACCAAGCCGACGATCGCCAACTGGGGCAACGACGAGCTCTCGGACTACGCGGTCGGGTTCATCGCCGACATGGGGGCTCCCGGTGTCCGCCACATCTGCCGCAGCGGCTTCGCGGGCCGTGGGACCATCGAGGACCACCCGCTGTCGAACCGCTTCGACGAGATCGACACGCTCGTGGTCTTCGACGACGTCGAGATCCCGTGGGAGAACGTCCTCTTCTACCGCCACACCGCGGCGGCGACGTTCATCCGCGCGACGCTGCACCGCTACTCGGCGTTCCCCTTCGTGCAGCGGATCGAGAAGGTCGCGGACATGCTGATCGGCGCCGCGCTGTTCAACGTGCGGCAGACCGGGCTGGAGCGCCAGCCGGCCGTGCAGGAGAAGCTCGCGCAGCTCGCGTGCTACCGGGAGGGGATCAACGCGCACCTCACCGCGTCGATCGCCAACGCCGAGACCAGCCCCGGCGGCATGCTGATGCCCAACCCCTCGCTGCTGTACACGGGACGCGTCTTCGCCTGCACCCAGCTGCCGGCGATGATGCACCTCGCACGCGAGCTGTGCGGCGGCCAGATCTGCCTGACCCCGAACGCCGCGTCGTTCGCGAGCCCGGGCAGCGGTCCCTGGCTCGAGAAGTACTACTCGGTCAACGAAGACTGGGTTGCCGAAGACCGGCGCAAGCTGCTCGCCTTCGCCCGCGACCTGCTCAACTCCGACTACGCGGGGCACCGCCTGACCTTCCAGCTGTTCGCCCAGTCGCCGCCCTTCGCCCACCTTGGAGTCGTCTATCGCAACTTCGACTTCGACGGTCCGCTGGCCTTCGTCAAGCATGCCGCGGGGCTCTCGGACCGCGTCATGGGCGCGCAGGCCGCGACGAGCGGTGCCCCGGCGTGACCCACCGGCGCATCCGGCCGTTCAACACGCGCGAGACCTATCCCGAGCAGAAGATCTCCAACGACCTGTGCCAGGCCGTCGTCGCCGGCGACCACGTGTTCCTACGCGGGCAGATCGGCCAGGATCTGGACACGTCCGCGTCCGTCGGCGTCGGCGACGTCGAGGCGCAGGCCGAGCAGGCGATGCGCAACGTGGACCTCCTCCTGCGCGAGGCCGACAGCGAACTAGGTCACATCTGCAAGATCGTCGTCTACCTCGTCGATGCGCGCTACCGCGAGCCGGTCTACCGGGTCATCGGCCGCTGGCTCGAGGGCGTGTTCCCGGTCTCCACCGGCATTGTCGTGAGCGCGCTGGCGCGGCCGGAATGGCTGGTCGAGATCGACGTGACCGCGGTCATCCCGGGGATGGAGGTGTGACGTTCTCGTTGCTCGGCCGGTGCCCCCGCAGCGGTCGGCTCGGGATCGCCGTCTCGTCCTCGAGCCCGGCGGTCGGCGCGCGCTGTGCCTTCGCACAGGCCGGGGTGGGCACGGCAGCGAGCCAGAACGTCACCGACCCGCGCCTCGGCCCCGCGCTCCTCGCCCGGCTCGCCGCCGGGGACGACGCCGCCTCGGCCCTCGCGACCGTCGTCGCCGAGGCGGAGCACGCGGCGTTCCGCCAGCTCGCCGTGCTCGGCGGCTCCGGCCCGGGCGCCGCGGTGAGCGGCTCGCGCACGCTCGGCGTGCACGGCGAACGCGTCGGCCGCGACCACGTCGCGATCGGCAACCTGCTCGCGACGACCGACGTACTCGACGCGACTGGGGAAGCGTTCACCCGAGCGCCCGACGCGCTGCTGCTCGACCGGCTGCTCGACGGGCTCGCCGCCGGCCTGGCGGCCGGCGGCGAAGCAGACGCGCTGCACTCGGCGGCGGTGCTGCTGGTCGACCGGTTCCCGTGGCCGCTGGTGGATCTCCGCGTCGACTGGCACGACGAACCGATCGCGCGGCTGCGCTCGATCGCGGCCGTGTACGGCCCGCAGGCGGAGGACTACGTGACCCGCGCGCTGGACCCCGAGGCCGCCCCGAGCTACGGCGTCGCCGGAGAGGATGATCGGTGATGACACACCAGGATCGCGACGCTTGGGTCGGCCGGGCGGCCGAGCTGGTGCTGCCCACCGACCTCTACATCGACGGCGCGTTCCGGCCCGCCGCCTCGGGCGAGCGCTTCGCCACGGTCAACCCCGCCACGGAGGAGGTCCTCGCCGAGGTCGCCGCCGGCGATGCGGCGGACATCGACGCGGCCGTCTCTGCCGCCCGGCATGCCTTCGCCAGCGGCGCGTGGTCGCGGTCGGCGCCCGGGCACCGGCGCGCGGTCCTGCTGCGCCTCGCCGACCGCATCGGAGGCAACGACGACCTCGCGCTGCTCGACACGCTCGACATGGGCAAGCCCATCGCCGCGACGAGCGGCCGCGACGTGCCGGCGGCGGCCGAGGTCTTTCGCTTCTACGCCGAGTGCATCGACAAGCGCTACGGCGAGATCGCCCCCACCGGACCGGGGGATCTCGCGCTGGTCAGCCGTGAGCCGCTCGGCGTCGTCGGCGCCGTCACGCCGTGGAACTCCCCCCTGAGGATGGCCGCCTGGAAGCTGGCGCCCGCCCTGGCGGTCGGCAACAGCGTCGTGCTCAAGCCCGCCGAGCAGGCGCCGCATTCCGCGCTCGCACTCGCGCTGCTCGCCTCCGAGGCGGGGCTCCCGGACGGGGTCTTGAACGTGGTGGCAGGACTGGGTGAGACGGCCGGCCAGGCCCTCGGCCGTCATCGCGATGTCGACTGCCTGACGTTCACCGGCTCGGGTCCCGTGGGCCGGCTGTTTCTCGGCTACAGCGCCGAGTCCAACGGCAAGCAGGTCTGGCTCGAGCTCGGCGGGAAGAGCCCGAACCTCGTCTTCGCCGACGTGGAGGATCTCGACGAGGCGGCTGCGATGGCGTGTCAGGCGATCTTCTCCAACGCCGGCCAGATCTGCTCCGCCAACTCGCGGCTCCTGGCGGAGGCGGCGATCGTCGAACCCTTGCTCGAGCGCATCGTCGCGCGTGCGCGGGACCTGCGCCCGGGCGATCCGCTCGATCCCGCCACGCGGCTCGGTCCGCTCGTCGACCGCACGCAGCTCGAGACGGTCATGGGGTACATCGCCCGCGGCGCCGAGCACGCACGGCTCGTGACCGGTGGCGGTCGCGCCGGCGTCGACGGCCGCGGCACGTTCGTCGAGCCGACGGTCTTCAGCGACGTCGCGTCGGAGGACCCCATCTGGCGCGAGGAGATTTTCGGGCCGGTCCTCTCGGTGATGCCCTTCGAGGACGAGGACGACGCGATCCGGATGGCCAACGACACGCCGTACGGGCTGGCCGCGTCCGTCTGGACCGGCAGCCTGTCGCGCGCGCACCGTGTCGCGGCGAGGCTGGAGGTCGGGACGGTGAGCGTCAACGCGGTCGACCAGCTCAGCAACGCCACGCCCTTCGGAGGCGTTAAGGCGTCTGGCTACGGGCGCGATCTGTCGCCTCACGCCCTCGATAAGTTCAGCGCGCTGAAGACTACCTGGATCCACTACTCGCCGAAGGCCTAGCTCACGCGATCGCGGGAACGACGTGCGACGATCACGACCGTCACGTCGATGCGATTCTCCCTGCGCCAACTCGAGTACTTCGTCGCGACATGTGATGCGGGCAGCGTGACGGAGGCAGCGCTCCGCATCCCTGTCTCGCAGTCGTCCGTCTCGTCGGCCATCACGCAGCTCGAGGCGGCCCTCGACGTCCAGCTGCTCGTCCGCCACCACGCGCAGGGCGTTTCACCGACCCCGGCGGGCCGGCGATTCCTCGCGAGGGCCCGGGACCTGCTGCGGGGAGCCGACGAGCTCGAGCGCTTCGCCTCCGAGCTCACCCACGCCCTCAGTGGCCTGCTCGAGCTGGGCTGCCTGGTCACGCTGGCTCCGCTCGTCGCCCCGCAGCTCTGCCACGAGTTCACCGCGAAGCACCCGGCGGTGCGGATCGAGTTGGTCGAGGCGGGGCAGCAAGACCTGCTCGCGCGACTGCGCGGCGGCGAGATCAGCCTGGCGCTGACCTACGACCTGGACCTGGTGGACGACATCGCGTTCGAGCCGCTCGTCGCGCTGCCGCCGTACGTGCAGTTCGGTGAGCGCCATCCATTCGCGCAACGCGAGTCGGTCAGGCTGGAAGAGCTCGTCGACCAGCCGCTGCTGCTGCTCGATCTTCCGCACAGCCGAGACTACTTCCACGGCCTGTTCGCGGCGCGGGGACTCGCGCCGACCGTGGGCCGCCGATCGTCGCAGCCCGAGGTCCTGCGGACGCTCGCCGCCAATGGATACGGCTACTCGATCATCAACGCGCGGCCACGAACGGATCGGTCGCTCGACGGCGCGCGGCTCAGGACGGTCCGCATCGACGGTGACCCGCGCTCCATGGTCATGGGCGTCGCGACGCTGGCCTGTGCCCGCCCCAGCCGAATCGTCGAGGCCTACCGCGAGCATTGCCGCACCCGGATCACCGACACGACCGTCCCCGGGCTGCGCATGGGTGACGCGTGACGGATCTCGAGGCCTGCTCGCCGACCTGGTCGGCTTCCCGACGGTTGCCGGCACGTCCAATCTCGATCTCGTCGCGCGTGTCGCGACGGTATTCGACGATGCGGGTGCGACGGTGACCGAGCTGCCCGCCACCCGCGACGACGCGCGCAATCTGCACGCGGTCGTCGGGCCGGCGGACGTCCCGCGCACGGTGCTGGCCGCCTACAGCGACGTGGTCGGCGTCGACGGGCTGCGCTGGTCGAGCGCTCCGTTCTGCCTCATCCGGCGGGACGAGCGCCTGTACGGTCGCGCCACGGCCGATATGAAGGGGTTCCTCGCCGTCGCCGTCGCCGCGATGGCCAGCGCGGCTCGCGACTCGCTGGACCGGCCGGTACATCTGGGGCTGTCGGCCAACGAGGAGCTCGGCTGCATCGGGACCCCGCCGCTGCTCGACGCGCTAGGCGCCCTCGCTGCGCCCCCGTCCGCGATCGTCGTCGGTGAGCCGACCGAGCGGCGCGTCGCAACTCGGCACAAGGGCAACACGGCCTGGACGGTGCACGTCCGCGGCCGTGGGTACCACTCGAGCGTCGCGCCCCGGGGTGTCGACGCCGTCGCGCACGCGGCGAGGCTCGTCGTCGGCATCGAGGAGCTCGGACGCCGACTCGCCGGCGAAGGCCGCGACGACGCCTTCGCGGAGCCTCACGCGACCCTCAGCGTGGGCCCGATCCAGGGCGGCATGGCTCTCAACGTCGGGCCCGACCGCTGCACTTTCGCATTCGAGTTGCGGACGCTGCCCGGCCAGCTGGCGGAGACGACGCTCGGGCGGTCACCGCGCTGGCCCGGAAGCTGGAGACGTAGACGCTCCGGGTCGACGACGCCTGCTTCATCGTCATCGAGCCGCGCGCAAGCTACTCACCGCTCGCCGGCCGCGGGCAGCGGCTGCCGGAGGACGATCGACCGCCGACCGCTGTCGACTTCGGGACCGAGGCCGGGCTGTACGCCGACCGGCTCGGGGTGCCCGTGGTGATCTGCGGCCCGGGCAGCATGGCCCAGGGGCGCCGCCCCGACGAGTACGTGTCGGTCGAGCAGCTCCAGGGTGCAGAGAGGTTGCTCACCCGCCTCGTCGGCACCCACGCCGCCCGCCGCTGAGCCGTGCTGACCGCCGGCGCGCGATATTCGGCCGTCCTGCGCGTACCGGGCGTCCGCGCGCTGTTCACCGCGTCGGTCATTGCCCGCCTGCCGATGGGCGTCGACGTGCTTGCGCTCCTGCTGTTCCTGCACGACCGCACCGGGTCGTTCGCCAGCGGTGGCATCGTCGTGGGCGCCCTGGCGTTGGGCCGGGCCCTCGGCGCGGTCGTCCAGGGACGGCTCATCGACCGGCACGGCATCCGCCGCGTGCTGCTTCCCGCCGCATACGCGCACGGCGTTCTGCTGGGCGGGGTCGTCGCACTCGGCTTCGCCGGCGCCGAGACCGCGCTCCTCGCCGCCTGCGCTCTCGTGGCCGGCCTAACCGATCCGCCGATCTCCTCGGTCGTGCGCTCACTGTGGTTCTCGCTGCTGTCCGACCGGCGCTCGCTCGTCTCCGTCGCCTTCGGGATGGACACCGTCATCGTCGAGCTCATCTTCGTCGCCGGGCCGCTCCTGACGGCCCTGGCGGTCGCCGCCGATGGAGCGCAGTGGGCGCTGGCCCTGTCGTCGCTGCTCGTCGCGGTCGGCACGACGGCGCTGGTCGCCGCAGCGCCGAGCGCGCCTCAGGAGCCGACGGGCAACCAGAGCGGTGGTCTGGTCGGCGCGCTGCGCGCGCCCGGCATGCGCACGGTGGCCTTGACCATGCTGCCGCTCGGCGTCTGCTTCGGTGCGATGGAGGTCACCCTGCCGGCGTTCGGCCACGCGACCGGCGACGCCGCCTGGGGCGGCGTGCTCATCGCGCTGTTCTCGATCGGGAGCACCGCGGGCGGTCTCGTCTACGGGGCGCGCACCATCGCCTCGGTACGTCGCACGTTCCTCGGCCTGCTCTGTGTGCTGCCGGTCGGCGTTCTGCCGCTGGCACTCGTTCCCGGAGAGCCCGTGCTGATCGGCGTCCTCGTCGTCGTCGCCGGGGCCTGTATCGCCCCGCTGCTCGCCGCGCTGGGTCAGCTGGTGGGGCAGCTTGCGGCGGACGGGACGGTGACGGAGGCCTACACGTGGAACTTCACGGCGATGATCACCGGTACGTCGATCGGCTACGCCGTCGTCGGGGGAATCGTGGAGAGCAGCGGGTGGCGAGCGGGTTTCGCCGCCGCCCTCGCTGCCGCGGTGTTCGGGACGGTGATCGGCCTGTGCCGCCGGCGTTCCCTGCGCGTGTCGACGGCGCGGGCAGGGGTCTGTCGCGATGTGAGAGGACCGGAGCCTGCCGAGTCCGGTAGGCGACACTTCGCTGATGCTCCTGCTTCCACCCCACTCGGTATGACCCCATCCGAGGCCCTGCTCGCCCTTTTCGCCGCCTGGGAGGCGGCCGACCCCGACACCCTCGGGGAGCTGTTCACCGAGGACGGCGTCTACGAGGACCCGCTCAAGCCGGCCCGGCTGCAGGGGAGAGACCAGGTGCGGTCCGGGAACGCTCGCGGCATGCGGGCCATCCGGGACTGCCGCATCACCGTCGAGACGATGCTCGAGAGTGACACACGGGCGATGTGCGAAGGCACGTTCGCCTCGGAGATCATTGCCACGGGCGGGCGGCGCGACTTCCGCTTCACCGCGCTGGCGGAGCTACGCGACGGCAAGATATTCCGCCTGGCGGAGTACTTCGACACGCGGCCGCTCGTTAGCTGATCGGGCCGGACAGAGCCGACCGCGCGCGGTTCCTGGTCGCCAGGACATCAGACATCCCCGGCCCAGGGGGATTCCTCACCGGCGACGGTGCGCGCACCTTGGGAGACCACGGGCGTCGGCTCTTGAGCGCTTCGTCGTTCAACAGGTGAGAAGCCACGACGGGTGTCAACCGCGTCCGGCATGGTTGGCCGATGAGGTCAGTGGCAGTGATCACGGGTGGCGGCGGGTCGATCGGCGGTGCCATCGTCGAGGCCGTATTGACTGGTGGGACGGCGGTGGCGGTGCTCGACTCCACCTCTTCCGCGGGGACGGAGGATGCCCTCATGGTCCAGTGCGATGTCTCAAGCGAAGCCAGCGTCTGCAACGCGTTCGCACAGGTGAGCCGGACGCTCGGGGACGCGACGCTGCTTGTCAACGCAGCCGGCGTGTCGCCCACAAGGCGCGCGCCAGCACTTGAGACATCCTTGGGCGACTGGCAGCGGGCGCTGGACGTCAATGCGACCGGGACATTCCTGACCTCCCGCGAGTTCGCCGCGCGCTTCAGGGGCCACGACGGCGGCCGGATCGTGAATGTCCTCTCGACCGCTTCACTCGCCGGTTTTGCAGGTATGGCCGCATACTGTGCATCGAAGGGCGCGGCACTCATGCTGACCGCGCACCCTCGCCATCGAGTTCGCCGCCGTCGGCATCACCGTCAACGGGGTCGCCGGGCACGATCGAGACGAAGATGACCTCGGCGTTCCGAGACGGCAACGCCGGTCCGCTGCGAAACGCAACCGTCCAGGAGGACGCCGAGCGCACGCCGCTCGGCCGGCGCGGCGTCCCCAGCGATGTCGTCGGTGCGGTCCTGTATCTCCTGTCCCAGGAGGCGCGCTGGGTCACCGGCGAGGTCGTCGTCGTCGACGGTGGGTTCATGGCCAACGGCGCAGCGGCGCGCGATGCCAGCGGACGGGTTCTTCGCGCTCGCGGCGACGCGTCGTAGCTCGCGGGGAGCCGTATGCCCGGGTTGGGCCGCCGCCTACCGGCTGCACGGGGGGCAAGTGCACCACCCGGATCACGAGCGATCGAGTTGCCACGGTGCCGAAGGTTCCCCCAGGTGCCACCTGGTACTTCCGTGCTGCCCGCTCCTCCCAGCATCTACGAGAGCGCTGCCCAGCCACGCTGACTTGAGCGCGAGTGCTGTCCCCATGCTCGTGACAACACTCGGGTCGACTGGCGACGTGTTCGGTGCATGCGGCCTCATCGTTCGGCAAGCGCGCGCCACCGTGAGGGCCGGGTCCAGCCCGGGCGCGAGCCAGGGCCCGGTCCGGGCCCAGTCCGGGCGCACTCCGGGCGAACGGCCGGAGTCCCGGAACAGCAAAGCGCTGCAAATCATGAGGTGGGCTATCCACTTCCGTCCGTGGGCTATCCACTTCCGTCCCCCGCGGCCCGTAGTTTCGCGCGGCCATGGATCCCGATCGTCATCCCGTGGCGGGCGTTGACTATCCGCGCACGTGGCATGAGCTGTTGGCGTGGTTCGCGG
>Ga0136615_10000966_pt1 | contig 13529 bp, 16 predicted proteins | sample AntDrymUQ2882206_2_FD_106647 | JGI IMG/M metagenome (GOLD analysis project Ga0136615, IMG submission 106647) | Polar desert sand microbial communities from Dry Valleys, Antarctica - metaG UQ288 (22.06) | ecosystem: Environmental > Terrestrial > Soil > Desert | place: Antarctica: Dry Valley...
AGGAGCTCGTCGTGCTCGACGGCGTCACCTGCTCCTACGGCGGGCAGCGGGTCCTGGACGACGTCGACCTCACCATCCCACCACGGCAGTTCAGCGGCATCGTCGGCCCGTCGGGTTCCGGCAAGACCACCCTCCTGCGCGCCGTCACCGGCGCGGTCAGGCCGGTGGCGGGGACCGTGTCGCGCCGGGCCGGCCTGCGCGTCGGGTACGTACCGCAGGTGGAGACCGTCGACTGGAGCTTCCCGGTGACGGTCGGCGAGTGCGTGCTGATGGCCCGCCGCAGCGAGCGGCCGCTGCCCTGGCCCAGCCGCGGGGAGAAGGCCGAGGTGTCCAGGGTCCTGGGCCGGCTGGGGATCGACGCGCTCGCCGGGCGGCACATCCGCGAGCTGTCCGGCGGACAGCAGCAGCGCGTGTTCATCGCCCGCGCGCTGCTGGGCCGGCCGCAGCTGCTGCTGATGGACGAGCCGACTTCCGGGGTGGATGTGAAGACCCGCCACGAGGTCCTGCACCTGCTCGACGACCTCAACGGCGACGGGCTGGCGATCGTGCTCACCACCCATGACCTCAACGGCATCGCCGCGCACCTGCCCCACCTGGTGTGCCTCAACCGCCGGGTCATCGGCGCGGGCCCGCCGCGCGAGGTGCTCACCACCGAGGTCCTCGAGCGCACCTACGACGCCCGGCTGGAGGTCCTGCAGCACGGCGGGATGCCGGTCGTCGTCGACCCCCTCGCGAGCCTCAACCGTTCACCGTCACAGGGGCGGCTGTGATCGAGCAGGTCATGGCCCCCTTCGAGTTCGCCTTCTTCCGCAACGGGTTGGCGGTGGCCACCATCGCGGGCGGGCTGTGCGGGCTGGTCGGGGTGTACGTCGTGCTGCGCGGCATGAGCTACATCGGCCACGGACTGTCCCACGCGATCTTCGGCGGGTTCGCGGCCAGCGCGCTGCTCGGGGTGAACTACTTCCTCGGCGCCGGCGTCTGGGGCTTCGCGTCGGCGCTGATGATCAACCGCATCACCCGCCGCCGCGTCATCGGCTCCGACGCCGCCATCGGCGTCATCACCACCGCCTCCTTCGCCCTGGGGCTGGCGTTGTTCGCGGTGTTCGGCAACAACGGCGCGGGCAGCTTCGACGCCGCGCTGTTCGGCAGCATCCTCGGCGTCGGCGCCGAGGACGTGGTCGCGATCACCCTGGTCGCGGTGTTCGCCGTCGCGGTCATCTTCCTGCGCTACCGCGCGTTGCTGTTCACCACCTTCGACCCCGAGGTCGCCGCGGTCTCCGGCGTCAACCTCGCCCGCATCGACGCGCTGCTCATGCTCGTCCTCGCCGCCTCGATCCTGGCCACGATGACCGTTCTCGGCGTCACCCTCGTCGCCGCCACGCTGGTCATCCCCGCCACGGTCGCCCGCATGCTCACCGACTCGTTCAGCCGCATGCTGATCCTGGCCTCGATCATCGGCGCGACCTCCGGCGCGGTCGGGATGAACCTCAGCTACCACCTCGACGTGCAGTCGGGCCCCACCATCGTGCTGGTCGGCGCCACCGCCTTCGGGATCGTCTTCGCCTTCACGGGACGACAGGGCCAGCGCCGCGCCGCCCGCCTCGACGCCCACCCCGAACCGGTCGCCGTCCTGCCGCCGCCCCCTCGGGACACGGAGCGCTCGGCGGTGTGATCAGCCGCCGGGCTGCGCGTGGCTGCCGTGGTCCGAGGTCTGAGCGGCGAACCAGGCATGCAGCGCGCCCACCAGCGCCGGGTCCTCGGTGCGGTAGATGATCCGGCCGCCGTCGGCCATGTCGGCATAGCGGACCTCGATACGGTCCGCGCCCTCACGGAGCTCTTCCAGGCCCGGCATCGCCTCTCCGTGGACCGCGGACGGGTCGTCGAAGTCCCCGGCGGCGAAGGCCTCCGCCTCCTCGGCAAGGTGCCCTTGGGCGAGGCGGACCTGCGCGGTGTCCGACGGGTCGTCGACGGTCACCGTCTGGGTCCCCCCGTCCGGGAGGTCGGTGAAGACGTGTGTGGTCCGGTCGAGGTCGAATGGCATGACCTCACTGCCAGCCGCGGCGACCGCCTCCTGGCGCGCCGACCGGGCCTCGCTCGAGCGGGCCAGCCCATAGCCGAGACCCACGAGCAGCACGGCGGCCAGCGCGGCCGCCACGGTGCGCAGCGAGCGTGAGGGGGGCGGGCGGGTGGAGGTGGCACTAGCCACGGAGTGCCTCAGTGAGGATGTCGAGGGAGCGCAGGACCGTGTCGCGCTCGCCCTCGGGGATCGCGGCGAGCAGCGCGGCGAACTTCGCGGCCCGCGCGTCGTCCAACTCGCCGGCGGCGGCACGCCCTGCGCCGGTCAGCCGCAGGCGCACCGCCCGGGCGTCGGCGTGGTCCTGCGCACGGTCCACCCATCCGCGTTCGAGCAGTTTGCCGACCAGCCGGCTCACCGTGCTCTTGGTCAGTCCCAGCCGTCCGGCGAGCTCCAGCTGGCCCAGCGACTCGACCTGCGCGAGCTCCATGAGCGCGTGCGCCTCCGAGACCGGAATCGGTTGGCCGCACGGCGTCTGGTCGGGCTGGTGCAGCCCGAACGCCCGCACGAACCTCACCAAGCGCTGCTGCAGATCCAGCGTCTGAACGGGGGTTGTCGTCTTCATAGTTCGACTATACAACCATAAGGTTCGACCACGCAACTGGTGAACGGGAGCGGGTGGGCGGGGCCTGGACGGCGGGCCGCCAGCCCTGACGTGGTCACCAGATCCTGCGACGAGGAACGGAGACGCTAGGACTGTTGCGGCGTGTGTGCCGTGGTGGTCACGACGTCTCACCGACCACAACGCCGATGGTCATGCCGGCTTCGGCATGATCCGCTACCGTGCACTCCGCCTTGTAGCGGCCGGGTTCGTTGATCGTGAAGCTGGTCGTCTTGGTTTCGCCGGGCTCGACGTTGACGTGGACGTCGGCGGCTTCGAGCGTGAAGTCGTGAAGTGTTTCGCCGTCGTTGGCGACGGTGACGTTGACCGGCTCGCCGGCGACCACCTCGAAGCTTGCCGGTCTGAAGTCGATATCCACCGCGTTGACGGTGATCTCGGACGCGCCTTCGACCGGCTCGGCCGTCGACTCGGCGGCCATGTGGCCGCCGGCGTCCTCGGATTGGCTGTCGGCGCCTGACGATGCACCGCAGGCCGCGAGCAGCAGCGCGACAGCGAGCGCCAGGGCGAGCACGGTAGGGCGACGCAGAGACATGGACGGTCCTCCCTTCTGGTTTCGGCTGTCCGGGGCGCCATGGCCGCGCGCCCGGCTTGACCGGCTGGGTGGCTCGGTCGAGCCGAGCCCGTGTCGCTGCAGCTACGGCTGCGACACCGACACCTCGCGCTGCTCGTCGTGCTTGCTGCGCCGTCGCGCCCGACGCTGCTTTCGCTGCCCGTATCGGGTCATGCCCTGCGGCTTGTACACATTCAGCACCTGGATCACGAGCAACACCAGCAGTCCGAGACCGGCATGGAGAAGTTCGCCCTGCAGCCCGCCCCGTAGCTCGCCGGCATCGGCACTGTCCATTTCAGCCGCTACGCCCGCGAAGAAGCTCACTGTCTGCATGTTCGACAGCAACACGCCGATGGCGAGGATGGTCAGCACGAGTGAGATCAGGACCCAGTAGTGGCGGAACAAGCCCCACTTGGTGCCCAGTGACATGACCAGCCCGGTGAGCAGCGAGGCGAAGGCGAGCGGGACGATGGCGAACCAGCCGACCGACTCCATCGCGAGCCAGGCGGCACGCAGAGTCTGCTCATCCTGACTGCTCCGAGCGGCGAAGACGAGCGCCAGGAAGGCAACGACGGCGCCGATCCAGCCGACCGAGAACGTGAGATGGACGATCAGCGCGAACTTGCGTACGCGGGGCGACATGGTCATGGCTATTGCGAGCCGTGGTCGGGGACCCCAGACGGCGGTGTGTGGCCACCGAGCTCACCGCCGGACGGGACCTGGACCTCTGTGACGCTGGAGGGGGCAGCGTTACCGGACGGTGCGTGCCGACTGGGGCCGTGGCCACCGCCACCACCGCCGACGAGCATCACCACGACGATCAACAGGACCACGACGATGCCGATGATCCCGAACACCTTCACCCAGCGTGGTGTGCTGGTGGTCGAACCGCGGTCGGGCCCCACACCGGTGTCGTCGACGGTATCGCGGTTAGGGGGCGGGCCTGCCATATGCGTCTCCTCTGTCAGGGTTTCGTTCGTCGGAATCCGCACACCGATCTCTAAGCTGCAAAGGGTAAGCATTCTACGAGACGACGTGTCGGTATCAGATCATTCCGTATCAACGGCTGCGGCGGGGACGTCCGTCATGGCCCGCTCGACTGGTTTGCTGTCGTCGGCGAGGGCGGCTCGGGCGCGGTGGGTGAGGTCCCTGAAAGCGGCCCGTAGCTCGTCCCGGTCGGCGGCGGTGACCGGTTCGGCGAAGCCGACGCGTGCTGCTGCCGGACCGCGAGGTGTGGCCAGCACGAGATCGATGCCGTAGCGGTCAATGCGTTCGGCCCGCGCAGAGGTGGCATCGGGATGGCCAACGAACGCTCGCGCGACGACGACGACCAGGAGGGCGTCGGGGTGGTCATCGTTCAGATGCGCGAGGGCGCTGGCGGCGACATCGTGGTCGATGACACACATTGGTCGCTCCCCTTCCGGGCGGTCTCCAGGCGCGAGTTCTTCAGCGCCGGGCGTGACCGCCATAGCGCCTACCAGTTTAGCGGGACACTACGTCGTGGTCAAGTCGAGGTGTCCCCAGCCTTCCCCTCACGTACACTCGGGGGGTGCCGAGGCTGTGGAACGACACGATCGACGCGCACCGTCACGCGGTGCGCGAGGCGGTCCTGGACACCACATGGACGCTGGTGGCCGAGCACGGGCTGCTGTCGGTGACGATGTCGCAGATCGCCGAGGAGACCGGCATCGGACGTGCGACGCTGTACAAGTACTTCCCAGACGTCGAAGCGATCCTGGTCGCCTGGCACGAACGTCACATCGCCGGCCACCTCCATTATCTCGCCGAACTCCGCGACCTCGCTGGTGACGCAGGCGAGCGGCTCGAAGCTGTGCTCGAGGCCTACGCCGTCATCTGCTACCACCGCGAGCACCACGGCGAGGAACTCGGCCCACTCCTGCATCGAGGCGAGCACGTCGCGAGGGCGCAGCAGCAACTCATCGATTTGATCCGAGACCTGCTGATCGAGGTCGCAAAGACCGGCGACCTCCGGGACGATGTCGCGCCGGACGAGCTCGCGAGCTACTGCCTCCACGCCCTCACCGCCGCCAGCAGCCTGCCGGGCCAGGCTGCGGTCCGCCGACTCGTCACCGTCACTCTGGCTGGACTGCGGCCGCCGCGCTGACTCGCCCGCTGCCAGCACTGCCGCGGCATCCATGGGTGGGCCGTGCTCACCTTCCACGTCGGGCGAACGGTGCGGATGGCCAGCCAGAAGCGGGTCCCCGTCACCCCGCCGACGACCTCGTGCCGGAGAGCACAAGAGCTGCCAAGGGGTCAGGTCGACGACGACCGTACTGCTCGCGGGCCGGGGCCCTGCGCGACGGGGACGCGCCGCTCCATGCCCTGCGCGCGGTGACCCGGGAGGCTGCACCACAGCACGACCTCGGACTCGCCGGCGAGGTCGACGAGCAGTGTGGCCTGCTCGCCGGGGGCGAGCACCGCGGTGGCCGCCTCTGTGCTCGGTCCGGTCACGCGCAGGTCGTGCGCGCTCGTGCCGGCATTGGTGACCTCCAACGTCACGGGTCCGCCCTCGAGGCTGCCCGCACTGCTGGTGACCTCCCACTCGACCAGGCCCATGCGGGCGTCGCGCTGGGGAAGGCCGGCCTGCGCGGCGGGGCCGCTGTTGCCGCAACCGGCCGCGAGCACCACGAGCGCGAGCGCGACCGGGAGCCTCACGGCGTGTCCGCCCCCAGCAGCGTCTCGGCGACCTCCCTGCCCGGGTGCTCTCCCGGCGCCAGCGCGAGGAAGCGGCGCAGCGTGGTACCCGAGCTGGGGTCGCCCTGCCGGTTCTGGACGATGCCGGAGAGCAGCAGGGCGTCGGGGTCGTCGGGTTGCGCGGCGAGGACCGCGTCGACCTCGGTGCGCGCACCTGTCAGGTCGCCGGTCTGGAGCAGGGCGGCGGCCAGCAGCAGCCGCGTTCTCGCGTCCTCGGGCTCGCGGACAAGGACCTCCCGGTACTCGGCGGCGGCCTCGTCTAGGCGCCCGGCGTCGGAGAGCGCGCGCGCCAGGGCGAGGCGCGCGGCACGGTCCTCGGGGGCCGCCGCCACCGCGGCGCGCAGGCCGTCCAGCGCCGTGTCCCCGCCGGCGGTCGAGGAGCCGCCCGTCTCCATCTCGGGCGTCGCGTCGCTGTTCGGGAGGTTGCCGGTGATGAGCTGCCCGGCGCCTCGCTCCGCGGTGTTGACCGCCAGCACACCCGAGACCACCAGCACGAACCCGGCCGTGACGCCGGCCCACCGCAGGCCGACGGGCACCCGCCGGCCACTCCGCCGCGCCACCTGCGGTCCTGGCTGCGGTGAGGGGACCGCGCGCGCGGCCGCGAGGGCCCCGGCCACGCGCTGGGTGGCGAGCGCCTCGGCGGCGGCCGACGACAGCCCCGCGCTGCGATCGGCTCGGACCGAGGCGAGCAGCAGGAGTGAGGACTCGAGCCGCTCGCCGTCGGGTGTGCCGGGGATCTCGATGGCGCCTCGCTCGGCGGCGAGCAGCGCCTCCTCGACCGCCTCCTGGTCGTGCTCTTCGACGGCCCCGGCCGTACTCCGGCGGCGCAGGACGAGCAGCGCAGCAGCGGCGCCCGCGCCCACGGCGGCGACCGGCAGGACCCACACCAGCCAGCCCAGGCCGGAGGACTCCGGGGTGAGCAGGATCCAGGAGCCGTACCGGCCGACGAACCACGTGCGGACCTGGTCGGGCGTGCGGCCCTCGCCGAGCTGCTCGCCGATGATCGCGCGCATGCTCTGGGCGACCTGCGAGGACGAGTCCTTGACCGAGAGGCCCTGGCAGGTCGGGCAGCGCAGGCCCGCCGCCACCTCGTCCACGCGCCGGGCCTCGGTCGCGGCCGGGGGCGACGACGCCCGCCACAGCCCGGCGGCGGCGAGCGCGACCAGCGCCACGGCGGCGAGCGCGACCCCCACCCGCCGCATCACGGCCCGGTGCCCTCGCCCTCGAGCAGGGGCACGACGGTGGTGGCGATCCACTCGGCGGACAGCTGGCAGACCTGCTTGGCCACCAGCGTGCCGTCGCGGTCGACCAGATAGGTCTCCGGCACGCCGAAGGCGCCCCAGTCGATGGTCTTGCGCCCGTCCGGGTCGAGCACGTTGGGGAAGTTCTCGCCGCCCATCTCGTCCAGGAAGCGCTGGGCGGCCCTGGTGGAGTCCTGGGTGTCGATGCCGACGACCTGCAGGCCCGCCGGGGACAGCTCGCGCTGGGCGGCCTCGAGCAGGGGGTACTCGTCCCGGCAGGGGGCGCACCAGGAGGCCCAGACGTTGACCAGGACCACCTTGCCGCGGTAATCGGCCAGGTCGAAGGAGCCGCCGTCCAGCGTGGGACCGGCCAGCAGCGGGGCCGGGCCGTCCAGCAGGACCGAGTCCACCACCGAAGGGTCCCGACCGAACCCGGCCGACAGCACCGTCAGGACGGTGACCGCGCCGAGGGCGAGCAGCGTGACCCACAGCCAGCGACGCCGGGACCGGCGGGCCGGGGCGGCCGGCTCGTCGGTGACCGGCGACCTGTCCTCTGTGACGGTCACGCTTGCACCTCCTCGAGTGCACGGTCGCGATCGACGGGGACCTGCCGGCTCTTGCCGCGCCCCGCAGGCCAGCCCGCGAGCACCGCCCCGGCGACCATCACACCGCCGGACAGCCACAGCCACAGGACCAGCGGCGTGACGGCCAGGCGGATCGTGGCCTGCGTCCGGGCGTCGTTCACCGCCGCCAGCACCAGGTAGGCGTCCTCGTCCGCCTGCGTCTCCACCGAGGGCGTGCCCACCGCCTGGGTCATGGACGGGTAGAAGCTCAGGGCCGGCTCGTGCACGCCCAGGTCGCGGCCGGCCCTGGACAGCGCGACCTCCGCGGTGATGGCCCGGCGCCGGGGGGTCTGCTCCGGGCGGATGCCGACGAGCGTCGCGCGGTAGTCGCCGACGCTGAACGACTCGCCGATCTCCAGCGCCTGCTCACCCTCGACGCCGTACGCGGACGATCCGGCGATCGCCACGGCCGCGAGCGCCACGCCTGCGTGCACGACGAGGCCGCCGTAGAACCGGCGGCGCCGGGCGATCGCGACCAGCAGCGCCCGCGGCCAGGCGGCCCCGGTGGCGGAGCGCGCCGCGGCGGTGCCCGACGCGAACTGCACGGCGATGGTCGCGAGGGTGAAGGCGGAGAGTCCGAAGGTCAGCAGCGGGGCGACGCCGCGCAGGCCGGTGAGCCCGAGCGCCGCGATGGTCGCGAGCCCGACGGCGGCGGGCAGGCGCAGCCGCCGGGCCAGCTGCCGCGGGTCGGCGATCCCCCAGGGCACCAGCGGGCCGACGCCCATGAGCAGCACCATGGCGAGGGCGAGCGGCACCGCCATGCGATTGAAGTAGGGAGCCCCGACGCTCACCCGCTGTCCATTCACGGCCTCCAGCAGGAGCGGGAACACGGTGCCGATCAGGACGGTGAAGGCGAGGCCCACCAGGATCACGTTGTTCCCGAGGAAGACGCCCTCACGGGACAGCGGTGAGTCGAGTCGCTCGTCAGGCCCGAGGCGGTCCGCGCGCCAGATGAACAGGGCGCCGACGAACAGCAGCACCCCCACGAGGTAGCCGAGCAGGATCGGACCGACGGCTGACTGGCTGAAGGAGTGCACGCTGGCGATGACGCCGCTGCGGGTCAGGAATGTGCCGATCAGCACCAGCAGGAACGACGACGTTGCGAGCGCGAGGTTCCACACGCGCAGGGTCGCTCGCCGCTCCTGGACCATGACGGAGTGCAGCAGCGCGGTGGCGGTGAACCAGGGCAGGATCGATGCGTTCTCCACCGGGTCCCAGGCCCAGTAGCCGCCCCAGCCGAGGACCTCGTAGGACCACCAGCCGCCCATGAGGACCCCGGCGGTCAGGAAGGTCCACGCCGACAGCGTCCAGCGCCGCGTGACCAACACCCAGCCCCTCCCGGTCTGACCCGTCACCAGCGCCGCGACCGCGTAGGCGAACGGCACCGTCAGGCCCACGTAGCCCAGGTACAGCAGGGGCGGGTGGATGCCCATCAGCGGGTGGTCCTGCAGGAGCGCGTTCGGACCGGGCCCTTCCAGCGGCACCGGGGAGATGCGCTGGAAGGCGCTGCCCGCGAACAGCGCGAGCGCGAAGAAGAAGACACCCACGGACGACAGCACGGTCATGGCCCAGGGGTGCAGCGACGCGGCGCGGGGGTGCGGCCTGCGCATCGCGAGCACCGTGTAGCCGGCCAGCACCAGCAGCCACAGCAGCAGCGAGCCCTCCAGGGCGGCCCACAGCGAGATGACCGTGTAGTACAGGGGAACGGCGCGCGCCCCGTTCTCGGCGACGTAGCGCACGCTGAAGTCGTGAGACACCAGCGCCCAGACCAGGACGGCGCAGGCCCCCGCCGCCGCTGCCAGCGTCAGCCAGGTCATCAGCCGGGCGCGGGCCGCCGTCGGGCGCCCCTGCGCGGTCAGGACCCACCACCCCGTCGCGGACAGGGACGCGGCCAGGCCGAGCCCGAGGGCCAGCGTCCCGAAGGCGCTCTTCACGGGCCGGTAACCGTGGACGGCGCGCGGTAGACCGATCCGTCCGCCGCGCGGTACTCGTTGGAGTGCTTCACCACGAGGAAATCGGACCGGAAGATCCCGTCGCCGTCGAACTCGCCCTCCACCAGCGCCCCCTGGCCCTCCTGGAAGACTCCGGAGGGGTCGCCGCGATGGACGACCGTGACGTCGGCGGCGCCGTCGGTGAGGACGAAGCGGACGCCGCTGCCCTCCGGTCTCACCGAACCGGCCTGCACCATCCCCCCGAGCCGGATGCGGCCCTCCCCGGGGGTCGCCGTGCCCACGACCTCGCTGGGGGCGCGGTAATACACCAGGCTGTCCCCGATGCCCGACGCGCCGAGCAGGCCCAGGGCGCCGACGGCCACCAGCCCGACGACCGCAAGACGGAGGCGCGGCCTGCCCACGGCGGTCATCGCCGCTTCCCCAGCCCGCGCCGGACCCACCATGCGTACCCCGCCCAGACGGCGGCGGTCAACCCGTACCCGGCCCACACCCAGCTCCAGCCCATCGTCACGACGAGGACCGGGCGACGACGACGGCGGGCGACTCGGTGAGCGGCTCCTCGACGACGACCGGGGCGTCCTGGGCGAGCACACGCAGCCGTCGCAGGTAGAGCCAGGCGGCGCCGAGCGTGAAGGCCACCACGCCGGTCAGCAGCGCGCCGAGCATGAGCGGCTCGATCGCCGCCGGGCCGCCGGGCTGCAGGATGGTCGGCGGCTGGTGCAGCGTGCGCCACCAGACCACCGAGAAGTGCACGACGGGGACGTTGAGGAAGCCGACCACCCCGACGACGGCGGCCCTGCGGGCGTTCAGGTGCGGGTCCGCCGCGAGCCCGCGGACCCACAGGTAGCCGACGTAGACGAGCAGCAGCACGAGGGTCGTGACCAGGCGCGGCTCCCAGGTCCACCAGACCCCCCAGATCGGGCGGCCCCAGATGCTGCCCAGCGCGATGGCCAGCGCGGTCAGGCCGACGCCGAGCTCCGCGGCCGCCTGCGCCCGCCGGTCCCACCGCAGGTCGCGGCGGACCAGGTACGCGACGCTGGCCACGAGCACGACCCCGAAGGCGAGGTAGGCGACCCAGGCTGCGGGCACATGGACGTACATCAGGCGCTGGGCCTGGCCCTGCACCGCGTCCGCCGGCGCGAGCACGAGGCCCAGGCCGAGCAGCGCGAGCGCGGCGAGGCCGGCACCGGGCGGAGGGGTCCGAGCCTCCGGTGGCCCCTGCTGCTGGCCGCAGGCTGGCGAGCACGCCGGTGTGGTGGGCGACGGCGGCTGCCGCCGGTGGGGTGACCGGCCTGGCCTTCCCCGGCCCCGACCTCGTCGTGTTCGAGATCCTCGGCCTCACCGCCGGCCTGGTGGCGCTGGCGCGCGTGCCCTCGCGCCGCGGCGCGGCGGGGGCGGCCGTCGCCTTCGCTGCGGGGCTGTTCGGTGTCCTGCTGTCGTGGAGCGCGCGCTTCGGCGCGGAGGCCGCCATCGGACTGGTGGCCTTTCAGGCGCTGCTGTTCCTCCCGGTCGGGCTGGTCGCCGGAGGTCATCGGCGCCGCCGCGGACGGGCAGCCTGGGCGTGGGCGGTGGCGGCGGCGTGGGTGCTGGTCGATGCGCTGCGGATCCGCTGGCCGGTGGGCGGCTTCGAGTGGGGCCAGCTGGGCTTCGTGTGGCACGACCTGCCCGTGCGCTCGATCGCGAGCCTGGTCGGCACCCTGGGCCTCACCGGGCTCACGGTCGCCGCCTGCGCCTGGGTCGCGGCCGTCGCCGCCGGTCTTCCTGCGGGGGCCTCCGGCACTGGGCGCCGCGCCGCCGCCGCCACGGCGCTGCTCGCCGTCGCGCTGGTGACCGGGAGCGAGCTGCCGTGGACACGGCCCGCGGGGGACCTGGACGTGACGGTCGTGCAGATCGCGCCCGTGTGCGACGGTCCGGTCGTCTCGTGCCCCAGCGAGGACGCCGACGTGCTGGCGGCGCACGTGGCGCAGACGGCGCAGGTGACCGGCGCGCCCGATCTGCTCGTGTGGGGCGAGGGGGCGCTGGGCGGCGCGGCACCGCGGGAGCTGGGCCGCGCTGTCGTCTGGGCGGCGGGGCGCCTGCCGGCCCCGCTGCTCGCGGGCGCCACCAGCGCTGCCGGCCCCGGCCGGTGGTTCAACCGCAACGTGCTGTACGGCCGCGACGGCGAGGTGCTGGACACCTATGCGAAGCGCCACCCGGTGCCCTTCGGCGAGTACGTCCCGGCGCGCGCGCTGCTCGGCGGCATCGGCGGTGTGGGGACCCTCGTCCCGTCCGACATGGTGCCGGGCACCGAACCCGGCCGCATGGAGGTGGACAGCCAGGCCTTCGGCACCGTGTCGTCGCTCGAGCTCTCCGTTGGCCGGGAGATGCGCGCGGCCGCGACCGGTACCGGCGGGGTGGTCGGCCTCACGCTCGAGGCCTCCTACGGACGCTCCGCCGTCTCCGACCAGCTCCTCGCGATCGTCCAGCTGCGCGCGGCGGAGCTGCGTAAGCCGGTGCTGGTGGCTGCGACGACGGGGCGCTCCACGCTGGTGGGCGCCGACGGCTCGCGCGGGGAGGCGACCGGTCTGCTGTCCGCCGCCGTCCTGTCGGAACGCATGCAGCTGCGCTCAGGATCGACGCCCTTCGAGCGTTTCGGCGATCTTCCAGCTGTGCTGGCGGCCCTGGCGGTCCTGGCGGGGCCGATGGCCGTCAGGTGGGAACCAAGTGGCCGCGTTCGAGGCACAGCCGGGCGTCGGCGCGCTCGATGAGGAAGTCGCGATCGTGCGTGGCCACCAGGACCGCGGCGCCGACGTCGGCGAGGCGCGCCACGACCACGCCGGCGAGGACGGCTCCCTCGGGGTCCAGGTGCGCGGTCGGCTCGTCCAGGCAGACGAGCGCCGGACGGCACGCCAGGGCCACCGCGAAGGTGAGACGCGCCCGCAGACCCGAGGACAGGGCGCTGGACCTGTGCTGCGACAGCGGACCGAGCCCGACCTCCCTGATGATCTGCTCGGCGTCGCCCACCCCCCCGAGCGCGGCTGCGAACGCCACCGCCTGCCGGACGGTCTGGCCGGAGCGCGCGCCGTCGCCGGAGCGCAGGTAGAGCGCGGGGACGTCCGCGGTCCGCGTCCCGCGCGTGGGGGCGGTGACGCCCGCTGCGATTCTCAGCAGCGTGGTCTTGCCCGAGCCGTTCGCCCCGGTCACCACGCACACGCTGCCCTCCTCGAGGCGCAGCGTCACCGGCGCGAGCGCGAGCGTGGCGCCGTACAGCCGCCCCGCGCCTTGGAGCGTGAGGCGCTCCGTCCCGGTCCCGACGCGAGTGGTCACCGCCCTCACGCGCGGCTCAGCACGCCCCAGACCACCAACCCCACCACGATCGCGGCCGGCATGCCGACCAACAGCATGAACAGCGCGAGCCGCGCGGGACGCGGATCACCGGGTGGGGGTTCACCGTGCTGATCATCATCCATCCGGCCACGGTACCCGGCTGTGGGACGCCGCCACCGGGTGGAAGTGTGGCAACCCTCCCACCCGGTGCCGTCGTCGGGCTGCTAGGGCGTGTTTGGTGGTTGGCGGGTGAGGTCGCGAGTCCAGATCCGGATGGAGGCGATGTCGATTGTGCCCTCGAAGATGTAGGCGCGTTTGTCGGTGCGCATGGCGACCGCCCGGTGGCCCTTGACGTTGTTCATGCACCGCTCGGTGGTGTTGCGCAACCGGTAGGCGGCCGGGTCGAACCCAGGTGGCCTGCCCCCGGCCGGCCCGCGGCGGCGGCG
>Ga0136615_10000967_pt1 | contig 13526 bp, 13 predicted proteins | sample AntDrymUQ2882206_2_FD_106647 | JGI IMG/M metagenome (GOLD analysis project Ga0136615, IMG submission 106647) | Polar desert sand microbial communities from Dry Valleys, Antarctica - metaG UQ288 (22.06) | ecosystem: Environmental > Terrestrial > Soil > Desert | place: Antarctica: Dry Valley...
CGCCGCCTCGTCGGGTCGGCCATTGCCGAGCCGCTTGCCCGCTTCCTCGATCGCCTTGTTGCTCTTGGCACAAACTGCATCGGCTTGCTTCACGTATTCGGCCTTGCTAAGCGGCTGCTCGCCCCCGCATCCGGCCCAGACCACGCAGGCAAGGGATCCGAGCGCCGTTCCGGCCAGCCTCTTCATGCTGGGGTCCTCGCGTGGCTCATTGAGCGGTAGCTCCGAGCCGCTGCCCGCTAGACGCGCTCGGCGGCGATCGCGGCCTGTGCCGCAGCCACCCTGGCGATCGGCACCCGGTAGGGCGAGCAGCTCACGTAGTCGAGGCCGGCCATCTGGAAGAAGACGATCGACTCCGGATCTCCACCGTGCTCGCCGCAAATGCCGAGCTTGAGGTCCGGCCTCCGTTCGCGGCCAGTCCAGGCGGCCAGGCGCACGAGCCAGCCGACGCCGGGCTTGTCGATGGTCTCGAATGGACTTCGGTCGAGGATCTTGTGCTCGACGTAGGAAGCGAGCAGACTCGCCTCGACGTCATCGCGTGAGAGCCCAAGCGCGGTCTGGGTCAGGTCGTTGGTGCCGAACGAGAAGAAGGCCGCCCGCTCGGCGATACGGTCAGCCACGAAGCAGGCGCGCGGGAGCTCGATCATCGTGCCGATCTCGATCGTCAGCATCTGGCCGCCCTCCTCCTCTACGACCCGTTCCACGAGCTCGCGCATCAGGGCGAGCTCCCGCTCGTAGGCGACGAGCGGAATCATGATCTCCAGCTCCGGCGCTACGTCGAGCGCGAGTGCAGCGCGCACGATCGCGCGCGCCTGCATCTCGTAGATCTCGGGATGCAGGATGCCGAGCCGGACGCCGCGGGTACCGAGCATCGGGTTCGACTCCGACAGCGAGTGGATTCGGTCAAGCGTGTCCTCCAGCTCCCTCACTTCGTCGCGCTCCTCGATCCGCGCGCGCTCGAGCTCGGCCGTCACGTCCTCGGCGTTGGGCATGAACTCATGCAACGGAGGATCGAGGAGCCTGATCGTCACCGGCAGACCGCGCATCTCTTCGAAAAGGCCCTCGAAGTCCGACTGCTGCAGTGGCAGTAGCTCGGCGAGCGCAGCGCGCCGGTCGTCGTCAGACTGGGCCATGATCATCGCCCGCATCTTGGGCTGGCGGTCGACGGCCATGAACATGTGCTCGGTGCGGCACAGACCGATGCCTTCGGCACCGAACTCGCGCGCCTTGCGTGCGTCTTGCGGAGCATCCGCGTTGGTGCGCACGCCGAGCGTGCGCAGCTCGTCTGCCCAGCCGAGCACCGTCTCGAACTCGCCACTGACCTCGGGCTCCTCGAGCGGCACGTCGGCCGCTGTCACGATACCGGCGCTGCCATCGATAGCGATCGTGTCGCCCTCGCCGAGCGTCGTGTCGCCGACGCGCAGCCGCTTGGAACGCGGGTCGATCTCCAGCGTCGCCGCCCCGGCGACGCAGGGCTTGCCCATCCCCCGCGCGACCAGCGCGGCGTGGCTGGCCTTGCCGCCCTCGGCGGTAAGGACACCTTCGGCGGCGTAGAACCCGGCGACGTCGTCGGCCTCCGTGAACGGACGGACGAGGATTACCTTCCGGCCCTCCTCGGTCGCTGCAACCGCATCGGCGGCGGAGAACACGATCGAGCCCTTGGCGGCCCCCGGAGAGGCCGGGACTCCCTTAGCCAGCACCTCGAAGTCGGCGTCACCGGCGAACCCCGGATGCAAGAGAGCGTCGAGCCGGTTGGCGTCGATCGTGGCGATCGCCTGGGCCCGATCGAGCAACCCCTCGTTGGCGGCATCTACGGCGAACCGAACGGCGGCCTGCGCCGGGCGTTTCGCGTTGCGAGTCTGGAGCATGTAGAGACGACCCTCCTCGACGGTGAACTCCGTGTCCTGCATGTCGCCGTAGTGGCCCTCGAGGGTCCGAAGGATCTCCATCAGGTCTGCGTAGACATCGGGCATCGACCGCTGCAGCTCACGGATGTCGTTAGGGGTCCGCACACCTGAGACGACGTCCTCACCTTGGGCGTTAACGAGATAGTCGCCGCTGGGCTGCGGGGCACCGGTGATCTCGTCACGCGAGAACGCGACGCCACTGCACGACGTGTCGCCCTTGTTGCCAAATACCATCTGTTGCACGTTGACGGCCGTGCCCCAGTCGGCGGGGATGTGGTTGATGCGCCGGTAGTGGACCGCGCGATCGCCCATCCAGCTATCGAACACGGCGCAGATCGATTGGCGCAGCTGCTCCTGGGGCTCGGCCGGGAACGGCTCGCCAGTCTCCTGCCGGAAGAGGTCGCTGAAGCTCGCCGTAAGCGCGCGGAGGTCGTCAACGGACAGCTCGGTATCCAGCTTGACCCCTGCCGAGCGCTTGCGCTCGCGGATCAGTGCCTCGTAGCGCTCGCTGGCAATGCCGCGGCAGACGTTGCCGAACATCTGCACAAAGCGGCGGTGTGAGTCCCGCGCGAAACGCTCGTTCCCCGTCGCACGCGCCAAGCCCTCGACCGACTCCTCGTTGAGACCGAGGTTGAGGACCGTGTCCATCATCCCGGGCATCGACTCGCGCGCTCCCGAGCGGACGGAGACCAGCAGCGGATCAGACGGATCGCCGAGCCGCTTGCCCACGTGCGACTCGAGCGCATCGAGCGCGGCCCCCACCTGCGACTCGAGTCCGGCGGGAAACACGCGCGCGGCGGACATGTAGGCGACGCAAGCTTCGGTAGTGATCGTGAATCCCGCCGGGACCTTTGTCGGGCCCAACACGCGCGTCATCTCGGCGACATTGGCGCCCTTGCCCCCCAGCAGTTCGTACATTCCCCGCGCGCCGTCAGCAAACGGCACAACCCAGGGGTGCTCGTCGGCGGCGGTCACGACAGCCTTTGAGGGGGCAAGCGCGTGGCGCATGCGCCGCAGCCTATTGCTATCAGCGCGCCGAGGCGTCCAGCGCCTCGTTGACCAGCTCGTCGGCGCGCCTGTTGGACTCGCGGCGCACGTTGCGCACCGTCCAACGGTCAAAGTCCCTCAGCGCCTCCATCGTCTCCAGGTAGAGCGGCTTCAGGCCGGGATTCTTGACCTTGTAGCGACCCTCGATCTGGCGCGCGACGAGCTCGGAGTCGTTGATGATCTCGACGTCCTCGGCCTCGAGCTCACGTGCCAGCTCCAGACCGAGCTGGACGGCGCGGTACTCGGCGACGTTATTGGTCGCCTCCCCGAGATAGGCATTGCGCTCAAGCAGGACATCGCCCGCCGCGGCGGTCGCAACCGCGGCCGCGGCGGCGGGACCCGGATTGCCGCGGGAGCCCCCGTCGACATGCACGACGACCTTCAGCATCCTGAGTCGGCCGTCGGCTCAATCGGCGGAAAGCTTCCCTTGACTCGCTGGCGGCGCCGATCACGTTCGTGGGGGTGTGAGATGGGCTGACCCCCATCGCCGCGCCGATCGACGATCACCGTGACGTTCGGCTCGTCGCGGTAGTACTCACTCAGCCGGTCGAGGAGATCGTCGGAAAGCTGACGCGGGACGACGCAGTAGATCATCGCGGTTTCACCCCTATCACCAGGCAGCCGTCGGCATCCAGCTCGGCGTTCCACTCCCGCAGGGATTCATCGACGTCGCCCAGCTCGTCCCCCTTGGAGTGCAGTTCGACCGGTTGGGCAGCATCACCGAGATCGACGGTATAGCGATACCAGGACAGCTCCCAGCCCACGAGCAGGGTCACAGTGCTCGTGGCGCCGGCGTCTGGCTGGGCGGCCACGAACGGACCACCCAGACTACGTGCGAGGCCGGCGACCGTGCGGGAGTGGTGCGAGCCGTTGAAGAGCTCCAGCGCACGCTCAACCCTCGCCTCGTACGTCGTCGGCACCGCGCGTACGTGACGGGGGTCCTGCGGGGGCTCGGGGCGACGCCTGGGGCTGTGTAACGACGCCATGGCCGCGTCGCCGTCGTCCGTTGTCTCGCCGCCGACGGGCTCTCGCTGTCCGACCGAGCCGTCGGTGGCCTGGGCTACCTCCTCGCGCCTGCGCCTGCGCCCGAACAACGCGCGCCGCTCGGGTGGCCGCGACGCTCGCGCCGGGACATGGCCGCGCTCGCTCTCGCGCACCCATCCAGCGCCCTCGGCTCTTTGAAAGCAGAGGTCACAGACCATGTGGCTCTCGCCGCCGTCGGTGACGTAGGTCTCAGCTCGCTCACCCTTGAGCATCGTCCGGCCGCAGACCGCACAGGAAACGTGATCGTGGAAAGGTCGCAGCTCCTTCTTCACGGCGCCGATCTTATTGGGCGTGCCTAACCGCGGCGGGCGCCGTCAGCGAGCTTGCAGTCATGTGGACGGGCTGGATTTCACGTCGCTACCCTCGATGCGATGGTGTGTCGGATCGGGGCTTGCGGACTGCTCGCGGTAGGTGCTCTGGCCACTTTTGCGCCGGCCGGCGATGCCCGCGCAAGGGATGCCCGCGCCGCAGCCGACGGCAGGCCACTGCGCCCCGGACAGCACGTGAACTTCTACGCTTCCGACGCCCGCTGCACGGTTGGCTTTTTGGTGCGCTTCTCCCGCGGGGGTACCACGCTCCCCGCTGCCCTCACGGCAGGGCATTGCAGCCGCTATCCGCGGCGGACTGCGTCTGGCTTCGCGCGGGAACGGGTCTGGCGCGTGCGTGGTCGCAACCGCCCGCCGGCGACCAACCTGGGCCTGACGCTGGCCAACGCACTCGGACAGGGTCCCGACGTGCTCGCCTTCTCGATCACTGGAGCTCGTGGCGCATCCCAACGCATCGACCGTCGCTCGGGCAAGGCGCTGAAGGTGGTCGGCTGGGTGCGTACCTCGAGACAGCGGCGGGGGTTGCGCGTATGCATGACCGGACGCAGCAGCGGCACCCGCTGCGGCAGGCTCAGCGGGCGCGACCGCCTACGCCCGACACGTCGCATCACCTGTACGACCATCCCTGCACAAACCGGGGACAGCGGCGCGCCGGTCTACACGCCTGCCCGCGGCAAAGGGGTGCGAGCGGTCGGGATCGTCAAGGCGAGCCACGCTCGGGGGCTTTGCTTTACGCCGGTCGGCATCGCGCTACGGGCCCTGGGAGCGAACTTCTACGGCTGAGTGACGGATCCGCTGGGCCGTCGTCGCCAGGCGCCTCACCGCCCCGACACCCTCAACGCTCTCGTGGACCGACGGGGCCGCCGCGATCCCGGCCAGCATCGGCACCAGCAGAGTCGCCCTGGAGGCGAGACTTCAACCTCAGCACCGCCTTGGTGTGCAGCTGGGAGACACGCGACTCGGTGACACCGAGCACCTCGCCGATCTCGCGCAAAGTCAGGTTCTCGTAGTAGTACAAGGCGACGACGAGCTTCTCGCGCTCGGGCAGCCGCGCGATCGCGTCCGCGAGCCGGTCCTTCATATCCGTCAGGTCCATCTCCTGGGCCGGATCGACGGCGTCGGGATCCCGGATCGTGTCCAGCAATGACACCTGATCGCCCGACGAGTCTGAGATCGTCCACAACTCATCGAGCGCCACGACCGACGAGTTGGAGATCCGCACGAGCGACTCTTGGAACTCCTCGACCGTCGAGCCGAGCTGCTCGGCCATCTCCTGGTCGCTCGGGGCGCGATGAAGCTGGTGCTCGAGCTTGGCGTTGGCGGCCTCGATCTCACGCGCCTTGGCGCGCACCGATCGCGGGACCCAGTCCAGCGAGCGCAGCTCGTCGATGATCGAGCCCTTGATGCGCGTGATGGCGAAGGTCTCGAAGCGGATCTTGCGCTCGGGCTCGAACCGTTCGATCGCCGAGATCAGGCCGAACAGGCCGTAGGAGATCAGGTCGGCCTCCTCGACGTGGGCGGGCAGGCCGCTGGACATGCGTCCGGCGACGTACTTGACCAGCGGCGAGTAGGCGAGCACCAGGCGTTCGCGTGCACGAGAGTCACCTTCGTCCTTGTAGCGACGCCAGAGATCCTTCAGTTCGATCGCTTTGAGGTTTGTCTCCACCCTGCTTTTCCCCTGGTCAGGCGCGGGGATGTGCCCGCGCATATGCCTGTTTGAGGCGTTTCGACTCTACTCGAGTGTACGTCTGAGTCGTGCTGATCGACGCGTGGCCGAGCAGCTCCTGGATCGAGCGCAGGTCGGCCCCGCCGTCGAGCAGGTGAGTAGCGAACGAGTGGCGCAGGGCATGCGGTGAGACACCGGCCTGCAGCGCGGCCCGCCGGACCGCGACGCGCAGCCGCCGCCGGACGTCTGAGGTCGACAGGCGCCGGCCGTTCTTGGAGACGAACACCGACGGTTCCGGATCGTGGGCCAGCATCCCCCTGGCCCGATCGAGGTAGGACTCCATTGCCCGCCAAGCCGGCTCGCCGGCCGGGACGATCCGCGTGCGCGCGCCCTTGCCCTCGACCCGCAGCTCCTCGGCGTCGGCGTCAAGGTCATCGAGATCGAGGTTGACGAGCTCCTCTGCTCTCAAGCCAGTCGAGTAGGCCAGCTCGAACAGCGCGCGGTCGCGCAGGTCAAGCGGTGAGCTGGCGGGCATGCGGTCCAACAACTCGCCGACATCTGAGGTCTTGAGCACGGTCGGCAGGTACTCGTCGCGTTTTGGACTGGTGACCAGATCGGCCGGACTGGACTCGATCTCCCCACGTGCCACGAGCAGCCGGTAGAAGGCGCGGATGGCCGCTAGCTTGCGCGCGACCGTCGACTTCGAGGCACCGCGCTCAGACAGCACGGCGGCGAAACGGCGCAGGGTCCGGTACTCGAGCTCGGTCGGCTCGAGGTCGGCCGCCGTGGCCCAGCGTGCGAGCTGCTCGAGATCCACTCCGTAGGCGCGGCGCGTTCGGTCGGCGAGACCCTTCGTGCGCAGTGCGGTATCGAACGATGTCAGCGCGCAACCCCAACTAGGGTGCAAGGGTGACATGTCGTCGTTCTTCGTCAACACTCAGGACGGGCGTGTAGCCACCCTCAACCAGCTGGCCGAGGCCGCGATCGCACCGTCCGACGAGCGTCCCAAGCTCCCTTGGCATCCAATCCAGGGGCCCGACGACGCATCGACCATCTGGTACTCGGTACTGCGCAAGAAAGCCAGGGGCGTCTTCATCGGCACCCTGTGCATTCGTCACACCGACCGCGAAGCCCTGCTCGTGCAAGCTGGCTGGGAGACCGTGGAGATCGAGGCGATCGGGCTATAGGCCGCCCTCGCTGGTCCCTCGCATGCTGGGAGGCGGGCGATGATGCGGCGCTCGGCGGGCGCTCGTGGGTCCGTCAGGCGATGTAGATCGGGGTCTGGACCTCGACCTGGTCGTAGAGTGCGATCACATCCGGGATCGCCATCCGCACGCAGCCGTGGGAAGCCGCAGATCCGAGGGATCCGACGTCGTCGGTTCCGTGAATCCCCGCGCCGTCATAGATCCCCAGCCAACGGGCCTTGAGCGGGTTGTCCGGTGAGCCACCGGGCACGACGGTTCCCGCGAGTGCACCGGCCCAGTCCCTGTTGGGCACGTTCCACGCCACGTTCTCGCCCTTGTTCTGGACGTGGTACAGGCCGGCTGGCGTCTCGAGACCAACCTGACCGACGGCGATCGGGTATTCGTCCTCGAGCTTGAGGCTCTTGTAGAGACGCAGCTTGAAGTTGGCCCGGTCGACGATCATCAGCGTCGGGTACTTGTCGGCTAGCGTCGCCTGGGTGACCTTCGCCTTGACGACCGAGGTCGTGGCCTCGACCTCACGGTCGTCGGGATCGGTCATCGCGGCGATCACCTCCGAACGCAGCCGCCTGGCGTCGAGCTTGACGCCATCGCGCTCTTTGACCTGGGAAAGGTCGGGAAAGTCCAGCGAGGCGTCCTTGGCGGGCCGGTTGACCGCGTTGGCGACGCGCGTGACGAGCTTGGCCGCGGCCTCTTGCGAGTGGGCAACGCGGGCCGCGATATGCACGTTCTCCTCACCTCGGGTGAGGTCGCGCGCCGCGCGGGTGAAGATGTTGCCCTGACGGCTCTCGGCGAGCGCCTCGTCGACCATGCCGCCGACGTCGGCGCGGACGCCGGCGTCCTTGGCCGACAGCGTGAACCGGTCCTTGCCGCGGGTGACGGCGATCGGGCGTTCAACCTCGTCGGCAACCTCGCGCTCGAGCGTGATGCGAGCTCGGGCGGCGGTGAGGCCGCCGATGTCGACCCCGGCGGCGGTCACTCCTTCGGCGATTCGGTCCTCATTCGAAGAGTCATAGGCGTGGATGCCGCCGGCGCCGGCCAACAGCAGCGCCAGGACGGCAGCGACGGAGATGGATGACTTCTTGCCCATAAATAGGTAGCGATGACCGGACGGTCGGTAGTCGCGATTGTAGGGGGCGCTCGGACTCCTTGACAGAGCTCGCCCGACGCTGCAACCACAGTTGCGCTGGGCGTCCTAACGTACCTACGGAGCGACGGGGCGATCGGATCTGTCTCCTGGCACCACGTCAGAATCGGGTGCCGTGCCCCGCTCGTAGACATCGAGCAGCCTGCGCAGCTCCACCACCTGTTCGCGAGTCAGCGCCGCCGCGTCCTTGGTCCCGGAGCTGCGCACGTTGGGCGACCAGCGCAGGAACTCCTCAACCTCGCGCTCGTATCGGTAGGGCTCGGCGTCGGAGCGGAGCAACGGGTGCAGGCGCATGCGCTCCCCGAGCGCGAGCACCGCCTCCCGACTCGTGCACCCGTAGACGAACCCAGCCGCCTTTAGGCGGCGGTTGTCTACGCCACGGCCGAAGCGAAGCTGGCCGAGCATTTCGGGCGGCAGCGAGACGCCAAGCCGCCGGGCGATGCCGGCCGCCAGGCCGGTGCCTAGCGGTGGCAAAATCGGCAGGTAGGGCTTGGACAGCAGCCCAGCGACCTCGGACAGCGCGAGCACGCCATCGGCGGCGACGTTGTAAAGCCCTGGTGTCTCGCGCTGGGTGACGTGCTCGAGCGCGTGGACGACATCGTCCTCCTGAACGAACTGGAAACGAGGGTCAAAGCCGAGGATCATCAGAACAGCGGGCAGCGCGAGCAGCCCGACGAGCGCCGTCGGGAGGTCGGGACCGAGAATGTCGGCGCAACGGAGCACCGTGACGGAGACCTCGGGGTTACGAGCGGCGTACTCGGCCACCGACGCCTCGGCCTCGAGGATGTCACGCTCGATCGAGGTGCGAGGCGGGTGCGAGCGGCCCATGCTCTCGTCGAAGAAGGCGGGATCGTCCTGCTCGGAGCCGTAGTAGTGCGTCGAGGACTTGAACACCAGCTTGCGCACGCCCGAGGAGGGCCCTCCACAGGCAGCGAGGATGTTCATCGTCCCGATCACGTTGTTCTCGTGCGCCTTGCGCGAGGAGGTCGTCGAAGAGTCGACGACCAGCCGGGTGTCGACGACGGTGTCGATCTCGGCGGCCTCGACGACGCGCCGCAACAGCGCGTGCTGCGCGCCCACCTTCACATACTCGGTGCGCTGCAGCTCGACGGTCGGTTCCTCGTTGTCAACACCGATGATCGCCTCGATTCCCGGAGCAGTTTCGAGCGCCTGCGCTAGCCGTCCGCCCCAGTAGGTCGACAGGCCGGTGACGAGAACTCGACGGGAGGGCATCGACTCAGCCGAACCAGACCGAGCGCCGCTTCGTGATCATCTCGAGAAGATTCTCCTGGATTTTGGAGCGGACATCGTGGGCCGTCGTCTGCACCAGCGCCTTGTCCTCGTACATGCCCGCTCGTTCAAAGTGGATCGGCTCCAAGAACCGCAGGCGAAACTTGGCCGGCAGGTAGCCCAGCGCCCCAAGCGGCCCGAGGTGGGGAAAAGTAGGCGTGAGCGGCATGTAGATCAGACCGGTGAGCTTCTTGAGCATGTTGAGCTGTGTAAAGACCGGCTGAGCCTCTTCGGCCCCGACGACGCACACCGGCACGATAGGAGCCTGGGCCCGCATTGCCGCCTCCACGAAGCCACCACGACCGAAGCGGCGAAGGCGGTAGCGGTCTTTGTAGAGCTTCTCGGTCCCCTTGCGGCCTTCGGGAAAGACGAGCACCAGCTCCTGCTCGTCGTAGAGCAGGCGCTGCACATTGGCGGGGTGCGCGGCCACGCAGCCGATCTTCGGAATCAACATCGAGAACCCCGGATAGCCCTTGAAGAAGTGCTCGACGGTGATGTTGAGCCGCCGCGGGTGCGGGTGCTCCTCCCGGATCGCCTTGCCGATCATCGCGGCATCGGGAGGCAGGGCGCCGGAGTGGTTGGACACGAGCAGCCCGCCGCCGGCGGCGGGCACGTTCTCGATCCCCTCGACCTCGACGCGGAACCAGTAGCGGTAGAAGAAGTCGACGAGCGTCCGATCCATCAGACCCTCGACCCGCTCGGAGCGGCCCCAGTCGGTGAGCTGCCGCTCGGGCTCGAGCCCCGGTAGGTGCTCGCGCAGGTCTGCCTCGCGGACCGCCGGGAGCGTAGCCCCGGGGCCCACCCCGTCCGGCTGCTCACGGGGGCTGATCGGAGTGCGAGCGGACTCGGCCACGACCGCCGATTCTGGCAGGATGCCCGCGCGATGCGCACCAAGCACCAGGTCCGCCGCGACGTGTGGCGATCAATGGACCGCGAGAGCGTGGCGCGCTTCCCCGGTGCCGAGGGCCGAATCCCCAACTTCGCTGGCGCGAAGGCAGCCGCTGAACGGCTGACCAAGCACATCGCGTGGACCGGTGCCGAGACGATCAAGGCCAACCCGGACTCCCCGCAGACCCACGCCCGCAGGCTCGCTCTCGCACAGGGCAAGAAGGTCGTGATGGCGGTGCCGCGCCTGCGCGATCAACACCCCTTCCGCCTGCTGGATCCCAAGCGGCTCGACGCTGCACAGCGGCGCGAGGCGTCGACGATCAAGGGCGCAATGCGCCACGGCGAGGTGATCGACCTCGACCAGGTGCCGGCGCTGGATCTCGTGCTGACGGGCTCGGTGGCCGTGAACCTCAAGGGTGCGCGCTGTGGCAAGGGCGGCGGCTTCGCCGACCTGGAGTACGGGCTGCTGCTCGAAGCGGGCAAGATCGACCGCCGCACGGTCGTCGCCACGACCGTCCACCCAATTCAGATCCTGCGCGAAAACCTACCCATGACCGCTCACGACCTGCCGGTGGACCTCGTCGCGACCCCCCGCGCGGTGATCGAGGTCGAGGGCGCCTACAAGCGCCCCGCGGGAATCCTCTGGGACCACCTCCAGCCACCACAGATCCACGAGATCCCGGTGTTGGAGCGGTCTGGGTACGCGGGATGAAGGCCCCCATGGCTCCCGACCCATCGAGCCCCGCCACCCTAGCCTGGACATCGCCCCCGCTCCCCCGCCAACCGCCAGTTCGACGAGCGGGAGCGTGGCGGGCGAGCATGGCTTCTCCGCGCGTCGCCGATGCCGAACGGATCGTCGACCGTCGCGCGCGCCGTCCCCGGAACGGGTAGGCCGCGTGAAGGTCAAGTCTTTGCCGCTTCCCAGGGTTATCCCGGCCCGCTACCACTCGGCGGACGGCGCCGGGACGGACTACGGCGCCACCGACCCGCCCGACTGGCGCACGATCGATTGGCGAGCGAACGTCCACCAGCTCGAGATCGCGGGGACCGAGGTCAACTACCTCGACATCGGAGAGCAGGGGAACTTGCGACCGATCGTGATGCTGCACGGTCTCGGTGGACAGTGGCAGCACTGGCTTGAGAACATCCCCCGGTTCTCTCGGCAGCGACGGGTCGTGGCGATCGACATGCCGGGCTTCGGTCTCTCGGAGATGCCGCACGAGGAGGTCACGATCGAGCTCTACGCCCGCGTGGTGGCCGAGCTTTCGCGCCGACTGGACCTCGCACCGGTGGTGGTCGTCGGCAATTCTATGGGCGGCTATGTGGCTGCCGAGCTGGCGATCGACTACCCGCAGATCGTCGAGCGCCTGATGCTCGTGTCGGCGGCCGGCGTGTCCCAGGCCGACATCGCCCAGCGGCCGCTGCTCGCGGCGGCGAAGGCCGCGGGTCTGGTGGTCACCTTCAACGCCGCGCAGCTGCCACTGGTCGCCCGGCGCCCGCACCTACGCCACTGGGCACTGAACGTGTTGCTGCGCCACCCGAGCGTGATCCGGTCCGACATGGCCTACGAGGGGCTGATGAAAGGCACGGGCAGGCCCGGCTTCGGGCCCGCGTTGAGGGCGTGCCTGAACTATGACTTCCGTGAACGGCTGCCTCAGATCGGCTGTCCTACCCTGGTGGTCTGGGGCGAGCGGGACATGATCATTCCCGTCAGCGACGCCGACCGGTATGTCCGCCTGATTCCGGGCGCGCGCAAGCGCGTCCTGCCGGACACGGGCCATCTGCCGATGGTCGAGCGACCGCCGACCTTCGACGCGTTGCTGGAGGAGTTCCTCGGCTACCGCGTGTCGGAGGGTGAGCTCGAGGGCAAGCTCGACGAGGTCTGACCCGCCGGCGGAGCCTCAACCGGTGAGCGCGCCTTCGGAGGCGGATCCCACCAGGCGGGCGTATTTCGCCAGCACGCCGGACGCGTAGACCGCGGCGGGCGGCCGGTCATAGGCCTCGACCCGTTCGCGGATCACGGCATCGGAGAGCTCGACGTTGAGCTCACGGCGCTCGACGTCGAAAGTGATCGTGTCGCCGTCCGAAACGGCAGCGATCGGACCGCCGCGCTGTGCCTCAGGCGCGACGTGCGCCGCCATGAAGCCGTGCGTAGCGCCCGAGAAGCGCCCGTCGGTGAGCAGGGCAACCGAATCCCCCAGCCCCTCGCCCTGGATCGCGGCGGTGACCGCGAGCATCTCGCGCATCCCTGGTCCGCCGACAGGACCCTCATTGCGAATCACGACGACCTCGCCATCCTGAATGGTGCCCGCCCTGACGGCCGCGAATGCGCCGTCCTCCTCTTCGAACACCCGGGCGAGGCCGGTGTGGGACCGCCGGCCGTGACCGGCCAGCTTGACGACGCAGCCTTCCGGGGCGATGTTGCCACGCAGGATCGCGAAGCCGCCGCGGGGCGCAAGCGGCTCGGCGAGCGCCCGCACCACGGGTTGCCCGGTGGCCTCTTGTGCCTCGTCGGCGTCCTCGCCGAGCGTCCGGCCGGTGATAGTGGCCGCGTCCCGGTGCAGGAGGTCGGCCTCGCTGAGCCGCTTGGCGATCAGGGGAACCCCGCCGGCGCGCCACAGATCGGGGGCTACGTAGCGGCCGAAGGGCTTGAGGTCGGCGAGCAGCGGCGTGACGGCCGCGATACGGTCGAAGTCGTCGATGTCGAGCTCGACGCCGGCCTCGTTGGCGACCGCGAGCAGGTGCAGGACGGCGTTGGTGGATCCGCCTGTCATCGCAACACCGGCGATGGCATTCTCGAGCGAGTTGCGGTTGATGATGTCGCTGGGGCACACGTTTCGATGGAGGGCATCCACGACGAGACGGCCGCAGTCCTCGGCGACCTGTCCCTTCCTGCCGTCCTCGGCGGGCACCATCGACGAGCCCATGGGCGAGATGCCGAGTAGCTCGAAGGCCATCGCCATCGTGTTGGCGGTGAACTGGCCGCCGCAGGCGCCGGGACCAGGCGACGCG
>Ga0136615_10000968_pt1 | contig 13523 bp, 11 predicted proteins | sample AntDrymUQ2882206_2_FD_106647 | JGI IMG/M metagenome (GOLD analysis project Ga0136615, IMG submission 106647) | Polar desert sand microbial communities from Dry Valleys, Antarctica - metaG UQ288 (22.06) | ecosystem: Environmental > Terrestrial > Soil > Desert | place: Antarctica: Dry Valley...
CCAGCGTGCCTCGGGCGCCACGCCGATACCGTTGTCGTCCACTTCGATCACGAGCTCGTCGGCAAGAGCCAGACGAACCGAGCAAGTCTGCGCCCGGGCGTGGCGAGCGACGTTGGTCAACGCCTCGAGGGCAATGCGGTAGGCGGCGACCTCGACGGCTGCGGGGAGCTGCTTCAGGTCACCATCGGCGGCGACCGTCACACGCAGACCGTCGCCCTGGGTTTCCAGCCGCGCGGCCTGTTCGGTGATCGCGCTCGCCAGACCCAACTCGTCAAGTGCGGGGGGCCGCAGTCCGTAGACGAGCCTGCGAATCTCCGCAATCGAGCTCTTCGTCTTGGTCGCCATCTTCTCGAGTAACTCGCGCGCGGCCTCGGGCTGATCCTGAAGCAGGTTGGTCGTCGCCTGGATCTCAAGAAGCGTTGCGGCGAGCGTCGGTCCGAGGCCATCGTGGAGGTCTCGTCGGATGCGCCGGCGTTCGTCCTCGAGTGCGGCGACGAGCCGGGCGCGCGAGCGCTGGAGCTCGTCGGTGAGCCGCGCCGAGTACACCGCGACGCCGGCCTGGCGCGCGAGGTCCTCGAGCAGCCGGCGGTCGGCGGCCGAGAAGTCCTCGCCCGGCGAGCGCGGAGCCACAAGCAGGCGCCCGACCTCTTCCCCCTGATGCGTGAGTCTCAGCGTCATGGCGGGCGTCGCTGGCTCGCCGAAGGCTGCTCCGGGCACGTAACCGTCGTCCTGACGCAGTTCGATGGCCGCATAGGGGAGGCGCAACGCACCAGCGATCGTCTCGGTCACAGTGCCGAGAGTTTGTTGTGCTGGAAGCGCGAGCTCGAGACGCGCCGCCAGCTTCGAGAGCACCGCGTAGGGCTCGTCGCGCTCGCCGTACATCAGACGGTTTATGCCGCGCTGGAGGCGCTCGCGCAGCGGCTGAAACGCTACGGCGACGATGCCGGTTGCCACGAGAGCGCCGGTCTGCCCGCTTCGGCCCAGGGTGCGTTCGAACAACGTCACGAATCCGATGTAGAGGGCGATGACCGACGCCGTTAGAGCGACGTAGACGAGCGATCGGTTGACGACGATCGTGAGGTCGTAGAGGCGGTGGCGAAGGATCGCGACCCCCATGCTGGCGGGAATCGCCGCCAGACCGAGCCCCCAGGCGGCGTCACCGGCTTCAGCGGCGCCGAGCCATTCGACGAGCGCGGACCCGGCGGTGACGGTGAAGGCAAAGATTGCAGCTCCGAACGCCAGCCACTTGAGCTGCTGGCGTTCCTCGCCGCTCGCCCTGCGGGCGCGCACCGTGATCGCGGCGGCCGAGCTCGCCAGCACGACGAGCAGCAACACTCCGGCACTCTGGTTGAGGAACGAGAACAACCCCGCGAGGGGCTCGATTCCGAACGGATTCGTCTCTCTTCGACCCTCGATCGGACCGGGCGCGAACATGAGCGACGCGAGGATCGCCGTCACCGCCCCCACGTCGAACCACAGGACCGGTCGCCAGCGGCGAGAGGGTAGCCGTCCCGTCGGAAAGAGGAGGATCACGAATAACACCATGGCCATCGCCGCGTACCAGCCCCAGCCCCCCAGCCACGCGAGGGCGTGGGTACCGGGGAGCGATCGGGACGACGTCTCGAGGCCGTAGGTCGCGTATTGCTGCGCTGCATTCGCAGTCATCGCGCCTGCGCCGACGGCTATGAGCAACCAGCCCACCTGGTTTCCGAGTTGGCGCGATGCGACCAGCGCGCCGACCACCGCGAAGGAGAGGAAGGCCGCTGCCAGCATCGCGACGGCGACGGGTGAACCGATATCGTCGTTCGCCGCACCCAGCCACAGGTAGGCAAGGATCGACGCAACCGTCACGCCACACAGGCTCCACGCCAGCCGCGCCGGCCAGTGCGCGGGCCGTTCCGTTCTTGGAGCGCCCGATAAGGATGCGGCTTCTGTGCTCATGACTCCCCTTGGTCGAGGTAAGCATAGGCAACGCGGACCCACCCGCCGAGTACCTTTGGGGGCCTCGGCGGCGAGCCGTAGTGCGGCTACGGAATCGTGAACTCGGCCTCGAGCCTGTTGGGGAAGTCCTCGACCTTGTAGCTCACGCCACCGTCGAACGTGATCGTCTGCAGGATCGACGCCCCCGGCTCGATGGACTGCATGCCTCCAGGGAAGACCAGCGGCGAGTCGTCCTTCTGGCCCTGACCGATCCATTTCTCGAAGTCCTTGACCGTGGCCCCGGGCTCTGACGCCTCGTAGACGGCGAACTCGTGCGGCTTGCTCCCGTCGTTGAGGAACTCGATCGTGTGCGTCCCCGCCTCGAGCTCCGGCACCTCGAAACCATCGTCGGTTGCGACGATGGCGCCGTCCGCCTCGGGTGCCTCAGCGCCTGCATCGCCGTCGACCTCGAAGGCCGCGTACATGCCTTTGGCGGAGTGCGGCGTGAAGTCCGGTGTCGGGAACATGCACAGAAAGAGGTAGCTGCCGGGGTCGAGTGTGCGGGTCATCGTGACGCTCGCGCCGGGACTGAGCAGGGGCACGCCCGCGAGATCCTCGACGCCCTCCGGCCGCCCGCTTTTCTTCATCGCCTCGAGGACGTCTTCGATCGAGGCGCCGTCCTCGAGCCGGCCGAAGGCGAACTCGTGATGCTCGGCCCCCTCGTTGTTCAGCTCCAGCGACACGACTCCGCCCTCGACCTTGCTCGGCACATCGAAGGCGTATTCGGTCGCCGCGACCTGCACCGTGTTCGTGACCTCCTCAGGTTCGGCCTGCGCGTCCGCCGGCCTCGTTTCGGCGTCGTCTCCGCACGCTGCCAGCGTCAAGAGCAGGGCGATCGCCGCCGCCCAGGTTCTGTGCCTCGTGGTTCTCATCATCGTCCCGTCCCTCCACTTGGTCCCAGCCAACGAGAAGACGATGGAGCGAGTGGCGTCCCGGGCGCATGAGGCCGGTGTCCCAATTCGCCGGGATTGCTGCCGGGACCCCGGGCACCGACCCACTAAAGTGGGGCGTGTCTCTATCTAGCGGAGGCGACGCACCCGGCGCACGACGTGTTCGCAAGCCCGTCGAGATCGATGGCGAAGTCGTCCGACGACCCTTGTCGTCGTGGACGCCGGCGGTGCACGACCTCCTTTGTCACTTCGAGTCGATCAGTTTCCCAGGCCTGCCGCGTGTGGTCGGTATCGAGGGCGACCTGGAGGTAGTGACCTACGTGCCCGGCGAGGTTGGGCACTATCCCCTGAGCGCGAGGAAGTGGTCGGATCACGCGCTCGTGGCCGCTGCGACTTTCCTCCGTCGCTTTCACGACGCAACCGCTTCCTACCGGCCGTCCGGTGCGCCCTGGCGCTTCGTCTACCCGGACGCGTCGGCGCACGAGGTCATCTGCCACAATGACTTCGCGCCCTACAACAATGACCTACATCGGCGACCGCCCCGTGGGCCTGATCGACTTCGACACGGCGGGCCCGGTCTTTGCGGCCGAATGGCTGCTGTGCGCCACACACGCAGCAACGACTGAGGTTTCGGCCCCCTTAGCCGCGCGGGGATGCCACTAGACTCGTGGCCGTGTCTCAACTTCCCGTGCGGCGTATCGAAACGCCCACGCCTTATTCAGTCGGGCCGGTCAACGCTTATCTGATCACCGCCGAGCCGGTCACGCTCATCGACTCCGGCATGAACCTGCCCGAGTCGGAAGCGCTGCTGCTCGAGCTCATCGGTGACGACCTCGAGCGGCTCGAGCGCATCGTCATCACGCACGCTCATCCCGACCACTTCGGGCTCATGCATGCCATGGCGGAGCGAACGGGCGCCACGATCCACTTTCCCGCCGGGGAGATGCAGCGCCTCAACCGGCCCGGTCTGCGCAAAGAGTGGGGCACGCTCCTGCTCGCGGAGGGTTTCCCGCTCGAGTTGCTGCTGGCCATGGACGAGGCGCGCAAGCGCGAGCCCCGGCCCCCGCTTCGTCACGACGAGTTGAAGCCGATTCATCCCGGGGATGTCTTCGCCTTCGAAGGCGGCGCCCTCGAGGCTCACTTCAGCCCGGGCCACACCGGGGGCCATCTCGTCTACCTCGAAGCCGCCACCGGGACCTTGTTCGCCGGCGACCAGTTGCTCCCGAAGGTGTCGCCGAACCCCCTGATGGAGCCGAGCGTCGAGGACGGGACCGAAAGAAGGCGCTCCCTGCGCCAGTACCTCGATTCGCTCGAGGCGATGACCACCATGAACCCGGCCCTCGTCTATCCCGGCCACGGGGACCCGGTCGCAGACCCTCGGCCGCTGATCGAGCGCACTATCGCGCACCACCTGCGCCGCAAGGTTCAGGTGGCCGGGATGCTCGGACCCGACGGGGTCACGCCCTTCGAACTGGCCGCACGCCTCTACCCGAAGGTCGGGGGATACGAGGTCTTTCTGGCCGTCTCGGAGGTCGTGGCCCACCTCGATCTGGTCGTGGACGACGGCGACGGAGTGCTGACTGATCGCGATGGAGTGGCCCACTACGCGGCGGCTTCACCGTGACGATTCGGGGTACAGTGCTTGCTATTGCAAGCACCCAAAGCGAGCGGTGTCGGCCCAGCTCCTGAAAGCCGAAACGCTCGCTAGGACGACCATCGAGGAGGGTTCTTTGAACATCGCGGTGTGCGTGAAACACATCCCGGATCCGAACCTCCCGGGCGAGCTGGACGGCGAGCGCCTCAAGCGTGAGGGCGTCCAGGGCGTGCTCGACCCGGGTGACGAGTTCGGAGTCGAGGCCGGCCTTCAGCTCAAGGAGGCCCATGGAGGCGAGGTGACGTTGTTCTCCATGGGACCCGCGGTCGCACTCGAGGCCGTCAGGCGAGGACTGTCGATGGGTGCCGACAAGGGGGTGCTCGTCTCGGATGACGCCCTCGCTGGCGCCGACGCCCTGACCACCGCGCGCGTCCTGGCCGCGGCGATCCGCAAGGCCGGCGACTTCGACCTCGTCATCGCGGGCGTCGAGTCGACCGACGGCTACACCGGCACGATGCCATCGACCCTGGCCGAGTTTCTCGGCCTGCCGCAGCTCACCTACGCCAAGAGCCTCGAGGGGGCCGAGGAGACTATCAAGGTCACCCGGCAGACGGCGGACGGCTACCACGTCGTGGCCTCACCGCTTCCCGCGCTCATCACCGTCACCGCAGGCGTCAACGAGCCTCGCTACGCCTCGTTCAAGGGCATCATGGCCGCCAAGAAGAAGCCGGTCGAGCAGTGGTCGCTGGGCGATCTCGAGCTCTCGGCCGAAGACGTGACCGTAAACCAGAGCGTCGCCGGCGTCGGGGTCGCCGAGGAGCGCAAGGCCGGCGAGGTGATCGAGGACGACGGCACGGGCGCCGCCCGCATCGCCGACTTCCTCAAGGAAGCGAAGGTGATCTGACGTGCCGAAGGTCTGGGTTTTCGCCGAAGTACACAACGGGAAGGTCGACTCCACGGCCCTTGAGATTCTCACTAAGGCCAGGGATCTTCCCGGCGCCGAGGTCGAGGCCGTGGCGCTCGGTCCCGGTGCGACCGATGCAGCCAAGCAGCTCGGCGAGCACGGGGCCGGCTCCGTCTACGCGAGTGACGACGACGTCTATGGAGACTTCATCGCCCAGCCGGCGACCGAGGCGCTCTATCAGCTCATCACCGAGCATTCGCCCGAGCTCGTGCTCTTCGCCGCCAACTACGACTCGCGGGACATCGCCGGCCGGCTGAGCGCCAAGACGGGCTCGACGCTCATGAGCAACGCGAGCGAGATCAGCGACCTCGACACGGCCCAGCACGCGATGTTCGGGGGCAACACGCTCGTGGACGTCAAGCTCGAGGGCTCGCCCAAGCTGGTGCTCGTGCGCCCGAAGTCGTTCGAGGCCACTCCCGGCGGCGGCGAGGCGAACGTCGTCGCGGTCGACGTGGCGATCGACGACGAGCTCAAGAAGGCGAAGCGGCTCGAGCGTCACGAAGAGGAGACGACCGGCCCCAAGCTCGAAGAGGCGCCCGTCGTGATCTCCGGGGGCCGAGGATTGCAGGAGGCAGGAAACTTCGAGCTCCTCGACCAGCTTGCCGCGAGCATCGGCAACACCGCGGTGGGGGCAACCCGCGCAGTTGTCGACTCCGGCTGGGTTCCCTACGCGATGCAGATCGGCCAGACGGGTACCACGGTCAAGCCGAGCGTTTACCTCGCCTTTGGCGTTTCAGGCGCAACGCAGCACATCGTCGGCATGAAGGGCGCGAAGAAGATCGTCGCGATCAACAAGGACGAGGAAGCGCCCATCTTTCAGATCGCAGACCTGGGTATCGTGGGGGACGCACTGAAGATTCTGCCCCAGCTCATCGAAGAGGTGAAATCCCGCAAGGGATAGGAGACGGCTAACCCCTTGGGAATCGGCGACCGCTTCCGCGAGTTCTTCAACCGAAAAGCAGGCCCCGAGCTCCGTCACCTGAACGAGTGGGTGGCGGAGCACAGGGGTGTGGAGGGTTACATCGAACCTCGGACGACGACGAACCCGACCTCGTTGTTGCTCGTCGACCGCGACGGTGATCACGCCCGCGCGCCGCTGCGCGACGGGGATCAAGGGCGGAAGTTCTGCGAGCGCCACGGAATCCCCGTCTACGACGCACAGGTCATCGGCTATCCGAAGCGCATGCGCGATTTCGAGAAGCGAAGGGGCCGAGGGCCGGTGGCGAACCTGGACGAGGAAATAGCCGACCTCGAACGCCGTCTGCGCGAGACGCCGCCCGAGGGCCCGAACAATTAACCAGGGCTTGCGGCTGAGGAAGCTAGCCGTCGATCACTGGTTCTTGCTGATCGTCCTCACCGCCGGGACCGTGCTCCGCATCGTGGTGACGCTTGCCTACGAGCCGATTCTGATGCTTCAGCGAGACACCTACACCTATCTGCATCTGGCCGTTGAAACGGGTGTATCCGGTTTTCGCCCATCGCTATATCCGCTGATGCTGAAGCCGCTGCTGGCGACGGGAGGTCTCGAACTGGTCGCTTTAGTCCAGCATCTGTCCGGGCTGACTGTGGCTGTCCTCCTCTATTTGCTGATGCGCAAGCTTGGGGTGTCGGCACCGGTCGCCGCGCTAGGCGTGGCGCCCCCCCTGCTCGACGGATTCGTTCTCAACATCGAGCACTACTTGCTTACCGAGACTTTCTTCATCCTGTTTCTCGTCGGCGCACTCGTCTTGCTGTCCTGGTCGGACCGCCCCTCCTGGCTCGTGGCCGGTACCGGGGGTGCGCTGATCGGCCTGAGCACATTGTTGCGCTTCGTGGGGGCGGCGGCCATCGTTCCCGCACTCGTCTACGTTCTGGTGAGACGGATGGGCTGGATGCGAGTTGTGGCTCTGGCTGCAGGGTTTCTCATTCCGCTTGGCGCCTATTCTCTGTGGTTCTCATCGGAAACGGGCTCGGGCGGACTCACCGACAGCAACGGATTCTTCCTCTACGGACGGGTTGTTGAGTTTGCCGACTGCGATGAGGTCGAGGTCGAGAACGAACTCCGTGAGTACTGCCCCGAGGAGTCGACCGAATCGGAGTCGATCGAATCGGAGACCAAGGGGATGTTCACTTCGGGGCTCGACATAAAGGCGGTGCGGGAAGATCCCGAAGGTAACTCCAAGCTCTTGCGCTTCGGGCGTGCCATGATCGTCGCCAAACCAGGAGCTTACTTTGGAGAGGTGCTCTCCGACTTCGTTCAGTACTTCGAGGCGAGTGAGCCGGAGTCGCGGGAACCCAATGTAAAGAGATGGCTCTTCGTTACCAGCGTGGCACAGGCGGAGCCACATCCCACGGTGCTGAGGTTCGACGCTGGTCCTCCGCCGACCTCGGGGATTGACGCCGATTTCAAGATCAATGAGGGGTCCGCCGGCTTCCTACGCAGCTATCAGGGCGTCTTCTACACCTACGGACCCTTGCTCGCGGTCATGCTCGCCGTCGGCCTGGTCGGCGGGGCGCTGGCGCGCCGGCCTGAAGAGGGCCGCTGGCTGTTGCCCGACACCCTGCTGTTCACGCTGGTGGCGATCGCCCTCCTGCTCGCTCCGACGATGCTTGCCGTGTACCACTTTCGCTACGTGCTGCCCGCGATCTCCTTGGGGGGCACGGCCGCGGCGCTCGGATTCAGCGCGCTGGTGAAAAGATTCGGACGAACCTAGCCGAGCCAGGTGCGCAGCAGCGAACGCGTATAGCCCAATCCGTACCTGAGGAACGCAGGCTTCTTGGTCGCGCCCACTGCCCGTTCCCGAAAGGTGCAGGGGACCTCTTTGACGCGAAGACTCAGCTTCGTAGCGGCGATGGTGACCTCGCTGGCGTGAAACTGGTTCTCCCGAAACTCGAGGGCCTTGAGCGCTGCGGGAGAGAATGCTCGAAACCCACTGGCGGGATCGGTGATCGTGCTTCCAGCGAGCTTCGAAGTGACCCAAGCGAAGACCTTGACGCCATGCCGGCGCCCCCTGATGGGACTCTCGTACCTGCCGAGGACCCGCGAGCCGTGGACCACGTCCGCCTCGCCGTCCAGGATCGGCTCTATGAGTTGCGGAAGCTCGAGCGGATCGTACTGGCCGTCGGCGTCGAGGGTCGCGACCACCGTGGCGCCGCGCGCCAATCCGATTCGGTAGCCCAGCGCCACCGCCGCGCCCTGCCCGCGCCGAAGGTCGCGTCGTACCACCAGTGCGTTGTGCAGGCGCGCTGCATCCTCGGTGGCGTCGGTTGAGCCGTCGGAGACAACGATGCACTCGACGGCGAGGCCGTGGACGTGCTCGGGAATCGAAGTAAGTACCTCGGGGAGGCTGCCCTCCTCGTTTAGCGCCGGAATCACCACCGCCAGCTTGCGGGCACCGGGCCGCTCTTCGAGTCCGTATTCCTCGGCGAACTTGCGGGCGGCAATGCGGTCGGCAAAGTCCCCGAACTGTCCTTCAAGCCTGTCGGTGTTCGCAAAGGCGCGCAACAAGAGCACCAGAACCAGGATATTGGAGAGCACCAGGACTCCGATGACCCGTCGGGCGTCGCCCGGAGGGAAGCCGAGCTCGCGCAGCAAGGGGTCCACCGAGCTCGGCGTCAAGGAGACGAAGCCCAGAGCGAGAGCGACCCCGGCCATGATAAAAGCGTCGACGCGCTTCAGAGAGCGACGACGGAACCCACGCGCCGCTAGGATCAGCAGGACCACAGCAACGGCGAAGCCGATGATTCTCAAAATGATCAGCGGACTGCTCATGTGGTCGATGGCCTGTAGCCGAGTTCTCCTGTCACAGGAGTGAATCTATATGACAAAGATCGAGCGCGTTCTGATTACGGGGGGTTGTGGCTTCGTCGGAGCCAACCTGGTGAAGTTACTTCGAGAGCGGACCGACTGGTCGCTGCGAGTCGTGGACGACATGCGGACGGGCAAACGCGAGATGGTCGAAGCCACAGACGTGCACGAGGGCGACGTGGGAGATCCGGCTGTGCTTGACGAGATGCTCGAAGGGGTCGACGCCGTGATTCACTTGGCCAGCGAGACGGGTGTAGCCCCCTCGGTCGAGAACCCGGTGCGTGATTTCGAGGGCAACGCGATGACCACTTTCAGGGTGCTCGAGGGGTGTCGCCAGAAGGGAGTGCGTCGCTTCGTCTTTGCCTCTTCAGGGGCGGCGGTGGGGGATGTGGTTCCACCGATCCACGAGAACATCGTGCCCCGGCCGCTTTCCCCTTATGGGGCGGGCAAGTTGGTGGGAGAGGCCTACTGCCAGGCCTACGCCGGCTCGTTTGGTCTCGACACGGTCGCCCTGCGTTTCTCTAACGTCTATGGACCCCTGTCTGCCCACAAGATGAAGAACGCCGTGCCGTCTTTCATCTCACTGGCGCTCAGGGGTGAAGACCTACACGTCTACGGTGACGGCAGCCAGACACGAGACTTCATCTACGTCGAGGATCTCTGCGAGGGGATCCTGCGGGCCGTGACGACAGATGGGGTGGGCGGCGAGGTTTTTCAGCTCGGAACAAGTGTAGAGACTTCGATTCTCCAGATAGCGGAGATCGTCAGGACTGCGGTTGGGGCGGACGTTGCCATCCACTTCGAGCCTCGCCGAGCCGGAGAGGTGTACAAGAGTCGCGTCGACATCTCGAAGGCGACGCGACTGTTGAACTTCAACCCGACGATCGACGTACAACAAGGTCTTGTCCGGACGGTCGAGTGGTACCGCGGCTTGAAGGATTGAGATCTTCTCGCAACCGACCGGTCGGCAGGAATGCGTTCAGCACTACCTCGAAAGCCGTCGTTTTGCTCGAGGCCTGGAACACGGCCGGACGTGTATCCGTAGACCCTTGCCGGTTCTCAGCCCTTGTTCGTCAGCTGACCCTCGGTCCAGTTGTGGCTCGGATAGAGAAGGTCGCGGTCGACGCGCGAGGCGTTCGCCCTCACGGTTTCGAGCAGTCCGTCGATGAGGGTCTCCGAGAGGAGATGCGGCTCGAGTCCCAGGTCTAACAGCTTGGTGTGCTTGGCGTTGTAGTAGTGCTCCTCGAGCTCGGTGCGCGGGTTGGCGACGTTCTCGATCATCGGGTCCCAACCGAGGTTGCGCGCAGCGTCGGCGACCTTCTCCGCAAGTTCGAGGACCGTGAACTGCTCGGTGAACTGGTTGAAGACGCGAAACTCACCTGCATCCGCGGGGTTTTCGATGGCCAGCTCGACGCATGCCATGGTGTCGCGAATGTCGAGGAAGCCGCGGGTCTGGCCCCCTTTGCCGTACACGGTCAGGGGATGGTTAATGGCGGCTTGCACGCAGTATCGGTTGAGCACCGTGCCCCAGACGTCGTCGTAGTCGAGGCGAGTGGCGAGGTCGGGGTGCATCTCGGTCTCTTCGGTATGCACGCCGTAGACCACGCCCTGATTTAGGTCGGTCGCCCGCAATCCCCACACGCGGCATACGAATTCGATGTTGTGACTGTCGTGCACCTTGGACAGGTGATAAAAGGAGCCCGGCTTCTTGGGAAATTGCATGATGTCGCTGCGTCCGTTGTGGTTGATCTCGATGTAACCCTCTTCGATATCGATGTTGGGGGTGCCGTACTCACCCATGGTGCCGAGCTTGACGAGGTGAGACGCGGGAGCGAACTCCTTCATCGCATAGATCACGTTGAGCGTGCCCACGACGTTGTTGACCTGGGTCAGTACCGCGTGACGGCGGGAGAGCATCGAGAAGGGAGCGGCTCGGTGCTCTCCATAATGGACGATCGCCTCGGGCTCGGTCCTGAGGAAGACATCCTCGAGGACGTCCCAGTCGCAGATATCGCCGACGAACATTTGGATCGGTTTAGCGCCGACCTCGCTCCAGGTTCTGACACGCTCCCTGAGTGACTTGATCTCCGTCAACGAGCCCGAGCCGATCTCGTCGTCCCACAGCCTGCGATGGAAGCTGTCCACCACGCTGACGTCGTGCCCCCTGTTGGCGAGGTACATCGCCGTCGGCCACCCCAGGTAGCCGTCACCACCAAGAATCAGAATCTTCACGTTCTCCACCTACGTTTTCGATCGAGTTTCACCCTGACTAACCGGCGCCGCAGCATACTAGGCGTTCACGTCACGGAGCGTCGTCTAACCGAAGGGTTTCCTCGAGTTGATGAGATCCACCAAAGCATGAGCGTCACGCGACCGGCGTCCGCAGGGGGAGACTATCGGTCCATCCTCTCCGGGGCGGCCCAGAACGTGGTCGGTATCGGGTGCGCCGCAATTGCCCTGCTGGTGATTCAAGTGCTCATGACACGGACGCTGGGCAGCGCGGGCTACGGCATCGTCACGATCCTGACGCAGGCGGCGTTCGTGGCGTCGTTCGCCACTAGGGCCGGGATGGACATGGCCGTGCTCCGGGACGTCGCCGTCGACGCCGGCGTGGGCGATTGGCCGCGCATCAAGGGCACGGTTGCGCGCGCCGCCGGGATCGCCGTTGCGGTCAGCATCGCGGTCAGCGTCGTGCTGATCGCCGTTGCCGAGCCCATCTCGACGCTGTTCAACCTCGACCGGAGTGAGCATCGCTGGGCTATCGAGGCCGCGGTGGCGGGGCTTCCCTTCCTCGCTCTGGCCAATGTGTGGCTCGCTGCGACTCGTGGGCTCAAGATCATGCGCTACACGCTCTATATCTTCTGGGCGGGACAGAACCTGCTGTGGATCGCGCTCACGCTGTTGCTGTGGCAGATCTCAATTAGCCCGACGACAGCCATCCTCTCCTACACCCTGTCGTGGGTCGTGGCCGCGGGTGCAGCCGGGCTCGCGTGGCGAAAGGAGAGCCGGGCGTGGGACACCAAGCCCCCCGGAAAGGGGTGGCTCGGCAAGCTCGTGCGCTACGCGGGCCCGCGTGCTCCGGCCGCCCTGTGTGCACAATTGTTGTTCTGGACCGACCTCTTCGTTCTTGGCTATTTCGCAAGCCGGGTGGAGGTCGGTGTTTACTCGGCCGCGTTGAGGGCCGGCCAAGTCGTGATCCTATTTCTGACCTCCGTCAACCTGATGTTCGGACCCTACGTGGCCGACCTCTACAACCGAGGGGAACACGCCCGCCTCGACGATCTCTACAAGACGCTGACGCGCTGGATCGTCGCTGCGACCCTTCCTGTGTTTGCGCTCATCGCGGTCACCCCGGACGGGGTGCTCGGGCTATTCGGCGCCGAGTTCGCCGCCACGGGACGGACCGCGCTGTTGATTCTCATTGCGGGACAGTTCGCCAACATCATCACGGGGAGCGCGGGGTTCATCCTCATCATGGTCGGCCGCACCGGATGGGACCTGATCGTCTACGCGGTGTCGCTGCTATTCGATATCGGGGTGGCGATATACCTCACCTCGCGATACGGCATGGAGGGAGCTGCCGTCGCCAACGCGCTCACGTTCACCCTTTCGAACGCCTTCCGCCTCGTGCTCGTGCATCGCTTCGTCGGTATCCAGCCCTACGACGCGCGCTATGGGCGCCTGCTGCTGCCCGGAGCGGTCACGGCGCTTGCGATGTGGGCAAGCCAGGGGTTCTTCGGCGGAGGCACGTCCCTGGACCTGGTCGTCGTGGGAGCGATCGGCGGGGTGGTTTACATCGCCGCCTATCTGGCCGTGGGACTGACCCCCCAGGAACGGCGGGGAGCGGCCAGCCTGAGGGCCAAGCTACGCCCCTAGGTCTCCCAAGGCCCTCGAGGGAGCAGCCGCTGCTGAACAAACGCCTGCATTCGTCTGTTCGATTGGGTTTTTTCTGACACGAGGAAGGGTAAACCTGAGGCATCCGAAGCGAGGTGCCGCTCAATGAGGGATTTCTTTGGCAGCGGAGAAGCAAGAGACCAGCCGGTAGGCAATAGGGCAGACTCGAGGGGGATCATGGAACAGCTTGCTAGCAATCGCGGGGTATGGGTGCGAGTCGTGATTGCCCTCATAACCGCAACCTTCGTCTTGGTTGTGGGGGCCGGAGCGGCATTCGCCCGGGTCGCGGCGGGGGACACGGACCCCGAAGTCGCGGCCACGGTCGAGAAAACGGGTGACGAAGCCGCAGCCACGGTCGAGAAGACGGGTGACGAAGTCGCCCCGGTTGTCGAGGTCGCCCGCGACGACGGTGCG
>Ga0136615_10000969_pt1 | contig 13513 bp, 19 predicted proteins | sample AntDrymUQ2882206_2_FD_106647 | JGI IMG/M metagenome (GOLD analysis project Ga0136615, IMG submission 106647) | Polar desert sand microbial communities from Dry Valleys, Antarctica - metaG UQ288 (22.06) | ecosystem: Environmental > Terrestrial > Soil > Desert | place: Antarctica: Dry Valley...
GCCGACCCGACGGCGCGCTCGGTGCGCGTCGACCCCTCGATGTCCGTGAACAGGAACGCGACATCCGGACCGGTCGGGAGAGCCATCGCTCGCCATCATGTCAGCGGCGGCGCCGCCTGTCAGGGACCGTACCTACGGAAGGAACGCTGCGAGCCCGGAGCGCAGCTCCGCCTGGTCCGGCTCCTGCTCGAAGCGGTGGGGCGGATCGGGCGCGAGCTCGACGTCAGGTGCGACCCGGCCCGCCTGCCGTACGTACAGCGCGGGGTAGATCGCGTCCCCGTCGTTCTCCTCGACCGCGATCGCGACGGCATCGGGACCGGCCTCATCGACGAACGGCTGCAGCGGCTGGATCCCGTCGTCCCGGAGCGCCCCATCCGCGTCACCGGGTAACGACGCGACACAGGTACGACTTCTGGTTCCAGAGCTCTGGCGCCCGGCTCGCCTCGTTGAGGAGGAATGGCACCAGCCGATCAGGCGTCACCGCCGGACGCAGGCGCTGCTGCCCGATGGCCGGGAGCCCCACTTCCTAGCCCGGGCGAGGCCTGTCCGATGGTGCCTGCGAAGTAGATGCCCGACACGGTCGCGCTCTCCCACCAGGGGGTGAGCACCGGCCAACGCTGCTGGCCGTACGTGGCGACGCCCACCTCCGGCAGGTCCTGGAGAGGGCACATCAAGCCGGTCGCAGCGATGACTCGTCCGCGTCGACCTCCATCGTGAGATCGGCGTCGGTGCGGCGGAGGTGGATCCGGTAGCCGTCGGCGGCGCGGTCCACGCTCGATGGCGGCGTTCAGCGACGTCACGCCACCCCCCACGACGTGGTCCTCCCACGGCTGGACGCACCGCGCGCTGATCCCGTTCAAGGAATGCGCGTTGACCGAGAGGGTCGGCGGTCGGGGCGAGGCGAGGACGATGGAGCGGGCCACGGGCAGCAACCCGGTCGCTAGCTCGAATGCGGAGTTCTGCTTGCCCACGATGAACACCCGCTTGCCGGCGTACGTTTCCGCCGACGGCGTGTCGACGTAGTGCGGCACCTGGTCGAGCCCCGGGGTGCGCGGCGTGAAGGGCTCGGCGGCCCCGACCGCGAACACCGCGACACGGCACCGGCACTCAGACCATACGGAGCGTCTCGGCAGCCCGGACGTACCGTGTCGCGCCGAGCGCGCGGAATAGGTCGAGCGCCCGTCGTCGCTGGACCTCCGCCTCGACCCGGTCGCCGCCGGCGACGAGCGTCTCCGCCGCCCTTAGTCGAGCGTACGCCTCGTCGACGTGCCCCAGCGCTCCGTACAGGTCCGCCGCCCGGACCCAGTCGCCGTCGAGCGCGGCCTCGAACGGCCGCCGCCAGACATCAGGCAGGGTCGTGTTGGCGGCGAGCGTCTGTCGGAGGTCGCCCGCGAAGCCGAGGGACTCGGCCGCCCAGGTGAAGTCGAGGACGAGCAGGAGCACCGCGTCCGATGAGGCGCCCTCGAGGAGTACGACGAGCTCCCCGGCGGCCGCCCGCGCTTCTTCGAGTCGCCCGAGCTCGGTCGAGAGGCGGGCGGCATGGGCGAGGACCTGCCAGACGACCTGTGGATCCTTGTTCGTCCGTCCGATCTCGAGCGCCCGGCGGAGGTCTGCAAGCGCGAGATCCTCCGGCTGCCCCCGTGCCACGCGGATGCGCGCGCGCAGAAGGCGCGGCTGGTGCTCGAAGGACATGGACGCTCCGGCCTCGACGGCAGCGATCACCGCGTCGGCGCCCGTGAGCGCCTCGTCCCAGTCGGCGGTGTGGAACCGAAGCCACGCCAAGGCGGCGCGACTGATCGAGGCCTGACGAAGCGCACCGAACCGCTCGCTGACCCGCACGGCCTCGGACAGCGTGTCCACGGCGCCCCGCAAGTCGCCGAGCCACCACCTGGGCAGGTGGAGGTTGTGGTAGCCCCGGCCAGCCTCGGGGGAGCCGATCGACAGCGCGATCTCGATGCTCCGCTCCTGATCCGCGATCGCACCGATCTGGTCGCCCAGGCGTGATCTGGCAGCCGCTGCCGTGTTGAGCGTCCGGGCAGCCAGCTCGGTAAGACCGAGCGCCTCGGCGGCTGCGAAAGCCTCCAGCGCGATCCGCAACCCCTCGTCATGCTTCCCAGCCAGCGACAGGAGTCGTGACCACTCCGCGAGGACCTTGACCTTGGAGGCTGAGGTCGCGGCATCGCGCACCAGGCCGACGGCACGCTCGATGTGTTCGTGCGCAGCGTCACGATCCCCAGCCTGGGAGAGCGCCTCGGTCAGGAACGCGTGCGCCTCTGCGGCCATTTCCCGGTCGCCGGCCGCAAGGAGCTCGTTCGCCGCCTCCTCGAGGACGCCTCGGAAGCGCCCATCGCCTACGAAGGAGAGGGATCGCCCGTAGCGGAGCAGCAGCCGATCGCGGCCGCTTCCCTCCCACAGGTCGAGCGCTCCACCGTAGAAGCCCGCCGCCGACGCGTAGGCATGCAGGCCGAACGCCCGATCGCCAGCGTCGGCGAGCGCAAGACGTGCCGGTTCCCGCAGGTCGGTCGTCGGTCGCCCGGCCGCGCGCAGCAGCTCCAAAGCGCTCACGTAGTGATGGGCGAGGAGCTCGGCGTGGTCAGCCGGCCTGCCCAGGGATTCGAGCCACTGCGCCGCCTGCCGATGCTTCTCGGCACGGGCGGTGCGCGGGATCTGGCCATACGCCACATCGCGGACGAGGAGGTGATGGAACGCGTACTCCGCCTCGCCGATCACCGACGACCGGCGCTCCCGGCGGACGAACTCCTTCCGCTCGATCGAGTGCAGTCGCTCCTCCGCCGCCGAGGGGTCGGTCCCAGCGAGGGCTGCCGCGGCGCCGAGCCAGAAGACCCTTCCCAACACCGCCGCGTCCTGCAAGAGCGCCTTCTCTTCCGCGGGGAGCGCGTCGATGCGGGCAGCGATCAGCCCGTGCACCGTCTCCGGCAACTCGTCGGCACTTCGGCGTTCCGCGAGCATGTGCACGAACTCCTCCGCGTACAGCGGGTTTCCACCGGCGCGCGCGAGCAGCGTCGCCTGCACCTGCACCGAAAGCACCGGACGCTCGAGAAGCGAGTGCATGAGCTGGGCCGTTTCGTCGTCGGAGAGGGCTGCCAGCGAGAGCGTGACCGCGTTCGCCTTGCCGCCGCCCCAACCGGGTCGGCGCGCAAGGAGTTCGGGGCGCGCCGTCGCGATGATCAGGACGGGCAGCCCGCTTACCCAGTCAGCCAGGTAGTCGACGAAGTCGAGCAGCCCGTCGTCGGCGAAGTGGAGGTCCTCGAAGACGAGTACGAGCGGCCGCTGCTCTGCGAGCGCCTCCAGGAAGCGGCGCCACGCGGCGAATGCTTCGCCCCGGCGGTTCGAGCCGACGTCGTCGCCGTCCTCGAGTCCCAGGAGCGGCCGCAGGTGGCGCTCGACCCTCTGGGCGTCCTCGGCGTCAGAGACCAGTGCCGCGACCGTTTCGCGCAGCTTGGTCGCAGCGTCGACCTCGTCATCCGTCTCGAGGACCCCCGCATGCGCCTTCACGATCTCGCCGAGCGCCCAGAAGCTCACGCCTTCGCCGTAGGACAACGAGCGACCCTGCCGCCAGAAGGTGAGCTCGTCGCCGGTCTCGATCGCCTTGAAGAGCTCGTAGACGAGCCTGCTCTTGCCGATCCCCGGGACGCCGACCAGCGTGACCAGCTGCGGCTCGTGGTCCTCGCGCACGCGCCGGAACGCTCCGGTCAGGACCTCGAGCTCGTTCCCCCGCCCGACGAGCGGCGCCCTGCCTCCGCGCTCCACGTGCACGCGTCCCCGTGGCTGGAGGACGTCCCACACCGAGACGGCCTCGGCCTTGCCCTTCGCAGCGGCGCCGCGTCGCTCTCCGTACTCGATCGCCCGATCGGTGGCCCGATGCGTCGTCTCATCGACGAGGATCCCGTTCACGGGAGCCGCAGACTGAAGCCGCGCGGCGGTGTTGACGACGTCGCCCGAGGCCATCCCCTCGCCTGCCGCGGGACGGGCGCCGAGCGCGACGAGCGCCTCGCCGGTGGTGATCCCGATGCGGACCTGGAGCGCGCCGTCCTCAGCCGCCCACTCGCGGATCGCGATCGCCGCGCGGACCGCGCGCTCGGGATCGTCCTCGTGCGCGACCGGGGCACCGAAGAGCGCCATGACAGCATCGCCGATGAACTTCTCGACCGTGCCACCGAAGCGCTCGAGCTCTCGACGCACGCGCGCGTGGTACGACGAGAGGAGGGTGCGCACGTCTTCCGGATCCATGCGCTCCGCGCGAGCCGTCGAGCCGACCAGGTCGCAGAAGAGGACCGTGACCATCTTCCGCTCGTCGCGAGGTGCGGCCGCTTGCGCCGGCAGGGGCCAAGCGCAGGCTCCGCAGAAACGGAAGCCGTCCGGGTTCCGTTGTCCGCAGTTCGGGCACGTCACCCTGGAAAGCTGGCCTTCCAGCGGACCATCGACCGGCGCGGCTGTGTGACCACGTCCACGGGCGGCCCGATGCCGAGCGGCGTCGTGCGCGGATCGACGCTAGGGTTATCCATCCTTGGCGCGATCTGTCGGGCGCGGCACGACGCGCGGTCCACGCGGCAGCCGAGTGATCAGCCGGTCGCGGGACCCAGTCGCGGCTCTCGTTCGTCAAGATCCGGAGCCGGTCCCGCGTCCTTGAGTTCGATGAAGAGGGCGTGCGTCTCGGTGGCGCCGATGTTCTCGCCTGAGTGCTTCTGTGCTGGGAGCCACCGCGTGACTCCTGCCTCAAGCTCGACATCCTGGTGGCCGCTCGGGTTCACCAGCCTGCGGCGGAATGAGCTGCCGGTGACCATCACGCTGTCGGGGTGTCGGTGTGGGGTCGTGCGATCCCCCGGTCGATCGCGGTACTCCAGCACACGGACGCGATCGTTCTCCATGACGATCCGGTACAGCTCCGGGTTCGTGACGACGGGGTCCTCTTCCACGGGCGGAGCCTAGCAGGCGCCCCCTGGTCTGATGTGTGCCGCTCGGGCCCGGTCGGGTCGGGCCGACTCCCCTTCCGCGGCCACGGGTCGTGCGACGTGCTCCACGGACCCGTAGAGTGCACCGATGAGCTTCAACGTCTCGGCGGAAGCCTACGACCGGTTCAATGGAGCCCGCTCGAAGAGCCCGGCTGCGGGAGCGGTGCCCGTTCGGCGCTGTCGGCCGGTGCCTTCTCGCTCAGGGCCATCGCGTGGGCCGCTCGAGGCGTCGCGTGACCCCGGTCCTGACAGGCTGCGGAGCGTCGCGATCTCGTTCATCACGAACGGCGAGTCGGACCGTAGCGTCTGCGACCGCACTACCACGCGGCGTGCTGGTTGCGCAACTTGACTCGCTGCTGAGGCCATGAGCGGTAGCACTCCACCAGCATCTGGTAGAGTTTCTACCATGAGTCTGAACATCAAGGACGAGGAGGCGCACCGACTCGCTCGGGAATTGGCCGAGGTGACCGGCGAGAGCATGACCCGCGCTGTGACAGAGTCGGTGCGCGAACGCCTCGACCGCTTGCGTGGCGGGGAGCGGGGGCTGGCGGATCGACTCCTGGCGATCGGCAAGGATGTGGCACCGCGGCTTCCCGAACCGTACCGATCCGCCGACCATGCGGACCTGCTCTACGGCGACGACGGCCTGCCGGGGTGATCATCGATACGTCGGCCCTGATCGCCATCCTGCGTGACGAACCGGACGCCCGTCGGTTCGCAGAGGCCATCGAATCGGCGGGCGAGCGACGCATCTCGGCGGCCACCTGCGTCGAGCTCGGCGCGGTCATCGATGGCGCGCGAGATCCGGTCGCGAGCCGGCGTGTGGACGAGCTGCTGACCGCGGCAAACATCAGGATCGAGCCCGTGACGGAGGCGCAAGCCAGACTGGCGCGCGAGGCGTATCGCGACTTCGGCAAGGGCAGCGGTCACGCCGCGGCTCTGAACTTCGGCGACTGCTTCGCCTATGCGCTCGCCCGCAGCAGGGGCGAGCCGCTGCTGTACAAAGGGGACGACTTCTCAGGCACTGACATCCGCGCCGCGACTTGACGGTGGCGCGCGCCACCTTGCGCTATTACGCGACACCAAGATGAAACGGGCCGGGAACATAGCGGCTCATACCCCGAACACCTTCATGACCTCGTCGCAGTAGTGGTTGATGACCTTGATGGCGAGCTTGCCGCTCCTGTGCTTGGGGTGGGGAACGGCCGGGAGATCGTGGCGTTCACGGTATCCCCGGGCCTCGTCGCTGATGTCGGCCCGGAGGGCCCGGCGTAGTCGATCGTAGGGGTCGTCGGCGCCGGTGAAGTAGGCGTGGCGCACGAAGAAGGCATCGCCGTCGTAGTCGGTGTCCAGGAACCAGGCGGCGATGTCGTCCATCGAGGATGACCGCAGCTGGCCCGTCGTGGGGTCATAGACGTCGAGACCGCAGACCTCCACCGTGAGCAGGCCGTCGCCGGTCGGCCGGACCTCTATGTCGGGCTCGCCGAAGACCATGAACAGGTTGCCCGAGCCCGTCTTCTTGAGCAGCTCGTCGCTCGCCCATGGCCTGCACGAAGACGCCCGGGTACGGCTCCAGGCGAGTGAACTCGAGGCGCTCGTCCCGCTTGGTGTTCTGCACGCCGGCGCGCCGGAGGTTGTCCAGGATGGTGATCACGAAGGGGGTAGCGCACGATGGCGGGCCTCTTCTCCTCCGGGCGGGCGAACGACTCGAGCTCGGCGGTGGGGATGTTCGGGCGGCTGTCAGACGGGTGCGTGGTGGCTCGAACGATGGTGCGGGGCTTCATCTTCTCAGCCACGGCTTACCTGAGGCTCACTTGCGGCCAGGCTCGCGATCGTCGAAGACCGACGGCTGGGTCATGTGCCCTCCCCTGCCTCCTTTCCCACCGGCGCCTTTCGGAATGGGTTCTCGACGCGGACGGAACCGTACATGCCGCCGTCGGTCATGTCTTCAGACAGCACTCGTCCGCATCCTGATGCCTCGGCAGCCGAGATGATCAACGCGTCCCAGTAGGACAGCTGCCACGCCTCCACCCCTACCATGGCAGCGTCCACGAGCCTGGCGTCGATGGGCACGACTGGCAGCCGGCTCAGCTGCGCGACCATGGCCCGCGCGTCAGCGACCGTGACCTCCCGAGAAAACTTTCGGGTCACGACGGCGTAGAACTCGCCGAGGACCTGTGCCGAGACCACGATGTCGGACTGGACGGCCCGCCGAAGGAGTTCGAGCGCCACGTTCTGCTTGTCGACGGCGCTGAGGTCGACGGCGTAGACCCAGACGTTCGTGTCGACGAACGTCCGCTCCGTCATCGCGGCGTACGAAAGACGGGACGATCGTAGATGTCCTCACGGGTCCAGGAGCGACCGTTGGGACCGCTGCTCGCATCCACGCGCGTGGCGATCTCGAGGAACTCGGTCAAGGCGTCTGCCGTGGGTCCTTGGCCAGCGTACCGCTCCAGGTACTGGCCCACCACGGCATTGACCGAGGTTCCCTGCTCCAACGCCCGGATGCGCGCCCGCTTCAAGATCTGCTCAGGAACGGTGACCGTCAGGTTTGCCATCAATTGCCTCGTGTAGCACGGGATCAGTGTAGCACGACCAGCGCCCGCGCGCCTCGCCGGTCACCTACAGAGGGGTGGCGGGTAGAACTCGCTAGGGCGGCGGCGCGCCTCGATCTTCCCGGTCACCTTGCCGTCCGTGTCCATCACGAAGTGGCGCGCCGGCTCCACGAACGGCGAGTTGATGATCGGGTCCTCGATCGTGGCCTGCGCCAAGTTCCCTCCCCTACTCACCCACACGCGGGCGGTCCCGTCAGCCCAAGGCTAGCAGCGCGGGAGGGCGTGGGTCCATCGCCCGGCGCCGGTCATGGTGCGATGAGCTCGATGGTCGGGAAGTAGCTGCGATAGCGGCTGGCGTCACGCGTGAGCAGCCGGTAGCCTGCCACGGCCGCGTGTGCCCCGATGTAGAAGTCGGGCAGCGGCGAGCGCTTCGTCCCTCCACCACGACGGTACTGGAGGAAGACCTTGCCGGCGAGGAAAGCCGCCTCGTACGGAAGTGCTTCCCGCCGATAGAGCGCCGCTGGCAGTGCGGCCTCAAGTTCCTCGATGGCATCGAACCCGACCGACACCTCCGCGTAGATCAGCGGATCGATGACGAGCACAGCCTCGTCAGCTGTCTGTTCCAAGGTAGCGATGGACCAGTCGCCCCAGACCGGGTCGGCCGTCACGACGTCGAGGAGAACGTTGCTATCGACCAGGACCGCCGTCAATCATCGCCCCGTGTCAGGGCCATGATCTCGTCGGTGCTCATCGAGACATATCGGCCGTGGTCGCGCAGGGTGCGCACGGTCTTGGCCCCGCGAGTCGGCCGCTTGCCGCCCGCGGCCTTGACGATCACCACCGCGCCCTCCTGGACGACGAAATCGACCTCCGTGTCGGGAAGGAAGCCAGCCTTCTCCCGAACGGCCTGTGGGATGGTCACCTGGCCCTTCGATGTGATCCGCATTCCTGTCTCCAAGCAGTCTTACTGGAGACAGTAATACCACTCGTCGACTACGCGGTCAAGCTTCCGCTTGGGCCTGGCGTGTGTCGTACGTGAGGAAGGAGTCGACCTCAGACCCCAAGCGCAGCGCCGCCGCAACATGGATGGCATCCAAGGCTCGCAATGTCGCGGATCCGGTGCGGGCCGCCATGCTCGTCAGGTCGGGATCAAGCTCGACGAAGGCAAAGCGTGTCAGGACGCCAGCGACGTCAGCCTCCGGATCGACACGGGCGATCGCCTTGCCGACCTCGACCACGGAGACGCGGCTGGTCGCCAGGATCCGTCCCTGGACCCGCGCCCGGAGCTGCTCGCTCTCTTGCTCCTGTACCAGGAGCTTCGTGATGGCCGAGGAGTCCAGGTAGAGGGCGCTCAGCGGGGGTCACCCTGACGCTCGGCGAGCAGAGCATCGGTCGCGCTCATGCCCTTCGTGGCCGTTCTCAGGGGTGGCAGGTTCGTGGTGTCGGGGTTGACCGGAAGCGTGACCTTGCCCTCAGCCACGAGACGTTGCCACGTTCCCTGTCCGGTCGGAACAGGTCCCAGGTGCGCCACCGTCCGGCCGAACGATGTCACCTCGAACGCCTCCCCTGCCTCCACTCGTCTCAGATAGTCGCGCAGCCGGTGCCGGAGGTCACGCATGCCTACCTTCGTCATGTGCACAAAGCAACACATGCTTCGCGAGCCAGAGATGGGTTCATGGCGCCGATGTGGCCGCACGCGTGGCACGGCCGTCCTGGATAGTGGCGATCGCCACTCGATCAGCCTCCTCGTCGTACTCGTAGACGACGATCATCCAGCGCCACGGCCCAAGGATGAACCGAAACCGCTCCCATGGACCATGTAGCGGTGCGCCGATCCGTGGAAACCGGACCAGGTGCTGGATCGACCGCTTGAATCGCTCCTGAGTCGTCGGCGGAAGGCTGTATGTGCGAATCAAGGTCTCGAGGTCGCGTTGCGCTGTCCGCGTGACGACGACCGCCGTCACCGGTCAGAGGTCCTCCAGGGGGATCACCCTTCCTGCTCGGGCATCGGCTATCCCTGCGAGTGCCTGGTCCCAGGCCCCATCGATCCCGTCGAGCAAGGCGCTGACGTCGCGAGGATCGGGATCCGCCTCGTCCAGCGCCGACGCGAGCAGGGACCTAGCCAAGGTCCCCGGGTTGGTGTGCGTCCGCTCCGCCAAGCGATGAAGCTTCAGGGCACGCTCTTCATCCAGGATGACATTGACGCGGTTCGACGATCCAGCCATACGTCACCCTAGCACGCGCCGACACGGTTCGTGCAGTCCGATGGTCAAGGCGCCGGGTGGACCAGTGCGCTACTCGCGCACGGCTAGAGCAACAGCCTCGTCGACCTATAGGCCCCGACCATGGGCCAGCGCCTCGTCCAGCTGAGCGCCATGAAAGCCGCCGGCTTGCAGCAACTCCACGGTCTCGGCGTTGCGCCGGATCACCCACCACGCCGGCTTGGATCCGAGCTGGCCCAAGTGTGCCTCGCTGCGGCGCGGCAGCGGCACCCCGGGATCGAGGTTCGGCGGACGAGCGCTGAGGCCCTCCCCTTCCCCGACGACCGCTTCGATGCGGCGCTCGCCGAGCTCGTCGTCCACTTCATGACGAATCCGGTCGCCGGGCTGCACGAGATGGCGCGGGTGGTCCGGGCTCGTGGAGTCGTGGTCACGTGCGTCTGGGACTACGCCGGCGCTCGCGGTGCGCTGGGTCCCTTCTGGAAAGCGGCGCGAGAGCTCGACCCGGACGCGGTCGACGAGTCGAAGCTCGCCGGCGCTCGCCCCGGCCACCTCACCGAGCTGATGGAGGCTGCCGGGCTCGGCGAGTCGAGGAGGTCGAGCTTTCGGTCAGCCGCGACTTCGCGAGCTTCGACGACTGGTGGGAGCCGTTCACCCGAGGCGTCGGGCCGGCAGGCGCTTACGTCGGCAAGCTGGAGCCCGATCGACGGGCCCAGCTGCGCGAGCGGTGCCGTTCGGTGCTGCCCGGCGGTGCGTTCACGCTTACGGCGGTCGCGTGGGCAGCGCGAGGCATCGCGTAGGCACAGTCACGCTCTGGTCGGCAGCCGGCGCGCGTCGGCAGGCGGTCAGGTCACAGGTACTCGGGTCGCGTTCGACCGGTGGCTTCACCGAAGGCCCACAGGTCGACCCCGGGCGGCGCCACGCCGAAGCTCGTCAGGGCGGTGCAGACCTGGCTGCGGTGGTCGGTGCCGTGCTGGACGACCTGCGCCAGGCGGAAGCCCAGCGGTGCGTGAAAGTCCCAGCCGTCGCCGTGCTCCACCATGTCCGTCTCGCCATCGAGGCCACCCGCGAGCAGCTCCATCCAGGACTTGCCATTGCTTGTGATCGCCGTGTGCAGCTCCTCGAGGCTCGCTTCGGCGCCCGGCTCTATCGCAACCGGCTCGTCGCGGAAGAACGTCAGGTACCAGCAGTCGGTGCTCACCAGGTGGCGGAACGTGTCGATGATCGGGCCGTATGTGCCCGGCGCCGGCGTGGAGAGCTGCTCGGGCGTGAGGTTCCTGCACGCGTCGATGAGCCGCTCGGTGGACCAGATGTGATGTGCGACGGCGTCGTCGAGGAGCGAGGTCAACGGTCCCCTCCCCCTCCGGCGTGCGCCGCGACATCACCGATGATCGCGGCGAGCTCCTGCGGGCGCGACCACATCGGCCAGTGGCTGGTCGGCAGGTCGACCCAGGTCACGTTGCGGAGCTCGGGGAGCCCGGCGAGGAATGCCCAGTCGGGGTGCTCCCGGGCGTACGTCTGGTACTCCTCCGCGGTGAACCCCGTGCAGATCACCGTGCTCGGGATGTCGCGGCGCGCGTCACTCGTCAGGTCGACGCCCTCGCGCAGGAGGCCACCGGGTTCGGGGACGGCCCGGCGACGGAAGTTCTCGAGCTGCTCCTCGCTGAGCCCGTCGAGGTTCTCCTCCTCCTTGATCTCCTCCCAGACCATCGGCTTCTCGATGCCCTCGAAGTCCGGGTCCAGCGCGCCGACGCCCGGAGCGGTGTCGACGTAGACCATGGCCGCGATCCGCTCCGGGATCCGGTCGCTGGCGGCGTAGCCGGAGAACCCGGTCGCGCTGTGCACGGCGAGCACGACCGGGGCGTTCGCCGCCTGGATCGCCTCGCAGATGGCGTAGACGTGGTCGGCAAAGGTGATCGAGGAACGGTCGGCATCCGCCGACTCGAGGCCCGGGAGCGTCAGAGCGGTCACGTCATGCCCGTCGGCACGCAGCGCGTCGGCGACCTCGTCCCAGGCCCATGCGCCGAGCCAGAACCCCGGGACCAGGATGATCGGTGCGGTCGTCGCTCGATCGTCAGTCATGTCGCTCCCCTTCCATGCGGTGGCTGCTATCTCCGACCGATGTCCCGACGCTGCCCGAGCCGGACCACGACGATGCCGATGGTGACACGGACCCATCCTGGAAGTCGATCCGCATAACGACCCGCCTGAGCGTTGGGTGGCTCACCTCGGTGAACCCGGCGGCGGCGAAGGTGCTGCGGCTGCCGACGTGGATCTCATCCCAGGCGATCTCCTGACCGGGCTGCGTGATGATCGGGTATCCCTCCAGCGCCCGGGCACCACGCCGGCGCGCATGGTCGACCGCAGCCCGCACGAGCGCGTGGCTGATGCCTCGTCGTCGGAACCCGGCGCGAGTGAAGACGCAGGTCACCGCCCAGACGCTGTGGTCCGTCCTGTCCTCCGCCCGACCCTCCCAGGGGACTCGGTAGACACGCACGAGACCGGCGTAGGCGGACCGCGGCTCGACCGCGCACCAGCCGACCGGCCCACCCTCGAGGTACGCGACGAGGCCGCTCGTGGTGCCCGAGCCGGGGTTGCCGCAATCGGTCTGCTGGCGGAGCCGGAAGGCGCGTTCCTCGGCGGGGAATGACCCGAAGGACTCCTTCGGCCGCAGCTTGTACCGCTGGCACTGGCACGTGGCCGCCGACCCGCGCGTGCCGAAGACGGCCTGCAGCTCCTCGCAGGACGCCTCGTTCGCAGGAACGATGGTCAAGGGAGGAGCGGTCATGCCGACAGGGGGATCTCAGTCGTCGATCGGCCGACACGGTCCGCCCAGCGAAGCACGCGGAGCCCACGCAGCGTGATCCATCGGCTCGGCTCGCCCTCGGACTCCCCGAGATCCACCAGCAACCTGTCGTGGTACGCGTGGTCCAGCGGCCAACGGCCGTCGGCGTCCCGCTTCGACTCGAGGATGTCGAGCGCCTCGGTCATCCGCTCGTCCGGCGCGGCCCGCGCGCTCCGCAGGTAGTCGAGGACGCGCGCGACGTCGTAGAACCACGCGTTCGGGAACCCGAGGTAGAGCCAGCGCTTCTGGGGGATCTCGCTATCGGACAGCCGGCGGAGCAGGCGCCGCTCGAGCAGGTACTCCTCGCCCCGGACGCGGGCCGCCGCGACGTCGCCGTTCGCCCCCGTGGACCCCTCGTACTCCAGGAGGCCCTCGAGGACGTTCAGGGTCGAGTCGAACGACCCGCGCGTCGAACCGTTCTCCTGCTCGCAGTTCCAGCCTCCGTCCGCCATCTGCTCGGTCAGGAGCCGGTCGACGATCCCGCGCACATCCTGGCCGAAGTAGGCACCGATGGCGACCGCACGGCCGTTGATGCAGGGCTCGACCTCACCCTCGAAGAACCGGAGGTTCGGGTCGTAGTCCCACCGAGCCGCCTCGTGCACCGGCGCGATCGCCCGCCGTGCCTCCTCGCTCGTGGGATCCACACCGAACCGGTACAGCAGGGTGAGCGTCGCCTCCGTGGAGATCCACTCGGGGAAGAACGTGCCGCCGCTCCATCGCCCGTCCGGGTCCTGGGCGGCGAGCAGCTGGGCGCCCCATCCCTCCGTGGCGACCTTCGCGCGTTCGGCGGCGACGACGTCGGGAGGCTCATCGGCCAGGTCACGCATTACCTGCCAACGGATCGCGGGATCGGAGTCGAGCAGCCATTCGATGACGTTCATGTGCGCATCATGCGATGTATACGTGACACCGTCTGGCAGA
>Ga0136615_10000970_pt1 | contig 13510 bp, 12 predicted proteins | sample AntDrymUQ2882206_2_FD_106647 | JGI IMG/M metagenome (GOLD analysis project Ga0136615, IMG submission 106647) | Polar desert sand microbial communities from Dry Valleys, Antarctica - metaG UQ288 (22.06) | ecosystem: Environmental > Terrestrial > Soil > Desert | place: Antarctica: Dry Valley...
ACCAGACGAGCTCCCCGAGCGCCAGGCCGGATGCGACCAGATCTGGCGTCCCGTTACCGGTGACGTCCACCGCCTCCAGCCAGTAGCCGTCTTTGAGATCCTCGGCGACGAGTACCGGCTCGAAGTACGGTTTGACCATGGCATTCTGCCGCATGCTCAACTCCTCCCTGTCGTGGCTTGTGGTTCGTCGCCGGGTTGCGGCGTGATGTCAAGCCGCCAGCGGCGCGTGCCGCCCGGTTCGATCACAGCGATGCCCGGCTTCTCTATCAATGGACCCTCGAAGCCGAGCTCGCTCGGGTAACCTTGCCACGGCTCGATGCACAGATAGGTCGCCCCCGGTTTGGTCCAGATGCCCAGGTGTGGGCTGTCGGGGAAGTCAACGCGCAGGCCGGGCGCCCCTGGCGCGGCGTAGGTGACGGACCTGCTGTCGAGCCGGTCGAAGACGATGGGAGAACCTTCGAACATCTCGTCGCGTGGACGCAAGACGTTCCCCTCGACCAGCGTCGGTTCGCCCTCCGGGAACAGCATCACGGGGTCGCCGGTGCCGCGGCGGATCGGGGCCGGCTCGTCCCGCCCGAAGACGATGGCGTACTCGTCCTTTTCGCGTCCGGGCGTCAGGGGCCAGTTGAAGCCTGGATGGAAGCCGAAGTCGGCGGGCATCGGCTCGTCGTTCGGGTTCTCGACCGTTGCGACGATAAGCAGGGCTTCGTCTGACAGCTCGAATCCGATGCGCAGGGTAAACGCGAACGGGTAGTGTTCGCGCGTCGCCTCGCCGTCCCGCAGCTCGAAGACGCAGTTCGACTCCGTTTGCCTGGAGACGGCGAAGTCCATGCCGTGGGCGAAACCGTGGGGCGGCATGGGGTAGGTTCGCCCGGCGTGGCGGATGTAGCCGTCTGGCATCTGGCCAATGATCGGGAACAGGATCGGCGCGTGATCCGGCCAGTATTCCGGGTCTCCTTGCCAGATAAGTTCCTGGCCCCCGGCGGTTCGGAACGAGGTCATCTGGGCGCCGCGCGGGTCTATGGCGGCCGACAGGCCGGACTTGTTCAACTCGACGGGTCTCATCTCTCTAGAAGCCGATCATTTCGCGCAGGTGGGCACGCGCTTTCTTGGCGTACTCGAGTGGGTTCGCCTTGCGCGGGTCCTGCTCGGCCTCGACCATCAGCCAGCCCTCGTACCCGGCGTCCGCGAGCGCGCCGAAGATCGGGGCGAAATCGATGACCCCGTCGCCCGGCACGGTGAACGCGCCTTCGAGCATGGACTCAAGGAAGCTCAGCTTGCGTTCGGTGCAGCGGTCGAGGATATCCTTGCGGATGTCCTTGAGGTGGACGTGTTTGATGCGGCCCGCGTATGCGCGCGCCATGTCGAGGGGATCATCGCCCGCCCAGTACAGATGGCCGGTATCCAAAAGCAGGTGAACCACCTCGGGGTCGGTCTCGTTCATCAGGCGGTCCACCTCGGCCCGCGTCTGCACGCCGGTGCCCATGTGGTGGTGATAACAGAGCCGCATGCCCTCATCGGCCGCCATCCGGCCGAGGCGATTCAGCCCCCCGGTCATGCGTCCCCACTGCTCGTCCGAGAAGACCGGCTTGTTGGCGAGCACGAAGACCGGTTGCTGGTGCACCGCCTGGCCTAGCTCCGCTACCACCACGTCGGAGCCGCCCATCTCTTTGATGAAGGCCATCTGCTGGCGAAAGCTCTCGACCGTCCGGTCCTCCATCTCCGCGACCGTGAAATACGTGCTCGCCCACGGCTCCGAGACCCGTAGGCCGCGGAGCTCCAACGCGGCCTTCAAGACTTTGGGGTCCTTCGGGAACTTGTGGCCGACGCTGCAACCTTCGAAGCCGGCCAGCGCCATCTCGCTGACGCACTGCTCGAAAGCGATGTCGTCCCCGACCCCCGGCATGTCGTCGTTCGTCCAGCCGGTAGGCGTGATCCCCAACCGTACCTTGTCTCTGTCGAACACGGCTAGACTCTCTCGTCTTTGCCGATGATCCGCTCGGCGGCTCTCACGGCCATCGCGACGCTGGTCAGGGTCGGGTTGCTCGCCGAACCGCGCGGAATGAGGCCGTTGCCGCCCAGGTACAGGTTCTCGATACCCCACACCCGCGAGTTTTCGTCGACCACGCTGTCGTCGGGGCTCGTGCCCATGCGAACGGTGCCGGTGGTGTGAAGCGGCAGTCCCGGCGCGACGAATTGCGGCTCGGAGCCGGGCAGGAAGCCTCCGAGCGCGTTGGCCGCTCGCAGCATGTCCGCCATCATCCGATGCTGTTTCCGACGGTCTTCGTCGTGCAGAATCCACTCGAAGGTCGGCTGCGGCATTCCGAAGGAGTCCGTATGCTCGTCCGAGAAAGTAATGCAACTCTCGTACCGGGGCTCCACGATGCCGAACCAGCGCAGGTCCACGACCAGGCGGCTATCCACGTTCGGGGCCACGTCGCCGTAGCTGAAAGCGTCACGGTGGATCTGACAGTGCCACGGGCGATCTTCGGAGACCGGGATCCAGGCTTGCGGCTCCGGCTCGCCTTCGGGGATGGGAACCGGGTCGAGCGGGTTCTGCTCGCGGTAAGCTTTCACTCTTTCGGCGAACCGCGGATTCTCCAGGATGCGGTCGACGAGGTCCTGCTTCAAGACGATCTGGCAGAAAGACATCGGCTGCTCGGTGAGGTAGCGTCCGAGCGGCTCGGGCCGGATGCCGGAGTTATAAAGGACCTGCGGGGTCAGGTAAGCGTTGGCGCAAACGATGTACGTGTTGGCCCGGATATTTATGGTTTGCCACTCCATCAGGTTCTGTATCTCAGCGTATTCGATGCGCGAGCCGTCCGAGCTCTGGACCAACCGGGTGCAGCGGTGTTCTGGCTTGAGGATGAAAGGTTCCGAGTCCTGATCTCCGTCTGCCAGCGGACCAAGCACCGTGTCGGTCCCTGTCCAATGCACGAACTGGGGGTTGTCCTTGCGCCGCTCGACCGCGAGCGGAAGGTTCTGCGCCCCGTATCCGTCCGGCAACTCCGAAAACTCCTCCTGGAGCGCATCACGCACCGTTACGTGACGGATCGAATCGTCGAACTCGTGTGCGTGGGTGTTGAGCAGCTTCTCGCCCTCGCTGTAGAGCCGGTCCCATTCTTCATCCGGGTAAACGTCGCTGCGCTCGAGGGTGGGATGGTGGCGCGGCGTCGCGCACGTCCAGTGCGTCGCCATCCCCCCGACGCCATAGGTGACCCCCGCTCCCGGAAGGTTCGTCTCCGGGTTCTGGTCCGGGTTCTGGTTGTTGAGGACGAAGCCCGAGAACTTCTCGTTGTCTACGTGGAACGCGCCGGGGTCGAGGGTGATGACCGGCTGGTCGTTGGTCGGGATAGAGATATTGTGCAAATGGCCCCGGATCACCGATGCGAACAAATCGATGTTGCGCTGATACAGGAACGAGTTCTTGAGGTGCTCGCCCGGACGGCGCGAGAGTTGAGAACCCATGTCCACCATGTACACCGAGCGCCCCGCCTCGACGAGCTTGCGCGCAAACGTGCCGCCCACCGGGCCAGAACCCACGATCAGGACGTCAACCTCGATGTTCTGGACTTCCCGCGATCCCGAAGATACTGAATCCATGTTTCCTCCCTGGTAGAAACCTGCAAACTAGACCAGATAAAAGCTCGAGCCAGGTGCTGTGCGCGTCATCCGGGCGGAGCGCACCTCGCATTACGTCGGCGGCTCTTTGCCTTCCTTGCCTGGAGACCCCGCCTGGTCCAGCGCCACTGCGTTGTCTATGAACGCCAGGTGGGAGAATGCCTGGGGGAAGTTGCCGAGCATCTCGCCCGTCGCTTCGTTGATCTCCTCGCTGAACAGGTTGAGGTCGTTGGAGTAGCCGCGGAGTTTTTCGAACAGGGCGCGGGCTTCACTAATCTCGCCCAGGGAGATCAGGTTGCTGACGAGCCAGAAGGTGCAGATGGTGAAGGTCCCTTCGCTACCTTGCAGGCCATCGTCGAAGCCCTTGTAGCGGTAGACGAATCCTTGAGGGGAGATCAGGTCGCGCTGTATCGCCTCGGTCGTCGAGCGCATCCTCGGGTCGTCGGCGTCTATGAACCCGACCAGAGGGAGCCTGAGGTTGCTGGCGTCGAGGACCTTGCTACCGTAGGACTGGACGAACGCGCCCTGGCCGGCCTTGTAGTTCGGGTCGTAACCGTTGGTCAGCACGTCGTCCTTGATCTCATCCCGCGCCTTCGTCCAGCGTTCGAGCTTTTCGTCGTCGAGGCTGAAACGCTTGCTTCCATCCTTCTCGCGCATGAGCTCCAGGGCTATCTTGATGCCCCGGTCCAGCGCGACCCAGCACATGACCTTCGAGTAGATGAAGTGCCTGTACCCGCCCCGCGACTCCCAGAGACCGGCATCGGGCCTGCGCCAGTTTTCGATCACGAACTCGACCACGGCGCTCAAGAACTCCCAGTACTCCGGGTCGGTCTCGTGTTCCCCCGGCTCCGAGTCCGCCGCGCTCTCGTACTCCCAGTCATCCGCCTCCCTCCCCCCGACGACAACCGTCCGGAAGATGTACGCCGAGTCGAGTATCTCACCGTAGATATCCAGCTGGAACTGGGATGCGGCGCCGTGGCCGATGCGGACGGGAGTGGACCACTTGTAGCCCTCCAACGGTAACTCGAACTCCATCAGCCAGCGTTCTCCTCTGAGCCCGTACATGATCTGCAAGTCTTCAGGGTAGGCTGCCGTCCATTCGAGAAAACGCTTGAATGCGCGCGCCTCGTCCGTGTAGCCGAGGTTATGGAGGGCTTCGAGCGAGAAGGTCGCGTCACGGATCCAGGTAAAACGGTAATCCCAGTTCCGCTCGCCGGCGGGCTCTTCGGGGAGCGAGGTCGTCGCCGCCGCGAGAAGAGCGCCGGACGGCTCGTAGGTCAGGGCCTTGAGCGCCAGCGCGCCGCGCAGAACCTCGTCCCGGTATTCACCCTCGTAGGTACAGCGCCCGGACCATTCTTCCCAGTACCGGATCGTCTCGTCGAGCAGTTGCTCGATCTTGGCAGCGTCGAACTCTTCGCACACGGGGATGAAGAAGGGCTGGTAGGTGACGGCCGCGTGCAGCTTCTCCCCGGCCGCGAGCGAGCCCCCGGAGTGAAAGCCGTGATCCTCGATTCTCAGCGGCGACGAACAGTAGACGGAGACGGCGCTGCCGCCACCACGGGCGAAGGCGTACCGCGACATACCTTCGCTCGTCTCGATGAGCGCGGCGTGGGGAACAACGGTGCCGTAGTCGAAGCGCGGGCGGCACTCCACAGAGAACTCGACGTGACCTTCGACGCATTCGAGGATGCGCACCACCTTCTGACGGAACCCGGCCTCGAGGGGCTTTAGCATCTCTTCGGAAGACGGGGACCCCTCTCCCGTGGGCAACGAGACGCCGCCCGAGGAACGCGAGCGGTCTCCATCTGGAGTCGTCAGCCCGAGAGAGTACACGGGCATGAAGTCCGTGAGCTTCGCGGTCCCGGTCTCCGTCCGGAACGTCGTCTCCAGAACGTTGGTCCCAGGCAGATACCGTCGGCTGACGGATCTGGGCCCACGAGGAGAGACCTGAAAGTGGCCGCCTTTGCGCCAGTCGAGGATACGGCCGAAGACCGAAGGACTGTCAAAACTTGGTATGCAGAGCCAGTCGATAGAACCCGCTTTGGACACCAGCGCGCATGTATGCATCGCTCCAATAATTCCGTAGTCGCTGATCGGCGGGTAAGAGCTACTTGGTTCGGGCGCCAACGTTCTCTCCTCCACCATATTCCTCCTCTAATTGAAGACACCCAAATATCCCTCGGAGCGATACCGCATGGTACAAAACCGCTCATAAAGTATCTTAAGTAAAGCCTGGCTCTCTAGTCAAGGCTGTAGCAAGTAAATAATGTGTTACATGTTTCGCGTGTTCGGGCTGTCAACAACCGTTGAGACGGAATCCACGGAGGGGATCATTGTCGTGAACTCCCGGGTTCCTGCTCCTGCTTTGCGACGTTGACTCTACCTTGAGCGCGTCTTCCGGCACACTTTGTGAAGCCGCATTAGCGCGGCAAGCTCTCTGGCTGGATTATTTATCAGAAGCGCCCCTCGAGTCTGCGCAGCACCAATTCGAAAGCGTCCGGATTCACTCGAACATTGCCGCTGAAGGGATGCTCAAGAGAGTAGACCGTAAAGAGGATGACAGCGATGACCACCGTCAATGCCGCAACCATCAACGTATGCGACCAGGTGTTCTTCAGCCCAAAGAGGTAGGTGAAGGTCACCGTGATTGTTCCTCCAACCAGCAAGAGGCCCCACAGAATGAGGGGAATGCCTTCGTTGATCGCGACCAGGCGAAGCGATCTGGCATCCGCCAGATCCTGGACCCGTGATAGCTGTTGATCGTAAATCGCCTGTTCGGAGACCGTATTGGGCTCGAACTCCTGGATGTTCTGCCTGAGGTCGTCCATGAGCGCCTGCGCGCGTGGACTGGACCGGCGGTCTCGCATCAAGGGCCATTCCTCGTCTATCACGGTCTCGGTATACGAACGGACGAGACCCTGGACCCGGCTCCGCTTTGGTTCGGGGAACTGCTCGGCCAACCCGTGGATGTCGGCTAGATCGTTGGCTTCCGTGTGCGTGATGCTCTTGGCCTCCCCGAATTCTTCCCACACGACGATGACCACGAAAGCGAGTACCACAGCATACATGACGCCAAGGACCGCATAAATGAAGCCGGCGACATCGTTATGCTCCTCGCGGAGCGCCGAGGGGACCAGACGCTGTACCAGGGTTAGCCCCAGGACAGCGAGCAACACAGACAGAGAAACTACCAGAACTCCAAGAAACACTGTAATTATGGCAGGTCTCCCTTTCTTTTGGCGCAGGTTGTACCGGCACGCTCCATTGTAATATCCGAAGAGGATGCCGGACAAATCGGATACAACAATTCTGACAGGAATTGTCCGGCGCACATCAGTAAGAAAGGGCAGAAAAGTGACGCCCAGGTTTCAGATTTCAGGCATCAGGTGATGATTTTTGGTCTCGGTTGCCTCTGACCTCCGTTTCGCGGGAATCTGGACGTTGCGATTCTGGATCATTCTATAGAAGCTTGGGTTCGCCCCGAGGGCGGTCGACCACCGACCTCCAATTCTTGATACCTGATGCCTGATACTTATTACCTATTTTCGAGGACCTGGCGGGCGACGGCGAAGGCGGCGTTGGCGGCGGGGACACCGCAGTAGATGGCTCCCTGCAACAGGACCTCCTTGATCTCATCCTCGGTGAGGCCGTTCCTCAGGGCGCCTTCTACGTGCGTGGCGAGCTCTTCGTGGTGGCCGCGGGCCATCAGGGCGGTGAGGGTTACGACGCTCCGGGTCTTGCGGTCGAGGCCGGGGCGGGTCCAGACTTCGCCCCACGCGTAGCGCGTGATGAAGTCCTGGAAGTCCGCGGTGAACGGGGTCGTCTTCTCCACCGACGCGTCCACGTATTCGTCACCAAGGACCTCGCGGCGGACCTTCATGCCGTTGTCGTGGGTCTCGTTCGGGTTCATCTTGTCTCCAGGTGGTCGAGGATGAGTTGGATGATCTTCTCGGGCTGCTCCACGTTGGCGATGTGGGCGGCCCGGGGGACGACTTCGAAGCGCGCGCCGGGGACGGAGTCGCGAATGAGCTCGCCGTGCTCGGGCAGGGTCGCGGGGTCTTCGGCGCCGGAGATGACGAGGGTCGGGGCCTCTATTGATGGCAGACGGTCCCGCAGGTCCATGTCCCTGATGGCCGCGCAGCATCCGGCGTAGCCTTCGGGGTCCGTGTCGCGCAGGGCGCGGGCCATCCCCTCGACGGCTTCGGGGTTCTCCGGGCGGAAGGCGGGGGTGAACCAGCGTTCGATCACGCCGTCTACGAGGGCGCCCATACCCTGTTCTCTCGCGGTCGCGATGCGCTCGTTCCAGACGCTCTTCGGGCCGAGGAGGGCCGAGGTACAACAGAGCACGAGACGCTCGATCCTCTCGGCCGCTTCGGCCGCGAGCCACATCCCGGTCATGCCGCCGACGGAGAGGCCGCAGAACGAGGCGCGTTCTATTCCGAGCCGGTCGAGGAGCGAGATCACATCCCAGCCCAGGTCCTCTATGGCGTACGGACCGGGGGGCGCGGGGGACCTTCCGTGGCCCCGGGTATCGTAGCGCAGGAGCCGGAAACGCCCGCGCAGTACGTGCGCCTGATCGTCCCACATCTCGAGCGCCGTCCCAAGGGAGTTGGAGAGCACGAGGACCGGCGCGTCCTCCGGCCCTTCGAGCAGGTAGTTGAGGTCGGGGGTGTTGCCGGTGGTCAAGAAGGTTCCTCCCCGCGGTAGAGTTCCAGGGCCCGGTCCACGAACGCTCCCGCGGACCCCAGGTAGCCCGCCGGATCGAGCGCGGCGTCTATCTCCCCTTCGGAGAGCGTTTCGCGGATCTCGGCGTCTTGCAATAGCTCCCCGCGCAGGTCTTTTCCATCCTCCAGCGCCCGGCGGCAGGCGGCTTCGACGAGGTCGTGGGCCTTCAGGCGTCCGAGTCTCTCGGATGCGACCGTGGTGACGTTCTCGGCGAGGAGCATGCCCCCCGTCGCATCGAGGTTTTCGCGCATCTTCTCCGGGTGGACCTCGAGGCCCTCCGTCGCCTCGCGGACGTTGGCGGCGGCTCCGCCGGTTAGCGCGAGGGCGTCCGAGAGCGCCTCCCATTCCGAGTGCCAGGCGCCGGCGGCCCGCTCGTGCTCCTGGAGCATCGCGGCCTGGAGGGTGAGCGCGAGGCCCTGCACGCGGCGGGCGTTGGCGGTGGCGGTTACGGAGAGGATGGGGTTACGTTTGTGGGGGAGGGTCGAGGAGCCGCCGCGCCCCCCGCCGGCGGGCTCGGCGACCTCGCCGACCTCAGTCTGGGCCATGAGGATGATGTCTTGAGATATTTTCGCCAGGACGCCCGAGAGGAGCGAGAGCGCGTCGGCAATGGCGGAGATCCTGGTCCGGTCCGTGTGCCAGGGCACGGGCGGCTCCGGGAGGCCCAGCTCCAGCGCGAACTCCCGCAGGACGGGGAGGCCGGAATCCCCGAGCGAGGCGAGCGTCCCGGCGGCCCCGCCGAGCTGGGCGGCGAGCCCGGACGCCCGCACCTCGCGCAGCCTCCGACGCGCCTCCAGGACGGAGACCAGCCAGCCCGCCGCCTTGAGTCCGAAGGTCGTGGGCAGGGCCTGCTGCAGGAGCGTTCGGCCCGCCATCAGGGCGCCGCGGTACTCCTCCGCGAGCCGGGCGCACGCGTCGGCGATGCCGTCCACCTCGACCAGGATGAGGTCCAGCGTCCGGCGGGAGACGAGCATCGCGGCGGTGTCCGTGATGTCCTGGCTCGTAGCACCCCTGTGGACGTGGCGGGCCGCGTCTTCCGAGGCCTTCGAGACCTCTTCGGTCAGCGCCCGGACGAGGGCGGGCACCGGGTTGCCGGCGGCGCGTCCAGCATGACCGATCTCTTCCGGGTCGAAAAGGCCGGCGTCGCAGCAGCGGGCGATAGCCCCCGCATCCTCGGGCGGGATCAGGCCGGCCCGTGCTTCGGCGACGGCGAGCGCCTCCTCCGCATCGAGCATCGCCTGTAGCCACGCCCTACCGGAGACGGCCTCTCGGAAACCGTCCGGGACGAAGATGGGCCGGAACAACTCCTCAGTCACGCCTCACCACCCGACAAAGCCCCCGACACCACTGTTCCGGTCCGTCACGCAAACCTTTCCTGACACCTGATGCCTGAAGCCTACACATCGAAGAAAGCCGTCTGCCCTTCGCCCTGGAGATGAACGTCGAAACGGTAGGACCCGTCCCCTTCGTCGTCGGCGACGAGGGTCTCCCTGAGCGCCTGGTCCTCGATGAGGGAGAGGACGGGGTCGGCGGCGTTGGCCTCCTCGTCGGGGAAGTAGACGCGGGTGACGACCCGTTTGAGCAGGCCGCGGGCGAAGACCGAGACGTTGACGTGCGGGGCCTGGAGGCTTCCGTCCGGGCCGGAGACAAGCCCGGGCTTTACCGTAACGAAGGAGAATTTCCCGTTCGCGTCGGTCCCGGAGCGGCCGAAGCCGGAGAGATCCTCGGAGCCGTAGCGACCCGCCGCGTCGGCCTGCCAGACCTCGATCATCGCGTCCGGCACCGGATCCCCGGCCCCGTCGTAGACGGCGCCTCCTATTCTTATGGCGTGAGGCTTGTCCGGCGAGACCAGTTCCGTGAGGTCCCTTTCGAGCAGGGAGTCGTGGAAGAAGGGGCCTATGGTCTGGGAGGGCGTGGGTTCGGGGCTCACGCGTACGGCCTCTCGAACGGGATCGCCTCGCGGCCTTCGAGGACGACGTCGAAGCGGTAGCCGAGGGCCCACTCCGGTTCGGTCGTCTCGAGGTCGAAGGAGGAGATCATGCGCCGCCTGGCCTTCGGGTCGCGCACGGACTGGAAGATGGGGTCGTGCTCGAAGAGCGGGTCGCCGGGGAAGTACATCTGGGTGATGAGCCGGCTCCTGAAGGAAGGCCCGAAGAGCGAGAAGTGTATGTGGGCCGGCCGCCAGGCGTTGTCGTGGTTCTTCCACGGGTACGCCCCCGGCTTGACCGTGACGAAGCGGTAGCGGCCCTCGTCGTCCGTGAGGCACCGGCCCGCGCCGGAGAAGTTCGGGTCCAGCGGGGCGGGGTGCGCGTCGTTCTGGTGGGTGTAGCGTCCGGCGGCGTTCGCCTGCCAGACCTCGACGAGGCCGTTGCGCACCGGGCGTCCGTCGCCGTCCAGGACGCGGCCGGTGACGACGATCCTCTCCCCCAGAGGCTCGCCCCCGTGCTGGCGCGTCAGGTCGTCGTCCGTATCCTCGATTCGTCCGCGCCCGTGGGCCGGTCCCCGGATATCCGACAATGCCTTCGGCAGTACGACGAGCGGCTCCTTCGGCGCCCGCAGGCGCGTGGACTTGTAGTCCGGGTAGAGGTACGGCGGGTGCCAGGCGGCCTCCCCCGTGGTCTGCCGTCTCAACTCGTACCCCCGTTACTCTTCAACCGACCCCCAACCTGATGCCTGAAACCTCTACGCAACCTTCTCCACGACCATCGCGATCCCCTGCCCGACGCCGATGCACATGGTGGCGAGCCCAAGCTCCGCCCCATCCCTGCGGCCCATCTCGTGGACCAGGGTCGTCAGGATACGGGCTCCGGAACAGCCGAGGGGATGGCCGAGGGCTATCGCCCCGCCGTTGGGGTTGAGGCGTTCGTCCTCCGCGTCCATCCCCCACTCGTGGATCACCGCTAGGCTCTGCGCCGCGAACGCCTCGTTGAGCTCGACGAGATCAAGGTCGGAGAGGGAGAGGCCGGCCCTATCCAGCGCTTTCTCCGTAGCAGGCACGGGCCCTATCCCCATAACCCTTGGGGGGACGCCCGCCGTCGCCATGCTCCTTATTTTCGCCAGCGGTTCGAGGCCGTGCGCCCGGGCGTAGTCTTTCGAGACCACCAGCATCGCCGCCGCGCCGTCGTTGAGGGAGCTGGAGTTGCCGGCCGTGACGGAGCCGTCGCCCTTGAAGGCCGGCCTGAGTTTACCCAGCTTCTCCAGCGTGGTGTCCCTGCGGGGTCCCTCGTCGGCCTCGACGACGGTATCCCCTTTGCGCCCCTTGACGGTGACAGGCACGATCTCACCGCGGAAGCGCTTCCCGTCCTGGGCGGCAACAGCTTTCTCGTGGCTGAGCAAGGCGAAGCGGTCCTGCTTCTCGCGCGAGACGTCGTACGCTTGGGCGAGCTCTTCGGGCCTCTGCTCCTCGGCGGTGACGCTGAACCGTTCCTCGGCCAGGTTCTCGGCGGTTACGCCGAGCGAGTCGGTGTGGCCGAGCTCCTCCATCCTCGGGTTGACGAAGCGCCAGCCCAGGGTGGTGTCGTACGTGGTGGCGTGGCCTGTCGGGAAGGCGCGCTCCGGTTTCGGGACGGCCCAGGGCGCGCGGCTCATGGACTCGACGCCGCCGCCGACGTAGACGTCGGCCTCCCCGAGCATGACGGCGCGTGCGGCGTCCGCCACGGCTTCGAGGCCCGAGCCGCAGAGCCTGTTCACGGTGGCGCCGGCCACGGTCTCAGGGAAGCCGGCGAGCAGGAGCGACATGCGCGCCACGTTCCTGTTGTCCTCGCCGGCCCCGTTCGCGCAGCCGAAGTAGACATCCTCGACCTCGCCGGGCGGGACGCCCGTCCGGTCCATCAGGGCTTCGAGGGCCATCGCCCCGAGGTCGTCGGGGCGGACGGTAGCGAGCGCTCCGCCGTGGCGCCCGATCGGGGTGCGGACGGCGCCAACGACCCAGGCTTCGTTCGTTCCTCCGTATGTCATACGTTCAGGTCCTTCCTTCGCTCCAGGTCAGGTCGCCAAAGAAAATCGGTTTCGAACTCCAAGACCGGTTCGAGCCGAAGTCGTGCTTATGCAACATCCCCGAGGACCTCGTACTCGGACTGCACCAGACCATTCTCGAACTGCCGGGTCTCTATGTGGCGTAAACGGACATCGTGGGGAAGTGGTCCGAAGAGCGGAATCCCGGTGCCTATAGGGACAGGAACCTTCGTAATGATCAAGCGTTGGATCAGGCCTTCACCGAGGAATCCTTGAATCGTCTTCCCACCGTCTACGTACAGATGCCCGAACCCACGCTCCGCGAGGCGCCGGACCACTTCCCGGGGCGGCGTGGACATGGACTCGACGGTTCCTGCAATGACGTCCGGAATATCCACCTGCCGGCTGCTGAGAACGACCACGGGCTTTTCACCATAGGGCCACGAATCGAAGGACAATGACAGCTCGTAGGTGTTCCGCCCCATGACGATCGCATCCACGGAATCTATGAATCCTTGATACCCGTAGTCCTCACCTCCCTCCGTGGCTTCCCCACCGGGAAGCCAGTCGATGCCGCCATTCTGCCGCGCTATGAAGCCATCGATGCTCGTTGCGATATACACGGTAGCTTTCATGCTCCCCTCAAGCCTCACTTTTCTTTCGCTTCCCTGGTCCTGGCACGTAGGTCGCGCAGGACACGAAGCTCTTTTTCCGTGGGCGGGTCGGTGGTCGTCATTTCGTCCGCCACCCTCAGGTTCCAGCCCGTCGCTTCGCGGGCTTGTTCGGCCGTGGCGCCGGGGTGGAGCGCCACGAGGGTTAGCTCTTTCGTCTCCGGATCAGGGCGCAGGACGCCGAGGTCGGTGATGAGGACGGTGGGGCCGGCGCCGGGGTAGCCGAGCTCTTCGCGGGAGTTGCCGCCGGTGCCGTGGCCTACGGAGGTTACGAAGGAGAGCTCTTCGACGAAGGCGCGGGGTTTTTGGCGGAGCATGATGATGACTTCTTTCGCCGAAGCCGCGATCTCGGGGGCTCCGCCCGCCCCGGGGAGGCGCACCTTCGGGCTCTCGTAGGGGCCCACTACCGTGGTGTTGATGTTGCCGAAGCGGTCCACCTGGGCGGCGCCGAGGAAGCCGACGTCCACGCGGCCGGCCTGGAGCCAGTAGTTGAAGATCTCCGGCACCGAGACCACCGAGTCCGCGTGCTCGGCGAGCACCCC